>Ga0302326_10005432_pt1 | contig 29073 bp, 15 predicted proteins | sample Palsa_T0_3_FD_202264 | JGI IMG/M metagenome (GOLD analysis project Ga0302326, IMG submission 202264) | Peat permafrost microbial communities from Stordalen Mire near Abisko, Sweden - Palsa_T0_3 | ecosystem: Environmental > Terrestrial > Soil > Palsa > Peat permafrost | place: Sweden: Abisko... | reverse complement strand
CATAGCAGGTTACAGGTTACTCATTCTATTGGGGAAGTGTGCTTCCCTAAAGGGGTAATCGAGGGCATATTACGCCTGTGACAAACGAGGTTCGCCGAGGCCACGGAAACTGGGTATCTTGCGCTGGGAAGGTCTCCGAGAGTCGAACGCACCAGAGCCTGATTGCTCTGACGGCCAACGGAAGCTGGGAGACGGCAGGGGGGGGCCTGGACCGAGTGCAACTCCTCAGCGTTCCTCCACGGGAATGCCGAGCCGGCAATCTGGCGGGGGCATGATCTTGTAGAGCCGATGGGAGCCGGGAGGCGGTATTCCTTCCAGCCGCCGTGAACCCCGGTTCACGGGTTAGCTTGCTGGGCAGCCGGGTCACGCGCAAGCTGAGCGCTGAGTTCCTTGGCCTGTGCATTCCCGGGGTCCAGACGAAGAGCCGTGGCCACGGCAGTGCGGGCTTCAGCAAATTGTCCGGACTCACCCAGCGCAGCGGCCAAATTGATCCACGCCTCCGTCCAGGAAGGCGCGGCTTCCACGGCCAAACGGAAATGTTCAATGGACCCGGCCGAGTCGCCGCTCCGCGACAGCAGATATCCCAATTGCTTCTGGGCGGCTGCCAACCCCGGATTCAACTTGATTGCCTCTTCCAGGGCGGTGCGCTCCCCATCGGTGTCCCCAGCCTTATGGAGCGCAAGAGCAAGCTTGTACCTGTAGCCAGCGCTTTCCGGCCATACCTCTGTGGCTGCGCGGTAATCCGCGATGGCGCCCTTCAAGTCGCCCGCCGCCAGACTAATGTCGCCATGAGCAGCGTCCCTGGTCGCCTCCTGGCTGGCCTCCTCGGCGTGTTTGGCATCTTGATATTTCTGAATCTCCGCGGCCGCCTGGTCGTTTTCACCGAGCCCGTGCAGGGCCTTTGCCAGTTCATAGTGCACCTTGGGATCTGTGTTTCCCAAGGCAATCGACTTCTCCAGATTGTCCTTGGCCTCTTTCCATTCATGAAGGGCGACCAGCGTGGTGCCAAGATGGAAGTGGGAGTAGGAGAAGTCGGGATCGAGCGAGATGGCCTCTTCGAGGTGGGCCTTGGCGGCGGCGTAGTCTCCGACTTCATGGTCCTCGACTCCGTTCAGAAAGAGGACTTCAGGGTTGTGCGGTGTCTCGGCCAGGAGCTTCTGGGCCAGGGGCCGGGGGTCGGCATAATTAAGGCCCGAAGGGCGGGCCTCGGAAAAGTGCTGGGTCATCACCTGGACGCGCAGGTAACCTAACTCGGCCTCGCGGTTTCCGGGGTGATGATCCAGCGTATACTTGGCCAGTTTGAAGGCCTCGAGGTATTGGCGCTTCTTGACCAGAATCACCGCTTCCGCGCTCGCCAAAGGCAGCGAGTTCGGGGTCACCTTCAAGGCTTCGAGGAGTACGTCACTAGCTTGGTCGAAATAATTGAGGGCATCAAGGGCCTTAGCGAGACGAAGAGTCAGCGTCTCGGTCCTGGGAGCATGCTGCAGAACACGGATGACGCCGGCATAGTCTTTGCGGGCGTAGAAGGTGTTGCTGTACCCTTCAAGGGCGACCTCAGAGTGCGGATCGATGGCCAGGGCCTGATTCCATTGCGCATCGGCTTCTTCAAATTTGCCGGATTCCTCATACAGATTGGCAAGAAGCAGGTGCGGCTTGAGGGTCTCCGGTTGCAGCCGGATAGATTCCTGCAAGGCCGGCACCGCCGCAAGGGGTTGCTTCGCTCCCACAAGCGCGAGCGCCTCGAGATAGTTGAGCTGAGCCGAATTAGGGTCCGCTTTCAGGGCGGTGCGGAAAGTCTCGGCGGCACACTCGAATTGCTTGTGGCCGGCAAACCAAGTGCCCACCTGGATGGCGTTCTCGGTGGTGGGGTTGGCGCGCAGCTTGGCGGTCAGGGCAGGCGGCCCGGTGCAAACGGAATGAACTGCCGGAGCGGCGGCCAGAGCCACACCCGCAGCCAGCAAAACCCGCCTTGCACCTGGCCCGCGAAGAAAGCCCATTTCCCACTTCTCTCCCGAGACTTCTAGATTACAACAGAGCAGCCCTAATGGCGCGTTGACGGTCCGCGGTGTAATTCGAATTTGCGGGGCGGGCGTCAAACAGGCGCGCCCGGGCCGACGATTGAATTAGGATTTTAGGCATGCGGATTCTTGGCTTGCAAGCGGTTCGAATCGAGCGCGTGGTGGAAATGGCTGGTCAGCTATTTGTCGAGATCCCGCAGGGGCTAGAGCCCAGTGTTTTTCCGCGCTTTTCGGCGCTCTTCGACTTCGCTCGGGGCGGGCCATTAAAGTCGTGCCCTGGAAAGGAACACAAATCCAAGTTCAAAAAATCAAAGTATGACATTGGGAGTCGTGCCCTCCCACCCTTCGCACAAAAACAAGAATGTGCCAAGGATGGGGCACCCAGAGTCTTATCCCTTGCGGGGCGGCGAGGACGGTGGGCGCCTGTTACAAAGCTGATTTCAGCGCTCATTCTGGTTTTCTTGACCGCGGCGGTTTACGGCCAGACCACTCCGGAAACTCAATCGCCGGCCACTGGGTTGAAACAGGCGCCGGGGATCTCCACGAGCGTTAATGAGGTCTCGCTTGACATGGTGGTCCATGACAAGAGACACAATGCGGTTCTGGACCTCAAACCGGGGGACCTGGCAGTTACCGACGACGGCGTTCCGGTCAACCTGACCGGGTTTCACCTTGTGAAGGGGGACACAGCCACAGGCAGGGGCCACCTGGTGACGCTGCTCTTCGACCCATTCGGAGGCGCAACGGCCAAGAGCGCTCGCATCATTGCCCAGAAGATCATCGCTGCGCTTCCGAATGTCGGCTACACTTACGCTGTTTTGGATTGCAATAGCCGGCTGCGGCTGATTCAGGGATTTACGGTGGATGCGGCCGCGGTGCAGCGGGCGGTGACTGTGGAAACTGAAAGCCGCCCGATCACTATGACCTCGTCGATCACGCTGAACCTGGGCACCACGGTGGACAAAGCGGCCGAAGAAGGCAGAACCAAGGCTGCATCCGACGCGGAGAAAAACCTGATTGCGGTGGCGCTGACGGGTGTGGACTCTAGCGGGCGCCATGTGGGGCCGAGCGAACGCGCGCAGGCAGAGACGCTGATGACCGCGCTGCGGGAATCACAATCGATCGCACAGGAACAGCACGCGCGGCTGGCGTTTGCAGGCTTGCTGGCGTTGGTGAAATCGCAGCAAGGCATCGGCGACAGAAAGGCCATCATTTATTTCACCCACAACGAGCAGCTCGATTCAGCTTCGAAGAAAATGCTGGAAACCATCTCCAGCGAGGCAACCCGGGCGAGCGTCAGCATCTACACGGTGGACATGGAATCCGTCAGCAGCGGATCAAGTTCGGATGAGGCGAATGCGCTGCTGAATGGGCAAACGAATTCGGGGCTTCCGCCGGCGCAGGAGTCAGGAACGCCCATCGCAGGCCCGACTCCCATAACTGGGCCGCACGGCAATAACCAGGGGGCAGTGTGGGGACCGGCGCAGGATATTCAGGTGATGACCGACTTCATGCGCAGCAGCGGCGAGGACAGAACCAATCCGTTTGACGACACCAAGAGCCCGATGGCGGATTTCTCCAAAGCTACCGGAGGCGCCTACATCGATGCTCAGGTTTCGACGAAGAAGCCGCTCGAGCAGTTGGCGGAGGACTTGGCGACCTATTATCAGGCATCGTATGTTCCGCCATTCAAGGATTACGATGGAAAGTTTCGCACCATCGCCGTGAAGCCGCTGCGAGCCGGGCTGACGATTCAAACCAAGACGGGTTACTTCGCGCTGGCGGCTGGCGCGGACGCCGGAGTCCAGCCGTTTGAAGGACCGCTGCTCAAGAGCTTTACCGCGCCCGCGCTGCCCACCGAAGTAAAGTTTCGCGCGGCGGTTCTGCGCTTCGGCGACCTGCCCGATGGAAACAGCAACACGGTTGCGGTGGAAGTGCCGCTCTCTGCATTGCAAACGAAGACGGATGCGCAGACCAAACTTTCTTCGGTCCACGTTGCCATCGTGGCGCAGATCAAGGACGCGAGCGGCGTGGTGATTGAACATTACAGCGAAGACATATCCAAGCGCGGCGTCGCGGAGACGCTGGATCGCGACAAATCGGCAACCATCTCCATGGAGCGGCACTTCATCACCGTCCCCGGCAAGTACACCATGGAAGTTGGCGTCCTCGACCAGAACAGCGGGAAGGCGGGCGCGCAGCGGACGGAATTCGAAATCCCCACCCAGACGGGCGCGGTCTCGTTGAGCGACATGGTTCTGGTGCGCAAGGTTGAGGGGTCGCATGTGGAAGACGACGATCCGCTGGAGCCTCTTCGCTATGAGCACCAGAAGGTGACGCCCAACTTGATGGGTGAGCAGCCGCCCAATGTGCGCGACGCATCGATGTTTTTCATTCTGCACCCGGACCCCGCGTCGAACGAGCCGCTGACGCTGGAGATGGAGCTGATCCATAACGGCAAGGCAGGCAAGCGCACGCCGCTGCTGCACTCCGATGGCGAGCGCGCACCCATTCCTTACCTGGCCAGCATCGGGTCCCGCGCATTGCCGCCCGGGGAATACGAAGTCAAAGCATTTATCAAGCAGGGCAACAAGAGTGCGGAACAATCCGGACATTTCACTGTGACCGGGACGCCGGGAGCGCAGACGGCCAGCTCCGACTCGGAGTTCTTACAGGACACCGAAATTGCTGCGGATACCGGCGATCAAGCTTCGGGGCCTCCACCGCATCCGGCGAGCCAGTTGGCCATCACTGCGCCCGCGACGCCAGCGCCGGCTCCCGCGCAGGACGAAGCGCAAACGCTGATCGAGGCGGCAAGAGAGCGTGCCCTGAGCTTCAGCGACTCGCTGCCTAATTTTGTTTGCACCGAAGTCACCAAACGCTCTGTGGACATGAACGGGGACGGCAAATGGAGGATGAGAGACACGCTCGTCGAATTGCTGAGTTATCGCGAGAGAGTGGAGACACACACCACGCTGGAAGTGAATGGCAAGGCCAGTGACATGGACCGTGCGGCGCTGAAGGGCACATTTTCCGCGGGCGAGTTTGGCGGAGTTCTGATGGCTGTGTTTCGTGCTTCGTCGAAGGCAGATTTTCTCTGGAAAGAAACGGACGCGTTGAACGGCGGGACGGTTCAGGTGTACGACTATCGCGTCGATCGCGGCAATTCCACGTTTTCGGTGACGGGATCGAACGGCAAGCAACTGGTGGTCGGTTTCCATGGACAGGTCTTCGTGGATAGCGGCACACGGCGCGCCCGCCGCGTCACATTGACCGCTGACGATCTGCCCGCGGATTTTCCCACGCACGCCACGTCGATCGCTGTTGATTATGACTATGTGGCGATCAGCGGACTCAGGTACCTGATGCCCGTCAGTGCCGAGTTGCAGCTTTCGGAAGGGCGGCACGAAGCGCTGGTGAATACGATCGAGTTCCGCGACTACAAGCACTTCTCGGATGTGAAGAATCCGTGAGTTGCGGCTGGCGAAATGCGGCCATTCAGCTCCGCTGAAGTACGGTTGGGTGGACCACCCACCAGTGAAAATCGAAGGTGGGGCTCCCGCCCTAAGGAATCCTGCGGACTATGAGGTTCTGGGGCCAGCATCCGCCGGAAGTGCAATTATTCGGCGGCAGGTAAGGGGATCCAGGCGCCTCGACCGCGGTCGTCGTTGTCGCGGTGTAGACGTACAGCCTTCCGCTCTTACCGTCGAGAGCGTAAAGGTGGTTGTCGTTGTCCCACGTCATGGTGTCGATGTCGCCGGAAGTACCGACGATCCCCGTCCCCGCGAACGGGGTGATGGGAGCGGCGCCGTTGAAATGGAAAAACTGAATGCCTGCCCCAACCGTGACCGCGAGAATGTTGCCTGCGGCGTTCAACTTGATACCGGCGCCGCTGCCGAGGTATCCATCCAACTGAGCCACGTTCTCCCAGGTATTGGTCGAAACCAGATCGCCATTGCTCTCGACGGTATAGCTGGCAAGCGCATTTGGCGTAAAACCGTTTTGCCCGCAAAGTCCGTCTTGAGAGTAAATAACGCTGGCCAGGTGATTCGTTGGATCGTCGGTCACGAGCCCTTGCTGGAACATTTGATAACCAGCCGGCGGAGTAGGATCGGTTTCGCTAAAGCCGATGTTTTCAAGGGCGCCACTGCCTTCCCTGCCCAGGCCGATAAAGGAATTAGTGGGACAAGGTTCTTGACTGTCCGCAGACGGGGTAAAGTTGTAGGCGAAGTTGTCGTTCCCTGAGAAGACCGGCAAGGAATAGAACGGGCTGCTTCCCTCGACGAAAGAACCCTTGAACGTCAACTCGCCGCTCTTGCTGAGTGCAAAACTCAGATAGCCGCCGCCGCAGGGTTGGGATTCCAACACATACACATACTGGCCGGTGTGATCGAACTCTGCGGGGCCGTCTGACCCGCACCACTCATGCAGGTCCTGTTTCGATACTTCTTCCCCAATGACCCCATCGGACGCAACATCGTAAACGTGCAGATATTGATGAGTCGTAGTGCCGTTCATATCCACAGTGATGAAGTGGGTCCCGTTGGTTCCGCCCATGATGCCTGAGACCTGCGTGAACGGAGAGCCCTTGATCTGGGTAAGGCTGCCGTCAGAGGAGGCGGCGTAAGCGGCGATGGGTGAAGTGGTAGTGGTATCCGAAGTGTCTTCGGCTACATAAACGTAGGCAACGGGCGACTGAGCGATAGCCATGGCAGTGCAGATTGTGGTTGCAAGGCAGGCAGAGAAAAAGAAAGAACGCATGGGTAACCTCGACTGAGGGAGGATGGATTTGAATGGTTATTTCTTCCAAAACCCGCAGATTTAACGTCCTCATCAGCCTATGGAGTGAATAAACAATCCGTCTGGTCCCCATTGCACAGATGCATCCCGTGTGGTGTCTCAGAAGTTTGTGGCATTTGCTTGAGGCCGATTGGCATTCGTCGGGCTTCCGAAACGCAGGTCCTTCGACTCCGCTGAATTACGCTTCGCTCCTGATGACAGATCTGTAGAGGGGAAAGTACGAAGGTTGGCGGAGCAGGGAGATTTGCCTGATAACCTTTGTTCCGGCTTCCCTATCAAAGGTGGAAGGACTAGGATTCAATACATAGGGTGTTGAGATTGGCTCCTTGGTCTATCAGTCGGGAGCCGTCCACAGGAGTAAAACATGAGTTCTCATAAGATTCTTACACTTGCAGCGTTTCTGCTTGGCGCGGCATCGCCTCTGGCCGCTTTTGGGCAGTTTCAACCTCCTTCACCGGAAGAGCTGAAAATGACCTCCGACCCCAAAGCGCCGGGCGCGGCGGCGGTCTATCTCTATCGCGAAGAGCGGGAGGACGAACAACATCACTTCCGCAGCGTCTACGCGCGCATCAAGGTGCTCACGGAGGCGGGCAAAGAGGCGGCGACGGTCCAGATCCGCTACCAAAAGAACTTTGTCTTTTTTGCGGCTGGAGACAACTCGAGCAGATTCGCCAATGGTTACGCGACGACCTGGAACGCGCCGGATGTCAACCACTCCGGCGAGGATGTGCGGATCGACACCAACGCATACGCCGGGCATACAGACGTATCCGCCATCGAGGGCCGGGTCATCCACCCGGATGGAACGATCGTTCCGCTGACTGGCACGCCCGCCGATCTGCTGCAGAACAAGTCCGGCAACAGCCAGATGAACCAAATGACGTTCAATATGCCCAGCGTTGAGGTAGGCAGCATCATCGAATATCGCTACCAGATCCGCTATGACCGATTCCAGTCAGCGCCTGAGTGGCAGGTTCAGCAGCCTTATTTCGTCCACCACGCGCACTATCTGTTCATGCCGGCCGATCAGTTTCTGCCCTCCCACACGATGGGCGGGACCACCAGCGGCGTGTCCAACAGCGCCATCCTCGGAGACCATGGGCGCATCATGACCGACATAAGGTCAGTGAATGTCCTTCCTGCGGGGGCCGGGGTGAAGGTGGATGGCCAAGGTTACTATTATGTCGACCTTACCGACATTCCGGCCATCCCCGACGAAAAGTTTGCTCCGCCGATGCGCGGGCAAATCTACCAGGTGAACTTCTTTTATACAGATACGCCGGACGCCAAGGATTTCTGGCAAACAGAGATGCAAGCGTGGATCAAAGACGTGAACCTGTATACCATGCCGACTTCATTGATCAAGAGCACCGTGGCTGAATTGACCGACGGGTTGACCAGTCCGGCAGACAAGGCAAAGAAGCTCTACGCGGCGGTGGCCAAGTTCGAAAATTTTGACTTCTCTGGCAATGCGGTAGCCTTTTCCGGCACAAGCAGGATTCCCACGGGCAGCGTGGAGAAGGTTTTGGAGCGCAAGGCCGGCAACGGCTTGGAATTGACGCTGCTCTATCTTTCCATGGCGCGAGCCGCCGGACTGGAAGCGAGGCCTGAACGAATCGCCAGCCGGAACATCCGCACCTTCTCGCCGCAATTCATGGACACCAGCCAATTGGATAGCCTGATCATCGGGGTAACCATCGACGGGAAAGAGGTTCACCTCGATCCGGGGCAGAAAATGGCGCCGTTCGCAACCCTGCAATGGTCCCACGCCGGCGCTGGAGGAGTGGCACTGGCGTCGAACGGCAAGGTCGAAGTCTTCATCACTCCGCTGCAACTGTATACCGACAACAAGACGGTTCGCATTGGCACTCTCACGGTCAGCCCGCAGGGAACAGTTTCCGGCACCATCAAGGTGGGATTTAACGGGCAGGATGCCTTGCTGTGGCGGCAAATGGCTGTACGTACAGACGCAAATAGAGTGAAAGAGCAGATGGAAAGGATGATTGCCGCCGAGGTTCCTGACGGCATTCAGGCCCATATTGACCGCCTCATGGCTCTCGACGATCCAGACAAGCAACTGGTTGCCGTGGTTCCGGTAACAGGCTCCCTGGCCGATCACACGGGCAGCCATCTGGTTCTTCCGCGACTGTTCTTTGAGACAAAGGAGACCAATCCGTTCCCCACCGACACCTCGCGGGCACTGCCTGTCGACATGCATTATCCCGCTCAGGATCAGGAACAGATCACCTATGATTTCCCGCCGGGATTTACCCTGGACGGCGCGCCCCAGGATGCCTCGATGAAGTTTGAGGACAATGCCGCTTATGCCCTGCATTCCAAAGCCGACGCCAACTCCATCGTCACGCTCCGCACCTTGTCGCGCGGGTTCACGCTGCTCGACGCGACCGAATATGGCAAGTTGCGCGACTTTTACGACAAGGTGGCAACCAGCGATCGGCAGCAGGTGGTGCTCGCCACAGCACAGGCGTCCGGCAAATAAGACGGGACAATGAGTTTCAACCTTTCCAGCTTCCGTTCCAGCTTCCGTTCCAGGCGTCCAACTCGCCACGGCAAAGCCTCCAGTCACTGGGGGCTTTGTTGTTCGATCCAAACAAACTGCCGAAGATTCCATTCGGTCGCAAAGGCAGCGCAGGGGTAACTCCAAGTCGCAACAATGTCGAGAGACTTTCACATTCGGCTGATGGATTGGGTTGGTGTGCGAGGGCTTGCCTTTTTCCTGCTGACGACAGCGCTCGTACTTCCGGCGGAGGCGGCCGATAAAGTCACGGTGCAGCAGTTCGAACAGGCGGTGGCCGCTGCTCAAGCCAAGCCGGACAAAGATGCGGCGCAGGTGATCGCTGGGCTGGAGTTGACGGAACGGCTGACTCCGGCGAGGCTGGAGAAATTGAAGGCCATTTTGCCCGGCGAACAGTCCCGGCAGGCTTTGCTCGCGGTGGCCGACGCATCCGCGCTTTTCACCCTGCCTGGCGCGGACATTCCGCCAGGCGTCGCGCCGGACGCCGCAACTCAAGGGCACATCATGTCTCTTGCGGCGGACTTTGTGATGGCCGCAATTCCTAAATTGCCGAATTTCCTGGCGACTCGAACCACCACCCGGTTCCAGGACATGAAGGTGACCTATGTGTTTCAGGAGCCGACGTTCGAGGCCAACCAGAGCTTTCAGTTTGTAGACAGGATAAGCGCCAACCTTCTCTATCGTGACGGCCAGGAGGTGGTGGAGACAGATCGAAGCAAGAACGCCAGGAGTCCTGCCCATTATCAGGCCGGTTCGAATAACTGGGGTGAATTTGGAATGATTCTGGGCGTCGTGATGGCCGATGTCCTGAAGGGGAAGTTGGGCTGGGGACATTGGGAGCGGGGTGCGGCTGGCCCTGTTGCGGTCTTCCGCTATGCGGTGGCCGAGGGCAGGTCGCACCGCACGGTGAAATACTGCTGCGTCATGTCCGGCGACGGAGCTATGCATGAGTTCAAAACGCTGGCCCCGTATCACGGGGAGATCGCCGTCGACCCCAAAACCGGGACTGTTTTTCGCTTGACGGTGCAGAGCGATCTTAAACCGAACCACGAGATCAGCAGGGCCGACGTGGTGGTGGAATATGGCCCAGTCGATATTGGAGGAAGGAGCTATATCTGCCCTTTGAGGAGTGTCTCCATCACCACGGCCAGGGATGTGGTGGCCAAAGGGATCAGGTATGACGGAGCCATCGCCTATTACGACGATATTGTAGGCACTCCCACTGTGACTTCGATCAACGATGTGGTCTTCAGCAACTATCACCAGTTCCGATCGGAGATGCGCATCCTGCCCGAGAACAGCTCGGAGCAGGACGGAGACAAGCCGGCGGATGCGCCCACAAATTCGCCGAAGACGCCGCCGACGCAATGATGGGGATAACCGCAGGCGCGCCGACCCCGTCTAATCTAGGATATGCAGGAATATGCAGGAAAGGTGCGTCCGCGCTTCGCCCGATTGAACCCCGCAGCTGAGCGAAGATGCATCCTATACTTGTTAGCATTGCCAGTTTGAGGTGACTTTATGCTGCGTCCGCGTTTTCCCCTGCTCGTTATTGCTTTGATCGCGTCTCTGGCCGGCCCCTTGAGCGGACAGAACGTAGCGCCTTCAGACACCGATACTCCAACCACCTCACTCAAGCTGAACGTCAAAACCGTTCTGGTGGATGTGGTGGTGACGGACAAGAACGGGCACGCAGTACCGGGACTCACAAAGGGCGACTTCCAGGTTCTTGAAGACGGAAAACCGCAGACAATATCGTTTTTCGAGCCGAATTTTGGATCGACGCCCGGCAGCGCCAATGCCGCGCCGGCGCCGGCTCTGCCGCCCAACACGTTTACCAACGTTCCTACGGTCATCCCCAACGACTCGGTCAATGTGCTGCTGATGGATGCGCTGAATACCGCCGAGGGGGATCAGTCCTACGTCCACAAGGAAATGGTGCGGTATCTAACTACACTTCCTCCGGGAATTCGTATTGCAGTCTTCATGCTCAGCGAGAAGCTGCGCATCATTCAGGGATTCACCCAGGATTCGACCGTTTTGCGCGCAGCCATCAACCGGCTTGCCGCCAACCCCAACACGTCGGCCATTCTACCCACCATGGAATCGAGCAACGCCGCGCAAGGCGCGGTGAACATGATCGAGCAAGAGGCGATGGATACCAGCTATGCCGGCGTACCCAACGCCGACCTGGCCGCCATGGCGTCGGCTCTGCAGCAATTTCAGGGGCAGGAAGCCGGCTTTGAACGAAACCAGCGGGTTCTAATGACGCTAGATGCCCTGCAGGAGATTGCGCACTACCTGGGCGGCGTTCCGGGCCGCAAGAATCTCATCTGGTTTGTCGGTGATTTTCCTCATTGCCTGGCTGCCATGGTCAATGAGGGGATGCTCACCAATGGCGGCTGCCCCTACGACGAACAATTCAAGAAGACCGTCGACATGCTTGCCGACGCGCGCGTCTCCATTTATCCGGTGGACGCCCGCGGCCTGACCACCCACACCATCTATACGGCGGAATCCCCCTACATCCAGGGCCGGCCAAACACCGGCCAAGCGGTGATTACCGGGCAACAGGCTTCTCTGAATGCAGACTTCCAGCAGAATGCTCTGAATATCACCGACATGGATCAAATTGCCCAGGCCACCGGTGGTAAGGCGACCACCGGCAGCAACGATCTGAAGAATGCGCTGGCCAAGGACATCGACAACGGCTCGCACTATTACACGCTGGCTTATGTGCCCACCGACCACAAAGAAGTAGGCAAGGAGCGGAACATCGAGATCAAGGCCGCTGCCGCCGGCAACTACAGGCTGGCTTACCGGCACAGCTACTTCGAGGACACGCCCAAAGAACGCATGATCGCCGAATCAGCGCCGGCCACCGATCCCCTGCGCCCCATGATGGACCGCGGCATGCCCGACTTTACCGAGCTCCGCTATCGCGTGAAGATTGCGCCCGCAGCGGCGCAACCGGCCGCGGATGCCGCCCATGCCGGCGACAATGCCGCGTTGAAATCTCCATTTACGCGCTACACCATCGCATTTTCGCTGGCGACCGAAGGGCTTACGCTCGTCCAGGGACCGGACGGCGTGCGCCGAGGGTCTATCGAGGTTGCGCTGGTTGCGTATAGCCAGGAAGGCAAGCCGCTCAACTGGGAAGCGCGGACGATCGGGCTGGCGATAAAACCGGAGCAGAGTGCGATCGCCGAGAAGTCGGGCATTCCCTTCCACTTCGATATCGACTCGCCAGGCGGGGATGTTTACCTGCGCACCGGCATCTACGATCTTTCGTCCAGCCGCGCGGGGACGCTCGAGGTTCCGCTCAGTTCCATCGCGGTTGCGCAGCGCTGACGCTCGCGGAGTTCAGTTCGGCTTCACCGCCATTGCCGTCGTCGTCTCCGGCCTCAGCGGCAGCTTTACCTCCAGCGTTCCGGTACGATTGTCGAATTTGTCGCGGACGGCGACCCTGATCCAGGCCGCTCCATCGGGCACCTCGAGTTCCTGCTCTGCATGGAACAGCGCCCCTGGCTTTGTGCCGGCCTTGCTCCCTGTCGGGGCCTGTCCTTCGTTCAATTCGCTGTTGAGCAGGCGCCCATCGTCGTCGTAGGCCGCGGCGGCAAATTCGAGTGTGGCCGGCGTTCCATTGCCGGCCGCCAGCTTCTTCAACTGCTGGTCAATGACCCCATAGTCGATTAGATACTTCTGCAGCTTCACCGGCGGGAGCGGTTTTTGCGGGGTGTCCTTGCGGCGTGTGCGGAAAAAAGCTGGCGAGTCCTGCAACTCTGCCATCTGCTTTTCGGTAGCCAGTTGCGGCTTCCCTTTTGTTGCAATGTGGGCGCTGAACAGCAGATCGTGGACCATGGGCGCGCCGTGCTCAATATTGGCATACAGCGTGTCTTCAGCTTTGGCGGCGACAAAACGCGCCTGCAGGGCGTCGACCTTTTTCTTGGACGGTTGTTGCGGATCGGAATCGGCCATCGCGTAGTAGACGGTCCGGTAGGTGACCGTATATCCGTTCTCCTTCGCATTTGCGAGCGTCACATCGATCTTGCGTTCCGACCCATCGAAGTTCTTGTTGGTTGGGGAATAACTCAGCGTGTAATAGCTCTCGCCGTTTTCTACGGCTTTATCCATCATCGCCTCAATGCGGTTGCTGCCGTGGTACGCGCGGCCGCCCGTGGTGCCGGCAATCGTGTCTTCGTACTGATAGTTCAGAATCTTGTTGCCGGGAGCGTCGTTAGCATCGACGCCTTTCAGATCGACGAGATAAAGGGCAACCTGGCTGCGCATCATGGCGGCGTAGGTCTTCTTCATCGACTCCTTTAATAACTCGGTCAGGTCGAGAAACACCGGGCCTCCAGCTGGGTTTACCGAATTGGTTCCCGTAGCATCGCCGCCGGTCACCATGGTAGGCGCAACGGGGATGGGGAAAATACTCGAAAGCCAGATCAGATTCTTTCGCCCCGGTATCCCGCTCAGATAATCGGCAAGAAAAGTGAGGCAATGAAGCGCAGCGCCTGCATCCGTGGCCCCGTAGGTGTTTCCGTAAAGAAAAACCTGGGGAACGTGCGGACCCGGGCCTTTGGACAATATCGCCGCATGCAGCAGTGCGTGATCGCTGGTGAACCCCTGAATCAGGTGCAGCCCCGCGGCATTCACAAAAAGTGCAAAGCGGGTTCCCGGCTTGGCTTTGTCAATGAAGTCCAGCAATTGCTGATGGGCGCTCGCCTGGTCTTCCATGGGAGTGTTCACCATGTCGTAATAGAGCACGTAGAGAGGCCCCTGCTCCGGCTCCGTGGGCAGATTGACATAGGTGTTCGCGGGCAGCGCGGGGAGCTTGGGAGGAACGAAGCTGGGCGCGGAGCCATCCTGATAGTCAAACGACAGGACGGTCTGTTCCGCCTTGTCCTCTGTTACTGTGAAGTCGTCCCTGGTCAGGCCCCGCACTGGATTTCCCTGCTTGTCCGTGACCACCACGTCGACCGGAACGCGCCGCACATCGAGCCGCAACGTCACGTCACCTTGGTCAGTGCCCGCGGCTTTCTTGCCATACAGTGACGCGGAGCCGACTGGCTGGTTCAGTGTCTGGTCTTGAGCTGGCGGGTTCTGAGCCGCCGATGCCAGCGGCCAAGCCAGGAGCGTTGCCGCGAACATCATGGCAAAGCTGCCAAGGACTCCACGTTGCACACGTTTGTTCGACCGGTGAATCTCCGGCGCGGAGATAAAAGCACTGCACGGATTATATCGGGATAGTTTTTTGCCCATACTCAAGATTAGACTCCAATACTCGCGTCGCGGTTGGCTCAGTTTTCGCGACAGATTCACGCCGTTCGACAGGCCTGCCGCTCTTACGCAGGATGAAGATTCCGGTTCAAGCTAGGTTCGCGTTACGCTGGCCGCGCGCTTTGGCGCATTTTCTTCTCCAGTTCAATCCATAGATCTTTCAATCCAAATACAAAATACGACTCCGCAATCAACAGAATTCCACCCGCCACCGCGACTGCGGCCTTCAGGCCCATCGACCGCTGCGCGGCAAAATGCACCAGGCCCATGCAAACAGGCAGAGACACTAACATCACAAGCACCAGGTTGATAACTGGAGTAAAAGTAATTGAAGCATGGTGATCGAAAAGCTTTCGATTCTCGCGGTAGATGAGCGCCATCTGAGTTACTTCCGAAGCCAGCCAAACGCAAAGAAACCCATACAGGCCGAATGCGCGAATCAGCGGTATGCTCAAGCCGATCATGATCAGATTTCCGGCAAATACGATGATCGAAAGCCGCTTGTGCACATTCGTCGAGAACTGGAAGAACTGCTTGTGATCGCGCATGCTGATAGCTGCCGAGATAAGCGCCATCATGGCATAGGTCTTCAGATCGAATAACTCAGGCCTGTGCAGCCAGAAACGGACGATGATTGGCGCGAACAGAAACGCGCCGAGATTCGCGATCGGAATTGCCGCGAACACAATCCTTTCCGACTGGTGAAATATGTATAACATCTTCTTCATATCTCGATTGGCGTAGCTGAATGTAATCTCGGGAGCTATCGCATTTGTAATCTGAGCAAGGAGCTGCCGGGCGGCGGAAAGAACCGTGCGGCTGGTATTGAACAAGACAACGACCGACGGCCCCAGAAGCCATTGCAGTATGTTTATCGGGACCTGGTACATCAGCACCTGTTGCGCGAAGATCATGGCAAACATTCCGCTGGGCTTTAGCGTTCGCCGGGCGGTGATCCAGCTAGCTCCCTGCAAGCCCAGTGGCAAATCGCCCAATCTGCGCTTGAGATCGAAGACTGAGAGCAGGGTGACGATGAGCGCCGCGATGAATTGACCAACGGCCAGAAACTCGAACCTGATTCGAAAGGTCGTCATCACGAAGCAAACGATGGTTACAGCAAAAGCCCGGGCAACCGCCCAGGAGAGGCCGCGATGCGATTGCTCCACAACCATGAACAGGCCGCTATAGTAGCCTGCAATGATGTTCAGCAGCATTTGCAGACCCAGGAAGAACGCGGTGACAGCCACATCTCCCGGTGTCATAGCCGTCAGGTGCAGCAGCCTCCCAACGGGCAAGAAAAACACGGATGTGGCAATCACAACTCCGATGCACATCATGAACATCAGCAATGCCAGCGTGCTGCCTTGAAGCTTGCGGTATTGTTCGCTGTCCCCCCGCTTGCGCAGCATCGTCAACTCGTTGCTTGCATAAGTCGTGATTCCAAAGTTGAGTGTCGACAGATAACTCAGCGTTCCTGACAGAACAATCCACTCGCCGTATAGAGTTACTCCGTAGTAATGAAGAAACGCTGGCGGCAGCAGCAGTTGCGTAACTAGCATGAGGCCGGTATTGGCGCCCAGCGCGCCGAGCATTTTAAGGATTCGCTTGATCATCGTGTCCTACGAACCGCAATCGAACCCACGCACCTGGGTATCCCAGGTCTCGCTTTTGAGACCTGGGAAACCACAGATCTTCGCGTTCGTGGTACTGGCAAGCGTGCAATCCGAACTCCTGTAGCTTGCCTGGCGCCTATCTACGTCTGGTTTCATGAGCTATCTGATCTACAATCTCCAAAACCATTTTTGCCGTAACGTCATAGTTGAACAACTCTTCGAAGCATTGTCTGCTGCGCAATCGAAAGGCGGATATCTCCACGCCGCTAAACGCCTGCCATCGCGCCAGGCATGCTGCTGCCCCATCCGCTGAATCTTCGCAGACAAGTCCCGCCTGGTAGCGTTCGATCTCTCGCCAGATATTTACCTTATCGGAGACAATTACGGGTATGTTACAGGCCATGGCTTCCGCGATAACTATCCCGAAATTCTCCTGATGGGATGGGATCACAAACACCTCTGAAGCGGCGAGCGCACCCCATTTTGCCGCACCCTTCAGCATACCAGTCCAGGTAATCCGGTCCGCAATTCCAAGGCGGCTCGCAAGCGCCTCCAGATCCTTGCGCAAGCCAACGCTGTCCGGGCCAGCGATAATCAGGCGCCACGCTGGGTCCCCGGCCAGCGTCCGAGCAAAAGCCTCGATCAGGATATTCGTTCCCTTCTTGGAATGGATTCGACCCATCGAGATGGCCACGCGCTTGCCTCGCAAGAGAGGCCACTGAGTTAGAAACTCTTCAGCCGCAACCCCCGTGTCGCAATCCGCACGACGAATTCCGAAAGGCATCACGATCTCGCGCGCTCGAAACCGCGGGAACGACTGTCGCGCCAATATCTTCTCTTCTTCGCACGTAAACAGAACAGCACTTGCATTGCGCAGAATTCTTGCGAGAAAGAGACGCCAATAGATCGACTTCTTAATATGTTTGAGCGGGAATCTCTTCTTGAAATACGGGTCGAGCATGCCATGGGTAAATATCGCGTAGGGAATGGCCGTTTCTCGAAGAGCGCTGTAGGCCGCCAGCGTGTTGTACTGCCAGATGCCATCGATAAGAACAACGTCGTAGCGTGCAATGTTTTCCCGGAGCCACTTCATCGCATGACGCGAATATCCGAACACTCCCCAGCCGCGTCCAAGTGCAAACACTTGTGCAGGAAAGTCGTAACTCCCGATAGCCTCCGGCGAGTCCAATGAAGCGACTTCAACCTCGTGCCCGCCACCAACATAGATAGAACAAAGTTGCCTGAGGGCCTCTGCGGGGCCGCCGCTGGCAGGGTCGACCGAGGGGATAACATGAAGGATTTTCATCGCAGCCCCTCGCGCACCATGGATACCGCTCGGAATTATTCCAGCTATGCGGCCAATGCAACAGCGTGAACAGGTGGTCCCGCTTCGCACCAGTATACTGTGGCGCTCGATTGTTCTTTCATTGCTTCAATCATTGACAGTTGTCCTGGCGTGGAGAATCTTCAATGGATTCCCGGCGCAGACCATCTCCGCGGGAACATCCTTCAGCACTACGCTGCACGCTCCTACCACTGCTCCCTGACCTATTGTGACTCCAGGTCCAACAAAGGCGCGGGCGGCAATCCATGCCTCTGATTCAACGTGAATCGGCCTTGCATACAGATCGAACGCCGGCCGCGTGTAGTGGTGGGAGCCGGTGCAAAGATACGCATGCTGCGAGACCACAGTGTTGTCTCCGATCGTGATATCTCCCAGCGTGTAAAGCGTAGCGTGGTCGCCCACCCAACTCCAGTCACCAACGGTCAATTTCCACGGATAAGTCACGCTGACCGACGGCCGGATAAGTACACCTTTGCCGATCCGCGCACCAAAAGCACGGAGAAGAAAGCGGCGCCAGCCATACATTACCTGCGGTGAAGGATGAAACAACAACGCCTCCGCGATCCACCACAGCTGAACAAACCAAGCCGGCCGTCCGCGAAATCCCTGCGGTACTTTCGACCTGGAAAGATCTTGAATGCGACCCGTCATCCGTCACCCTAGTGAACGCAATCTTCCTGTCGAAGACTTCCGCTCTGTTTGTCTCACACGATTCCACACCTCGCGTTGAGAACCGCCGAAACCGTCCTAAATCTCAATGACTGCTCGTCTCATGCAGCGCTATACCGTGACGGATTGCCAGCTCTCGATACACCGACTCGACACATGTTCCGTAACGGTCCCATCCGCCCAGGCTCTTCACCCGCTCCAGCGCGGCTGCCGCCATCTGCTCGCGCAGTATCCTGTTATCAATCATCCATTCCAGCTTTTCCCTTATTGCCTCGGGGCTTCTGGCGGGAACAATAAAGCCTTCAACACCGTCTGTAAACAAATCCTCCGCTCCGGTATTTGCTGTTGCAATCACCGGCAGGCCGCAAGCCATTGCCTGCGCCTGCACTAAAGCGAGGCCTTCCTCAACTGAAGCTAGCACAAGAACCGATGCTTGCGAATAAAGCCGCCATAGCTCCTTCCGCGGACTTACACCCTTATATTCAAAAGTGCCGCGGAACTGCTCGAGGAGCCGCTGCACCGCAGGATCGATCTCGCCCACAAGCCACACCTCGATCCGACGCTTCCTGACGAGCGGCTCAACTGCCCTGAGAAGATGCCCGATTCCCTTCCTTACTGTTATCTGCCCAACGCAGATTACACGGAAGGTGTCGTCGGATTTAACGCCGGGACGAAATTCCGAAAGATCGACTCCGTAGGGACATACAAATACGCGTTCGGCCGGTATGCCGCGATGCAAAAACGATCTTCTCGCAAACTGCGAGGGAACGGAGATCGCGTGAGCCTCTTCGTATTCAGCGACGCATCGTTCAAGGCGGTCCGGTGAAAACTTCGGAGGAGGCACCTGCCAATATTTATGCTCGTCCACAAGTATGTCTCGCTGCGCGAGAATGTGAGTACTTCCCCGGTCGCAGATCCATAACTTCCCATTTTCCCTCACGAATCGTCCGGCCTTTGGACCCGCGCCGTCCAATCCATGCAGAATATCGGTCCACTCAACATCTACCGAGCGCTTTAACCAGCTTCCTAAGTCTTTCAGAAGAATCTCGTCCAGCCAATACAGGTGCGAACCAAGGCCTAATCCGCCGCCTATCGCGTATGGAACCCGGAACAGCGGATGTGTCCGGGCAAAGGGCCTCAGATCGGGGTCCACCTTACTTCGAGGATTACTTGTAAGCAGTGAAAGCCCGTGGCCGAGTCGAATGATCTGACGTCCCAGGTCAAAGTGGTGAAACCTTCCCAGAGTGAACACTGAGACGTTCATTGCATATGTTCCTCTTGCGTCAATTCCGGCCATAACTTCTCTATCGCGCGAGCAACAACCAGGTGCCCTTTCGCATTCAAATGAATTCCGTTGTCAAGAGTGATCTCTCCCAGGGAGAAGGATGATTCGGCAGATGTAAGATCGCACATATTCACGTGGTGCGCGCTGCTCCACTTATGAAGGATCTCCGCGGAACTGGCCGCTTCTTGAGGAATATCCTTTCTGAATGGGATGTAAATCAAGACCATTCGAGCCCCCTGACTCGTCACCAGCTGTTCAAAGGTGTCAAGATCTTGAAGATTCGCGCCTAACACTTCATCAGCATTGCCAGCAACGCTATCCCCCGCGTCCGACTTCCCAGTCCCATGAGCAATGCGAGGCCTGATATAGCGCGAGTATAGCTCGCCGATCGCAGTCAAAGGGCGCTGCTGCGGCAGGTTGTCTCCAATGTCTGCGATGGTAGCTCGCGGCTGCGTTAAGTCGCCATCATTTAGAACCAGTAACACGAGGTCAGATTGAAAGATGCCGCGAGAACGAATGTAGGATAACTCGTTGTCCGGCGCCCATGCTCCTGCTGAAGCATTGAGAACCTCAACGGGTTGATGCACGATGTCGGAAAGATCGCGGTGCAACAATTCAGTGAATATCTTCTGCTGATCGACCTGAGTTGTGCCATAGGTTAGGGAGTCACCCACAAACAGAAGGCGAAGCGTGCCGGCCTTATGTGGAACTGTAACCTCATCCGACCTCATACCGTAATGATTGATGTGCGTGTGAACGAAGAACCGCCGAACCTCCTGGTCCGGCTTGAGAATATACGAACAGGCCGAATCAGGTTGGATGAGAACGGGATTGCCCAGCCCGAGACCAAATCTTAGAACTGCTTCAATGAATGCGACCGCGAGGACGAGACCGATCAATATCCGCAATATCCAATGCACCCTGTGGCGGCGTTGCCGCAAATTGACTCCCGATGCTCCCATCCTGGCGATCTTTACGGTCATTGCGATTGCCTCTGGCGCGCCCGTGGATCGTTGTCATGCTGATTCTGGATCAAGCAGAACTCCCGCATCTCCCCGAACTGGGATCATCCTCACGATTGCACCGAGAAGATAGGAGAGCAACACAATTGAGATCGGAGCACGCAGTGCTATTTCGATATACTTACCCATATCGGCCTCAGCAAACAGGAAGCAAAACCCTCCTGCCGCAACAATCCCCCATGGCTTGCTCATGTCGAACATGCTTTCATACAAGATAAAGATCGCCGGGACAACCAGTAGCGACACGACTATAACTCCGAGCCACGAAAATGCTCCATAACTGTCGCTGATCGCCGTGATCAGGAATTCTCCGTTTTCAACATCGTCGGCGTTAACACCTGTAACTCTCCCCGTATAGGCTTCGCCATCAAGTTCGGGCTTATTTTTAGCAAGGAAGCGCGGCAAGTTGTGCAACATATCAATCTTGAGGGCCGTAAAACCATAGTGAAAGCCGCCCGCGCAGGCGTTAATCATATTGCTATCAGCTCGGATTACAGACAAGCGGCTAAGAACGAATGTTCCAGGCCTTTCATAGTATTCCTCTCTCGAACCCGACTCCGCACCTGACCTACTTGCTTCATTTACCACTGACCAGTCCGGCAGGGTTCTGATGAGATTGTAGCCTTCGTAAAACCGGTCCTGAAAATCCAACTCTCGCATTGGTCCCCGTGCATAAACCTCAAAAGGCGAAATGACAAAGGCGAAAGCGCCGATCCCGAGGGCTGCTGCAAGATAGTGCTTCCTACGGAACCGGTAGCCGCTCGCGTAGCAGGTGAAAGCGTACACGACGCTTGGCAGAAGAATGCGTGAGCGAGTTGTCTCGATGAAGCCAAAGAACACGATTACGATCCAGGGGACAAATGCCTTCATGCCAAAGCTATGCAGGCCACTCGTGCTCTTTATCCGGCTCTGGACCGCGAGCACGATCGCGAGGAGCAACAAGCTGGAGAACGCAAGACCAAGACTGTGGGCTGATGACGTCCTCTCACTTACGTCGGATGACGTCTCATAGATCTCAAAGACAGCGGTTGCGAGGAGGCCAACAACAAGCGAGACAGAATATTGCACGTTTACCTGCCCAGGCGTGGTTGGCTCGAGTGGCCTGGGCAGCCTAACCCGAAGGCCGCTGAATACAAACGTGCCGATCAAAGCACATAAGTAAAAGACAAAGTAGACCTTGATTGTCAGTTCAGGAGACTCGAGGGTTTTGTCGGCAGCCTCAAAGAGAATAACCTTCGCAAACTGTGAGATTACGATTGTGCATGAGGCGAAGGATGCAAAGGCGATTCCGGAGATAGTGCTTATTCCGCCGAGGATGTTATAGGTCACGCCAATACAAATCAAAGTACACGCCATGTAAACGGCAAATGTAGGCTTCGTTCCTGTCGCGACCTCGCCAATGGCCAAAATGGCTGGCGTTGCGAACAGCATCATGCTCGGGATTTTGAATGGCTTAAGCATTCACTTGCCCGCTCCACGGGCAATGAACAGTGCTACTTGAAGATCGTGGCCGTATCACCTACTGCGTACAACAAAGACGCGGCGACACCCGCGCCTCCAGCTGCCATGCCGGCCTTGAAGGGATTGCCCGGCACGAGAAGAATGTCATTGGAAAGAAGCGCAACATCCTGCTGCTGGCCGAACATGATCTTCTTCAAATCAAGCTTGATCTCCATGCGCTGGTTGTCGGCGGTGGTGCGGATAATCCTCGCTTTGGAAAGTCCTGCGCCGTAATTCACTCCGCCTGCCATGGCAAGCGCCCGCAAGACAGTTATCGGAGCATTGTTTGAAAGTGGAATGGCCGCGGGGGTTTTGACATAACCCAGAACAAATACACTTCCAACCTTCGACACGATAACTGTGTCGCCAGGAAGCAAGGGGACGTCGCTTGCATTGGCGGTGTTGGCATCTGTTCCCAGTTCCACGGTGATAGGATCCAGGTTCCCGATGCGGCGGATGGTTACGCTGTGACTGGCGAAGGGTGTAAAGCCTCCGCAAGCTGAGATCGCATCGAGTAATCGGATCTGTCCGAAAGCTGGGACCGGCGCCGGCTTCATCACTTCGCCTATGACTGTTACGGCACGAGTTGGAGAATCCACTAACTGCACGCTGACCTGCGGATCAACGAGAAATCCGCCTTGCTTCAGCGCATTGCTGAGATAAGCAGCGGCTTCGGTCGGAGTTAGTCCGGCAAGCTTCACCGAGCCGATGTAGGGAAGAGACACCTCGCCTCCGGAACCGATTTTTATGCCCTGCAAGATGCTGGAGTTCGATCCGAAGGAAATACCTCCTGAGGAGGCTTGCGAAGTTGTGGTCAGTTCTGGCACGCCATAGGTTGCAATGGCTATCACATCGCCGGGTGCGATCTTCAACTCCTTATACTCGGCATTCATGGCGGAGCCCGGCGCACTGGCCGGCTGCGGAGGCGATGTGACAGCCGGCCCGATAAACTGTGCCGCCCCTTGCGCGGCCCCGAATGTCAGCACGCCAATCGCCAGCAGCAGGCAACGAATTGTTCTGTTCGACCGCATTTTCAATTCCCTTCCTCGCGCCTTGCGCGCTTTCCGCAAGAGTTACTTCTTGTAGTCATAGGAGTAGTAACCCAGGTAGCCGTAATATTCCGGAAGGCTGGCATCTACGCCGTTGAGTACGAAGCCATAAACCTTGACACCCACGTCGCGGAAGATTTCGCCGGCACGGGAAAGCATGGCACGGGTGCAATAACCCTGACGAATTACCAGGACAAGCCCATCGGAAAGCGAAGCAACGATCAGCGGATCGGTTACCGATAATGCCGGCGGAGAATCAAAGATCACATAATCGTAGCGCGCGCGCAACTCTGCAACGAATGTTTTCATCTGCTCGGAAGCGAGTAAATCAGCCGGCAGCGGAGGGCAAATTCCCGATGGAATTACATCCAGTGTGCCTAGGGTTTTATGAGTTTGAATCACTCCGTCAAGAGTTTCCAATCCAGTGAGAAACTCCGACAGGCCCTTTTTGTCGGTGAGTCCGAGACGCCAGTAGACACTGGGGCGGCGCATGTCAGTATCCACCAGTATGACCTTCTTCCCGCCTTGAGCAAGCGCGGCAGCAAGATTCATTGATAGGGTCGACTTACCTTCCCCGGGCTGGCAGCTTGTAATGGCGATAACTCTCGATCCTCGCGAGGTGCTGGACAGTTGAATGGATGTGCGAAAGATGCGCATGGACTCCGCGAACGGAGACCGGGCATCCCATAGGATCTCCGGGCCGAAGCTTGAATCCGTGTCAGGTTCCTTCCCTTTCCAATTTGTCTGCGGAACAATGGCGATGGCAGGCACGCCCAGGAGGTCCTGAATCTGCCTGGAGTCGCGCATGCGGGTGTCCATTCTTTCCAGCAGGAGCGCAAGCGCCAGGCCACCAAACAGACCAAAGATAAGTCCCAGTTCACCCATGGTCACAGGCGAGGTGCTGGATGGCTCAATGGGTGGCGAAGCTAAATCCACAACGCTGATATCGGCTGAGTCGAGGCCCGCATCCACAGCTGCTTCACGCAGCCGGGCGAGGATGCTTTCATACATGTGCCGATTGGATTCATACTCCTCGGAAAGTATCTCGTATTTGACGATGTCGTCGCGTTGGCCGTATAACTCGTGAACACGGTCTTGCAAAACTCCCTTGGCTCTATCTTCCGCTGCATGAGCTATGCCGTATGCGTCTTTCGCTTTGTTGACGACGGCCGCTTCCTGCTCTGCAATTTCCTGATCCAATGCTTTTAATTGGCCATTCAGCTTTTTGATCTCGGGATAATTCGGGCCATAGAAAGTTTGTTCATGCGCCAACTGAGCACCTAACGTTGCGCGCTGCGTACGCAGGTTCTCAAGCAAGCCTTGCGTTCCCTCCATGCTTGCGGGCGTGGAGCCATCATGAACGCGATCGGGCGGGAGAGACTCGAGGATATGGTAGCGGGCTTCCATAAGAACACGCTGTTCGGTCGCGTCAGACGCTCCCTTCTCGAGGTCGGTGATCTCCTGCACGATGGTGCTGTGGGTAGGATCGAGCGCGGAGATTCCCAGCTTCTTCTGCAGATCGACCATGCGGTCCTGCGAATCCTGCACCACCTTGCGCAGATCGTCGATTTGCGTGGTCAGCCAGTTAGTAACTTGTTGCGTGCTGCTGTAATGAGCGATGAAGTTATTCTTAATAAACTCGCTCTCCAATGCATTAACTATGTTGGCCGATAACTGCGGCGTCTTGCTGACATAGGAGATGGTGATCATCTGGGTGCGCGGCACGCGCGCAATCGTCAGATGGCTGCGCAGGTTCTGCAATACGGCATTGCGCAGTTTGGCATCGTCGAGACTCCTGTGCCCAGTGGGCACGGGCTTGCGGCCGAAGAAGGCCGCATTCCAGGCGCTCTGCCGGCCCATGAAGTTTGGATCGTCCTGGAGATTAAGCGTCTCCGCAACGGTGATGAGAAGCTTGTCGCTCTCCAGAATGCGGCTGTCGCTTTCGATGATTACATCGAGAGTGCCGGAGCCCAGCACCGAAGTGATGGATTGCTTCAGTTCCGCGGCCGAATCGGGCTGAATCTGGATTTCCCCAGTGGCGGTGTACATTTTGCCGCGATAGACGCCAAATGCGAAGGTGAGCAGCGCCAACCCGACGGCCACGCTGGCCAGAAGGACGCGCCTTTTGCGGACAACAAGCCACAAGTCGGTCAGGACAAGATCTTCCTTCGCCGGGGTCAAAGAAGCATTCGTGGCGCGCGTGGATGGCTGCAATCAAACCTCTCTCAAATCGATTCTGCCGGATGATTGCGCATTGGGAAGGTCTGACGCGATGTACCGGGCATTCTGGAACCTGCCGTTAGGAATCGTTGCGAACCGGACACCTCCAACCCGACTGACCCGGCACTGAAATCGGACTCAGACCTTACGCAAACTGCGCCCTGCTGACCATTCTCTCGGACTTCTGCATGGATCCGAAACAAGCGACACGCTGCAACTGATGATAAAGCAGCCTGCTAAATGCCCCTTATTACGCCGATGCAATTCACCGCCGCGCTCCGCAAAGGTGCGCAGAACGAAGCTTGTTTTTGAAGGGGCAAACAGAGGCTCATTTCCGTTCGAAAGCCGGCCCTCAAGTTTGTCTCCAACTAATTGATTCCATAGTGTAGAATCCATCGGCACGAGAGGGACGCGCAATACACCTTTTGACGCATGGTTCATTCCCCGTACCACAAACGGAATCCCCCGGTTGGCGCAGCGGAAAATGGTTCGCAGCAGCCGCGTTCCTCGAGCCGTTTGACTCCAATCGCGACATACCCATTCGAGGGGTCGGTTGCTTGTGGGAAACGGATGCGAAAAAGATTAAAGATTCCCAATATTGGCGAGATTTCTTTGCATATTCGAATAAGAGGAATTCCGGCCTGCCTTATCCACAAAATCCCCATCGGATGCGGTTGACCCTGCAACCCAGGCTCCTTAGAGTCTGTATCGGGTGACACGATTTTTCCCCACAAAAGCTGCTCTTGACGCACTGGATGGTCGAAGGTTCGAGGTTTCCCACCTTAGCCGCAAGAAACAAGTACGCGGCGAAGATGGGGCACCCGGCCGCATTTGGTTTATTGGAGCCGCCAGGAACAGTACGAAATCGGAGTTAAGATGCTGAAACTAAAGAAAATACACATTCTCGGCTTCAAGAGCTTCTGCGACCGCACGGAGTTGAGCGTGCCGGGCGCAGGCATCGCCGTGGTGGTGGGGCCGAACGGATGCGGCAAATCCAACATTCTGGACGGGGTGAGCTGGGTGCTGGGCGAGCAGAGCGCCAAGTCATTGCGCGGCACGCACATGCAGGATGTGATTTTTTCCGGCACGCGCGACCGGAAGGCGCTGGGGATGGCCGAGGTCACGCTGACTCTGGTCGATCCCGAGGCTTACGAGGGGCCGATGCCGGTGGAACCGGAGGTCGCGGTTGAGCACGATGGGCCGGCCGACTGGGATGAGGATGAGGTACGGCGCGTTCGGGCGGTGGAGGCTGAGGAGATTATTGCCGCCGAGCAGCCGGGGCAAGTGCTGGATGAGGATGGGCCGGAAACGGCGGGCGCGGGCACGGGCGAAGGTCCGCAGGCGGTGGTGCTCAAGATTCGCCGCCGCAAGTTTCAGCGCACGCCGCAGAAGGGCGAGATTGTGATTACCCGGCGGCTGTTTCGCACCGGGGAGAGCGAGTACCTGCTGAACGGCAAGCTGTGCCGGTTGCGCGACATTCAGGACATCTTCATGGGCACGGGGCTGGGGCCGGAGAGCTACGCCATCATCGGCCAGGAACGCATTGGGCAACTGCTCAGCTCGAAGCCGCACGATCGGCGCGCGATTATCGAAGAGGCGGCGGGGATTACTCGCTTCAAGAACAAGAAGCGGCTGGCCGAGTTGCGCCTGGAGAGTGCCAAGCAGAACCTGGCCCGCGTGGACGACATTTTTGAAGAAGTCACGCGGCAGATGAACAGCCTGAAGCGGCAGGCGGCCAAGGCGGAGCGGTTTGCGGCTGTGCGCGACGAACTGCGGTCGCGGCTGCGCGTGGTGCTGGCCAGCCGGATGGCGCACATGGACGCTGAGCAGGCGCGGCTGGATGCGGAGATTGCTGCCCTGTCGGAGCAGATCAACAGCGCGGCCACCGCGATTGGCGAGCTTGAGGCAAATCAGCACTCGCTTACCGAGCATGGATACGAGCTTGACCGCCAGGGACTGGAAGCGCAGAACCGGGCCGGCGATGCTGCTGTCGAACTGGAACGCGCGACGGCACGCGAACACGCCAACACGGAGCGGGTCAGCGATTTGGAAGCGCGCATCGCGGCAGCTGCTGCGGAGCTGGAGGTTACGCGGACGCAGTTGGGCGGAATCGCCGAAGAGCGTGGGCAGCAACATGCGTTTCTTGAGACGGCGGCGAGCGAGGCGCGTGCTTTTCGGCAGAAGGTGGAGGCCAGCCAGCAGGAGGCGCGCACCGCTGCGGAAGAGGTGTTTGGGGCGGAGCGGCAACTGGAGTTGACGCGGCGTCACGCCATGCATCTGCTGACTACCGCCGGCAACGCGCGCAACTACACGGCGCAGGCTGAGGAAAGCCTGGCGGCGCTGGAACGCGAGGCGGAGCGGCTGGAAGCGGAGATGGGCCAGGCGCGCAACGAGCGCGAGAGCTTGGGCGTGGAGAGCGGCCAGGTCAAGATTCGTTTTGAATCGGCGGCCGATGCGCTGCAGCGGTTGGAGAGCGAGATTGCGGGACTGCGCGAGACCTTGCAGGCCAAGCGCGCCGAGGAGAACGAGCAGCGCACGCGCGCCAACCAGCTGCGCGGCGAGCAAGCCGCCCTTGCGGGACGCCGCGACTCTTTGCAGGCGCTGATTCGCAATCACAGCTACTCCACTGATACGGTGCGCCGGCTGTTGAAGCCGGGAGCGCTGACCGGGGGCATGGCGCCGGTGGGCACGCTGGCGGACTTCATCGAAGTGACCGGGGCTTATGAGGCGGTGGTCGACGAGTTTCTGCGCGAAGAGCTCAATTATGTCGTGGTGGAGAGCTGGAGCGCGGCCGAGCAGGGCGTGCGGCTGCTTAAATCCGGCGTTGACGGGCGCGCCACTTTTCTCATTCATCCAGCGGAGCAGCCTGCGCTGTTTGAGGAAGAGGCGGAGAGCATCACGGGGCCAGGACTTACGCCCTTGAAGGACTCGATCCGCGTGCTGAACGGCTTTGGGCATGTGCTGGAGTCGATTCTTCCCAAGTTGAAGAATGGCTACCTGGTGGAAGATCCGCTCGAAGCACGGCGCCTGGCATTGCAGTACGCGAATGGGTTTTTTCTGACGCCGGAGGGCGAGTGTTTCCACAACGCGACGGTGACCGGCGGCAAGCCGGCCAGCGAGGGGCCGTTGGCGCTGAAGCGCGAACTGCGCGATGCGGAAGGTCGTCTGGGCAAGCTGGAGACGAGCCTGGCGCAGGCGGAGACCGAAGCAGCCGTGCTCACGCTCAAAATCGAAGAGCTGGCCGCGCAGTTGGAAGTGAGCGGCGCGGAGCGGCGGCAGGCAGAGAGTGAAGCAGCCAACCAGGGCGCGGCGCTGAAGCAGATGGAGTCGGAAGTACAGCGCGTGGAGCGGCGGCTGCAGGAGTGGACTGCGCAGGCGGCGCGCAACAAGGATGCGCGCGAAGCCAAGCGCGAGACCATTGAGCAAAAGCGTGAGGAAGCAACACGCCTGGAAGCAGAACACGCGCAGGCCGAAACTGCCCTCGATGAGATGCAGGCGCAGTTGGCGCTATCGCGGCAGAAGCGCGAGGGATTGCAGCAGGAGGCTGCGCAAGTGACGGCGGAGCTGGCAGGCCTGGAAGAGCGTCGGCGCGGTGCGGAAGCGGCTTTCCAGCGCATCGACAGGTTGCATGCCGATCTGGAGCGGCGTGTGCTGGGCGTCGAGCAGCAGCGTGCGTCGGCAGAAGCGGAGCGCGAGCAACGGATCGCCGAGAGCGCCGCGCTGGCAGGACGCC
>Ga0302326_10005429_pt1 | contig 29078 bp, 21 predicted proteins | sample Palsa_T0_3_FD_202264 | JGI IMG/M metagenome (GOLD analysis project Ga0302326, IMG submission 202264) | Peat permafrost microbial communities from Stordalen Mire near Abisko, Sweden - Palsa_T0_3 | ecosystem: Environmental > Terrestrial > Soil > Palsa > Peat permafrost | place: Sweden: Abisko... | reverse complement strand
GAATTCCGCCGCTTCAATGGGCCGAGCGTGCCGCTGGCCAGGCTTTCCCATAGAACCTTCGCCAACAGCGAGCACCTCGTGACCGAAGTGGAAATCTACCACTATGGAGCCCGTCCTCTCCCAGGCGCGCGCCCGTACTGGAGCATCGTCGATGCCTCGGGCAGGACGGTGGCGGCCGGAGATTGGGCGGCCCGGGATATCCCGATCGGAAAGAACATCCCCTTGGGGCGGCTCGACGTCGATCTGCAGGCATTGCCTGCGCCCAAGGCATACCGGTTGGTCGTCGGACTGAGGCGCACCGACGTTGAAAACGACTGGAACTTCTGGGTCTACCCCGCGGATGGACCGCGTCCGGGTCCAAGCAATGTCCTGGTCACCCGGAATTGGCCGGACGCGAGGGCGGCCCTGTCGCAGGGCGGCCGCGTGCTCTTCGTTCCCGCCGCAACGGATCTGGATCCCTCGCGTTGCCCGCCCATGAAGCGGGTGCCGGTGTTCTGGAACATCCAGATGACGGTGCGCCCGCCGCGCAATCCCGCCGCGAGGTTCGATGCGATGCTCGGTCTTCTGTGCGCCGCCGAACATCCGGCCCTGGCCGAATTTCCGACGGGATCCTCGTGCGACTGGCAGTGGACGCCGCTCATCGACAATGTCCGGTCCGTCAATCTCGACGGGGCGCCCAAGGGCCTGAAGCCCATCGTGGCGGCGATCGACGATTGGAACCGCGACTGGCGCTTGGGCGTGATTTTCGAATGCCGGGTGGGCCGCGGCCGGCTCCTGGTGTCGGCCGTGGACGTGACGGCGCCCGATGCCTCGGCCGGCCTGCGGCAGCTGCGCCGGTCGCTTCTTGATTACGCCGCATCGGAGCGGTTCCAGCCGCCGAGCGGCCTCTCGGCGGCTGAAGCAAACCGGCTCTGGGAGATCCACGCTTTGGATACGCCGGCGCCCGGGGCGCGGGCGCTCGATCCCGACCTCGACGACGGATCATTGCGGCCGGTGCGGCCGCGCACCTGAGGGTCGGGGCAAGCGGAGCCCGCTTGAGCGTTTCCGAAGTTCAACCGCCGTCGCGCAGGGTGCGAAGGTCGGATCGAAGACCGCGGATAAAGGGCTCGAGCCCGGCGGCGATCGCGCGCCGGTTGGGAGTGCGGCGCGTCTCGGCCTCGATGATGAGCCATTCCTTCAGCACCTCGAAGTCGGGATCTTCCGGGGCGATGCGGGTGCCGCTGAAACCGAGTCCATGGGTCTTGCTGACGTGGTTGGCGAGGGCGACCAGCGCGGTCTTCAGCTTGTGGGATTCCGCCCCGTCGGGCTGATCGTGATGGGCGATTGCCGTAATGACCGCGGGAGGGAGCTGGTTCTGGCTGGCAAATTCGGCGCCTGCCTTCCGGTGGTCGACGCCCATCCGCTCCCGCTCGAGATCCTCGAGGCGGCCATCTCCGTTCCAAGCGGCGATCAGAATTTCCCGATAGGTTTCCGGATCGATGGCGGAAAGGACGATCTTGCCCACGTCATGCAGGAGGGCGGCCGGATAGAGGTTGGAGCCGCCATAGGCTGTGGCTCCGCATTGGGTGTCCAGCACACGGTCAAGCTCCTCCGCAATCACCGCGGTGGACCAGGCGTGGATCCATAGGTGGCGCCAGTCGAGGCCATCCACCATTTGGCGCGAGGCATGAAGGATGACGATGGCGTCCTGAAGGCGGCGCACGCGGGCTAGCCCGAGCATCTGGACTGCGGTATTCAGATCGTCGATCCGGGATTCCGGCGAAACGAGGGCTGAATTGGCCTGTTTTAAAATCAGGACGCACAACGCGGGGTCTTTCTTTCCCGCTTCCACCAACTCCTCGACCGTAACACCCGGGCGCTGGGTCATGCGCTCAAAGCCCTCGGCCAGCGATCGGAGCGAAGGCAGGCTCTCCAAATGAGCCAGAGCCTCCAAGGTGCGGGCCTTGATCTGCTCGGCTGTCAGCGCGCGTGCGGGCGAAGGCGGCACCGCCGTTGCCTCGGGAGTTCCCATGCCGCGGGTGACGCGGAGCGTCTCCGCGTAGAGTTGCTCCATCTCGGCCGGGTCGGGCAGAACTTTCTGGTGGCTGGGCGCGGCCTTCCCGTTCGCAGCGGAGGGAAGGTCCTCGGCAGTCCTTATCGGAACTGCTATGGACTCGGGGCGCTTGCGCCAAAACGTTGCCGGAAGCAGCTTCTGAAGAAGGGCCACACGGAAGGTGATCGGCTCATTGCTCGTCCTCTTGAGAACTCAAATGGGGTTCCTAGGTGACTGCCGCCGCGAGGCAGGCGGCCTCGTCAAGAGTCAGCCGTGCGCCCGCGCCAGCCTCTGAAGGGGAAGCGAAGGAAGACTGGGCCTGCCTGCCTGCCAGGAGCGGATCGAAGCCCGGGTGGAAGCATGGAGGCCTTTGAGCTGGGGGAGCCAGCGCGAACGGGTAGCATTGAAGGGAACTTGCGGCCTGAAGCCCCAGAAACCGGCCGCGTAGGCGCCGCCCAGCCTCCCGAACTGCTGCCACAGTTCGCGCGTGCTTCCTCCGTTGAAGCTATTCGAGGGGAAGAGCTCCGGGAGGAATACGGGCAGCATTCCGAGAAGGGTGCCGGAGATCATAAAGGTGACGGCGTTGAGTTTGTGGGCCATGGCGGTCGGTGTGTTGCCGCCTATTAAGCGCATTCAGTGCCAAGCCATAAAAATGACGCATAACTAATTTATCAATAACAAGTTAAAGTTTTCTGGTCATCTACGGACGGGCTTGAATCGCTCGGATTTCACGACCTAATGCACGGACACGGGAGCCCGTCATGCAGATTGCGAAGGATCCTTAGCCTTGGAATGCCAATTCTCCCGGTGGCGCTGCCAAACGATGTGCACCACGTAGGCGAGAATGGCGGCGTTCGCGATCAGGATGGCAAACTTCGTCCACGTGAAGTGCCTGAGGCACGACCAGAGTTCCTCTGGCACGAAGACCCCAGTCGAAAGGACGACCAAATACTCCGCCCACCAAGCGCCGAACCAGAGGGACAATCCCTCGGAGAGCAGAATGACGGCGTAGAGAGCCGATCCGATGGAAGCGCGGACCAAGGTGCCCGGTTGGACGACCCCGGCCTTCTCCAATAGGATGCGGGCGTATCGGTTCTCAGGGGAGATCTTGGCGAACGAAATGAATTGGTTGGCGAGATGGTCGAGATTTTGGTGAACGAGCTGAAAGAGGCCGAGGGCGACTCCGGCAAGGGCAATGCCTTTGGCGATCTTGAGCGCGGCGATGATGCGCAATCCAAAAGGCAGCTTCTTCATTCGCGGGGGTTGGTTCTTTTTATACCCGAGAATCCGGCTGGTGTTCGAGCTTCGAATTGAAAACATACCTGCATGAGTTCCGTTTCCACACCGGGCGACCGCCTGAGGGCAGCGCTCGAGGCGGAGAGACCGCTCCAGATCGCCGGCGCCATCAATGCCTACTGCGCGCTTCTGGCGGAACGGGCCGGGTTCAAGGCGCTCTACCTGTCCGGCGCCGGCGTCGCCAACGCTTCCTTCGGGCTTCCGGATTTGGGCATCACGACCCTCAACGATGTCTGTGAGGACATTCGGCGGATCACTCAGGCCACGAATCTGCCGCTTCTCGTCGACGCAGATACCGGCTGGGGTGGCGCGTTGTCCATCGCGCGGACGGTCCGCGAAATGACCCGTTCGGGCGCGGCCGGTTGCCACTTTGAGGACCAGGTCCAGGCCAAGCGGTGCGGCCACCGCCCGGGCAAGGAACTCGTGAGCCGAGAGGAGATGTGCGATCGACTCAAGGCCGCGGTGGACGCCCGGATCGACTCGAGTTTTGTGATCATGGCGCGCACCGATGCCCACGCGAGCGAGGGACTCGACGCGGCGATCGCCCGGTCGGTCGCTTATGCCGCCGCCGGGGCGGATATGATCTTTGCCGAGGCGCTCACGACCCTCGACGAATACCGCCGGTTCGCCGAGGCACTGCGGCCTCTTCCCGTCCTTGCCAACCTGACCGAGTTCGGCCGAACCCCGCTGTTCACGGCCGAAGAGCTCGGGTCGGCCGGGATTCGCCTCGCGCTGTACCCTTTGGGCGCATTCCGCGCAATGAGCCGCGCCGCCGAATCGGTGTATGCCGCAATCCGCCGCGACGGCACCCAAAAGGCGGTCACCGGGATCATGCAGACGAGGACCGAACTCTACAGCGTCCTGGGCTACGAGTCGTATGAGAAAAAATTGGACGCGCTCTTTGCCGCGGAAGCCGCGGGGGCAAAGGCGGGCAAGGGAGGGACGGTCCGATGAGCGAGCCCCTGCCGATGCCTCCGGCGCCGCCTAGTCCGGCCAAAGCCAAGAAGTCGGTCGCGCTTTCCGGTGTCGAGGCCGGCAACACCGCGATCTGCACGGTGGGTCACAGCGGAAACGACCTGCACTACCGCGGCTACGACATCGCGGATCTCGCCGCGGGCGCAACCTACGAGGAAGTCGCTCACCTGCTCATCCATGAGCGCCTGCCGACACAGCTAGAGCTGGATGCGTACCGCCTCCGTCTTCTCTCGATGCGAGGGCTTCCGGCGCGTGTCCGCTCGACCCTCGAACAGATTCCCAGCGGCGCGCATCCCATGGATGTGCTTCGCACGGGCTGTTCGGCGCTCGGCGCCGTGGAACCCGAGGATGGCGCACCCACCCCGGAGCGAGCCCGGGCGATTGCCGACCGTCTGATCGCGAGCTTCGGGTCCATGCTTCTTTACTGGCATCATTACGCCCATGGCGGGCGCCGGATTGAAACGGAAAGCGATGAACCGTCGATTGCGGCTCACTTCCTTCACCTGCTTCATGGCCGAACCCCTTCGCCCGCCCACGCGCGGGCGCTCGACCGTTCGCTTATCCTCTACGCCGAACACGAGTTCAATGCGTCGACGTTCACAGCCCGGGTCATTGCCGGCACCGGATCCGATCTCTATTCGGCGATTACGGGCGCCATCGGCGCGTTGAGAGGTCCAAAACACGGGGGCGCCAACGAGGTCGCGATCGAGATCGCGCTGCGGTATGAGAATCCCGGCGCTGCGGAGGCCGACATCCGGGAACGCGTCGCCCGGAAGGAGATTGTGATCGGATTCGGGCATCCGGTCTACACGATCGGCGATCCGCGCAATCCCATCATCAAGGAGATCGCGAGGTCGCTCTGTGCGGAGGATTCGGACCGGAACTTATTCGCGGTGAGTGAGCGAATCGAGCAGGTCATGTGGGAATTGAAGCGCATGTTCCCCAATCTGGACTGGTTCAGCGCGCCGGCCTATCGGATGATGGGAATACCGACCCCGATGTTTACACCGATCTTCGTCGTGGCGCGGACCGCCGGCTGGGCGGCGCATGTGATCGAGCAGCGAGCGGACGGGAAGATTATCCGCCCGAGTGCGCATTACATCGGGCCCGAGAACCGGCCGTTTCCGGCGATCGACCAGCGCTGATCTCAATGTCCGCCCACGACATCACCCGTGCGGAACGTCCGCCTTACGACGCGGTGCTTCAACAGATCGCCGATTATGTTTTGGCCCCGGACAAAATCACGAGCGTTGAGGCATTGGACACGGCACATCTGTGCCTGCTGGACACGCTGGGTTGCGGGTTCATGGCGCTCGAGTACCCCGCCTGCACCAAGATGCTGGGCCCGGTCGTCCCCGGGGCGACCCTGCCAGGCCGCGGGGCGCGTGTCCCAGGGACGGCGCACCAGCTCGAACCGGTCCAGGCGGCCTTCAACATCGGAGCCATGGTCCGGTGGCTCGATTTCAACGATACCTGGCTTGCGGCGGAATGGGGGCATCCGTCGGACAATCTGGGCGGCATCCTTGCGGTTGCCGACTATGTGAGCCGCGGGGCTGTCGCCGCTGGCGGCGCCGGCCCCACCGTTCGGGATGTTCTCCTGGCCATGGTTCAGGCTCATGAGGTTCAGGGCGTTCTCGCCCTCGAGAACGCGTTCAACCGCGTGGGCCTTGACCACGTGCTGCTCGTCCGACTGGCTTCGACCGCAGTGGTCACGCGTCTGCTTGGCGGCGACCGCGCGCAGGTGATCCACGCGCTGTCGAATGCTTTCCTGGATGGCGGTGCCCTGAGGACCTACCGGCACGCGCCAAACACCGGGTCGCGAAAGAGTTGGGCGGCGGGCGATGCGACAAGCCGGGCGGTGCGCCATGCGCTTTGGGCGCTCAAGGGTGAAATGGGCTATCCAAGCGCTCTGTCGGCCAAGGTGTGGGGCTTCGAGGACGTCGTTCTTCGCGGGCGGCGCCTGGCGGTTCCGGCCGAGGGCTTCGGTTCGTACGTGATGGAGAATGTGCTGTTCAAAATTTCCTTTCCCGCGGAGTTTCACGCGCAGACCGCCGTCGAGGCGGCCTTGGCTCTTCATCCGGAGGTGGCGCCGAGGCTGGCCGAGGTGACGCGCGTGGTCATCGAGACCCAGGAGAGTGGAAAGCGGATCATCGACAAAACCGGACCGCTCGGAAATCCGGCTGACCGTGACCATTGCCTGCAATACATGGTGGCCGTACCGCTCATCCGTGGCGGGCTGACGGCGGACGATTACGAGGATGCGGCGGCCGCGGATCCGCGAATCGACCTTCTGCGAGCGCGGATGGAGGTGGTCGAGAATCCGGACTTCTCCCGCGATTATCTGGATCCCCAGCGGCGCTCGATCGGCAATGCGGTGACCGTGCACTACGCGGACGGCACCTCGACCAAGCGAGTGGCGGTGGAATATCCGGTGGGACACAGGCGACGACGCAAAGAGGGGATCCCGCTCCTGATGGAGAAATTTCAAAAGGCCCTTCGAAGGCGTTTTGCGGGGGCCCGCGGCGACGGCATCCTTAGGGCGGTCTCGAATCGCGCGAGTGTTGAAGCGCTTCCTGTTCGCGATTTCATGCAGCTCTTCACCGTCGACTCATGAGTTGGATGCATCGTCTCCGCATTTTAGGAATGACCGCCGTCCTTCCTCTGCTGGTGGGAAACGTTTTCGCGTGGGGGGTCGAGGGGCACAAGGCCATCGCCGAAATTGCCCGGGGCCGCTTGAACATTAAGGCGCGCGCTGCCGTGTCCGAATTGCTTGGCAACGACGACTTGGCGGCGGTGGCGGTATGGGCCGACGAAGCAAGGTCGGCGGTATTTCATAAGGGTCCGCTGGCTTCCGATCCCGAGGCGCATCATTTCAACGAGGCGTTTCCGCACAATCAGAACTGGCACTTTGTGAATCTGCCTCTCGGTTTGGCTTACGATCCTAACGGCCTGTTCTCTTCGAAGGATGATGTGGTCCATGCGATCAACCGCTGTGTCGCGGTGCTGGAGGGCCGGTCTGAGGAGTTGAGCCGGGAGCTGGCACTGAAGCTCCTGATCCATTTTGTGGGCGATCTGCACCAACCGCTCCACGCTGCCTCGGGATATTACGACCTGTCGGACCTGGAAATGCCGAAGCTCGTGACGGATCCTGCGCGGGTGAACATTTCGACGAGCGATCGGGGCGCCAACGACCTCCACTTTGGGCGCTCGGAGGAACTGCACGCCTATTGGGACGATACCTTGGTGGAAATGCAGGGGGCCGGCCGTGACTATCTGGCGCTGGCCGTCCGCATCGCTGGGCGCCCAGAAGGTGTGGTGCGGGCCTCAGACGAATTGATTGTTCCGACGTTGAATTTTGTCGCCACCCACGACGCTGGCTCGTGGTCGTGGCAGACCCCGGGCGACTACCACGGATGGGCCGCGGCCTGGGCGACGGAGTCCAGCGCGGCCGCGAGGGCCGCGTACGAAGGAATCACTTTCGGGAAGGCGACGCTTGGCCGCTCCGGGCAGCTGATGCGCATAGAGATCCGGCTGCCGGATGGTTATGCCGAACGCAGTGAGCCGGTGGTGGCCGAGCGGCTCCACCGCGCGGGCGCAAGGCTGGCCGAGCTCCTGAACCGGATTCTGGGCGCCTAGAATCGGACGACGCCGGCTGGCGGCGCCTACTGTGTGCGCTGCGCAGGCCGGGGGGCGTCGGGATGGCCCGAATCCAGGACAAACTTCCAACCGCCGTCGACCTGGCGCCGCCAGATCGTCACGTAGCTGCCGGTCCGGACCAACTTGGCGCCCGCCGGCGTCGGCAGCTGGAGTTCGTATCGCCCGAGAGTATAGGCAAGGTCTCCGGATGCTGAAGCTTCCGCCGAAATCGGCGACCACGATAGCCGGCCTCCTTTAGGGAAGTCTCGGTACAGCGCGCGCACGGCTGCGGGTCCGCGCTCATCCTGGCCCGGGATGACTCCTTCCGGAGCGATGGCCGCGAGGAAGGCGATCTCGGGGCCATTCTTCTCGGAGCGTGCATTGAACTCCGTGTCGGCTGCGAGCACTTCGATCTTGATCCGCTCGGGATCGGGATGGAAGCAACCGGCGAGAAGAAGGGCGGCGATGGCCGCGAGGAGGCATGGTTTGGAAAGCATGGGTGGCGGCGATTGGGTTTGGATCATGGACGAATGAGTCCGGGTTGCGAGTTCGGAGGGCGCTCCCGCCGACCTCCGGGTTTCGTAGAGTCCTGAATTGCGCCGGCCGGGCTCGCAGAGCAGGCATCGCTGGCCTCCGCGCCGGCTCTGGGACAGCCCGGAGAGCCGCCGGAGATTCGCCACAGAATGCCCGGCGGTCGATGGGTGTCCGGTATGCCGGTGCTCCGGGGCTCGGCCAGCACAAGCCGCGAAGCGAGCACGGCCTGCGCAATTCAGGTCCCCACCCGGGGCTTGCCCGGCTCGACAGCGGTCGGTTTGCTCCTGATATGAGTCATCGTATGAAGGCAGGCACGGCCATGCTGCTTGCGGCGTTGTCGGCAAAGGCATGGGCTGCGGATTCGCTGACCGGCTTTGCTCCTGGCGCCGCGGCCACGGAGCGTGAGACGGAAAAGAATTTCGACGCGGGAATTCACTCTGAGGACATCCGAGGCTGGATCGAGCGGATGGCTTCCGAACCGAATCAGGTCGGCTCGCCGCACGACAAGGCCAACGCAGAATTTGTGCTGTCGCTCTTCCGCGATTGGGGTTGGGACGCTCATATCGAGACCTTTCAAGTGCTCTACCCGACTCCCAAGAAGGTGGCGCTCGAGATGGTGGCGCCGACGCGCTTTCACGCCTTGCTCCACGAGCCCGCCATCGAAGGGGACAAGACATCCGAACGCACCAAGGGAGCCCTCCCTCCCTACAATGTATTCGGCGCCGACGGGGACGTGACGGGGGAATTGGTCTACGTCAATTTTGGAATGCCCGACGATTATGTCGACCTGGAGCGCCGGGGGGTGAGCGTCAAGGGGAGGGTGGCCATTGCGCGGTATGGCGGCGGATGGCGCGGCCTGAAGCCCAAGCTGGCCCAAGAGCATGGGGCGATCGCCTGCCTGATCTATTCGGATCCGCATGAGGATGGTTATGCGGTGGGAGATGTGTACCCAAAGGGGGGCACCCGTCCCGAGAACGGCGTCCAGCGAGGTTCCGTCGCCGATATGACGCTTTTTCCTGGCGATCCGTTGACGCCCGGCGTGGGCGCAACCGCCGATGCGCGCCGGCTGAAGATCTCGGAAGCCCCGACGATCATGAAGATCCCGGTGATTCCAATCTCCTACGGGGACGCTCGGCCGCTTCTGGCGGCGTTGGACGGCCCGGTGGCACCCGCTGGCTGGCGCGGTGCGCTGCCAATCACCTACCATCTGGGTCCAGGCGCTGCCAAGGTCCACGTCACCGTGCTGTCCGACTGGAGCTTGCGGCCGATCTACGATGTGATCGCGGTGATGAAGGGCTCGGTTTACCCGGACCAATGGATTATCCGCGGCAACCATCATGACGGCTGGGTGTTTGGGGCATGGGATCCCCTGTCTGGCCACGCCGCTCTGCTGGCCGAAGCCAAGGCGATCGGGACGCTGATCCGTGGCGGCTGGCGGCCCCGGCGCACATTGGTGTATGCCAGCTGGGACGGCGAGGAGCCAGGCCTCATGGGATCCACCGAATGGGCCGAAACACACGCAGAGGAATTGCGCAAGAAAGCCGTTCTCTATGTGAACTCCGACGAGAATGGGCGCGGATTTCTAAATATGGGCGGGAGCCATTCGCTCCAGGGGATGGTCAACGAAATTGCCGACGAGGTGATCGATCCGGAGACAGGCGTGAGCGTTCTCGCCCGCCGCCGGGCACGCGACTCGGTTGAGGCCAGCGGCAAGGACGCCGGTGAACCCCAGCGGGCGATGGCCGCAGACGCCATGGCGGGCCGCAACCGGCGTCTGGAAGCACTCGGTTCGGGATCGGATTACACTCCCTTCTTGCAGCACTTAGGCATAGCGACGCTGGACTTTGGTTACTCAGGGGAGGGTATCAGCGCGGGGATCTACCATTCTGCGTACGATTCCTACGAGCATTTCGCGCGTTTCGGCGATGTCGGAATGGCTTATGGCCCCGTGCTTGCCCGCACGGTGGGCCGCGTGATTCTAAGGGCTGCCGACGCGGATGTGATCCCAATGAAGTTCACGGACTTGGCCGATACGGTGGGCCGTTATCTCGAAGAGGTCCGGCGATTGAACGCCAGCGAAAGGACCGCCGCGGACGCGACCAACCGGCTGCTGGAGTCCCGGGCCTTCCAGCTCGCCGCCGATCCGCATGAGACTTATCTGCCTCCAAAGCGGGCGGGCGCTGTGCCACAGCTGGATTTTGCCCCATTGGACCGGGCGTTCGAGCTCCTGCAGAGCGCGGCGCATGGCTACGACGAAGCTCTATCCAAAGCGGCGGGAGCCGGCTTCGCGCTCGATCCGCAGGTGCTCGCCCGCGTCAACGAGGCCCTTCAGGGAATCGAGCCTTCGCTGATGGACCTGCACGGACTGCCCGGGCGCGGTTGGTTTAAGCACACGCTCTATGCTCCGGGCCTCTACACCGGTTACGGGTCCAAGACGCTTCCGGCGGTGCGCGAATCAATCGAACAGCATCAATGGGAACTCGCGCAACGCTCCATCAACTCGGTCGCCGATGTGCTGGACGGAACGGCCGCCCACCTCGCTGCAGCGGCGGCCCTGGTCGGTGGCTCAACGGCCCCCTGAGCGGTAGTTGCCTCCCAGCCGGCGTCGCGGTAGCCTCTCAGTATGGCTATGAGCGCGCCCGCTGCGGAGCCGTTTCCCGCGACGGCGAAGAAACCAATCTTCCCGATTGGCCGCGGCTTGGGTGCGTATCTGCGGCGATTTAAGCGCGAACGCGAGCTCCCGCTCACTTACGACCGTTTGCGCGCTTTCCAGGAGGCGGTCCCCTTGGTGGACGCGGATGGGAGACCTACGCTCTGGGATACGGTCCTCTACGATCCGGTCGAAATGAGGGCGCTCAACCAGGCGCTCCGGGAAGTCTACGCGCTTATCAAGGTCGACGGCGACATGTCCGTCGTCCAGCATCTCTACGCCGAGCGGGTCGATTTCTGCACGTTCGGGAACTCGATGCCGTTCCGCATCCGGATCGTCAATGCGTACAACGACAACCAGGACTACATCTACATCAAACAGGCGGACGCTTCACGCGTGTACGGCTTGGAGCTCGAACACCTGCTCTCGCCCAACCGGCTCAATTTTCTCACGCATGGAGCGACGCTTGTCGAAGAACACGTGGCCGGAATCCCGGGCGATGTCTTTATCACGCGCTGGCTTTCGCGGCCAGACCTTAGGCCGGTGCGGGTGGCCAAGGAGCTGGTCAAGTTTAACGAGCGGTGCTTCGTCCGGTTGCTCGGCGACATGCGCTCCTACAACTTCGTCGTGGCGGTCACGCCCGATTTTGAGGACGCGCAGGTTCGCATTCGCGCGATGGATTTCGACCAGCAGAGCTATAACGGGCGCAGGAATTTCTACCGGCCTCAATTTTTCAAGGAGAACGTGGCCTTTGCGCTGTTCTGCCTGAAGCACCTGCGTCCCGAGACCACCCACCAATATGTGCGCGAGGAGCAAACGGGAATGCTTCAGAGGGCCGTCCTCGCTGCGGAACGGCTGGGACTGCTGCTCTTCGAGATGGAGCGCGATCCGATCGCGCCGCCGGCCAAGGTGGTCGAGCTTCGCGAAGCGCTTGCGGAACATTATGGAAGGCCGGCTTATCTCAAATGTGAGTCCATGGGTGCGCTGATCCGCGAGAACCTCGAATCGATTCGGAAGCATCTCGGGCAACCCGGGCTTCCTGAGATCACTCTCGAATGATCCTGCGCCGAACCTGCTCTTTTCTTCTGCTTGCAGCCGGCATGGCTGCGGGCGGCTGTGCGAGTGATCAGGCGGAGCGGCATGCCCATGCGACGCAGCGGCTGGACTTCTCGCTGGCAAACCCGCGGATCACCTACGAGTTGGGCCTCAATTGCGAGCTTCGGGTGACGCTGCCTCCGCCACCGCCCGATTCGGGCTGCGTTTGGGAGATTGTCGGCAACAACGCCCTTGTGCTGGAACAACAAGGCCCTCTGCGGGCGGGTGAGGCGGTGGGCGGAGGCGGCGCGGGCCCTTCGGTGGTCGTCTTTTACTCGCTCAAACTGGGACGCAGCGTGCTTCGATTCGTATTGGTCCATCCCAAGGAGGATGAGGCCCTCGCTCTCGCCCGGTGCGAGGCCACCGTGCGTGTGCTCGACGATCGGCCGGGATCTTGAAGCCGGCAAGGCACCGGCTTAAATCGGGTAGGGCATAGCCTCGGGAACCGTCACCCCTGCGGCCTCCTTGACGGCGGCCTCCTCGTCGGGAAATTCGGCTTCCTGCAGGGGCGCGAACCGCTCCGAGGAGAATCCGAGTTCCTGACCTCCCGCGTGGAAGGGATCGGGCGGATTCGTCAGCTCCTGGAGGAGAAGGCCGACCGTGGCGGTTTCACCCCCCTTGATGATCGTTTCTCGGCCGAGAAACACCTCCCGAATCGTATAGGTGATGTTCTTGACGGGGAGTTCGCGGTACAGGGTGCGCACCAGGTCTGTGAAGACATCGTTGATGCAGATGACTCTTTGGCCTTTGATCATGGCGTGCCTTTCGAGATCTCAGTCATTCAATTCGCCCCTCGTCGAAATCGATGAGGTCTGGCACCGTGCGGATGTCGGCGGCGCGGTCGGCGCAGCCCATGGCCGTGAGCGCTTCCAGCAGAAATTCCTGGCCCGTGGGTGTCAGCCCTTTCTGGGCAAGCTCCCGGTTCCACCGAACCGCGTTCACATCCGGGGGGAGGAGTTCGGCCAGCATGCGTTCCATCGATGCCTCGTCCGCCGCCGAATGGACGATCGCTTCAACCGCGTCGGGAGCCACGCCCAGATGCAGGCATAGAAAGCGGTCGAGCCCGCGCTTGTAGTTCTTCGCATAGCTCTTTGGCAGCGCTCCGTGTTCCTTCACGTACCGACATTTGGCGATAAAGCGGGGAAGGTAAAGGAGGCCCGTCGCCGGATGTGCCAGGTAGGGAGACGGCAGGCAGGTGAGCACTTCGCCGGATGAGCCTGGAATCGGTCGGGAACGCATTCGGGCCGAGTCTCAGCGCGGCCTGGAGCATGACAACCCGGATATTTGCCCATGGGTCACGTCGTGACCGGTCCCATGAGCCGGATCAAGAGCGGGGCAATCTGGGGCAGCGGACATATGTGATCGGCGGTCGCCGCGGCAAGAGCCGCCGCAGGCATGACGGGGCTGGCGGCGGTGGCTGGATCTTGGACGATCAGCCGGCCGCCCCGGCGTTTGATCTCAGCGGCGCCACGCGAGCCATCGGCGCTGGCACCGGTCAGGATGACGCCGAGCACCCTGGGCCCGAAGGCATCGGCCGCACTCTCAAAGAGCACGTCGATCGACGGCCGAGCGAACTGAACCCAATCGTCCGTGGACAGGCTGAAATGCGTGGGCTCCACGAGAAGATGATAGTCCGCGGGCGCGAGCGTGACGCAGCCGGCGCGGATCGGCTCTTTGTCGCACGCCTCCTCGACCGCGATGGCGCAGGATTCGCGAAGCATTTCGATCAGACCGCTGTCGGAATCTCGGTGCCGGTGGATGACGACGGCCACCGGCTCGGCCCAGTCCGGGGGCAGGCCGCTCAGGACCGTGTGCAGCGCGCGGGTTCCTCCGAGGGATGCGCCGATCACGATCATCGCACTTTGCGAAAGAGCCGCTCGCCTCCGGGGACGGCCTCATAATCGACTTCGCAGCCCGAGAAACGGATGGTCTCGTTCTTGCCGAGTCCCAGGTAGCCGAGCGTCATCAGACTTTCATGGAACAGTTTGTGCACATGCAGCTGAAGGGTGCGGTCGAAGTAGATCATTACGTTTCGGCAGAGGATGCCGTGAAATTCATTGAAGGACGCATCCCCAGCGAGATTGTGCGCCGCAAAGACGACGTTTTCGCGAAGCGCGGGGCGGAATACCGCAAACTCGCTGTCGGCGGTATAGTATTCCGCAAACGCGCTGTTGCCTCCGGCTTTTTGGTAGTTCCGCGTATAATCCTGCATCGCGGCCAGCGGGTAGACGCCGGCCTTCGCTCGGGCGAGGACCGTGTCGTTGATGTCCGTTGCATAGATCCGGCACCGGTGGTGGAGGTTCTCTTCGTGCAGGAGGATGGCGAGCGAATACACTTCCTCTCCTGTTGAGCATCCGGCGACCCAGATGCGGACGTACGGGTAGGTTCGCAGCGTGGGTACCACGCGCTCGCGGAATGCCAGGAAGAAGCCCGGATCTCGAAACATCGAGGTGACATGGATCGTCAGTTCGCTGAACAACCGCTCCATCGCCTCGGGGTCGGTGAGGACTTGTTCCCCCAGTTCGGATACCGTCGCGATGTGTTCGCGATTGGCATGGCGCACGATGCGCCGTTTGAGCGAGGAGAAGGCGTAGCCCCGAAAATCCAGGCCGTAGGCGTCGAAGATGGCATCGACCAGCGCCCGAACCTCGGCGTCTTCGGGGTGTGTCATAGGCCTAATCTTCAGCCATAAAGCCAAACCCGCAGGAGCGAACGCAATTGGTCCATGTCGACTGGTTTGGTGATGTAATCGGAGGCTCCGGCATCGAGACATTTGGCGCGATCCCCCTTCATCGCCTTGGCCGTGACCGAAATGATCGGAAGCCGGCGGAAGCGATCGATCGACCGAATCTTTCGAATCGCCTCGAAGCCGTCCATCTCGGGCATCATGACGTCCATGAGCACCACATCGAAGGCCGGGTCCTTCTGAAGGAGATCGAGGGCGGCCTGCCCGCTCTCGGCATAGCGGACCTGCATCCTGGATTCCTCAAGGGCCGCCGTGATGGCGAAGATATTCCGCACGTCATCATCCACGACAAGAACTTTGCGACCCGCGAGGAGTGCGTCGGCTTTCTGAGCCTGCTCGATCAGGCGGCGCTTGGCCGGAGGCATCCGGGCCTGGACCCGGTGGAGGAAGAGCGCGGTTTCGTCCAGAAGCCTTTCGGGTGAGCGTGCATTCTTAATGACGATCGAGTCCGAGATCATCCTTAACTCGGTCTCCTCGTGACGTGAAAGCTCCTTGCCCGTGTAGACGACGACGGGAGGAGCCTGGGGCCCGCAACGGCGTTGGATTTCGCGGATGAGCTCCACTCCGTTCATGTCGGGTAGGCCAAGATCAATGACAACGCAGTCAAAGGGCATCCGTGCCAGGGCGGCGAAGGCGTCGGCGGCTGAGCCTACGGCTGTGCTCTTCACATCACCGTTGCCGATCAGCTCGACGAGGCTTTGCCGCTGAACGGGATCGTCCTCGATGATCAGGAGGTTCTTGATCGGGCGTTCGATGAAGGCAATCGTTCGGGCGAAGGCATCGTCGAGCGCCTCCTTCGCGACGGGCTTCTGAAGGTAGGACACCGCCCCCGAGCGCAGGCCGCGGTCGCGCTCCGAATCGACCGATATGATGTGGATGGGAATGTGCCGGGTCCGGCCGTCGTGCTTCATCCGATCCAAAACCACCCAGCCGTCGTTGTCCGGGAGGTGCAGATCCAGCGTGACCGCGGCGGGCATCAGCTTTCTCGCGAGAGCCAGCCCCCCGGAGGCGGTTGAAGCGGCGACCACTTTGAAGCCCTTGCTGCGGCCGAGATCCACCATGATTTCGGCGAAGCGTGGATCGTCCTCGATCACAAGGAGCACGCGGTCTTTCGGTTGAATCCGGTTTCGATCATCGTCGACTGGGTGAGCCTCGTCCTCGACTCCTTCGAGAGCATTGGATTCCGGCGGAGAGGGCTCTGTCGTGGATTGTTGGGCGGCGTGGCCTTTGTCGGGTCGGCCGACGGCGGGCGCCGAAGGTAGGAAGAGTGTGAATGTGCTTCCTCGTTCGGGCTCGCTGGAGACTTGGAGGGCTCCCTCCAAGAGGGTGGCGATCTCCCGGCTGATCGCCAGGCCCAAGCCCGTGCCGCCATATTTGCGCGACGTGCCGGCGTCCGCCTGCTGAAAGGCCTCGAAGATGAGCCTCTGTTTTTCCGGAGGGATGCCGATACCCGTGTCGGTCACCGCAAAGGCAAAGACACGCTCCGCCAAATTGAGGGTTTCGCAGGCAGGGTCCCATCCGTCCGCCACGACGGACGCATGGAGGCGCACGGAGCCGGCGGCGGTGAACTTGAATGCGTTCGACAAGAGGTTTTTCAATACCTGCTGGAGGCGGCGGCCATCGGTGAGGAACACTTCGGGCAAGTCGGACGAGAAATGGAGGGTAAAATCGAGCTTCTTGTCTTCGGCGATCGGCCTAAACGTGCTTTCCACAAATTCGCGGAGATCGCCGATCGGCACGGGACTCACCTCGGCTTTCACGTTTCCGGATTCGATCCGCGAGAGGTCGAGGATTTCGTTGATAAGGTCGAGCAGATCGGCGCCGGATCCATGGATCGTGCGCGCGAAATGCACCTGCTTCGCGGTCAGGTTGTGCTCGCCATTGTCCGCCAGGAGTTTCGAGAGAATCATCAGGCTGTTGAGCGGCGTGCGGAGCTCGTGCGACATGTTTGCCAGAAACTCTGACTTGTACCGGGAGGCTTGGGCGACCTGGCGGACCTTCTCGGCGACCGCTTCGTGCGCCGTCCGGATCTCGCGATTGGCCCGTTCCATCGCCTGCTTCTGCTCGGCCAGCAGATTGACCTTCTCCTCCATTTCCTCGTTGGTCTGCTGCATCTCTTCGTTGGTTTGTTCGAGCTCCTCATTGGTTTGCTTGAGCTCTTCCTGCTGCTCCTGAAGTTGAAGCTCGGAGTGGCGCAGGCGTTCGGCCTGCGCCTCGAGGGTCTGGTTCTTTTCCGCCAATTCTTTCTGACGCAGCTGAAGGTCGTTGGAGAGCATTTGAGCTTGGCGCAGGAGCTCCTCGGTCCGTTTGACCCCCTCGATTCTGACCAGAACGGTGCCCAGGCCCACGCCCAGCTGTTCGAGAAACTCGAGCTCGATGGGCCGCGGCCGGCGCCAGCAGCCTATTTCGAGAATCGCCATGACGCGGCCTTCGAAGGAGGCGGCGAACAGGAGCAGGCTCTCGGGTTTTGTGGATCCGAGAGCCGAATGAATCCTGAAGTAGTCCGGGGGCACCGGTTCGAGGAGGATTCGTTTGCGGTCCACCCAGCACTGGCCGGCGAGTCCCTCTCCCGGAGCCAAGGTTGCCGGTGAGTCGTTTCCCGCATAGCTGGCGACCAGAGCGAGACGAGTGGGCCGGTCACCGGCGGCCTCGACGGGCATGTAGAGTGCGGACCGGCGCGCATCGAGGAGCGCCGCCAGCTCTGAGAGGACGGCCTCGCACAGGGCGGCACTGTCCCGTTGCCCCTGGAAGATTCCCGCGAAGCGCGCGAGGCTGGCCTGAAGCCATTCCTGCTCGGCGAGCGAGTTCTGGCGGCGTTCGACCTGCGAAGTCATCTGGTTGAAATGGTCGGCCAGTTCACGAACCTCGCCCTGGCTTCGGACGCTGACCCGGTGGCCGTAGTCGCCGGCCCCGATCTTGGCGGCTCCCTCGCCGAGCGTTTTAAGCGGTCCTGTGATGCTCTGCGTGACCATCGTGCCCGCAATCCCGACGCAGATGAAGGCCGCAATCGTTCCGTACAGCATCAGGGCAGCGGAGCTTTGGGCCATTTGGGAGGCCTTGTGTTGGCGTTCCCCAAGGAGACGCGCTTCCTCTTCCAGCATCAGGCCGATGAGCTCGCGAATCTGGAAACTGGTCTGTTCGCCTGTCCGTACGATTGCAGCCCGCGCGCCTGAATTGGGAGTGCCGGCGTCAAAGAACCGATTCAGTTCCTCGAGGCGACGGTGGCTCAGCGGCTCCAACTGGTCCAATCGCGACTCCTGGATTGGATTGTCGCGAACCAGAGCGCGGAGCGCTTTGATCTCCGTTGTGATGGTTTCCGCCGAGGCCTTTAGGGTGTTTTGGAATACAGGGTCCGCCAAGAGGGCATACCCGCGGGCCGAACCTTCTGCTTGAAGCAACCCGGAACGAAGGCTTTCCAGACGGCCTTGAACTTCAACGGTGTGTGTGACCCAGAATCCGTCGGTCACCAGCTCGTCGAGGTCGGCGCGAAAGACAAAGCCGATCATGACAAGCGCGCCTAGGGCGACGGCGAAGCCGAGGGCGATCTTGTTGCCGATGGTGAAATTCAATTTCGGGCACCACGGGACCCGGAATTGGCCGCTGAGTTCCTGAACCGCCGCTCAAGCGGTCATTTTGGCGGTATCGAAGGCGTAAACGGGCTTAGGACTGTCCGCCGTTGGCGCATGGGGCACCACCTTCCAGAACTTGCTCACCGCGGTATCCCAGGTATCCAAGAGCGCCGAGCCATATTTGCTGCCAGTCATTTGCACATGAAGGCCAATCAGCTGCTTCAAGGAGGCGATCTCTTCCTCATTATTCAAGCGCTCCACGGAAATCATCTGTGGATTGATCCGGTCGGGGAAAGCGCTGGTTTCATCGTAGACGAAGGCGAGGCCGCCGCTCATCCCGGCTCCGAAGTTTTTGCCGGTTCGCCCGAGGATCGCGACGACCCCTCGGGTCATGTATTCGCAGCCGTGCTCACCCACGCCCTCGACGACGGCGGTGGCTCCTGAATTGCGCACGGCGAAGCGCTCACCGGCGGAGCCGGCGGCGAAGAGTGCGCCGCCCGTCGCGCCGTAGAGGCAGGTATTCCCCAGGATGACATTTTCGTGCCAGAGGTATTTCTCACCGGCGCGCGGACGGATCGCGATTTCGCCCCCGGCCATCCCCTTGCCGACGTAGTCGTTGGCTTCGCCGTTGAGTGTGAGCCGCAGCCCTCCGACAAGGAAGGCGCCGAAGGATTGGCCGGCGCTGCCCGTGAAGGTAAGGTCGATCGTGCCCGGCGGGAGGGCGTGGTTGCCGCGCTGGTAGGCGATCTGACCGGACAGGTGGGTTCCAATATCCCGGTTGACGTTGGTGATCTTGTAGCGGGCGACCAGCCGGGCGCTCTTCCCGAGAATCACATCGCGCGCTTCCTGGAGGAGTGTTTCGTCGAGTGAGCCCTCTGCGCCGAAACGTTCGTTGCGTTCCCGGGTATGGTAGCGGTCGTGCTCGCCGCTCGGATCGGGATTGTGGAGGAGCCCGCTGAGGTTCACCAAGCGGGTCTTCGGGTTGGCGGGATCGTCGATCTGCTCCAGCAGTTCCGTTCGTCCGATGACTTCGTTGAGGGTGCGAGCGCCGAGCTTTGCCAGGTAGCCGCGAACGTCTTCGGCCACCGCATTGAAGTAGTGGATCAGGTTCTCTGGCTTGCCGCGGAACTTGGCGCGCAGGTCGTCGCGCTGCGTGGCGACGCCGACAGGACAGGTGTTTAGGTGGCAGACGCGGAACATCGCGCAGCCTGCCGCGATGAGCGCCGCCGTCCCAAAATTGAACTCTTCGGCCCCCAGAATCGCGGCGACGACAATGTCGCGTCCCGTCTTCATCCCGCCGTCGGTCCTAATAACGACTCGGTTGCGCAGGCCATTCATCATCAATACCTGATGGGCCTCGGCGACGCCGATTTCCCAGGCTGATCCCGCGTTCTTGATCGAAGCGAGCGGCGACGCCCCGGTCCCGCCCTCATGGCCCGAGATCAGAACAACATCCGCATACGCCTTCGCGACGCCTGCGGCCACGGTGCCTACGCCCGAACAGGACACCAGCTTGACGCAAACCTTTGCGCGCGGATTGACCTCCTTGAGATCGAAGATCAGCTGTGCGAGGTCTTCTATCGAGTAAATGTCGTGATGCGGGGGCGGCGAAATGAGCATCACCCCGGGGACGCTGAAGCGGAGACGGGCGATCAGAGGAGAGACCTTGGGGCCTGGCAGCTGCCCGCCTTCGCCTGGCTTGGCGCCTTGGGCCATTTTGATTTCAATCTCCTTCGCGTTGGCGAGGTACTCGGCGGTCACCCCGAATCGGCCGGAGGCCACCTGCTTGATGGCGCTGTTGGCGGAATCGCCGTTTTCGCGGATCGAGAAGCGGAGTGGATCCTCGCCCCCTTCGCCTGAGTTGGACTTGCCGCCAATGCGGTTCATCGCGATCGCGAGGGTTTCATGGGCCTCGGGGGAAAGCGCGCCCAGCGACATGCCCGCCGTGGTGAAGCGCTTGCGGATATCCTCGATCGGTTCCACTTCCTCAACGGCCACCGCGGGACGCTGTCCGTACCGCAGCTTGAGGAGGTCCTTGATCGCCAGCGGCTGATGCTCATCCGCGGTGGTCCGCCAGCCGGCGAAATCATCGGCGCTCCCGCTCTTGGTGAACCGGTTCATGGCCGCCACGACCTTGGGATTCCAACCGTGGAATTCGCCCTCGCCCTTTTTGTTCACGCGGTAGTACCCCTCATTGTGGAGGGCGGGAACTGCGGGGGTGGCAACCGGTCCTGGCGCTGAGCCTGGGACAGCCTCCGCGGCCGCGACCTGCGGGAATGCGCGCTCGTGGCGCCGAAGGCATTCCTCGGCGATGTGCCGATAGTCGAGTCCGCCGATAGGGGAGGGAGTTCCGAAAAAGCACTCCTCCACCAGCTTGTGCCCAAGGCCAAGGGCTTCGAAGATCTGGGCGCCTCGGTAACTGAAGAGGGTGCTGATGCCCATTTTCGCCATCACCTTCAGCAATCCGGCATCGATCGCCGTGCGGTAATTGGTCCGCGCCTGCTCCGCGGAAACGGGCTTCGAGGTCTTGCCGGACCCGGCGAGCTCGGAGACGATGCCGAGTGCGAGCCAAGGGTTGACGGCATTGGCTCCGAAACCGAGCAAGCAGGCGATGTGGTGAACATCCCGGGCCTCGCCGGTTTCCGCCACAAGGTCGCAGCGCAGCCGCAGGCCGGCGCGGACGAGTTCCTGATGCACCGCTCCTATGGCCAGGAGCATCGGCACGGCGGCCTTTTCGCTGGAGACACCGCGGTCCGAAAGAAGGATGACCTTGGCATTGTTGCTTTCGACGGCCAGGCGGGCGCGTTGGGCGATGTCTTTGACCGCCCGTTCGAGAGCGTCGGGCCCGGCCGCGGCGTCGAAGAGAACGCCGATTCGGACGACGCGGTTCTTCAGAAAAGGCACGTCGAAAAGGGCGGCGATCTCTCGGTCGCCGAGGACGGGAGATTCGACCTCAACGAAGCCGCTGGTCCTGGGAAATTCCTCGAACAATCCCAGACGGCCGCCCAGGAACATGGTGAGGGACATGACCGACTTTTCCCGGATCGAGTCGATCGGGGGGTTGGTCACCTGGGCGAAGAGCTGCTTGAAGTACTGGTAAAGGAGACGGGGGCGCCGCGAGAGGACGGCCAGCGGGGTGTCGTCCCCCATGGATCCGGTCGGCTCGAGGCCTTCGGCGAGCGGGGTCAGGATCAGTTCCAGCTCGTCGAGGTCGTAGCCAAAGGCGATCTGCGAGGCCAGGGGAGGGGCAGGAGGCCCCTCTGCCTGGGATTGGGCCGCGGACGCTCCGGAAAAGGTGTGAAGATTGACCAGGTGTTCCTCGCACCAGGCGCGGAAATGCGGGCGCTGGGTCAGCGAGGCCTTCACTTCCTCGTCCTCGAGCACTTTCTGCTGTTCAAAGTCGACGGCGATCATGCGCCCCGGACCGAGGCGCCCCGCTTTGACGACCTTGCCGGGAAAGTCGAACACCAGGCCGGCTTCGCTTGCCAACATCACATAGCCGTCATCGAAAATCTTGTACCGCGCCGGGCGCAGGCCGTTTCGGTCGAGCGCCGCGCCGACGACGCGGCCGTTGGTGAAGACCACCGCGGCGGGTCCGTCCCAGGGCTCCATCATGCAGGCGTGGTAACGGAAGAAGGAGCGGGCTTCGGGCGTCAGCGACTTGTCCTTTTCCCAGGCTGTCGGCATCATCATGAGGCAGGCGTGCAGCGGGTCGCGGCCGCCGAGGGTGAGGAGCTGGAGGGCGTTGTCGAACGATGCGGAATCGCTCATGTTCGGCTGCACGAGCGGCCGAAGGTCGGCGAAACGATCTCCCCACACCCCATGAGCCGTGCTCCGCTCCCGCGCGCGCATGAGGTTCCGGTTTCCGCGGATCGTGTTGATTTCCCCGTTGTGGGCCATCATCCGAAACGGATGGGCGAGATGCCACGTGGGAAAGGTATTCGTCGAATACCGCTGATGGAAGATGGCAAAAGCGCTCGTGAACTTTGGCGACTTGAGGTCGTCGAAAAACTTGCGCACCTGCGGTGCGTTGAGAAGGCCCTTGTAGACCACCGTCCTGCAGGAAAACGAGCAAACGTAGAAGCCGTCCACGCCGGCATCGAAGGTCTTCCGCTCGGAGATCTTTTGCGCCAGGAAGAGCTTCCGCTCGAACTCGTCGTCGCTGATTTCGTCCTTCCGGGCCACGAGCGCCTGGACGATGAGCGGCTTGGTCTCGAGGGCCTTGCGGCCCAGGCAGGTGTCATCGGTGGGGACGTCGCGCCAGCAAAGGAATGCCAGCCCTTCGGCCTTGAGCGCCTGTTCGACGATCTTCTTGCAGTGCGAGGCGGCATAGTCGTCGCGCGGAAGGAAAATCATGCCGACGCCCAGATCGGTGTCGCGGAACAGCGGCTTGCGCTTCTGCTCGAGGGTATCGCGAAGCAGGGCATGGGGGATCTGGGTCAGCAGGCCCGCCCCGTCGCCGGTGACCGCGTCGGCATCGATGGCTCCCCGGTGAGCCAGGGACTTCAGGGCCGCAATCGCGCGCTCGACCACGTCGTGGGAGCGTTCGCCGGACACCTTGGCGATGAAGCCGACGCCGCAGGCATCGTGTTCAAAGTCGGGATGGTACAGCGGCGAGGGAACAATCTTCGGCAGGGAAGTGGAGGGCATGGACAAAAGGGAGGGATGAGGGCGCAAAAAAGGGCCGGTCTCGTGGTTCGAGAGCGGCCCGGGGTGTTGGCGTTCGGCTCTCGATATCAGAAAAAGCGGATCGTTTTGGTGGCCATCTTGGCATGCTCCTCGTCCGAGCAGCCCGCGTTGGTGGGGGCGTCGACAGGTGCTTCGGTCGGTTTGACCAGTTCGTTGCTCAACAGATAATTCTCCACTTCCTCGCCGGAGACATCGGCCAGCATGACCCCGTCGATCTCCACGCACGGTGAAAGAGGCTGGCCGGACTTGCGGACCATCTCCGCGTAGTTCTCACGGTGGTTGATGACGTCGATATCCTGGAAATCCAGGGAATACTTCCGGAGGATGACGCGCACGCCATTGGACCAGCCGCATTGAGGCTTCAGATAGGCTTTGATGGTCATGATACGAAAATAGGCTGGGGCACGATTGCCGCAAGCTATAGAGCGAGATTGCCGGCGATCAAGCACGCTTTTACATATCGTTCGAAAGCGGGCTGGCCAGCGGAGCCGGCCGAGCCGACCCATGGAGCAGACGGTACGCGCGCGGACTCCCGCCGGTGACGCGTCCAAAAACGGAGCTGAAATAGCTGGGATTGCCGAATCCCGAGAGCTCTGAAACGACCGAGATCGGCAAGACGCTGTCAGCCAGCAATCCGCGGGCCCGTTCGATTTTCTTGCGCAGGATATGCTCGTGGGGGCTGCGCCCAAGAAGCTCCTTGAACCGGCGATCGAAGAGCGTCCGCGACATGGGCACCGCGCGGAGAACGTCACCCACCTGGATACCCTCGGCCGCATGGTCGTTGATGAAGCGGGCGGCTGCGGCGACCTTGGTGTCGGGAACGGAGACCCCATCGGTCGACTGGCGCTCCACCACGCGGAGCGGAGGAATCTGGTGGGTGCGCGATTCCAGAGCCTCGCCGCGCATCATGCGCGCGAGGATTCCGGCCGCGGCGAAGCCCGTGCGCCGGGCATTGGGCAGAACGCTCGAAAGCGGGGGGCTGCACAGTTCGCAAACGACGTCGTCGTTATCCACCCCGATGACGGCGACCTCCGCCGGTACATCCAAGGCGCACATTTGGCAGGCTTCGAGCACCCTCTGCGCAACGCCATCGTAGGCGGCGAAGACCGCCACAGGCTTGGCGAGGCGCTTGAGCCAGCGGGCGATCGTCCGCACTTCGGCGTCCGATCCGGGCGATTCTCTCCCAATCTCGCATCGGTCCGCCGGCAGGAGCGGCATTCCGCGTTCCGCCAGCCAGCGCCGGTAGGCGGCGCCGCGCTGGCGCGACCAAAGGAAGCGCGCGTCTCCGCAGAACGCAAAATGGCGAAAGCCCTTTCCTGCCAGGTGCTCGCCCGACATCGCCGCCACCGCGGCGTTGTCGACGCTCACTCGCGGGAAACGGGAATCGAAACGTTCCGCGCTGACGTCAACCACCGGCAGCGCGACCCGGCGAAGCGCCGCGGCGGCGGCGGCCGAATCGACCCGGGCGATGATTCCGTGGCCCTTCCAATCGAAGATCCAGCGCGGCACCGGCGCGCGCCGGCCATGCTCGGTGAATCGGATCGTCCACGGGCCCTCGCGGCGCACCCAATCTCGGATTCCGTACAGCAGGTCGCGGCCGTATTGGTTCGAAGTCTCGATCAGCAGGGCGACCTTGGGAGGCGGCCGGGGCGTGAAGCGGTTCATGGGGGACGGAGGGCGCCGTAGGAAGAGGTGTTCCGCGGAATGATTTTCGCGGATCGGCCTTCCCCTCAAATGTTAAAAAACGAAAGATTTTTGTGAATCTTTTTTACGCCGCCCTCCCAGGCTCGGGTATACTTGGGCCCCCCATGAAGAAGCCCTCCCGGCAGTACTTTCCGTCCATTCCCAAGATCGCCTACGAAGGATCGCGCTCGACGCGGCCGCTGGCATTCAAGCACTACGATCCTTCCGAGGACGCCGGCGGCGGCCGAAGCATGAAGGAGCAGATGCGCTTCTCCATCGCCTACTGGCATTCATTCCGCGGCGTCGGCAGCGACCCGTTCGGACCCGGAACGATTCGGCGCCCTTGGGAATCCGGGAGGGATCCTCTGACGGTGGCCTTGCGCCGAATGGACGCGGCCTTCGAATTCTTCGTCAAGATCGAGGCGCCGTTCTGGTGCTTCCATGATAGGGACATCGCTCCGGAGGGGGCGACGCTGGCCGAATCGAACCGCAATCTCGATCGTCTGGTGGCCCATGCCAAAGCGCTTCAGCGCGAGACCGGTGTGCGCCTGCTCTGGGGAACGGCCAATCTGTTCTCCCATCCGCGCTACATGTGCGGAGCGGCCACCAATCCCGACGCGCATGTTTTCGCCTACGCGGCTGCGCAGGTGAAGAAGGCGCTCGAAGTCACCCTCGAACTGGGCGGAGAGAACTACGTTTTCTGGGGCGGGCGCGAGGGCTATGAAACGCTGCTGAACACCGACCTGCGCCGCGAACAGGAGCACTTGGCCGCATTCCTCCATATGGCCGTCGACTACGCCCGGCGGATAGGCTTCAAGGGCCAGTTCCTGATCGAGCCCAAGCCCAAGGAGCCCACGAAGCATCAGTACGATTTTGACGTGGCGAGCGGCATCGCGTTCCTGAGGACGTTCGGCTTGGAGGATCACTTCAAGTTCAATATTGAGACCAATCACGCGACGCTCGCCGGGCATACCTTCCAGCACGAGATCGAGGTGGCGGCGGCGCAGGGGATGCTCGGCTCGATCGACGCCAACAGCGGCGACGCGCTACTGGGTTGGGATACCGACCAATTCAATACCGACGTCCGCGAGCTCACGCTGGCGATGGTCTCCATTCTGCGCGCCGGGGGTCTGGGCTCGGGCGGATTTAACTTCGACGCGAAACTCCGCCGGCCCTCGATTGATCCCGAGGACCTGTTCTACGCCCATATAGGCGGGATGGACGCGTATGCGCTCGCCTACCGCCTGGCCCGGAGGATCCTCGCCGAGGGGGAATTCGAGCGCTTCATCGAGGAGCGCTACCGGAGTTTCGATGCTGGCTACGGACGTGATATCGAGCGCGGCAAGGTCGGCTTCCGGGCGCTGGAGAAGCTGGTGTTCACGAAGCTCGGAGAGCCCGAGCCGCGGAGCGGCCGCCAGGAATTTCTCGAGAACCTATTCGCGCGCTATTTGCACGAAACCGAGTGAGCCTCTACATCGGAATCGACAGCGGCACCCAGAGCGTTAAGGCCGTCGCTCTGGACGTGGAGTCCGGGCGGGTTCTGGCGGAGGCGCGCGCCCCGCACCGGATGATCACCGGGCTGCCGCCCGGCCATATGGAGCAGGATCCGCGCGACTGGGTGAGCGCCATGGACAAGGCGCTGCGGTCGGTGGCCGCCCGAATCGAGGGCAAGCGCGTGCGTGGCATCGGCGTCTCGGGACAGCAGCACGGCCTGGTTCCCCTGGACGGCGCCGGCGCGGTCATCCGGCCCGCCAAGCTCTGGTGCGACACCAGCACCATTGAGGAATGCGCGATCCTCAATCGCCGCCTGGGCGGGGCGGCGGCGGCCATCCGCCGCTGCGGCCTTCCCTTCCTTCCCGGATACACAGCACCCAAAGTCCTCTGGCTGCGGCGCCATGAGCCGGCGAACTACCGGCGGCTGCGGCACATCCTCCTGCCGCACGACTATTTGAATCTTCACCTGAGCGGCGTGCGGGCGATGGAGTTCGGCGACGCCTCGGGCACGGGTTTCCTGGACGTGCGCCGGCGAATTTGGTCCACCGCGGCGATCCAGGCGGTCGACTCGCGCGTCGCCGACTTTCTTCCGGCGCTTGGTCCGTCCCACCGGCCGTCCGGGCCGCTGCGCCCGGAGCTCGCGCGACGTTACGGCTTTGCGGCGGACGCAGTCGTGAGTGCGGGTGGGGGCGACAATATGATGGGCGCGATCGGAACAGGCAATGTGACGCCCGGGGCCGTCACGGCGAGTTTCGGCACCAGTGGAACGATCTACGCCTTTTCGGCGCGGCCCATCGTCGATCCCAAGGGCGAGATCGCGGCCTTCTGCTCGTCGACGGGCGGCTGGTTGCCACTCTTGTGCACGATGAATGTGACCCGCATCACCGAACAGGTAAGGGCGCTATTCGGATGGACCCTGCCTCAATTCGAGCGGGCGGCCCAATCGGCCCCGCCCGGAGCTGGAGGCCTAGGACTGCTCCCTTATTTTGACGGCGAGCGGACTCCCAATCTGCCGCAGGCTACGGGTGTTCTGTTTGGACTGAGCCACCGGGCCCTGACCCCCGGAACCTTTGCTCGGGCGGCGATCGAGGGCGCGACCTTCGGAATGAATTACGGCCTCAGGCGACTGTCTCACCTCGGCATTCGGCCTCGGGAGATCCGGTTGACCGGTGGCGGGGCGCGCTCCGCTCTGTGGAGGCAGGTGGCCGCCGACGTCTTCGGAATTCCCGTGGTCGCCATGGCCCAGGACGAGAGCGCCGCGCTGGGGGCCGCACTCCAGGCCGCCTGGTGTGATTCTGAGGGCGCCGGGTCGCAGAAGGCCCTCGCAGCCCTCTGTGGCCGGTGCGTTTCCGTTGACGAATCGACGCGATGCGAGCCGGATGCTCCCCGCCACCGCCACTACACCGAACTTCAGCACCGTCATGACGCCCTCACTCAGACGCTCGCGCCGGCATTCGCTGCCGGACCGCTCCGGCCGAGGCTCGGAGGCGGCTGAGCTACCAAGGCCCGGATCGCCCGCCAGGCCGAGCACCCCAAAGCCGCCGGCTCTTTGCGCCGGCCGGATGTGCGCCCACGGAGGCGGGCGAGGAAGGTTGCAACGCCGCCTCCGAGCCTCGGCCTCCGCCAGGCTGAAGGGCAGCAAAGGCAGAGTGGAGGCGACAAGATGCGCCCGCGCCTCGTGAAATGTTCGGGTCAGGGTGAGAGGGCCAAAGCGCTCAGACCCTCCATGTTCAGCGCGGTCGTTTGCCGAATGTCCAAAGACGAAGCGCCTGCCAGGACGGTCCAGCGTCCGCTAGGGACCGTGTACTGGCCTTTTCCTGCGTCCCAGCGGCGCAGCGCGGAGCGTGGAATGGCGATCGACACGGTCCGGGTCTCTCCGCGCGCGAGATGGATCCGCTCAAATCCGCACAGCGAGCGCAACGCACGGGGATGGGCGTTCTCCGGCTCGCGCAGGTAGAGCTGAACCACTTCGTCGCCATCGCAAGCGCCATCATTGGCGATCTGCAGACGCGCGGTGGCTACCGCATTTCTTGCGGTGTCGGCGGACGCTTCCGCCTGCAGGCCCGAATAGGTGAAGTGCGTGTAGCTGAGGCCATGGCCGAAGGGATACAGAGCGGTCCCTCCAAAATATCGGTAGGTACGCCCGGCCATGCTGTAATTCTCGAACGCTGGCAGGTCCGCGGTTGAGCGGTAGAGGGTCACCGGCAGGCGCCCCGCCGGATTGATGTGTCCGAGCAGCACGTCGGCGACCGCAGTGCCGCCGGATTGGCCGGGATACCACGCTTCGACGATCGCGTTCACGTGACCCGCCGCCCACGGAATCGCCACCGCGCTGCCCGACATCAGCACGAGGACGACGGGGCGGCCCGTCGCTTGCAGGGCCTCCAGCATCCGCTCTTGGGTCTCGGGCAATTCTATGCGGGTGCGGTCTCCACCCGAAAAGCCGGGATAGTCGACCCGCATCTCCTCGCCTTCGAGTTGCGCCGTCAGCCCCCCTACAAAGATCACCGCGTCGGCCTTGCGGGCTGCCGCGACGGCCAGCCCAAAGTCGGCATTGCCTCCGGACACGAGGGCCTTGCGGTCCGCCACCTTGAGCCCGCTGGGCGCATCGGCAAAGTCGCAGCCGCGAACATAGTCGACCACGGTGCCGGGCCCGAGCGCGGAGGTGAGCCCTGAAAG
>Ga0302326_10005428_pt1 | contig 29078 bp, 27 predicted proteins | sample Palsa_T0_3_FD_202264 | JGI IMG/M metagenome (GOLD analysis project Ga0302326, IMG submission 202264) | Peat permafrost microbial communities from Stordalen Mire near Abisko, Sweden - Palsa_T0_3 | ecosystem: Environmental > Terrestrial > Soil > Palsa > Peat permafrost | place: Sweden: Abisko... | reverse complement strand
TTCGTCGAAAAATCAATGACGCGCGCTCGGAGGGATTCGAACCCCCAACCTTCTGATCCGTAGTCAGATGCTCTAGTCCGTTGAGCTACGAGCGCTGGGTGTGACGAGGCAGTCTACCGGAGCCGCACTGGCTGCTCGGATGGGAGCAACGGTGCAGCTCAGACGGCCAAGGTCTTGTGGCCGTGGCCTTAGGAAACTTCCCACAGCTTGATGCCACCCAATATGCCCGCGCTGTTGTCGACGATGGTGATGCGTTCCAATGCGTCACCGAGCTTGTCGCGGTCGATCCGCCTGGCGTTCCCGCCCCCTATGTAGAGGTGGTCGTAGAAGAACATGGCCTGCATGTTCGCCACTGCCATTCGGACCCGGTGGTTCCAGTCCTCGTCACCTTTGTTCTTGCGGGCCAACTCGCCGAGCTGGTCGTTGTAGGTCTCCTCCTTGCGGAAAGGCTGATGGGCGATTTCGATGTGCGGCATCAGCTGGCCATCCATGAAGAAGGCGCTCCCGAACCCTGTACCGAGCGTGATGACCACCTCGAGCCCCTGGCCGTGCACGACCGCGGCACCCTGCACGTCGGCATCGTTGGCCACTTTTGTCGGCTTCCCGAGGGCCGTCGAGAGCGCAGTCGCCAAGTCGAAATCGGCCCAGGCATCGAAGAGCTTCTTGTCGAGACTTGAACCCGGTCCCTTCTTGCACACGAAGTGAGGTGCGCTGAGCACGTGCCCGTTGCGCACCATGCCCGGGAAGCCACACGAAACACGGTCGGCTTCGGGGAGGGGCTTGACCAAGGCCGTCAGGGCGGCGACGAGGCCGGTGTCCCCGTCCGGCGGTAACGGATACTTCGTCTCCGTTCTGACCCGGTCGGCCATCATGGTGCCGGTGTTGCTCAGCACCGAGGCCTTCAGCCCGGTCCCGCCGACATCGATGGCCAGGGTGTACGGGTGTTCGGAGTCTTCGCCGGGAGTGATCGTCACGCTCGGAACTGTACTCACGTGATTCCGCGGCAGCGCCGGCGGGGAGTTCCGGGGCCTACCGGAGAAGGTCTCCCACGGCGTCGCGCAGGATCTCGCTCAACTCCGACGACGGTACTTCGCCGAAGGCATCGCCGGCCATGAATATCCCGCCCATGACGGCTCCGAAGGACGCGGCCATGCGCACCCGGTCGCGCACGGGCACCCGGGTGTCGGAGAGGACGCGCCGAAAACCGGCCTGCAGGTCCTCGTGGGACTCGTCGTGCTCCTCCTTGTGGAGAGCCTCGAAGGCAGCCTGATTGCGCTCGTGGAGCAGGAAGATTCGCCGATGGGCCAACATCTGGTCGACGATCTTGTCCATGACATCGGCCCAGAGCGCCGATGTGGGTTCCTGATCCCCGAACTGGGCCAACGCGTCGAATCCGAACTCGTGCAGCCGGAGATGCAGCGCCATCAGGATGTCTTCCTTGCTGGCGAAGTGATAGTAGAGCGCCGCCTTGGTGACACCGATCTGCTCGGCGATCTCCCGCAGAGAGGTCTTGTCGAAGCCCTTCTCGATGAAGAGGTCCAGCGCAGCATCGAGGATGCGCTCCCGGGTGCTCATCGGTTCGATGCCCTCTTCGGACAGGTCTGCGATGTCGGGGACTGCGGTCAACGCTCTTTGGGCCACCCACCTATGTTACTTGACGGCCGGTAAGTTTGCCCTTACCATGCAACTAATTACTAACCGACCGGTAAGGACGAGTGATGGCGCAGCAGAACATGATCGAGGCTGTCGGGCTGACCAAGGCCTACGGGGAGACCCAGGCCTTGGCGGGCGTCGACCTCGCCGTTCCCGCGGGCTCCATCCTCGGCGTCCTAGGACCCAACGGTGCGGGCAAGACCACAGCGGTGCGCATCCTCACCACGCTGGCTACGCCGGACGGCGGTCGGGCCACCGTGGCCGGGTACGACATCGCCACCCAGGCCAACCTGGTGCGGCGCCACATCGGCGTGGCCGCCCAGGATGCCACGCTCGACGGGGCGCTCACCGGTCGACAGAACCTGGCCCTGATCGGCGAGCTCAGCCGGATGGGGCGATCGGCCTCGCGAGCGAGGGCAGCCGAGCTGCTCGAGCGATTCGAGCTGACATTCGCCGCCGATCGGGTCTCCAAGGGCTATTCGGGTGGCATGCGGCGGCGCCTCGACCTGGCCGCCAGCTTGATGACGCGGCCACCGGTTCTCTTTCTGGACGAGCCGACGACGGGCCTTGATCCCACCAGCCGCCAGCGGGTGTGGGACGTGATCCGTGAGCTGGTCGGCGAAGGCGTCACCGTCCTGCTGACCACGCAGTACCTCGAGGAGGCGGACACGCTGGCCGACCAGATCGTCGTGATCGACCATGGTCGGGTCATTGCCCAAGGCACGCCGCGCGAGCTCAAAGATGCCAGCAAGGGGGCGCAACTCGTGGTGACTCTTTCTGCACCGCACGAAGCGGCGGTGCCGGCCCTGCAGGACTTGGTTACGGGTCGCGTGCACATGAGTGACGACGGCCGCCAACTCAATGCCGCAATCGACAGCTCTCCGGGGCTGGCCACCATCGTGGTGCGCGCCCTCGATGCGGCGGGCGTCCTGGTCGACAACATCGAGGTCCGGCCCCCGTCGCTCGACGACGTCTTCTTCTCCCTCACCGGCCATCCGGCGGTCGACGTTGATGCGGACGCGGACGAACTCGCTCGCGAGCTCGAAGGAGTTTCCCTATGACGACGGCAGTACTCCAGCCACGACGCGGTACCCCGACGAAGTCACTCGGCCGCTTCACCGACCGGCTCTCCGATGTGTGGGCGCTCACCCGGCGCAACCTCATCCACGTGGCACGCGAGCCCATGCAGCTCTCCGACGTCACGGTGCAACCGGTGCTGTTCACCTTGCTGTTCATTTACGTGTTCGGCTCGGGCATCCCGATCCACGGCGGGAGCTACAAGGACTTCGCGCTGGCCGGCTTGCTGACCTTGAACCTGACCACATCGACCATGGGCACGGCGGTCGGCTTGAGCACCGATCTGCACGAAGGGGTGATCGACCGCTTCCGGACCCTTCCCATGTGGCGGGCCGCCATCCTGGTCGGCCGCTCGATCTCCGACGTCCTGTCCGCCAGCGTTTGCGTCATCATCGTGGCGCTAACCGGTCTTGCCATCGGGTGGCGGGCCGACGCCAGCCTGCCCTCCGTCATCGGGGGCTTCGCCATCGCTCTCTTCTTCAGTTACGCGTTGTCCTGGGCCTCGGCGTGCTTCGGGCTGAACAGCAAAGGCCCCGAGTCGGCGCAGTCCATGGGATTCATCTTCTTGTTCCCCTTGGCCTTCATCTCCAACTCGTTGGTACCCACCCAGGGCTTCCCGGGGTGGCTGCAAGTGATCGCCGACTGGAACCCGGTGAGCGCGGTCACCGCAGCGGCTCGGCACTTGTTCGGCAACCCCAATCCTTCGGCTTCGGTTCATGCCTGGCCCATGCAGCACCCCGTCGAGGCGGCGCTGCTGTGGTCGATCGCCATCATCGTGGTGTGCGCGCCGCTCGCCGCTTACTTCTTCAAGGTGCGCACGGCCGAATAGCGGGCGTGGACCGGTAGCTGCGCGTTACGAGCGCCGCAGCTTCCACACCGTCAGCGGGGCGAAGACCACCAGGATCCCTGCCGTCCAGAGCAACGACGCCGGGAGAGATGCGCCCAGTGCGCGACCTACGATCTCCTGGGCCGGATGCCCTTCGGCGAGGAGCCGCACCGTGTCCGACATGTAGGTGAGCGGTTGGTGGGCCGCGAAGGCCTGCATCCAGCCGGGCATGGTGTCGACCGGCACGTACGCACTCGACACGAAGGAGAGCGGGAAGACCAGGAACGAGATCCCTTGTGCCGCCTGCGGGCTACCGGAAATCAGGCCCAGCCCGATGAACAGCCAGCAGAAGGCGAAGCCGTACAGCACGCACAGTCCGAACGCGGCCACGGCGGCGCCTGCTCCGTTCTGGGTGCGGAAGCCCACCAGCACACCGAAGAACGTGGTGACGGCCAGGCTCCAGACGAGGAGCGACGTATCGGCGGCGATGCGTCCCGTGACGATGGAGATGAGCCGGATGGGGAGACTCCGCAGGCGGTCGAACAAGCCACCTTGGAGATCCTCGGCGATACCGGTCGCCGCACCCATACCCGAGAACAGCACGCTGGTCACGACGAAGCCGGGGATGAAGTAGTCCACGTACGACAGCGACCCCGTATGGCTTATCGACCCGCCGAAGACGTAGCGGAAGATGAGGAGGAACAGCGCACCCTGAGCGGTTCCGGCCACGATCAGCTGCGGCGAGCGCACGAACTTCTTCACCGTGCGCGATGCCACCTCGTAGGAGGCGACCACGAACGACGCGCCGCCGTTGCCTGTTGGTTCGAGCGATCGGCCCGTTGCGGTGATGCTCCGAGGATCGGTGGTTGTCGTGCTCATGCGACGTGCTCCTTCGTTCTGGTGTCAGTGGTGGTGGTGTGTCCGGTGAGGACGAGGAAGACCTCGTCGAGGGTGGGCCGGCGGAGGGTGATGTCCTCCACCGTGATGTGCGCTTGGTCCAGGGCCCGCACGACAGCTGGCAGAAGCCGGGCCCCATCGGGAGCGGCCACCGAGCACCGGCGGGTGGCCGGGTCGGACGAGGGCTCGCCGGTGTGCAGTCCGGACAGGATCAGCACGGCCTCGGCCAGGCCGGCCTGCTCTCGGGTGTGCAATTCAATCCGATCAGAACCGGCCCGAGACTTGAGCTCGCCCGGTGTGCCTTGGGCGATGACCCGACCCTGGTCGATGATGACGATGGAGGCAGCCAGGTGGTCTGCTTCGTCGAGGTACTGCGTGGTGAGCACGATGTCGGTCCCGGCATTGCCGAGGTCGCGAATGGCTTCCCACAGTTCGATACGACTGCCCGGGTCGAGACCGGTTGTGGGCTCGTCGAGAAGCAGCAGCCGCGGCGTGCCGACCAGGCTGGCACCGAGGTCGAGCCGGCGCCGCATGCCGCCCGAGTAGGTCTTCACCTTGCGGTCGGCCGCGTCGACGAGGTTCACCAGGCCGAGGATGCGCTCGGCGCTGGCCTGGGCCGCCCGCCTGCTCTGCCCGTAGAGCCGAGCCACCATGGAGAGGTTCTCGCGGCCGGTCATCATCTCCTCGACCGCTGCAGATTGACCGGCCAGGCCAATCAGTCGCTTTATGGCCATGGGCTCCCGCATGACGTCATGGCCGGCCACCCGGAGCGAACCGCTGTCGGGCTGCAACAGGGTGGCTACGGTCCGCACGAAGGTGGACTTCCCGGCGCCGTTGGGCCCGAGGATGGCCACCACCTGGCCGGAGGGGACGGTCAGATCGAGCCCGTTGAGGGCGTGGATCTTGCCGAATCGCTTGCTGAGGCCGTCGGCCTCGATGAGGGCGTGCATCAGCGCGCTCCTTTCACATTGCGTGATCAGGTCACATTGCGTGATCTGGGATGGCAGAGCTCAATCGCCGGAGGTCGCCTACGCTGTCGGTGCTGCCCGAGCGTTGGTCCCTCGTGGATCGATCTCGTGGTTGGACGGATCCGGGGTCGCGTGGCTCAACACGCGGCCCCGATTCGTTAGGTGCGGTCGAAGTTGAAGACCACCTCCTCCAGCGGGTTCGCCCCATCGGTATGGAAGGCCTTCCACATAGCGAGCCCTTCCAGGTCGCCGGACGCCAGGTCCTTGATCAGCCCGTCGACGAAGTGCAATTCGGTCTCGATGAGTTGCTCCTCGAATTCCGTCTCGATCATGAATAGGCGCGGGAGCCCGGCATCGTGCGCCGTGCGCATGGTCGTCCGGATTTGGGCCAGCTGCAGTTCGAGCGTGTTGGCCCGCATGCGGAACGCGGCCAGCGCCTCGTCCGGACTGAGGGCGGGCATGAAGGAGAGGCCGGCCAGGAAGTCGGGGTACTCCTTGGCGGGGACGGCGATCATGTCGGTCAGCCAATCGATCATTTCGCGCGAGCCGGCTTCGGTGATGCCGTAGATGGTGCGCTCCGGTCGGTTCCCTTCCCGGACGGTCTCCCGGGCCTCGATCAGATGGCGGCGCTCCAGGCCTTCTACCACCGCGTAGAGGGACCCGTAGTTGAGACGCACGCTCTCGTGCTTGGCCCGCAGCCGGAGCGTCTGTGCGATCTCATAGGGGTGCATGGCCTTCTCGTAGAGGGTGACCAGCACCGCCAATGCCAGCGGGTTCGAGCGGTTCTTCCTCGGCATGCCGCCAGATTATTCTATTCAGAGTGCTTTGTAAAGAGTATTCTGGGAATTGGCTGCATTCGTGGGAGATCTCCCACGGGCCGGCGCGTAATCTGCGGGAACCATGTCGCCCACCGTCGTGCACGTCGCGCCCCACCCCGATGACGAGGCTCTCGGGTGCCCGGGCGTGCTCCTGCATCTACGCGACCGCGGCTGGCGGGTGGTCAGCGTCATTGCCAGCCTCGGCTTCCCCGACCAATGGGAGCGGAGGCGGGCCGAGTTCGAGGAAGCATCGCAGCGGGCCCGGTTCGTGCCGGTCTTCCTCGACCCGCCGCTCGACATCTCGCTGCACGATGACCTTGATGGGGCGGCGGATCGGGTAGCGGCCGAACTGCCGCAGATTGTCGCCGCGTATGACGCGTCGGTGGTGGTGTCACCTTCCCCCCACGACGTCCATCACGGCCACGAGTGCGTGGCCCGGGGTGTCCAGCGCGCCATGGACGCGTTGCCCCCGTCGGTCCGATGGTGGATGTGGGGCATTTGGGGCGACCTGCCGACGCCGAACACGTTCTACGCCTTCGGTGAGCCCGACCTGGCCCGGATGCTGCACATCCTCGAGGCCTACGAGGGTGAGTTGGAGCGAAACGACTACCGTCGCCTGCTCACGGGTCGCTCCACCATCAACGCCGTACTGGGCTCCGAGCGCGTCTTCGGGTTCGGCTCATCGGCGGCCAGCCATCTCCCGTACGCGGAGGTGCTGACCGAAGTCCGCCGCGTCGGCCAGCGTTGGATCGCTTCGGAGGGCCACCATCTCGACGACGGTCCACTCGAGGCGACGCAGTTCGACGTGGACCTCACTGCGTGGGTGGAGTCGCCGAGCGTGCACCAGGTCGTCGGACCCATCCGAGAGGTGCACGTCGACGACGCGGCGCGCTAGTACCGGCCCACCACGGACGCAGGTGCATCCGTGCCGGAGGCAGCGTGCCGTAGACCAGAACGGCGTCACCCCGACCGAGGCAGCGGAGTTCCTCGGGGGGTAGGAGGCGGCGTGGCCCCCGGGTCGATGTGGTCGAGCGTCCACCGGCCGCATCACGCGTCGTGGACGCCATGTCGATCTCCTCGTCGCCGATGAGACGACTGGCGTATTCCAGGGTGTCAGGGTCGGCGATGCCGGGCAGGAAGACCTTGGCCCGGTGGTTGTTCAACACCGTTGGTGCCTTCGCTCCGTAGCGGGCCCGCACCTGGGCCAGGTCCTGCCATACCGTCACCAACTGGATCCCGTGCGAGGCGCATGTCGCGGCCAGACCGTCGAGCTCGGGCAAGGGAGCGATGTGTGCCGCCTCATCGAGGACGACGAGCAGCGGTGGATCCAATGGCTTGCCGGCACGCGTTGCCGTTGCGAACGCGTGGGAGATGACTTGCTGGGTGAGTGCAGTGAAATACCCGCGTAACCGGCGCTGGTCATGAGCCGGTGCGCAGAGGTACAACGTGTGACAGCCTCCGAGGAGCTCATTCGGTTCAAAGGCGTCGTACGGATTGTCGCCGGCGCTGGCGAATGGAGCGAGCACCGTTTCGGCCGTCGTGTACACCGAGCTGCGGGTGCGTTCATCACGGCACCACGAGGCGCGGGCGGCGTCCAGCACCTCGCCGACGCCGATCTGCTCGAGAATGAGCGACACCTCGGCGGCTTCCTGCCTGTCGACCCAGCGCAGGACATCGGCCATGGAACGACCGTCGTGTGCCGCGGCAAAGAACAGCGGAGCCAACAGTTTGGCCGTCGTGGCGTACCAGAACTCCCCGTCGGCGGTGGTGCCGTCGGTCTTGGCTGACTCCGCCAGATCGGCGGCCATGCGGCGCGCCTCGGCCCACTCTCGACATGGCGTGAGCGGCGACCACGAGCTGGCCCGCGCCCCCGTCGAACCGGTCGGGTCGATGCACCAGACGCGACCGCGTGTATTGCGTTGGCGCCGCGTGTCGCGCAATAGGTCGCTCTTCACGCTGGCCGCCACCACCGGTCCTTCCCAGGCCAGGATGGCGGGCACGGCCAGTGCCGTCGTCTTCCCGCTCTGCGTCGGTCCGACGACGACGACCGACTGTGCGCGCTCTGCCACGACGAGGGCCGGATGGAAGCGGCCGTGCATGGTGCCGAGCGCCAAGCGGCCCGGATGGGCGGCCCGGCGGTCGAGCAGCAACGGGCGCAGGTCATGGCGCTGGGCCCAGCGCGCGCCACGCCCGGGCCGCCGTCGGGGCCGGGGGAGGGAAATCGAGCGTCCGGTGGACGCTGCGGCGAAGAGGACGCCCCCGAGAGCCAGGGGGAGAAGGGCGGAGGAGAGAGCGGGCATCGGCTAGCCGACCCCTAGGGCCATGGCCCCGTCGGTGTTCACCAGCCGGCGCTCCATGGGACTGAGTCGATGCTGGACCAAGAACGAGCCTTGGCCCACCTTCCACAAGGCGACCCCGCGCCGCAGTTGGGGCAGGAGGTCGGCCTCGGTCGAAGAGAGCGACAGCAAGTCCGATGCCACTGCCAGTTCCCCGGGTGTCTGCGCATAGACGACCCGCGTCTCCGAGTCCGCCAGCAGACCCTGCGCCAGCGCCACCTGTTCGGAGTCGGAGGCACCGACCGAATGCAGGTCCGACGCCCGGTGCACGATGGCCACATTGGAGACCCCGAAGGAGCGGGACAGCTTCCACGATGACTGGAGCCAGCGCGCCACGCCGAGGTTGGACAGGATCGCCCACGCCTCATCCACCACCAGGAACACCTGACCCTCGGGGCCCGAACCCGACGCGGTACGCGACAGCGCGGCCTGCAACCATGCCGTGGCGCAGGCCATCAGCACACCGAGGGCGGTGGATGTGTAGAGCGCGGAGAGGTCCAGGATGACCAGCGGGGCTGAGAGATCGAGACCCGGCGTCGTGGGCCCGTCGAACATACCGCGGAGGTCTCCGTGGACGAGGCGGCGCAACTCGAGGGCCACGTCCCGGCCGTCTTCTAAGAGTTCACGCAAACCGGTGCGCAGCGATGCGGCTGCAGCCTCGGTGGGAGCCAGAAGGGCGTCGACAACCGACGGCACGGTGGGTGCCTCCGCGCTCTGAGCAGCGGCGGACAGGGCCAACCCGAGTGCGGCGCGTTCACGCGGCAGCAGGTTGCGACCGAGGCAGGCACAGGACAAAGACGTGAGCAGTTCCATCTGCCTCTGTCCGGTGCTGCCGTGACCATGCGCTGCTCCGCTGCGCTCGGGCCCCGCATCGAGCGGGTTGAGCCGGATGCTCCCGCCCGGCCGCAGCGCCACGGGACGCACGCCCCAGGCTTCCGCCAGATCGCCGTACTCGCCCTTGGGATCGACCACCCAGGCCCGGCGACCAAAGACCGCCTGTCGCCAGAGGAAAGTCTTGACGAAGGCGCTCTTGCCGCGACCGATCTGGCCGAAGACCACCATGTTCGGATTGGACACCACGCCTTGGGCATAGAGCTCGAAGGGGTCGAAGACAAAGGAGCCGCCCAGGAGGTCATCGCCGATCACGACGCCGCGCTGTCCCAAGCCGGCCTCGGCAATGAACGGGTACGCCGCGCCCAGGTTGCGCGTGGTGACCTGGTGCGCCGGCACCCGCGGACCAATCCCTCCGATCATGCGAGGGAACGGTCGGGCCCACCGAACGTTCAGCGGGGTTCGGCGGCCACGCTCTTCAGCAGGATCTCAATCAGGCCCGGCGCAGAGCCTGCATGTGATCGACCCGCTTTTGAATCAGTTCGGCCGTGCCGATGTCGGAACGCCAACGGACCCGGCCACCGACCGAGGAGGCCGCCGCTTCGGCCAGCGCCTCCGCTTCGGCAAGCGTGTCTGCGATGCCGACGAAGGCCATGGCGCGGGATCCGGTCAGTTCCACCTTGTCTTCCGCGTTCAGATTCGTGGCGGCCCAATAGCAGCGGACCTGGCTGTCGTCCAACGCATCCTCGTCAACGGAAACGATCTCTCCACTGACGGCGCGGTCGGGGTAACCCTCGGGAACCACGTACTTGCAGACCGTGGCCTTTTTGGCGAAGGAAACCGAGACGCGGTCCAGGGTCCCCGTGGCCACCGCATGGGCCACCTCGACGAAGTTTCCCTCGAACAGGGCCAGCACGTTCATCGCCTCCGGATCGCCGAAACGGGCGTTGTACTCGATGACACGGATCCCGTCGCGTGTCGCCATGAACCCGCCGTACAGGACGCCGCGGTACGGCTCGCCGGTCTCTTCTTGCAGAACTCTGATTACGGTTTCGTTGATCCGTTGCGCCTCCTCCAGATCAGATGTCTCGAGGAACGGCAGCGTTCCGTTCGCGGCGGAGTAGGAGCCCATACCGCCGGTGTTGGGACCGGTGTCATCGAGCCCCGCTCGCTTATGGTCCTGCACGGGTGGACAATGGATCACTGTCGTGCCGTCCGTGATGCTCTGCAGGCTGAACTCCTCGCCCTCGAGACGCTCTTCGATGACGACCGTGCCACCGTGTCGGATCAGCTCTTCTGCGTAGGCGACGGCATCGTCAACCGTGTCGAGGTGGTCACCCATGACCTTGACACCCTTTCCTCCCGTGAGGCCGTCAGGCTTGACGACGATGTCCCCCAAGCCTTGGGCGAACTCGACGAGGCCGGCGGAGGACGTGAAGGACCGAGCAATCACGTTGCCCGGCACCTGATACTTCTCCATCAACAGGCGGGTCCAGGACTTGCTGGTCTCGATCCGGGCCAAGCTCTGGGTGGGTCCGAAGCACGGCACGCCGAGGTCGCCCTGCAGGCGGTCGACGAGCCCGAACCCGAGGGGATCCTCCGGTCCGATGATGACGAGATCGGGCCCGAACTCTCGGGCGAACTCCATCATGGCGTCGAGTTCCTCCGCCGTCATCTTGCCCTGCTTGAACACATCTGCGGTGCGGACCAGCCCTGGGATGCGCAAATCGGAGTAGACCGCCAACTCGATCGCTACGCCCGACCGGCGCAATGCTTCAGCGATGGCGTGCGTACGCGCGTCCTTGCCGTAGACGAGAATCCTCATAACCTCGGTGCTGGCCGTCATTGCATGCTCCCACAGGGTGAACAACTGGGCTGGGTCCAACGCTACGTCGCTGGGCACAGGTCGCGACGCATGCGGTCGCCTACGGCTGTTCCGGCCGCTCAGCCCGCACCACCCGGAGCCGGTGGACGAACAGGACGACCACGGCGACGACGAACAGCGCGCCCAGCACGTAGCCGGCGTCGCTGAAGGCCTTCAGGACGTGCCGATAGCTGCTGCCCAGCTCGTACCCGACGCTGGTCAGGGCGGCGCACCAGATGGCACAGCCGACCACGGTGAAGAGGAGGAACTTCGCGATGGCCATCTCGCCCAGCCCCGCCGCGAAGGACACGAAGGAGCGCAGGAGCGGGATGAACCGGCCGAAGAGCACGAATGGTTCGCCCCGGCGGCTGAACCACGCCTCCGCCCGATCGAGATCCTTGTGCGTCAGCAGGACGTACCGACCGAGCCGGTCGACCAGGGTCCGCCCACCGAAGTAGCCGATGAGATAGCCGGCCAACGATCCCAGGACCTCGGCGGCGACCGCCACGACAATGACCGCCACCAGATTGAGATGGTGCGGTTCGTTCGGGATCTGGCCGCTGGCCAGCACTCCCCCGTAAATGATCGCCACTTCCGCTCCCACGGGCAGCCCCATCGACGAGATGAAGCTCAGGACGAAAACGGCCACGTACCCCCACGATTCGAGAAAATGTTCCATCGCTCAGGCGCAGCCTGCGGTGTTCGTTCGGAACTGGGCTCGAGCGAATGCGGGCGGGCCGCAAGAGGCAGGGTGAGTTGTGGGCACCGCCCATTCTCGCGTGCGCCGCAGTCCGGGGAAATCCTCCACAAGGATGGAGTCTCGAACACCCTCAACCAAGTGGTTGACTATCAGCGGATTCCGTTCTATCCTCAACCATATGGTTGAGGATATGGCAGAGCTCGACGGCGTGTTTCACGCCCTCGCCAATGGCGCCCGGCGCGAGATGCTGGGCCGGCTGGCCGACGGCGATCTGACGGTGGGGGAACTGGCCGAGCCGCTGGCGATGACGCTGGCCGCCGCCTCGAAGCACATCAAGGTGCTCGAGCGCGTGGGCCTGGTGCGGCAATCGATCCAAGGGCGCCGGCATGTGTGCCGGTTGCTGCCAATGCCCTTGGCTCCCGCGGCCGACTGGCTGCACCACTACCAAGGCCACTGGGAGAACCGCCTCGGTGCCCTCGAGGGCCTCTTTGACAACCACGATCTCCACGAGAGGGAACAATGAGTGATACCCCCGTTGTCCACCTGCAACGCACCATCACGGCGGCACCACACGACGTGTACCGGGCCTGGCTGGAACCCGAGCTGTTGCGGCGTTGGCTCGCTCCGGGAGATCTCGAGGTGACGCGCATCGAAGTCGACGAACGTGTCGGTGGGAGCTTTCGGGTTTGGCAGGGCACCGCGGCCGGCGATGTCGGTGGCTTCGAAGCGGAGCTGGTCGAGCTCGTCCCCGACGCGCGCATCGTCCTGCGTTGGGGATTCGTCGGCCCGCAACGCTCGCGTGGTCCGCTGTTCGATTCCCTGCTCACGGTCACGCTGCGCGACGACGGAAACGGCGCTACTGCGTTGACGTTGGTCCACGAGCGCCTCGACACATTGCACGAAGCGATGCCCCGTGTCGCCGAGAACGTCGGGCCCGGGTGGGAGATGGTGCTCGACAAGCTGGCCCCGGCGATCGTCGGCGACCGTCTGAGCCGCGGCGGGCCATCACCGCCCCGATAGCCCGCGTGCCAACGGCAGCGTGCAGGTGTACGCGCTGGCCTGGTCCCCATAGAGCCGGCGGATTACCAGGCGGGCTTGGCTCGCCGCGTGCTGCACCGCGTCGGACGCGGCGACCAGTTCGGTGTCGGTGGTCGCCGAGACGGTCAGGAAGCCCGAGTAGCGGAATGACGCGTGCCCATCGGCCAGCTCCGCCTCGCGGCGGGCCAACACCTCGGAGGCGCGGGAGTGCCGGGCCGTGGACAGGAAACCGCTGCGCCGGCGGAGCTCGGCGTCGGCGATGTCGGCGGTTCGCGATGCCTCTATCTTGCGCACGGCCTTCTCCGGACCGAGCGGTTGCATGACGACCGACAACGACGCGCGCTCCGAGCCGAGCAGAAGCGGAGCGAGGAAGTCACCCGGGACGTCCGTACGGGGCCACTCCGCGATCCAGAACGTGGCGTGCAGGAGGCCGTCGACGCGGACGCGCGCCCACTCCTCCTCCATGGCCATGGGCCAGGCGTCACCTGCGTCCGGGGCGGCGATCTGCGGCGCCGCGTTCGGCTCGTAGGTCCGGCGCAACCGGGTCACGAGGTCGTCCACGGTCAGCACCGCGTCCACCATGATGTCGGCATCGGCCAGCAGACGGCTCAGCGAGGCCAGCTCGCGTTCGAGGACGGCACAGGACGCGCCCACCGACTTCGACACCCGCACCTGCACCGCCAGCACGACATCATGCGTGCAGGCATCGGCGTCGACCTCGCGCAGGAGGGCCTCGTACGAGGCCACGCAGTCCGAAGCAGGGTCGGCCATGGCGTGGGTGGAGAGGTAGTCGCGTACGCCGAAGCCCTGATCGGGGAAGGACGCGGTCAACCATTGCACGCGCCGGATGGGCGACCCCTCGCGCGCCAGGGCGGCCAGGACCGAGGACCATCCCCCGACCCTCCGGTCCTGCTCCTCAGGCCCGAGAAGGGCGAAGCCCTGGCCGCGGACCGACAACGCCGCGGTGATGGTCCGTCCTCGCTGATCGTGCACCACGCCCATCCGACGCGCCCCGACACTCAGCAAGCGCAGTCCGCCGAGCGCGTCCAGCCGCATTTTGCCGCGCCCGCCCGCTCGCCGGGCCCCCCAGTGCACGATCACCGGAAGCCATTGATCGCCTGTGCGCCCGCTCACCGGCCAGGTGGCCAGCGCGCCGCACGCCACGAGGACGATGATCGCCATCGCCACCCCGGCGACGTTCGGTTGGGCACGGAGCACCAGCACACCGACCAGCAGTCCCAGGGCGACCGTGAGGATCTGACCGGCCCGCCACCCGGCCAGGGCTCCGCCCCGCTCGCGCGGTCCGAAGCGGTAGCGCTCTCGCTGTTCGCTCACGAAGAACCCGGCTCGGAACCGGAACCGGAATCCGACCCCGAACCCGACCGGCCGGGTCTCTCGCGCAGGGGCGGAAGGCCGTGGATGACCGGCCCTAACTTGTCGCTCCCCATGGCGTACCGGCGATCGTAGGGGCCGGGCTGGCCGATGATCGTCCACCCGGCCGGCAGCGTGGCGTCGCCGCCCGTGCCGCCGGTGCCGCCCGTCTCTGATTGCTGAGCCTGCTGGGCGGCGGCGCGTCGCGCTTCTCGCGTCTCGGCGGGCGAGGGCAGTATCGGCCGGGGCCCCTTGGGCCCTGGCGGGCGCGTCAACCACTCCATGGCCTCCGCCTCGGAGTCCCGGAGCCCGATCATTCTTCCGTTCTCATTGGGTATCAGCCCACCGTTCTCGACGTTGCAGTCCGCTTCGGTCCCGGCCAGGTCCTTCCACATTCCGTTGCTCATTCCATCGCTCCCTCCTGGGGTCCCAACCCCACCGGTTCCGCCTCCGCTCGTTCCGGGCGGACCAGCCATGGCGGCCAACTTCGCGGCACCGCTGGCCGCCATCCCCTCGCGCAGCGCGAACTGGGCCGCCGTGCGCGGCACGCGGGTCAGCGCCGCCGTGCTGCGCTGCCGCACCCCCTCGAGGTGGCCGATGGCGCCGGCTTCGACCATGGGAATGAGGCGCAGTATGGAGAAGGGGACGAAGGTGGACAGGACCAGGAGGGCGCCGCCGGCCAGCACGGAGGCGAAGCCGGATCCGGCATCGCCGGTTCCCGCGGTCCCCGATGACACCGCGCCGGCGGCGAGGCTCAAGGTCGCCACGATGACGAATTTCGACAGGATGAGCGCCGTCAGCGTCTCCACCAGACGTTTGCACCAGTGCGACACGGATGGCCAGACCAATGTGGCCAGGGCCAGCGGCAGAAAGAGCACGGCCACGTAGACCGCGGCGGCCCGCACCAGAAGCTCCAACCACAACACGAAGGCGGCCGCGGCAACGAGGAGTCCCACCAGGAGGAGCACGAAGGTGGCCATGGACGGATCGCCCACGGCGACGATCAGGCCTTTGGTCATCCCGGCCAGCAGTGCTTTGACGTCCGAGCCCGACCCGCCGGCCACTTCGGTGCACAGTGCGTCGGTGGCCGAAAGGCAGAGGATCACGATCTGAATGGCCACGACGCCGAGGAGGAGGGCCAGCGGGAGCTGCACGAAGAAGGCCCGGATCAGCTGTCCCGCGCTCTGCCGGTAGATGGCCTGGAGCGTGGAGACCAAGAGGAGCGGCAACACGACGATGCCGGCCAGCGCCACCATGAGCTCGTAGTGCTGCCGGAACCATGTGGCTCCAAGATCGATGGTGGTCGTGCTGATCAGCACGTTGCCGATCTGGGAGAGCAACCACTCGGCGCCACTGGCCACCCACTGGCTCAGCCCGCTGAGCACGGCGTCGATCCCGGCGGTGGCGACGCTGCCGCCGATGCTGCCGACCGCCCCGAGGGCGTAACACAGCGGATCGACGGCCTGGAGGCCCGTGCATCCGCTGGCCGGTGCCGCGGCGGCCGCGGTCGCGCTCACCATGGGCGCCACCACGACTGAGAAATCGAACACGGTCAACGCCCTCAGTGAAGGGTGTGGCCCTGGTTGAAAAAGAAATCCACGATGTGGGGCGCCGCACCGATGAGGAGTGCGGCGAAGCCCGAGACCAGAACGGCTCTCCGCCCGACCATCGACTGCTGGAAGTTCTGTGAATGCACACCCAGAGCCCACGCGGCCGCGCCGATCACGAGTCCGACGAGCGCGGCGATAAGGGCCCACGCCCCGAGGCCGTTGACGAGCGACTGCAAGGTGCCGCCGCCCGGCAGATCATTCAACGTCGGCGTGAGCGTGACGACTTTGGGTGGGGCACCGGCGAGATACGCCAGGATCATGGTCACCTTCCAAGGGACGTCGGGTGCACCGGCGGGTCCGGCTCACCTCATCACTATGGGAACGGTTTCATGACATTTCAGTGTTTTACACAAACGTGTCAGACCCGCCGACCCGGCGTATTCACCAGAGCACGTCCAGGGCTGTCATATTGGGGGTCGTGATCGGTGGCGAGGAAGTGCTTGCGCTGAGCACCGAGAGTCGTGTGATCGTCGTGCTCGCCACGATCGTCCTCTTCGTGGTCGCCATCGTCGTGTCCACCCGGCTGGGTCGCCGCTCGGGGCGACGGGCCATCTCCCAGCGGCTCACCGCACTCGGGTCGCGACTGGGTCTCGACCCGCCCGAGGACGAATCGAACATCGAGACCTCCCTGGCCTACCTCGAGCAGGTCACCGGTGGAGCCGCGCAGGCGGTGGCCGAATCGAGCTCGGACGCCATCCGGCTCCGGCGCTCCCTCGATACGCTGACGCAAGGCGTCGTGCTCTGCGATGAGAACGGCACCGTGATCTACCGGAACGGGCGGGCCAACGCGCTCATGGTCAGCCGGCACGGCGACGCGCTGGCGGCACAGGCGGTGACCGAGCTGCTCGAGGGCGCCTGGCACGAAGGTGCGGCCGAGCGCACGCTCGATCTCTACGGACCACCGCGGCGCACGTTGCAGGTGCGGGCGCGCCAGATCGACGACGGCCGACGCCCCCTCGGCGTCATCGCACTCATAGAGGACGTCTCGGAGCGGCGCCGGCTCGAAGAGATCCGCCGGGACTTCGTGGCCAACGTGAGCCACGAGCTCAAGACGCCGATCGGGGCGCTCGGGCTGCTGGCCGAGACACTGGTGGCCGAGCCGGATGCAGAAGTGGCCCAGCGCCTGGCCGGACGGATCCACAACGAAGCCTTCCGGGTCAGCCGGATCATCGACGACCTGCTCGATCTCTCCCGCATTGAGTCAGAAGAGGCGCCGTCGCGCGAACCGGTTCTGGTCAACCTGGTCATGGCCGATGCCATCGAGCGGGTCCGGGCCACGGCGGACCAGCGCGGGATCGAGATCGTCCTGCACGAACCGTCGCCCCCCATCGCGGTTGTGGGCGAGCGACGCCAACTCGTCTCGGCCATGCACGCCCTTCTCGAGAACGCCATCACCTACTCCTACGACGACTCCAAGGTGGTGGTCACCGGCACGGTTCGTCGAGCCACCGACACGGGTCAGACCGCCGCCGTGCTGCCGACATCGGTGGAGGCGGCCTTCACCACAGCCTCCTTCGGCGACGACGACACCCCGACGGGCGAGGTGATCGTGGCGGAGACGACGTGGGCCGCTTCGGCCACCAGCACCACGGGACCCACACCTCCCGAAGGCGAGCAGACGACGCTGGGCGGGCTCGACAACGGCGTCGGACGTCCCGATTGGCGCGCCGAGGACCGCGACCACGTGCGTCTCTCCGTGCAGGACAGCGGGATCGGCATCCCCGCCCGCGACCTCGACCGCATCTTCGAGCGCTTCTACCGCGTCGACCACGGGCGCAGCCGTGACACCGGCGGGACGGGACTCGGGCTTTCCATCGTGCGCCACGTGGCCAACAACCACCAGGGCTGGGTGGACGTCGAGTCCCGCGAGGGCGAGGGATCGACCTTCAGCCTCGTCCTCCCCCTGCACGTCGACCGACTCCTGTGAGCAAGAAGTCGGCGCCGCGGGCCCAGATGGGGGACGGGCCCATCCGGGTGCTGTTGGCCGAGGACGAGGAGTCCTTCATCGACGCGCTGGTCATCGGGCTGACCAACGAGGGGTTCCGGGTCATCGTGGCGCGTGACGGTGCCGAGGCATTGCGGCTCTACGAGGAGACCGATCCGGACATCCTCCTCCTCGACCTGATGCTGCCCAAGATGTCGGGTATCGACGTGTGCCGGGCCGTGCGGACCCGTTCACGGGTCCCCATCATCATGGTGACGGCCAAGGGCACAGAGATCGACACCGTCGTCGCGCTCGAGATGGGAGCGGACGACTACGTCACCAAGCCGTACCGCCTGCGCGAGCTCGTGGCCCGCATGCGCGCCGTGCTCCGGCGCGCCCCCGGCGGGCCCGACTCGGTCGAGCAGGGTGGGGCGGCGGACATCGACGGTGAGGGCATCTGGGAGTCGAGCGGCATCAAGATGGACTTCGATCAGCGGCGCGCCTTCGTGCGCGGCGAGGAGGTCCACCTGCGCCGCAAGGAGTTCGAGCTGCTGCGCCTCCTGGTCGAGAACGCGGGACGTGTCCTCACCCGCGAAGTGCTGATCGATCGGGTGTGGGGCACCGATTACATCGGCGACACCAAGACACTCGACGTGCACATCAAGCGGTTGCGCTCGCGCATCGAGGCCGATCCTTCCGTCCCCGTCCTCATCACGACCGTGCGCGGCGTGGGCTATCGCTTCGCATCGCTCAACCCCTGATTACCCACGTGACGCCGTGCCGATTAACCAGTTTTCTCCTTCACGCGGGCATAGAGTGCGTCCACCCATGGCGAATGAAGATGTACCGGTGACGGCGAACGGGTGGACGCTGGACCAACTCCTCTACGAGTTGCCCGACGTCGTCCTCGTCCTCGGCGCGGAGGGTCAGGTGTTGTGGGGCAATGCGAGGGCCGAAGCGATGTTCGGGCTCACCTTGGAGGAGTACAAGGGTCGATCGGCCCTCGATCTCGTGCATCCCGACGACCTCGAATTGGTGGGACGCTCGCTGGTCTCCATCCAGGCCAAGGAGATCGGGACCATCCTCGAGGTGCGAGCCAAGACACCCGGCGGCTGGCGGCTGCTCGAGCTGATCGGCACCCCGGTAAGTTGGTTCGCCGAAGGTGCCGTGCTGTTCAGCATGCGCGACCTCACCGACCGGCGTCGCTTCGAGGTGGCCCGCGACGAGGTGGCCCGCTTCCGTTCGTTGGTGCACAATGCGGCGGCCATCACCATGTTGGTGTCGGCCGACGGAGCGATCGAGGCGACATCGGCCGCCCTCACCCGGATGCTCGGGCACGACCCCGAACAGTGCGAAGGCCGCCCGCTGGCCGACATCGTGCTGGAGGATGATCAGCGGGCGCTCAAGGTGGCCATGGAGCACGCCGCACGCGGCGCCACGGCGGCCCATCCGGTGACGGTCGAGGTGCGCCTTTTGCGCCACGACGGGACCGATTCGATCCCCTTCGAGTTGTCGTGGGTGAATCTCGTCGATGACCCCACGCTCGGTGGCTACGTCGTCACGGCCCACGACATCTCGGCCCGCACGATGGCCGAGCGCGAGTCGCGCTCCTCTTTGTCGCTGTTGCGGGCCACCCTCGACTCGACGGCCGACGGCATCGTCGTTCTCGATCTCAAGGGCAACGTCGTCAGCCTCAACCACCGCATGGCCGACATGTGGCTCCTGCCCGACACGTTCTGGGACAACCAGTTGAACGAGGGCTCGCTCGGCCCGGGTCTGAACCAGCTGTCCCATCCCGAGGTCTTCCTGGCCAAGATCGAGGAGCTCGGCGCCCACCCGCTGATGGAGACGACCGATGTCCTCGAGTTCAAGGATGGCCGGGTCTTCGAGTGCTTCTCGAAGCCCCAGCTCATCGAGGGCAGGGTTGCCGGTCGGGTGTGGAGCTTCCGCGACAGCACCGAACGGGTGCGGCTCGAGCGGGAGCTGTCCTACCAGGCGTTCCACGACTCGCTCACCGGATTGGCCAACAAGGCGCTCTTCGCTGATCGCCTGAACCAGGCCGTGGCGCGCATGGAGCGCACCCGCAAGCCGATCGCGGTCATGTTCTTGGACCTCGACAATTTCAAGACCGTCAACGACAGCCTGGGTCACGCCACGGGCGACGATCTGCTGCGCGCCGTCGCCGATTCGTTGATGGGTTGCGTACGGACGGCGGACACGGCGGCGCGACTGGGTGGCGACGAGTTCGCCGTGCTCATCGAGTACATCGAGGGCCACGCCGACATCCTCGGGCTGGCCGACCGGCTCCTGGCCGCACTGCGGCGCCCCATCATGCTCGACGGCAACGAGGTGGTCTCCACCGCGAGCATCGGCATCACGTTCGGGGTGCCCGGCACCACGGGGGAGCAGCTGCTGCGCAACGCCGACATTGCCATGTACATGGCCAAGGAGAACGGCAAGAACTGCTACGAGGAGTACCGGGACCACATGCACACCGCCATCGTGGAGCGGCTGGAGCTCGAGGCCGATCTGCGGCGGACGACGGCGGGCCAGGAGCTCGTCGTGCACTATCAACCCATCGTGGACCTCGAGTCGCACGACGTCGTGGGATTCGAGGCGCTGGTGCGCTGGCAGCACCCGCTGCGCGGTCTCCTGTCGCCGGGGGCATTCGTGCCGTTCGCCGAGGAGGTCGGGTTGATCGACGTCGTCGACCGCTTCGTGCTCGTCGAGGCCTGCACCCAGCTGAACTATTGGCAGAAGCGGGGCCTGGTCGGGCCCGACGTGACCATCAGCGTCAACCTGTCGGCGCACGAACTCGCCGACGCCACCACCGAGGCGAACGTGGCCGAGATGCTCGCCGCCAGCAAGTTCGACGCGCGCAACCTCGTCCTCGAGATCACCGAGAGCGCCATGATGAAGGACACCGAGGCCGTGGTGCAGAACCTGCACGCCCTCAAGGCGCTCGGGTTGCGCATCGCCCTCGACGACTTCGGGACGGGCTACTCCTCGCTGGCCTACCTGGAGCAACTGCCCGTCGACATCCTCAAGATCGACCGCTCGTTCGTGACGGCGCTCGCTGACGACGAAGACCAGGTCGGCCTGGCGCAAGCCATCATCAAGATCGCCGAGACCCTGGGCCACACCACCATCGCCGAAGGGGTCGAGACGGCCGAACAGGTGACGCGGCTGCGCCAGCTGGGCTGCCGGCTCGGGCAGGGCTATCACCTCGGGGTACCGCTCGACGCGCGGGGAACCGAGGAGATGCTCCGGGCGCGCGCCGACAGCTCACGCCTCAGCGCCCGGGGTTAGCTAGCCCGGGCCGTTTCGGCCTCCGTCGAGGTGCGGCCTCAGGGCGCCTTGATCAGCAGCTCGCCCCCGAGGTACGGCGACAGGCACTCGGGGAGGAGCACGGTGCCGTCGGCCTGCCGGCCGTTCTCGACCAGGGCGGCCCAGATGCGCGGCCAGGCCAGCGCGGAGCCGTTCACCGTGTGCACCAGCTGCGGCGCGCCCCCGCCGGCGGGGCGGTAGCGAACCTGGGCCCGGCGGGCCTGGTAGTCGCGGTACCAACTGGTCGAGCTGACCTCGAGCCACTTGTCGACACCGGGCGAGTAGACCTCCAGATCGAACGTGCGGGCCGAGGGGCCGCCGAGGTCGCCCGTGCACAGGTCCATGACCCGGTAGTACAGGCCGAGGTCCTGCAACAACGACTCGGCCCGGCGGAGGATGTCGGCCTGGGCGTCGAGCGCCTGCTCGGGCGTCGTGTACGCGAACAACTCCACCTTGTCGAACTCGTGCACCCGCAACAAGCCACGCGTGTCGCGCCCGGCCGATCCCGCTTCCCGCCGGTAGCACGCGGTGGCCGCGGTGAAGCGAAGGGGGAGGACGGACTCCTCCAGGATCTCGCCGCGGTGCATCGACGTCAGCGGGACCTCCGCGGTGGGAATGGCCCACAGGTCGTCGCGCTCGAGGTGATAGGCGTCGTCGGCGAACTTGGGCAGGTGGCCCGTCGAGACCATCGTCTCGGTCAACACCAGGGTGGGCGGGTGGATCTCCTCGTAGGTCGGCGTGTGACGATCCAGGGCGAACGCGGTGAGGGCGCGCAACAGCCGGGCGCCGGCGCCGCGGTAGAGGGGAAACATGGACCCCGAGAGTCGGGCGCCCCGCTCCATGTCGAGGAGCTGGAGCGCCTCGCCGATCTCCCAGTGGGGCACCGTCTGCTCGTCGCGCCGCGACGGTTCGGGACCTCCGGCGGCCTGGCCGGGCCACCAGCGGCGAATCTCGACGTTGTCGGCGTCGCTGTCCCCACTCGGGACCTCGGGCGCCGGGATGTTCGGCAGGTAGAGGAGGCCCTGGTGCACCTTCTCCCCTTCCACTTCGGCCCCGGCGGCTTCGGCCCGCCGCTCCTCGTCGATGCGACGGCTCTCGGCGCGCAGCGCCTCGGCCCGGACGTCGTCGCCCGATCTCTTGGCCTCCCCGACGCCGCGGCTGAGCGCTTTCACCTCGGCCTGCAGCGCTTCGGCGCGCGTGAGGCGGGCCCGATACACCACGTCGGCCGCCAGCACGGCATCCACCTCGGACGGCTCGACGCCGCGGCGAGCCAGCGCCGCCTTGACCCCGTCGGGATCTTCGCGCAGCGCGCGGATATCGATCATGCCTGCTCAAAGTAGCCTGCGACGCCATGCCCACCGACACGGTCCCCGCCGTCGTCGTGCGCGACCTCACCGTTCGCTATGGACAACAGGGCGCGGTGACGGCGGTCGACGGCCTGCATCTCGTGGCCGAGGCCGGTGAAGTCCTGGTCATCCTGGGGCCGAACGGTGCCGGCAAGACCTCCACCATCGAGGCACTCGAGGGCTATCGCCGCCCCACCAGTGGGCACATAGCGGTGCTGGGACTCCATCCGGTGGGCGATCACCGGCAGTTGACACGGCGCATGGGCGTCATGCTGCAGAACGGTGGCGTCTACCCGATGCTCGGCCCGCGCCAGGTCATCGATCTCTTCGCGCACTACTACCCCGAGCCGCTCCCCACGGACGAGCTGCTCGACCTGGTGGCGCTGCGGGCCGTGGCGGCCACGCCATGGCGCCACCTCTCCGGGGGCGAGAAGCAGCGCCTCTCGCTCGCCCTGGCCCTCATCGGCCGCCCCCAGGTCGCCTTTCTCGACGAGCCGACGGCCGGGGTCGACCCCGAGGGCCGCCTCGCCATTCGCGCCGTCGTGGCGGATCTCCGCCGCCAGGGCGTGTGTGTGCTCCTGACCACCCACGAGTTGACCGAGGCCGAGAAGATGGCCGACCGCATCGTCATCCTCTCGGCCGGTCGTATCGTCCTCGAGGGCACGCCGCAGGAGCTGACCGCGACGTCTGGTGGCGGGCTCTCGTTCGGAGCTCCGGCCGGGCTCGACACGGATGCGCTGGCAGCCGCGCTCGGGGGTCGGGCACGGGTGGCGGAGGGCGAGCCGGGGCGCTACCGGGTCGAGGGCGCGTCGGGACCGGCGGCCACGGCGGCGCTCGCCACCTGGCTGGCCCAGCGCAATGCGACGCTGACCGACCTGACCGCCGGGCGATCGCTGGAGGAGGTGTACTTCGAAGCCGTGGGCGCCCGCGCCCTCGAACAAACGGCGGCGGCCACCTCCGCGGCTGACACCGCGACGAAAGACGGCCGGCGAGGCCGCGGGCGCAGGGACAGGGACAAGGACACGGACAGGGGACGTGGTGGGCGGGGTCGCCGCACCAGACGGGAACAGCTGCCGTGAGCGCGCTGCTGGCCCAGACGCGGGCCGAGGTGTACATGACCCTGCGGCGGGGCGAGACCTTGCTCCTGACCGTGGGCATCCCGGTCGTGTTCCTCATCTTCTTCTCCCGCGTGCACGTGGTGTCCACCCCGCACGAGAAGTCGGTCGACTTCTTCGTGCCCGGCATTCTGGCCCTGGCGGTGATGTCGACGGCGATGGTCTCGTTGGGTATCGCCACCGGATTCGAGCGCGGTTACGGCGTCCTCAAACGCCTCGGCGCGACCCCGCTGGGCCGGCCACGCTTGCTCGGCGCCAAGATCGCCACCGTCATCGTCGTCGAGGTCGTGCAGGCCGCCGTCCTGGTCGCCGTGGGATTCGCCCTCGGATGGAATCCGGGAGGGCACGGCGCGGGCGTGGGTGCGGGTGACGCCGTCGCCGCCGTCCTGTTGGCCACCGTCGCCTTCGGCGGCATCGGGCTCTTCATGGCCGGCGTCTTGAAGGCCGAGGTCAACCTGGCCGCGGCCAACGGGCTCTATCTCGTCCTGCTCCTCCTCGGGGGCATGATCGTCCCCATCTCCAAACTGCCGAGCGGGGTGGCCGACGTGGCCAAACTGCTCCCGGCCGACGCGCTCGCGGCGAGCCTCCATGCCGCGCTGGGCGCCGGGACGGCCGTCCCCACACTGTCGTGGGTGGTGCTGGCCGTATGGGCCGTGGCGGCACCCGTGGCGGCGGCGCTCACGTTTCGCTGGGAATGAGCTTCTTCTCCTCCGCGGTGAACTTGGCCACCGAGATGGGACCCGAGACGATGGCGCTGATGGTGCCGTTCCCCCTGACGAAGACCGCGTTGGGATCGCCGTCGAAGTAGAAGTCGCCGCTGAGGATGCCGATCTGAGGATCGCGGGCCACGGGGAACTCGATGCCGCTGACACGCACGAAGTTCTGCCCCACGCTCTGGGAGTCCTCGCTGTCCACCCCGATGACGTGCACCTTGGCCAAGGTCCCGCCAGCCTGCAGTTCCCGCTGGACAGCCGCGGCCAGCGGCGGCATCTCGGCGTGGCAGACGTGGCACCAATTGCCGAAGAACAGCAGCACGGCCGGCGTGCCGCCCCCACCCCCGTCGCCCGGGACCGCGACCGTGCCCGAACCGTTGAGCCGGGGAGCCGAGAACGACGGCACCGGGCCACCCTGCTGTGGCGGCCCGGTGTTCTTCTTGGTGCCCACCGACGTGAACAGCCCGATACCCAGGCCGACGGCGAGCACGAGCCCGACCACGAGGAAGATCTTGCGCGGCTTGCGCGGCTGGGGGGCCTGTGGGGGTGGGCCGGCGGTGGCGTCCGTCATGCGACGGACAAACTAGTGAATGTGGTTTGAGATGAGTACGTCACCGGCCATGGCCACGAACAACACGGTCAGGTAGGTGATGGAGTAGCTGAAGACGCGCATGGCCTCGCGACCGGTGGCCCGATCGGTGCGGGCCAACGACCACAGGCGGGTGGTCATGAAGAGGAACCCGGCTCCGAGGACGGCGGCGGCGATCATGTAGATCAGGCCGAGGTGTGCCACCGGCCCGAAGAGGAGCGTGACGGCCACGAGCGCCACGGTGTAAAGCACGATCTCGCGCGTGGTGCGCTTCATGGAGGCCACGACGGGCAACATCGGGACGTCCGCCGCCGCGTAGTCCTCCTTGTAGCGCACGGCCAACGACCAGAAGTGCGGCGGCGTCCAGATGAAGATGACGGCGAAGAGCACCACCGGGGCCCACGACAGGCTGTTGGTGACCGCGGCCCATCCGACCAGGACGGGCACGGCACCGGCGGCGCCGCCTATCACGATGTTCTGCGACGAACGGCGCTTGAGCCACAACGTGTAGACGAAGACGTAGAACAGGGTGGCCGACACGGCGAGGACGGCCGACAGAAGGTTCACGGCCAGCCACAGCTCGACGAAGGCACCCACCTCGAGGGTGAGGGCGAAGACCAGGGCGGCCCGGGGCGACATGGCGCCGGTGACCAGTGGGCGGTTCTTGGTCCGCTTCATGAGCCGATCGATGTCCCGGTCGACCACCATGTTGATGGCGTTGGCGCCGCCGGCGGCCAGCGTCCCTCCCACGAGGGTGGCCACCATCAGCCAGATCGAGGGAAGCCCGCGCTTGGCCACCACCATGGTGGGCAGGGTCGTGACCAGCAGGAGCTCGATGATGCGCGGCTTGGTGAGGGCGACGTAGGCGCCCACGGTCGACCACGCGGTGGGGCGGCTCTGGACGGCGGGAGCCTGGGTCGACATTTCGCTCAGCCTACGACCAGCTACCCGCAGGAGGCCAAGCGGGAGGTCCCGGTACGATTAGCCCGAGTGTCGCGACGCCGCCCGTTCATGGTCTCTCCCTCTCTCAGCCACCGACTCAACGTCCTGGCCCTGGTCTTGGTGACGCTCATCGTGCTCACGGGGGGCGCCGTCCGCCTGACCGGTTCGGGCCTCGGCTGCAGCGACTGGCCCGAGTGCTCGGTCGGCCACCTGACCCCGGCCCTCCAGTTCCACGGCTTGATCGAGTTCGGCAACCGTCTGGTGACCGTGGTGCTCACCATCGCGGTGGGGGCGGCCCTCCTGGCCGCCGTATTCCGGCGACCCCACCGGCGGGACCTGGTGTACCTGAGTCTCGGGCTGGTCCTCGGGATCGTGGCGCAGGCCGTGCTGGGCGGCATCGTCGTCTATACCAAGCTCAATCCCTACCTGGTCATGGTGCATTTCTTCGCCACCATGCTCCTCCTCGCCAACGCCGTGGTCCTCGTCCACCGCTCGACCCGCGACTACAGCCCCGGTTCGGCCCACCTCCTCATCCCGCGGCCCCTGCTCCAGCTGCACTACGGCGTCCTCGCCCTCTTGACCGCGGTCATCGCCGCCGGCACGGCCGCCACCGGAGCCGGGCCGCTCGGCGGAAGCTCCTCGGGGCAGCAGGTGGCCAAGCGCATCCCGGTCCCGCTACGCGATCTGGCCGAGCTGCACGCGAGCCTGGTGATGCTCCTCATCGGCCTCACCATCGGCCTCGTGGTCGGGCTCCACATGGCCGACGTCCCCGAACGGGTACGCCGGGCGGGTCGCGTCCTTCTCGTCGCCATGGTGGCCCAGGCCGCGGTGGGCTACACGCAGTACTTCACCCACCTCCCGGCCGCCCTGGTGGAGGTCCACCTTCTGGGCGCGGCCATCCTGGTCATCGGAGCCACCCAGTGCTTCTTGGCCTGTACGTTCCACCCGCCTGAGGTGGTACCGGCCCCCGAAGCAGAGGACCTCGCGGCGGCGGGTGTCCCGATCGGCGCCCGATAGGCTTACTCCTTCGTCTTCGTCCGGTCGGCAATTGATCTGCATCTCGGACCAGTTCCGGCCAACCGGCCCCCATCGTCTAGCGGCCTAGGACACCGCCCTTTCACGGCGGCAGCACGGGTTCGAATCCCGTTGGGGGTGCCAAAAAAATTTTGCGCGGTGGCGGCTGTCACTCCGGCAACGTGTACGAGTGCTCGAACTCGTCCTGGAGCACGGTGGCCACCTTGTGGGTGGTGTCGACCACGAGCTCCTCCTCCAGCGTCCGCACGCGGTAGGTCCAGCCCGCCGGTGGCGCGAGCCGGTCCCCCAGAGTGTGGAGGCTCTCCTCGTCGGTGGCCGGGTCCACGGCCAGGCAGTAGGCCTGCATGACGTAGGCAACCCCGTCGGGGGCAATCAGTTCGTACACGGGCTTCCCGGCGTCGAAGAAGAAGACGACGCCCCGGTGCACGTGGTTGTCGGTGTAGGGGGAGGTCGACGGCGTGTCGCCCAGATCGATGACGGCCAACCGACGCATCAGAAGTCCGTTGAACTCGCGCAGGACCGGCTCCATGGTGTTCACCTTCTGCCCGATGCCGTCGATGACCCAGCGCCGCGGCCCGTTGAGCTTGACGGCCAGGGCACCCAGATCAGCCGCGATGGCAGTCGGGTCGAGGGCGTCCCACAGCCCCTGGGGGCAGTCGTTGAGGAACTGGGTGCCGAAGACCTCGGCCTCGAAATGACCGTCGCGTGCGAACACGGCGATTGCTTCGCCGTAGCGGACACCACGAACGTCATCTATGAGTCGAGGGGTCTCGCGGGCTGCGTCATTCGCCATGTCGAGATCTCCCGCCTTCCCCATCGGCGCAGAACCACGCGCTGAACGGTGCCACGCAGTTGCGGCACGACATGTCACGTTAGCCAAAGGATCTCAGAGGGACCCGGCCATTTCGGGGCGACCGGCCTGCGCGCCGAGAAAGCCCGAACCGCCTCGGCACGAGTCCCGGATCTGCACAAAGCCGACGAGTCGAATAGCGTCCCCCTTGGGGCGCTTTGGAGACCTGGCCTCGACGGCTACGTGCCTTCGCCGCTGCGTGGGTCCTCGAAGAGCCGTCAGTCGTGCTCGGCGAATGAGGAGGAGCCATGGAACTGCATCCCGCCACGCTCTGGGAAGCGATTGCCGATGCGGTGCCGAACCGGCTCTCCGTCGTCCAGGGCGCGACCCGGCGCACCTGGCGCGAGTTCGACGACCGCTCGGCTCGGCTGGCCGGCGTACTGAGCGCGCACGGCCTCGGTGCCGGCGCCAAGGTCGGTCAGTTGCTCTACAACAGCCCCGAGTTCCTCGAGAGCTATTTCGCCGCGCTCAAGCTGCGAGCGGTCCCGTTCAACATCAACTACCGGTACACGGCCAACGAGCTGGCCTACCTGCTCGCCAACGCCGATGCCGACGCGCTCGTGTACCACTCGAGCCTTTCTGAGGTGGTGGCCAAGGCCCTCGCCGAGACCGGGCCGCTCCGGCTCCTGCTCGCGGTCGACGATGGCGGCGCGCTCCTATCCGGCGCTCTCGCCTACGAGGAGGCGCTCGCGCAGGCTGAACCGGCTCCTCGTATCACCCGCGACGCCGGTGACATCACCATGATCTACACCGGCGGCACCACGGGCATGCCCAAGGCCGCCATCACCAAGGTCGGGCCGCCGCTGGCCTACATCCTCGAAACCGTCCCGGTCCTCGCCGGGTACGCGCCGGTCCCTATTGACGAGGTCCCGGCCTTCACGCGGACGGTCGAAGGCACCGAAGACGTGCTGATCTCGTTGCCCGCACCGCCGCTCACGCACAACACCGGCCTCGGCATCGGCGCAGCACCTGCACTGGCAACGGGCGGCACCATCGTGCTGCTCGAAGGCCGCCGATTCGACGTGGATGAGCTGTGGGACACCGTCGCCACCGAGCGGGTGAACGCCATCACGATCGTCGGTGACGCCTTCGCCCGACCGATGCTGACGGCACTGGACAAGAACTCGTCCCGGGACCTGACGTGCGTGCGGTTCATCATGTCGTCAGGAACGATGTTCTCCGCCGAGAACAAGGCCGGGCTCCTCGCACATCTGCCCCGTGCGGTGATCATCGACATCATCGGCGCCA
>Ga0302326_10005426_pt1 | contig 29083 bp, 18 predicted proteins | sample Palsa_T0_3_FD_202264 | JGI IMG/M metagenome (GOLD analysis project Ga0302326, IMG submission 202264) | Peat permafrost microbial communities from Stordalen Mire near Abisko, Sweden - Palsa_T0_3 | ecosystem: Environmental > Terrestrial > Soil > Palsa > Peat permafrost | place: Sweden: Abisko... | reverse complement strand
TGCTCAACTCCGCCAAACTGCCGGTGTGGGTGATCGGTGGTGGCAAACGCGCCACGGCGCCGGACGGGCACACCCAAAACCCAACACCCACCACCTACAACCCTTTTCATATGCTCAACTCCGCCAAACTGCCGGTGTGGGTGATCGGTGGTGGCAAACGCGCCACGGCGCCGGACGGGCACACCCAAAACCCAACACCCACCACCTACAACCCTTTTCATATGCTCAACTCCGCCAACTGCCGGCGGCCGGACAACTCGTAATCGAAGATCACCTTCGACACAAACACGGCGGTGAAGACGTTGGCGATCAGGCCGATGGTCAACGTGACCGCGAAGCCGCGCACCGGTCCTTCCCCGAAAATAAACAGGAAAGCGCAGGAAACCACGGTAGTGACGTGGGTGTCCACGATGGTCCACCAGGCCTTCGAGAAGCCCGCATCCACCGCGGATACGATGGCCTTTCCGGCCCGCAGCTCTTCGCGAATACGCTCGAAGATCAGGACGTTGCTATCCACCGCCATACCGACGGTCAAGATCACCCCGGCGATGCCCGGCAAGGTCAAAACGGCCTTGAAGTACGAAAGTGCGGCCATCAGGATCACCGTGTTCAGAAAAAGGGCCAGCACGGCGTTTACGCCGCTGCGCCGGTAATAGACCAGCATCACGACGATGACCGCCGCCAGTCCGGCCAAGCCCGCCACGATGCCGGCATGGATGGAATCGGCGCCCAGCGAGGGACCCACGGAGCTTTCATATTGAATCTCGATGGTGGCCGGCAACGCGCCCGCGCGCAGCACCAGCGCCAGGTCGGAGGCCACCTGCTCGGTGCCGATATTCTCGATCTGGCCGCTATCTTCGATGCGCCCCTTGATTACGGCCACGCTGTAGATCTGGTCGTCCACCACCACGGCCAGGTATTTTTCGATATTCTGCTCCGTAAACCGGCCAAACTTCTTGCCGGCGTCCGGGCTCAGCGTGAACTGCGCATTCCATTTGCGCAGATCGTCCTGGCCGGCGCGCGCGTTGCGCAGATCGGTGCCGCGAATGATGGGGGTTTTGGACAGCAGGTACCATTCCTCGCGCGAATCGCCCATGGGCCGCTGTTTCACCAGCTTCGTGCCCAGCGGCAGGATGCCGCCCATTTCCGCCAGAGCCGCCTCTTTGCTGGCGTAAGGATGCTCGCCCTTCACCGCGTCGATCTCCAGTTGCGCGGTTTTCTGCATGATTCCTTTCACGCGCTCCTGGTCGTCCACGCCGGGCAGTTCCACCAGGATCCTGTAGTCCGTACCGGCCTGGCCGTACTGCTGTACGGTGGGTTCCGTCAGCCCGAGTTGATTGATGCGGTTGCTGATGGTCTGGAGCGAATGTTCCACCGTGTCGCGCTTCAGCGTGACCAGCTCCGAGGGCCGCATATTCAGGCGGTAATCGGTGGAGTTGATGGGCGTGAGCACCCATTGTGGGAAGTGCTCCGAGATCAGATTCCGGAATAGAGTGGTGCTGGTCGAGGGTACGCCCTTCACATCGATCTCGATCTTGTCGGCATCCTCCACGGTGGCTGGATCGTTGCGGTCGACGGTGCAATCGATGCTCTGCTTATGCATCTCCTCTTTCATCTTCTCGATGGCCACGTCGGCCTCGCTTTTGATGGCGTCCTGGACGTGCACTTGCAACACCAGGTGGCTGCCGCCCTTCAGATCCAGCCCCAGCCGGATGTTGTTGCGCAGGTTCTCCACCAACCCGGCGCCAGACTTCGGAAAGCCGATGATGCCGAACACGCAAACCAGGATCGTCACAACGATGACTACGGTCCTACCCGTTAAATTTTTTCGCATGAAGATTGCCTTGCTTAATGTTTATTTCTTAACTTCGCCCGTCACCAGGTTGGAAACCGCGCTGCGGGCCACCTGCAGCTTGACATTGTCGGGCTTCACCCGCAACACCAGCGTATCGTCGTCGCCGATCGAAATGATGGTCCCCACGATGCCGCCGCTGGTGAGCACCGTGTTCCCGTTCTGCAAGGAACTCAGCATCGCCTGCGTCTTTTTCTTCTGCCGCTGCATGGGAAGGAACAGAAGGAAATAAAAGATTCCGAATATCAGGAGAATCGGAAGGAAGCCCAACAGGGAACCGCCCGGGGCCGAGGCTTGGAGAATCAGGTTTAGGAACACGTTGGCAAACTACTCGATTTCAACCGGCGCGGAGCGTACGGTTCGCAAATAATTGGGATACCTACCCGATAGTATAGCGTGCCTGATCTCACGCATGATGTCAAGGTAGCGCCGGACGTTGTGCAGCGTCGCCAGCGCAGCGTACAGGATCTCTCCAGCTTGAAACAGGTGGCGGAGATAGGCCCGGGAAAAGGTCGCGCAAGTATAGCATCCGCACTGGGGGTCGAGCGGGCCGGGATCGTCCTTGAAGCGCGCCTGCTTGATGCGCACGATGCCCTGGGAGGTGAACAGGCAGCCGTTGCGGGCGTTGCGGGAGGGCAGCACGCAATCCATCATGTCCACGCCGCGGGCCACGTACTCGGGCAGTTCCTCCGGCATGCCGACCCCCATGGCGTAGCGAGGCCGGGCACGCGGCAACAGGGCTTCGGAGACCTCCACCATTTCCAGGCTCAGGGGACGCGGCTCGCCCACCGAAAGCCCGCCGATGGCGTAGCCGTCCGCGTCCAGCTCCACCAATTCGGCCGCGCAGGCGCGCCGCAGGTCCGCGAACATGGAGCCTTGCACGATGGGAAACAGGGCGTGGCGGGTGGCCAGTTGGGGACGGCGCTGTGCGAAATGCGCGTGGGCGGAACGGGCCCAGCGCACGGTGCGCTGCATGGCCGTGCGCGCGTACTCATGGCTGACGGGGTACTCCGGGCATTCGTCCAGTACCATTAGTATGTCGCTGCCAAATGCCAATTGCGTGTCCACGGTGGACTCCGGCGTGAACTTGTGGGTATCGCCGTTCAGATGGGACTGGAACACGACGCCGTCATCCGCGATCTTGCGCAGCCCGCTCAGGCTGAAGACCTGGAATCCGCCGGAATCGGTGAGGATGGCGCGCGGCCACGACATGAAGCGATGCAATCCGCCCAGGCGCTGGATCAGGTCCGGGCCGGGACGCAGATAAAGATGATAGGTGTTGGCGAGCAGGATGCGCACGTCCAGGTCGCCGGCCAGTTCGCGCGGCGCCAGTCCTTTGACCGTGGCCTGGGTGCCCACCGGCATGAAGACGGGAGTCTCCACGATGCCGTGCGGGGTGTGCAGCAGGCCGGCCCGCGCGCGAGTCACGGAGCACTCGGCTTGAATTTCGAAGGGGAATTTATCCGCGGACAAACTGATTTCAGCCAGACGGCGCGCCTGCGCCATTCGCCTTCAGTCTACACGATTCGGGCGGGAACCGGCTTACCCGTCGCTCTGCCTCTACGCCGCGTCGAGCCTCTCTTTTAGCTCCTCCCGGATCACACGGCGAACCATAGCCTCGAGCGATGGCGCATCCAACGAGCGGCGTAGGGCGTCATTAATGAGAGTCTGGTATCCGACCGCGCCACCGGTTTCATCGGCTCTTGCCAGAAAATGATCGACAATGTCCTGGTCGAGCCGGATGGTGATCTTGACCTTTGCCCCCGATTCCGGCGCCGGCTTCGTGATTCGGCCCCGCCTGCCTTTGCTGAAGTCGTAAGAGTCTTTCATGGTAGTCCCGCCTCGTATTCCGCGCGCTCGTGCGCCGCAGCCGGCCGGGCCGAAATTATCCGGATGTTGTCGCCCCAAGTAGGTGTAAACGACAATGAGTATGCGCCCTAAAGCGCCCATTCCCAGACTAACGAACCGTTGCTCGAAGGCATCCGCTTCGTCATCGGCGATGGTGATTGCGCAGGGATCGTCGAAGACGGTCTTGGATTCTTCAAATCGCACGCCGTGAGTGCGGACATTCGTCTTCGCTTTTTCCGGATCCCATTCAAAGTCCAAGCTCCATTGTACGTACATGCGTCTGGCCACGCAAACGGGCTCGCAAGTCTTGTAGCTGAGTTTGGATTGGGTGCCCGTGCATAGCAGAAGGGACCCGGCCGGGAGACCAGCCGCGCGCCAGATGCCGGCTCGGTCGGAATCGCAGCCCGGCGAAAGGTGCAGAGCAGTACAGACCTCCCGCATTCGCTGCGGAGAAAGCCGGGCCACACGCTTACCCAGGCGTTGTTGCGAAACGGTCGCCATTGTGAAGGTTCACGGCGCAGGGGCCTTTCATGCCATCTTCCTCATTTAAAGCGGACTTCAGAGGGCACTACCCGGATGGTGGAGGCGATCGGCGCGACGGTGGCCGTGGACAGTACTCAAGCGGCAAAGGATCGGCTCCTGCTCGCGGCGCTACCACACTATGCTGTATGCGCCGATCGCGCTGGCAGTGACGGCCGGCATTGGCGTCCTGGTTTATTTCAAGTGGTACCGTCCAAAGCACATGAACAAAGGCCACTGATCCATCGAGAGAACACAGAAAAGGTGAGAGGTTGGAAAGCCCTTGCAACTTTGGAATGGGCTGTCCTGTCTCCCGGGCCGGGCCAGATCTCGATTGGGAAAATTTCTGCAATATGCGCGCGGCGCAGATAGCGGGGTGTGGCTGGATACACGTCGCCCAGTATATCCAGGCGCACCGCGACGCGTCAGGGCCGCAATGAAAACGCCGTACCGAAATTATTCCCTGGCCCTCCTTCGGAAGTAACGCCGTAGATCGCGCCGTCGGGCCCTCTCACCAAGCCGCTGGGAAACGCTCCATCGCTCGGACCGCCCACGAAGCTATGCACGAGAGTCTCAGTCCAGCCGCCGCCCGCAATCGCCGGCGGCGTCAGCGAATACAGCGCCCCAATGTTCATGCTTCCGCCATAAACCGAGGTGCCGTAAAGCACAGGTTGCCCGGCAGCGTTGCCAAACACGGGGGCGGAGACGGGCGAATACGCGTCGGGTGTGCCCGACACCTGGTAGAAGTCGTAAAGATAGTGGCCAGCCCACGCGCCGCCGGCGGCCGCGGGTGGCGTAATCGCAAACACGCTGCCGCAACTGAATAGGGAATACTCATTGGGGCATCCGCCATTTCCTCCCTGCCAGGTAGTGCCGTAGAGCGTGCCGCCGTTGGCGGCCGTCAGGCTGGACTGGGGTTCGTATCCGCGGCCGCCCCACTTGAAACTCACGAGCACCGTCTCTGTCCAGGCGCCGCCGGCGGACGATGGTGGAGTCAGCGAGAAAACGGTGCCACCCCCGCTCGTCCCGCCGCGAGCCGATGTGCCGTACAGCAGGCCGCCCGGTCCGATCACGACCCCCGCCTGCGGATTCCCGGCATCGTTATTTTCGTTGGTGAAAGTGTACAGCACAGTTTGAGTCCAGGCGCCGCTCGCGGACGATGGCGGGGTCAGCGAATATACGCTGCCGCAGCCACGATAGCCGGAGCCATCCGTAAAACAGTTTTGGTCGCCGCCATCTTCCATAGTGGCGTACAGCACACCATTCGCGCCGATCGCAAAGCCGGAGGACGCGTACTCAAAATTGTAGATCACGGTTTTGGTCCAAGCGCCGCCGGATTCGGTGGGAGGCGTCAGGGAGAATGCCACGCCGTGTTTGGCGGTCCCTCCGCCGCTGGTCACGCCGTAGAGCACTCCAGCGCGGCCGATCGCCAATGCGCCCGGACCGGAGCCATCCGCTCCGCCCGAAAACTCGTAGACGATCTTTTCGGTCCACGCGCCACCAGCGGAAGCCGGCGGCGTCAATTGGAACACGATGCCGTTGTTCGAACTTCCGCCACCCGCATTTCCATAGAGGATTCCATTGCTGTCGGCCACCACGCTTCCGGGTTGTTGGCCGTCGCCGGGGAGGCCCTGGAAGTCATAGATGATCTTGAGCGTCGGGCCTTGAGCTAAGGCCGAAGCCGAAAAGATCAGGAATGCCGCGAATGACTTTACGGATTTCAACGTCGTCACGCTCGCCCTCCAGAGGGATTCGCCTCAGTTTACATCCAATCCAGGCCAGGCAACGAAAATCCGGTACTGGGCCTGTTCGGGTTCGGGTCCCCGGGGCGAGTTTCGTAGCCCTGGCGGTCTCGCAACTCGAGTTCACAAGAGCTTCGCGTCGAGGGACAACCTGCAGTAGCGGCTTTTTCGGTGAAAAGCGACACAAAGGGCCAGCGCGTGCTCAACTCCCGCGAGGAGGTTTTGATAAAACATGAAGATTGCGGGATTGTTCCTTGTATCGCTGGCCACGTTGTGTGCGCAGGCACCCAACCCAACTCAACAGCCAGAATCGCAGGCCCCGGTAGAAACCGGCCAGCCTATGCCGATTTTTCGCGTCACCGTGGTATCCCGCACCGTTAGTGCGATCAATTACCACCACCGCAGCGGCAGTACGCACGTCGATTTTCGCGGCACGGAATTGATGCCGGCAGCCCGCGGGGAAGCCCGCATCGACAGCCAGATGGGATCCACCAAGATCGAGGTCCACGTGGATCGCCTCACGCCCGCCAACCAGTTCGGTCCGGAGTACCTCACGTATGTGTTGTGGGCCATCACGCCCGAGGGGCGCGCACAGAACCTGGGCGAGCTGGCGTTGAGCGGCGATCACAGCAGTCTGCTGGCAACCAGCTCATTGCAGGTGTTCGGACTGATCGTGACGGCCGAACCGTACTTCGCTGTGACGCAGCCCAGCGACGTCGTGGTGATGGAGAATTTCGTACGCACCGATACCACCGGCACCATCGAGCGGGTGGACGCGAAATACGAATTGCTGCAGCGCGGGCAATATGTGCTGAACCGCACGGCATACCAGCCGGTGCGCATCAACCCGAAGGGGCCTCTGCAATTGGCCGAGGCGGAAAATGCGGTCGAAATTGCCCGGCTGGCGGGCGCCGACCGGTACGCGGCCGATACGTTTCAGAAAGCCACGATAGCCCTGCAGAACGCCGAGGGCTTCATGAGCAGCCATGCCGGCAAGCCGGTGGAGACTAACGCGCGGGAAGCGGCGCAGATGGCCGAAGACGCGCGCATCATCACTTACAAGAGGATCGAAGAAGAGCAACTGGCCAATGAGCGCCGCATGAAGGCGGAACAGTTGGCCCGCGAGCGCGCCAACGCCGAGCAGGCCCAGGCGGCTGCGCAAGCCTCCGACGCGCAGCGCGCCGCCGCCGAACAGGCCCAGCGCGAAGCCCAGGCCGCAGCCGCTCAGGCAACCCAGGATAAGGCCGCCGCGGATGCCGCTCGTGCAGCCGCGGATGCCGCTCGCGCCGCCGCTCTACAGCAACAGCAACAGGCCCAGGAAGAAGCGGACCGCGCCCGTCAGGCGGCCGCGCAGGCGGATTCCCAGCGCCAGCAGGCGGAAGCCGAAAAGACGCAAATGCGCGAACGCCTCATGCAGCAGTTGAACACCATCCTGGAAACCCGCGAGACGGCCCGCGGCCTGATCGTGAACATCAACGATGTGCTGTTCGACTTCAACAAGTACACGCTGAAGCCGGGCGCGAGAGAGAAGATGGCCAAGGTTTCCGGCATTTTGCTGGCGTATCCCGGACTGAAGCTCCAACTGGAAGGCCACACCGACAGCGTTGGCGGCGACGATTACAATCTGAAGCTGTCGCAGGAACGCGCCGACGCCGTGCGCGACTTCCTGACGGAAGAGGGAGTGCCGGCCAATAACATCACCTCGGTCGGTTTGGGCAAAGCCGATCCCGTCGCGTCCAACGACACGGCTGCGGGGCGGCAGCAGAATCGCCGGGTGGAACTAGTCGTTTCGGGCGAAGGGATTGGCATTCAAACGGGCGACGCGGGACAGCGCTAGAAGAGTGGGGCAGGCCCTTGGCCTGCGCGGGTCCCTTGGACCCGCTCGGGCGCCCTGGGAGGCCGCCGGTCGCGGTAGGGATGCCGATTTTCCGGCACCCCCCGCACAGATCCGTGCGAGCGCTCCTAACGCACACGGTTCTTACCTTGGATGTTTGGACGCATAACGAACCTCAGGGTACGGATGCAGAGTCTCGACTGCCGGTAGCAGGTGCCCGAGTCGCTCCCAAAATTCGTCCCAGTTCCAGAGGCTCCGTTGGCCCCGCCGGCGAAGTTGCCACCACCACATGCGCAGCACTTCGTGCCGGAACACTTGCAGGCGACTTCACGCCGGTTTATCCCGCGCTATCCAGGCCGAGGGCCTGCCCCACGCGGCTACTTGGCCTGCAGCACTTCGACGCCCCGGCCGGGCAACTCGATGCTAGATACCTGCTCGTCACCGTGGAGCGTGCGGCGCATGGGGCGCGGCAACGCGACATGCTGGGCGGCCTTAGTATGGTTGACCACCACGAACACCTCTTTTCCAGCGCCCACGCGGCGGGACACTTCCACGCCCTCGGGCACCGGACCGAACGCCGGCGCGAGGCCGCTCAGCCGAATCATCCACTGCCCTGCGGCGCGCATCAAGGTATCGTCCAACCAGGCGCCCACGTAAGTGATGCGGCCCTTTCCCACCTTTCGTGAAATCACCGCGGGCTGCCGGTCCAGCCATCCATTGCTCTCTCCGTAGGTGAGCAGCGTTTCCGCATCGGGGGCCTTCGCGCTGAGTTGTTCGGCCCAGATGCGCGCTTTGCCGGCGCCCCACACGCCCGAAACCGGAACCTCTTCATTGAGCGCGTAATACTGCTCCACGCGCCCGCCCAAGAGCGGAACCAGTGGACCGGGTTGGCGCGCTGGCTGCAGCGCGTTGTACCGATCCTTCATGCCCGAGCGGGGGCCCAGCACCAGATGCCCGCCGCCATTCACGTAGGCGATCAAGCTCTGGGCGAGATCGTCGGGGAGCACGTTCAAACCGGGAGCCACCACCACGCGGTACGGCGCCAGCGGCGCGGCAGGGCCGACCACGTCAATCTGCTGGAGCGCCTCTCGCAGCGGTTTGTAGTAGCTGGCTAGCAAGCCCACCGGATCGAATTCGCGTTGGTGCCGCTGGCCGTTGATCGCCCAACGGCTGTCATACGATTGCAGGATGGCCACATCGGCAGTGGGACTGGTGCCTGCCAGGGCGCCGGCGGCCTGCTCGAATTCGCGGCCGATCTGGGCGACCTCCTCATATAGCGGGACGGGCGTGCCGTCCGCCCCCAGCAAGGTACCGTGATACTCCTCCTGGCCATTGAGCGCGCTACGCCATTGCCAGTAACTCACCGCATCGGCGCCGTGACCGATGGCGTGCCAGGCCATCTGGCGCACCTCGCCGCGATCCAGCGCGTTGTTCACTCCGGCCCAGTTCACGAATCCGGGCTGGGTCTCCATCACCCAGAAATTCTTGTTTTTGAAGCCGCGGGTCAGGTCGTGCGTCATGCCGTTGCTTAGGGGCTGCAGGTGACCGGTGCCGATGTAGTTGTCCCAGGAAGCCATGTCCAGATCCTGACAGAGCTCGTAGTGATCGAAGGCGTCGTACCAACCCATGAAATTCGAAGTGATGAACTGGCGCGGATCGCTGTTGGCGCGGATAGCTGCCACTTGAATATGCTGGAAGTCGCGCAACGCGTCGGTCTGGAAGCGCTTGAACGCGAGGGCCAGTCCCGGATTGCCGCCGGGGCCCATGGGGACCTGGTTCCAGTCCGTGTAGGTCTGGCTCCAATACTCGGTGGTCCAGCGGCGGTTGAGATTGTCGAGCGTGCCATATTGCTCGCGCAACCAGTCCTGGAACTGGCGGTGGGTATCGTCATCCCATGAGAATGCGCCGTACTCGTTATCGATCTGCCATCCCATCACGTTGGGATGGTGACCGAAGCGGCGGGCCATTTGCTCGGTAATGCGGCGGCAGAATTCGCGATAGCGCGTGCTGGTAGGCGACCCCTGCTGGCGGTTGCCGTGGCGTGCCTGGCGGCCATCCTGCTCGGTGCGCAGCGTGTCGGGGTAGCGCTGGGTGAGCCACGCGGGCGGGGCCGCGCCCGGCGTGCCGACGACCACCGCGATACCATGCTCGCCCGCCAGGTTCACGGCGCGCTCCAGCCAGTCGAGGTCGTACTGGCCTTCGCGCGGCTCCAGGCGGCTCCACGCGAATTCGGCTACGCGCACCATGTGGATGTGAGCCGCCTGCATCAGCTTCAAATCTTCCGGCCAGCGCTGCTCCGGCCATTGCTCCGGATACCAGGCAGTTCCGAGAACGAGAGCGGGCGGCTCGGCAGCGCGGGCGGTGAGGTACGGCCAGGCGCAGAGCAAGGCTAGCCCAAGTGTCAGCCGGCCGAAGCGGCTTTTCGCATGCGAATAGGGCATAAGCTGTATTCTAACCGGCTGGCGGCTGCCGCGCGGGATTAATATAAATGTTCCAATCCGGGAGGACACGATGCATCTATCACGACGCGAATGTCTGGGACTATTAGGCGCCGGCGCTGCGCTGGCGGCCGCTCCGGGCGGCGATGCGGACCGCGAGCGGCGCATGCGCTGGTGGCACGAAGCGCGCTTCGGCATGTTCATTCACTGGGGCCTGTACAGCGTCCTGGGCCGGCATGAATGGGCCATGGAGGAGGAAGGTATACCGGTGGCGGAGTACCAGCTTCTGGCGAACCGCTTCACGCCCAAGCCCAACGCCGCGCGCGATTGGGCGCGGCTGGCCAAACAGGCCGGCCAGAAGTACATGGTGATGACCACCAAACATCACGAAGGCTTCTGCCTGTTCAACACCCAATACACGGATTACTGCGCGCCCAAGCAAGCTTGCGGCCGCGACTTGGTGAAGGAGTTCGTGGAAGCCGCGCGCGGCGAGGGCCTGCGGGTGGGCTTCTATCATTCGCTGATGGACTGGCACCATCCCGATGGCGCCCGCTGCCTGCATGACGAGGCCGCCCGCCGGCGATTCGTCGACTATGTGCATGGCGAAATCCGCGAGCTGATGACCAACTACGGCAAGATCGACGTGCTGTGGTACGACGTGGACTGGCCGCTGGACGCCGCCGGTTGGGAATCGGAAAAGATGAACAAGATGGTGTTCGAGCTGCAGCCGGATATCATCGTGAACAACCGCAATGGGCTTCCTGGCGATTTCTCCACGCCCGAGCAGCACATCACCGCCGCGCAGGGCGGCGTCGCCTGGGAGTCGTGCATGACCATGAACGATAGCTGGGGCTACCAGGCCGCCGACGACGCCTGGAAGTCGCCCAAACAGATCGTGCGCAACGTGGCTTTGTGCGCGCGGGATGGCGGCAATTACCTGCTGAACATCGGCCCGCGCGGGGACGGCTCGATTCCCGAGGATTCGGTGAGAATCCTGACGGCGGTGGGACGCTGGATGGAGCGCAACGGGCAGACCATCTATCCGGCCGAGCCGTGCCGCGTGCGCTCGTCCGAGTTTGCGGGCTTCACGCGCAAGGGCAACACGCTGTACATGCACGTGCATTTCTGGCCCGGCGAAACGGTGGCGCTGGGGGGATTGAAGAGCAAGGTGCTCTCCGCGAAGCTGCTGGCAAGCGGGAAGCCGGTGGTGTTCGAGCAGGAGGAGTTTCGGGTGCGCTTCACGGGCCTGCCCAAGAATGCGCCCGACGATCCGGTGACCGTGCTGGCCATCGAGTGCGATTCCGAGCCGCTGCAGGATATGGGGGCCGTGCGGCGGGACCGGCCGCGGTTAAAAGCGTAGTGGCTGGTGGCTGGTGGTTTTGCTATTAGCTCAACCGTTCCAGGGCTTGACTTCGCCGCCCAATCCTTTATAGCCCATGCGCATGCGCTCTTCGATCTGCGCCCAAACCGCCGGATCGCAGCCTTTCCACTCGGCCACGGCGGTATTGCCGAGATACGGCAGATCGGCAACGCCCATCTTGCTCGAATAAAAACCGCTCACGGTCAAATCCCGGAACTTGCCGAAGAACGCGGCCCAGCGATGGTCGTCCGCGGCGGCGCGGTCCGCCCACGCGATGCGATCGAGGATCTGCTTCTGTTGATCCGCCGCCGCGGCCGCGAACGGCTTGGCGAACAGCCGCGCCGATTCGCGGTCGAGCCACGCCAATCCGCCCAGTATTTCCGCAGCCAGATCGTCGTTGCCATCCTCTTCTTTACGGAAGTCCAGCCAATCGTCGATGAACTCGGGAACGCCGGCCTGGGTGGCGCTGCCGCTGTGTTCGTCGGCGGGGAGGATCAAATCGCAGAGCACCTCGACGGTGCGCCATTGGTGCTCGTCGAATACTTTGCGCTTGTACGCGGGCGCGGGATGCTCGTGCGTTTGCGCGCGGCCGGAGCCGGAAGTGACCGCGGCCAGCGCGGGCACCGAACCAATTATCTGGAATAGATCGCGGCGGCTGACTCCCATGATTCTCTCCTTAGGGGCTTAGGCGGCCAGATTCCTCTTTTTCACCTGCTCGGCGATGTACTCCGAAGTGCGCCAGCCCAGCGCGGTGATCGTGAGGGTGGGATTCTTGTCGGCATTGCTGACGAAGGGCGCCGCATCGGTGACAAAGAGATTCTTGCAATCCCACGCCTGGCAATATGAATTCAGCACCGAGCTCTTGGGATCGTCGCCCATGCGCGCGGCGCCCACCTCGTGAATGATCGAGCCGCCGCGCGCGATGCCCCAGTTGCTTTCGGCGGTGGCATCGGTAAAGTACTTGCCGCCGGCCGCAGTGATGATTTCCTTGAATGTATCTTGCATGTGCTTGGCCTGCAGGATTTCATCCTGGCTCCACTTGAAGTGGAAACGCAGCACGGGGATGCCCCATTGATCCACCGTATCCGGATCGAGCTCGCAGTAGCTATCGGCGTTGGGGATCATTTCGCCGCGGCCGGTAAAGCCGACGGAGGCACCGTACACCTTCCGCAGGTTGCGCTTCAGTTGGACACCATAGCCGCCGAGCTTTTGCGCGGCGCCGCTGAGCTCGCCCACGCCGGGCAGCCCGCGACCGCCGCCGAACTCGATGTGATACCCACGCGCGAAGGGCATGCTGCCGGCCTTCTGCTGCTGGTAGTTCCACCACGGCATATACATGTGCATGCCGCCCACGCCGTCTTCATTGCGCGGGGGCAGATCCTCAAGAATGGGCAGATAGCCATCCACGTCGGACCCCACCGTATCCATGAGGTAGCGGCCCACCAGGCCGCTGGAGTTGCCGACGCCGTTGGGAAACCGGCTGCTCCTGGAATTCAGCATGATGCGCGCGGTTTCGCAGCAGCTTGCGGCCAGCACCACGATCCGGGCGTTGACCGTGACTTCGGCGCGCGTCTTTTTGTCGATGTAGGAGACGCCGCGCGCCAGGCCGTCCGGCCCCACCACGACTTCGTGCACCATGGCATCCGTGCGCACCTCCAGGTTGCCGGTCTTCATGGCGGGGAAGATATGCACGCCCGGCGAATTGAAGTTGGCATTGACGCCGCAGGCGCGCCCGCATTGCGCGCAGTAGTGGCAGGCGGCGCGGCCGTGGATGGAGCGGGTCAGGATGGCCAGGCGCGACGGGATGCAAGGAATCTTCAGCTTGTCGCAGACCAGCTTGACCACGCGCTCGTAGCCGCGCGGCGCGGGAGCGGGCAGAAACTTTCCGTCCGGCGTATTCTCGATGCCTTCCTGGGTGCCGAAGACGCCGATCAGTTCTTCGGCCTTATCGTAATAGGGCGCCAGATCGTCGTAGGTGATGGGCCAGTCGAAGCCTTTGCCGTCGCGGCTGTAGGGCTTGAAGTCGTATGGACCCATGCGCAGCGAGATGCGGCCGTAATGGTTGGTGCGGCCGCCCAGCATGCGCGCGCGCCACCACATCCAGTCGCTTCCGGCAGCGTTGGTGTAAGGCTCGCCCGGCACTTTCCAGCCGCCCACCAGCGTGGCGTCGAAATAGCCGAAGGGCTTGTCCTTGGTGCCCGCCGCGCGATGGGGCGCGTTGTAGGGCCACTTGAACATGTCGGACTGTTTGGCGCCGTCGTACCATCCACCTGCCTCCAGCATGCAGACCTTCGCGCCGGCCAGCGTCAGGACGTGGGCGGCCACGCCCCCGCCGGCCCCGGAGCCGACTACCACCACATCGTATGTTTTGGGAGTTGCCTTGACCTGCGCCATTCCGACTATTTTACGCCTAGTAGAGTCGTCGCTGGGTCTGCATTAATAGTGGGGCAGGCCCTCGGCCTGCGTGGGTCCCTTGGACCCGCTGCTTGGTCCGAAATAGAGCCTTTGCCGAGAGAAAGTGGCGGCCTGGGAGGCCGCCGCAGACCGAGCGCAGACCGAGGGCCTGCCCCACTATTTGTGCAGAATCGCCGCGGTGATATGATTTACCGTGACATGCGGACTCTTATCGCCTGCACCTTCCTGGCAGTTCTGCCTGCGTACGCGGGCACTTGCGAAAGCCTTTCCAGCGCGGCGCTGCCGGACACCGCCATCACCGTGGCGCAATCCGTTCCCGCGGGATCGTTCACGCCGCCCTACGGCAATGCCATCGACAAACTTCCCGCGTTTTGCCGCGTGACCGGCGTCATCAAGCCCACCAGCGACTCCTACATCCGCTTCGAAGTCTGGCTGCCGGCTGCCGGCTGGAATGGCAAGTTCTTGGGCGTCGGCAACGGCGGCTTCGCCGGGTCCATCGGATTCGGTTCCATGGGAGCGAATCTCAAGCGCGGCTATGCCACCGCCGGCACCGACACCGGTCACGAAGCCGACGGCGAGGACGCCAGTTGGGCGTACCATCATCCGGAAAAGGTCAATGACTTCGGCTATCGCGCACTGCATCTCACGGCCGTCAACGCTAAGAGCCTGATTCAGGCGTATTACAGCCAGCCCGCGCAGCATTCCTATTTCGATAGCTGCTCCGACGGCGGCCGCGAAGCGCTCATGGAAGCGCAGCGCTTCCCCGCCGATTTCGACGGCATCCTGGCCGGCGCGCCCGCTAACTTCTGGACTCACATGCTGGCCGCCGGCGTGGATGTCAGCCAGGCTATCTACGGCGACCCCGCGGGCTATATCTCCAGTATCAAGTTCCCGGCTATCGCCGCCGCCGTGTTGGCCGCTTGCGATGAGCAGGACGGCGTGAAAGACGGCATCGTCAACGATCCCTCCCGCTGTCACTTCGATCCATCCTCTCTACTCTGCAAAGATATCGACTCGCGCAGTTGTCTTACCGCGCCGCAAGTCGCCTCTCTCAAGAAGTTATACGCAGGTGGAAAGAATTCGCACGGCGCGTCTATCTTTCCCGGCTACGCGCCCGGCGCCGAAGATGGACGCAGCGGCTGGATTCCCTGGCTCATAGGCAATGGGCCCGGCGGCAGCAGTAGCTCGGTCTACATGGAGAATTACTTCCGCTACATGGTATTCGAAGATCCCACCTGGAACCCACTTACCGCCAAGGTGGACACCGCCATGCAGACCGCCGATGAGAAAACCGCGCACGCCCTCAACGCCACCGAGACCGATCTGCACGGCCTTCAATCCCGCGGCGGCAAGTTGATCCTGTATCATGGCTGGAACGATCCAGCCATTGCGGCCGCGAATAGTATCAACTATTACAATGGCGTGCGGCACGCCATGGGCGCCCAAAATGCGGACAGCTTCGTGCGACTCTACATGGTTCCCGGCATGCAGCATTGCATCGGCGGCCCGGGGCCGAGTTCGTTCGGGCAACTCGGCACCACCACGGCCAAAGGTTCCGAACACGGCATGTACGACGCGCTTGAGCAGTGGGTGGAAAAAGGTACGCCGCCCGGCCCCATCGTGGCCACTAAATACATCGATGACAATTCCGCAAAAGGCGTGCGCATGACTCGCCAATTGTGTCCTTATCCACAAATAGCGGCTTACAAAGGAGCCGGAGACCCCAACGACTCCGAGAACTTTGTATGCCAGACCCCGCCGGAGAATTAAAGTTAGTTTATCCGTTCCCAATCGGGCAACTGCATCTGCTATGCTCACGTCAGCAACACCGAGGCTATTACCATGGCTACCAGTAGAAGACTAAGTCCAATAAGAAAAATTCTGAGCATCGCAACTTTTTCCACCCTGTTCGTGTTGGCATGTCACGCGCAGGACCCTCCCACACGTGTGGCGGACCTGAACTATCTCGACGGCAACGTTTCCATGCAGCCGGCCGGCGCCGACGATTGGTCGCCAGCCATCGTGAATCGTCCCTTCACCACCGGAGATTACCTGTGGGCGGATGTAGATTCCCGCGTCGAGTTGCATTTGAATAATGCCGCCATCCGGTTGGGTCCGCAATCGAGCCTCGGGTTTCTGAATCTCGCCGACCAACTCGCGCAGCTCCGCTTCGCGCAAGGCGAAATGATCCTGCGCGTGCGGCGGCTGGGCGAAGACGAGAGCTTCGAGGTGGATACGCCCAACGCCGCGATCACCATTCTGCGTGAGGGCGAATACCGCTTCAGCGCCGATCCGGATGCAGCCACCACCTGGGTGGTGGTACGCCACGGGGAAGCCGAAATCACCGGGGGTGGCCAGGCTTTCACCCTGCGTGCCGGCAATAGCGCGCAGCTTTCCGGTACCGATCAAATGGCTTACGACGTACAGTATGCGCCGGACCCCGACCCGTTCGAAGGCTGGTCCGAAGAGCGGGATGCCCGCAGCGCGCGTTCGGCATCCGCGCGCTATCTGCCGCCGGGTGTAATTGGCTACGAAGATCTGGATAGTTACGGCAACTGGCGGAACACGCCGGGTTTCGGCGCGGTGTGGTATCCGTCCGTGGACGCGTCATGGGCGCCCTATCGCGACGGCCATTGGGCCTGGATCGAGCCGTGGGGCTGGACATGGGTGGACGATGCCCCGTGGGGTTTTGCGCCTAGCCATTATGGGCGCTGGGCCTACGTTAGCGGAGGTTGGGGCTGGGTTCCGGGCCCCCTGGCAATCGCCGCAGGTGGGCCAGGAGTAGCCGTCATGGCCCCGGTCTACGCGCCGGCGCTGGTCGCGTTCATCGGTGGCGGCGGTTGGGGCGCATCGCTTTCGTTCGGCGGCGCCGCGGTCGGTTGGGTGCCGCTCGGCCCGGGTGAAGTCTATGCGCCGGCCTATCAGGTCAGCCAGAATTACTTCCGCACCGTAAATGTATCGAGCACCACCATTGTCAACACGGTGAACATCACCAACGTGTACAACAACGTGTATGTGAATCACGCGACTAATGTCACGGTGAACGCGCATTTCGCCAATATGGCCGCGCCCAATGCGGTCACGGCCATGCCGCAGAACGCTTTCGCTAGTGGAAGGCCGGTGAAGCAAGTGGGTGTGACGGTTCCCAAGAATCAGGTGGCGCAGGTGCAAAATGCTTCCATGACCGTGGCGCCTTCCGTGGCGCCGGTCAAGCAGGCGCTGGCCCCGGTCGCGGCCGCGGGCGGCCACCCTGCCGCACGGCCTCCCGCGCGCGCCATCAGCATGCCGGTGGTCGCCAAAATCGCGCCGCCCCCGCCGCCGGTTTCGTTCGCGGCCACGCAGGCCAGCCTGCAGCAGAATCTGGGACGGCCGGTCAACATGCCGGCTATTCGCCAGAGCGTGCCTGCCCGTCCGGTGGCCGCCGCGCCAGTGGTGAAGGTTGCGCCCCCGGCGCGCCAGGTTGTGCCGCAGGTGCAGCCCACTAAGGCAGCCGCGCCCGCACCCGGAAGAATGCCGAACGCGCCCGCTACGCCGGCGTACCGGCCGCCGGCCCAGCCGTCAACGCCAGCGGCCCAACCTGCGCCGCAGACTCCGCGCCCAGCCCAGACGTATCCGGTGCGGCCGCCGGTCCAGCCGCCAACGCCTGCGGCCCAGCCTGCGCCGCAGACTCCGCGCCCAGCCCAGACGTATCCGGTGCGGCCACCGGCCCAGCCGCCAACGCCTGCGGCCCAGCCTGCGCCGCAAAGCAATCCGCGGCCGCCGGTCCCACCGCCAACCGCAGCTCCGCGCCCTGCCGAGACGGATCATCCGCGCCCGGCGGTCCAGCCGCCACCGCGGCCGGCGCAACCGACGCCGCCGGCGCCCGCCCCGAAGGCTGCGCCGCAGCCGGCTCCGAAGCCACCGGCTAAGCCGAAGAAGGACACCGATAAAGAGGAAAAGCCGAAACAGTAATGCTGAGCTTCTTCCACGGGGAGGCGTGAGTTGAGCGTCTCCCCGGGCTGACTAACGCATTACTAACTTTAGATGTAATTGATAGCTCAGAGCGCGCGGCATACTATAGGTTCACGGTTATGGACGAGCTTCGCTGCTATCTGGAGATGCTCCTCGGTCACGATTGCAGTTCCGGCAACACTAATTGCCCGGAGTGCCAGCGTCTCCGGCGAATCTACCAGTTCATCGAGACCGAACTGTTCTCAACCGTCATTTACACCGAGACACCCATCCGGCAGCAACAGTTTTCCCCGTACCCATCGAAGGCCGCGAATCGCGCCGCGCGCCGGGCTCCCGCCGTCCGCACGCCGCCTGAATGCGCTTGATGGTGTCTTGGCTCTAGCGGGGCGGAAGCCCCGCGCGGGATAAATCCCGCCCTCCACTGGCGATGCGCAGTTCGGTTTCGCGAATCAGCCGCGGCCACAGCGAGTCCGGGTCAGAATCGTAAACCGCCGTGGCGGTGCCGGGGAAGATATACCATGCGCCCAGATCCAGCTCGTGTTCCAGTTGCGGTCCGGTCCAGCCCGCGTATCCCACATAAACGCGCACCCGGTCGGCCTCGATGGTGGAGGCGAACGTGTGCTCCAACTCTTCCTTGCTGGAAACCAGGAAAACGTCGCCGAATACGCGTTTGGAATCACCAGGCGACTGGCGCGAGCGCAGCAGCGCCACCACCTCAGTCCTGCCGACCGGGCCTCCGGCGTAGACCGGATCGGGCCGGGCCTTAGCGCCGGCAACGCTGTCGAGCACGTGTGAAATGGGCACTTTCGAGCGGCGATTTACGATCAGCCCCACCACACCTTCATCGTCGTACTGCACCAGCAGGACAACGGTCTTGGCGAAGTTGGGGTCGGGCAGATCCCGGCTGGCCACCAGCAGTTTCCCGGCGCCCAGATCGGCGGGCCGCGTGGATTGAGCGGGCGCCAATCGAACCGCGCCTTGGACGCATAACATCACCGCCACGCCCGGCAGCCATCGCATGCTTCAATTCTACGCCCAATCGGCCCCGATGGCACAGCGGAAACCGATTGACCCCGGAGGGTGTGCTTCCGCATACTAAGCACGATGAATTGCAAAGTGCGCAGCTTTCATTTGTGTGCCTATTTTGTCATAGCCGTCGCGGGGGTCCCACCTGGTTCGAATCGAACACGTATAGCGGTTCGTGGACGGCGGGCCTGCTCTTGAAACAGGGAGGCTCCATCATCGCCACAGCCTCATATCCCTTTCCGGGCGCTGCGCCACCGGCACCTTGTACCGCGCGTTCTTCACCGTCCCGGTTCCCAAAACCACGGGACTTACTGAAGTCATCGGCAGCATCACAGGCGGCACCAACAAGTCCGGCGCCGACCGCGCGGCCTTCAGCCAGCTCAGAGAAGGGCTGGCCTGCTTGCTCACGATCTCGTAACCGTCGAGCAGCAGTCCTTCCGCCTCCTGGTAGCGCCAAAGCGGATGGAGGCACTATCTTCCTGGACGAAGTCGGCGACATGAGCCTGCGCACGCAGGCCAAAGTGCGGCGCGCGCTGGAGGAGCAGCGTCTCGAGCCGGTAGGTGCGGGCGGTTCCGTGCAGGTGGATGTGCGCGTGGTGGCCGCCACCAACAAAAACTTGGGAAGAGGAAATCGAGCGCGGCAATTTTCGCGAAGACCTGTTCTACCGCCTGAACGCGATCCCTATTCGGTTCGTCTTGAAGGTTCGGATAATCCGTTCGCACGTTTCCGAGTGAAAGACATCGTCGCGACTCCCGAAAGCCCAGGCACGGCGTCCACGATAAGGGTTTCGAAACATCCCGACCCCGTCCCGCTCAAGTACTCGTCCAATCGCGGGATTGTACGCCATCATCGCAAGAGTCCCGATTGCGGCCTCGGGCTCGTCGCGCGCGAGATCCTCCACCAACCGAATCCGGTCCATTTGCTTGCTGGTTTTCGGCTCAACTCCAGTCTCAAACGTACCAAGAAGCCGCCTGGCTGTGTTCGGACCTCAGGTCGCGGGCAGCTATTGGCCTTCCGTTCAAGCCCGCACGAGCGCCCAGCGGCGCGCCATTTCTCGCAACTCGCGCTCGTAGTCGGGCCAGTCGTGTAACGTGGCTGGGTCGAAGTCCGCCCCGTTGGGCCACACCAGCGTACGCGCCCCGGGATCGATCTGAACACGATTAAACAAATCTACATCACACAACGGACCGTACAGTTCGCCCGCAAGAATGGGTTGAAAGTCAATGGTCTGCGCCGTGCCATCTTCAAAGTAAACACAAAGCGTGTATGGAGAGACAATCTCAAATGACCGGACTTCATGAATTGATGCTTCATACGCAACTTACCGCAAAGGCTCAACAGGGCTAGGCCTACGGCCAGCCTGCAAGGCGGTCCAATCCGCCGCGAGCGCGCTTTTAATGCAACTCAGCCCACGCTTCCACCAGCCGTCTTTGCCTTCGCGGCAGGAAACCGGCGATCAGTTCGACCGGGTCAAAACTGAAAATCCCCACGTCGTCCTGGTAGTACGCATGAAAATGTGGCACATGATGAGGCGATCCCAGTTCGGCAAACATGCGAATTACAATTCCGAAAAACCGGCTGATTTCCGGCAAAGAATATTGTAACTTACGTTCAGGGACCAGATCGCGTCACCTCTCTTCGCAGCAGTCACGCGCACAATGCAGCCGCCTACGCCCCGCCACCCGGTCACTTCCCGCCGCTCGCCACATCCCCCCGAAATCGTGCAGCCTTCTCCGGGCGGCCCACCGCATCGTACAACGTGACCAGATCCTCGCGCGCGGCCTTCAGCCAGCTTACCGAAGGGCTAGCCTGCCTGCTCACGATCCCGTAACCGTCCAGCAGCAGCCCTTCCGCCTCCTCGTAGCGCCGCTCGCGCACCAGCGTGCGCCCCAGTTTGATCTCCGCAATCCCGATGTTCATATGGCCTGGTGGCAGCGTCTGCCGGTAGCAGGCAATGGCTTCACGCAACAACCGCTCCGCGCGCGCATACTGTTTCTTTTCCGTGTAAACGCTGGCCAGGTTGGCCGATTCCAGGGCCACCGACTGGTGCCGGTCGCCGTACACCGCCCGGTCGATATCCACTGCGCGGCGGAAACGCGCTTCCGCTTCGTCAAGTTTGCCGCGCCGCATCGCCAGCATTCCCAGTTCGTTGAGCGCCCCAGCTACACGCTGATGCACGGCACCATAAACCCGCTCCTGGATCGCGAGCGACTGTTGCAGTATATCCTCCGCCTCATCGTAGCGGCCTTGCATCACCAGCGCCTGCCCCAGGTAGTTCAAGCTGGCCCCCGTCTCGGGATGATCCTTGCCGTACCACGATTGATTGATATCCAGCGCCCGCCGCTCGTACGCTTCGGCCGCGGCATAATGGCCCAGGTTGTTCTGGATCGCGGCCAGATTGATGAGATCGTCGGCGATCGCGGGGTGGCGGCCGCCGTACATCTTCTCGTGCATCGCCAGCACGCGCTGGTTCAGCGATTCGGAGGCGGCATAGTTACCCGTATAGAACCGCACGTCGGCCAGCGCTGCCAAAGTGGCCGCCAGATCGGCAGCCGAGCCGTTCGGCCCGGACTGCATCCGCGCAGCTTCCTCAAGCGTGGCTCCGGCCTGCTGGTAGTCGCCGCGAAGTTCCTGCACTCTTCCCAGCGCGGTTTGCGCGCGCGCCAGCGCCGGATCGCCGGGGCGCAGCGTCTGCCGGCTCATCGCCAGACCCTCGGATACCAGTTTTTGGGCGTCCATCAGGCGAGCCTGATCCATTCGCAACAGCCCCAGCGCCACCAGGCTTTCGGCCACCTCGCGATGTTCGCGGCCGTAAATGGCCCTTCGCCGCTCCAATGCCAGGCTCAGCAGGGCATCGGCCTTTTCCAGATTGCCCAGCTTCTGGTAGATGCTGCCCAGCGTCTGATAGAGGTCCGCCTGCACAGCCGGCTCGCGGTCGAGCGTGCGCGCCTCCCGCACGCCCATGTCCACCACGGTGACTGCGCGCAGGCTGTCGGCGGGCCCCGCGGAACGGTCGCCGCCCTCGAACAGATTCAGCATGAATTCCTGTATGCGTTGTGCGCGGGCAGCCTGGGCCAGCGCCGTGTTACGCGCGGCCGCCAGTCTTACCGTGAAGAAAATGGCCAGCCCCGCCACGACCGCAAACACCGCCACGGCTATGGACACCGCGCGCCGGTTCCGCCCGAGGAATTTGCCCACGCGGTAGCGGGTGGAGTCCGCCCGCGCCTCCAGCGGTTCCCTCTTCAGAAAATGGTCGATATCGCGGATCAGCGCTTCCACCGACCGGTATCTTCTGGCCGCATCTTTGTGCATGGCGGTCAGACAGAGCACATCCAGGTCGGCCCAGGACGCCCGGCTGGCCGCAAGCGCGCGCGCCGCGGATGGCTTTTCCGGCTCGCGCTCCACGATGATGCGTTCGGCCTCACCCGGCGTGCTGGTCGAAAGATCGAAGGGAGGCCGTCCGGCCAGCAGTTCATATAGGATGACGCCGAGCGAATAGACATCCGTAAAAACCCCGGGGCGCTCGCCGCGGATCTGTTCCGGCGCCGCATAAGCGGGCGTCATCAGCCGCAGGCCGGTACGCGTCCGGTCCACCGGCTCACTGGGATCGTTCAGTTGCTTGGCGATCCCGAAATCCAGCAACTTGGCAGCGCCATCGGGTTTCACCAAAATGTTGGATGGCTTTAAGTCGCGATGAATGATGGCTTGCCCGTGGGCGTACTGTACGGCTTCGCATACCGATCGAAACAGCCGGAGGCGCTCGTGGATCGGCGCCCCCCGCTGCCGGCAGTAGTCTGTCAACGGGCGGCCCTCGACGTATTCCATGGCGAACCAGGGTGTGCCGTCCGGCAGCGTGTCCGCGTCGTAGAGCCGCGCAATTGCGGCGTGGTTCAGTTGTGCGAGAGTCCGTTGTTCGGTCAAAAAGCGCTCCCGGCGCGCGGGCGAGAGCCACGCATCGCGCAGCAGCTTGATGGCCGCCAGGCTGCCCAGGTCGTCCCGTTCGGCCAGAAACACCACGCCCATGCCGCCTTCGCCGATTAGTTTCGTGAGCCGGTATGGGCCAAACGCCATGGCGGGGTACGCAGAAAGCGCCGCATCCGTCACGTCATGCGCGGCCGCCGCCAAGCCTCGATCCAGCAAAGAGGCGCCGCGCGCGTCCTCTTCCAGCATCGACATGACTTCGGCCGCCAGTTCGTGGTCTTCGCCGCAGGCCGTCTCCAGGTACGCGCGCTGCTCGTCTGCCGGCAGTTCCGCCGCGGCATGGAACACGTCCTGGATTCGTTGCCAGCGGGTGGTCTCCATACATCTTTGAGAGGCTATCCGGCACGGCGCAACTGGTGCGCCAGCCATGCCTTGGCTGCCCGCCAATCGCGCATCACCGTGGCTTCGGATACGTTCAGCAGGTCCGCGGTTTCGGTGACATCGAAGCCCCCGAAAAAACGGGTTTCCACCATAGTGGCCTGGCGCGGATTCATGCGCGACAGTTCTTCCAGCGCCGTATCCAAGGCCAGCAATTCCCGGCCGCACGATACCGTTTCCGGCAGCGACTCGTCGAAGGCGACCATCAGCACGCCCTCGCCTCCACCCCGCTTATTGGCGTTCCGGCGGCGCGCCGCCTCCACCAACAGTTGCCGCATGGCGCGCGCCGCGATGCGTTTGAAATGCAGGCGGGAAATGGCGCCTAGCTGCGGCGAGTTCGCCAGCTTCAACCAGGCTTCATGCACCAGGGTGGTCGGACTCAGCGTAGCGTGGGGGTCTCCGCGCCTCACCGTGGAAGCCAGCCGCCGCAATTCCTCGTACGTAAGGCTGAACAAATGGTCCAGCGCGCACCTTTGTTCCGGGGTGGCTGCTAACCCGCCCGGCTCGAATTCATGTGCCATTCCGATATTTCGAATGCGCATGACAGTTTTCCGGAGCGTTTGGCGCAATGCGTAGTGGGTCCACTTGTCGGCGGCTTCGCCGGGTCGTGGAACGCGGTTCACCGGAATGCTATCACCGCGGAGGGCCGCCGTGCAAGTAATGGCAGTCCTGGGAGGGAACAATGCTGTCTATACGATCTTTGCGCAGGGCGCTGGCCGTTCTGCCCGCCATTCTATTGTTATCCAGCGCTTCTTCGGTTGCCAATGCGCAGAGCTTTTATCCAGTACCGGCGTTGTCCTTCACAAAGGTGTTTGCCGGCGCGAATCCGCTGGCGCAGAACCTGATGATCTCCAGTACGGGCGCCGCGTTCAACTACGATGCCGTGGCCACCACTTCGACGGGTGGCTCCTGGCTGCAGATCACCCCTTCCGGAGGTGTGCTCACCACCGCCTCGGCCGTGGCGGTCGGCGTGAATGCCTCGGTTTCACTGGCGGCGGGCACTTACACCGGGCAGGTCGTATTTTCCTCGTACCCGACTCCCACCATAACCATGACCGTGCCGGTGACCCTGATCGTGGCGCCCGCGGGCAGCACCTTCTTCGACGATACGGCCGGCCAGTTGACGTTTTCGCTGATCCCGAGCGGCGGCCCTGCGCCCCCTCAGAGCCTCCAAATCAGGAACGGCGGAACCGGTACGTTGAACTGGACCGGTTCGGCGAGCACGGCCGATGGTGGCAACTGGCTCAGTATCTCGTCGACGTCCGGGACGGCGCCCTCGGAGGTTACGGCCACGATCCATCCCGCGTCGCTGCCCGGCGGAGGGGCGGCATCCGGAACTTACGTCGGCCAACTCTCATTCCACACTTCAGGCAGCGCGGTCACGGTTCCCGTGAGTGTGACGGTGGGAGCGAATATTTTCGAGCAGGTGAATCCCATCAGCTTCAGCATGCCGTTTGCGGGCGACAATCCGTTGCCGCAGGTGGTGACCCCGGCCAGCACCGGTACCAACTTCAACTTCTCTACCGTGTTGATATCCACCGGGACCGGCGGCTCCTGGTTGCAAGTGAGTCCCTCCGGAGGTGTTCTCACCACACCCGAGTCCATCGTGGTGAGCGTGAACGCCACCACGCTCGCGGCGGGCACCTATACCGGCGAAATCCTCTTCTGGGAGTACCCTTCCAACACCCTGGCGATTACGGTTCCAGTGACTCTGACCATTGCCGCGACAGGCGCCAGTTTCTTCGACAACTTTCCCGGCGAATTGAGTTACTACCTGACGCCGGGCGGCGGTCTGCCAGCACAGAGCTTTCAGATCCGCAACGGCGGCACGGGGACCCTGCAATGGGCCGCATCGGCGAGCACAGCGGATGGCGGCGCATGGCTGTCCCTGTCCGCCGCCAGCGGGACTGCCCCCTCTACGGTGACGGCGACCATAGCGCCCGAGTCTCTGCCCGGCGAGGGCCTGATTGCGGGCACTTACTGCGGCCAGGTGGTGCTGCAGACGGCGGGTGACGTGGGCACCATCCCGGTGTGCGTCGTGGTGGGGACCAACGTTTTCCGGCAGGTGAATCCGATCGATTTCACCATGCCGTTTGCCGGCGCGGACCCGCTGCCGCAAACCCTGACCCTTGCCAGCACGGGTACCAATTTCAACTTCGACGTCGCGTTCGTGTCCACCGGGACCGGCGGCGCATGGCTAAAGACCAGCCCTTCCGGAGGCGTACTCACCACGCCGGAGGCAGTTACCGTCAGCGTTAGCGCCGGTACGTTGCCGGCAGGCACCTACACGGGCGAGATCATCTTCTCCGAATATCCTTCGAACAATATGGTGGTGACGGTGCCGGTGACTCTGACCATCGGGGCCACCGGCGCAACCTTCCTGGACAACCTTCCCGGCGAATTGAGTTTCTCTCTGGCGCCGGGTGAAACGCCGCCATCGCAGACCGTACAGATCAGAAATGGCGGCAGCGGGACGCTGAATTGGACCGCATCGGGGAGCACCGCGGACGGGGGTAACTGGCTGACTGTCTCTCCCGCCAGCGGGACCGCGCCCGCGCTGCTGACCGTGGGAATCGTACCGGCGTCGCTGCCCAATGAAGGGTTGATCGCAGGCAGCTACTGCGGCGAGGTATTGGTGCAGACGACAGGCGATGCGGGCACCATTCCGGTGTGCGCCGTGGTGGGCCCGAATGTCTTCAGCCAGGTGAATCCGATCAGCTTCACCATGGTAACGGGAGGCGCGAATCCCTTGCCGCAGACCCTGGATATTGCCAGCACTGGCGCCAACTTTAACTTCTCCAGTACTTTTGTCTCCAGCGGGACGGGCGGCGACTGGCTGGCGATCTCCCCGAACGGGGGCGTACTGACTACGCCTGAATCCATCAACGTCAGCGTGAATGCCACTGCCTTGCCGGCGGGAACCTATACGGCGGAAATCGTTTTCACCGAATATCCGTCGAATTCCATGGCGCTGACCGTGCCGGTTACTCTGACAATTGCGCCTACGACCGGCGCTTACTTCGACAACCTACCCGGCCAACTGAGCTTCACCCTGGCGCCCGGCGGCACGCCGCCATCCCAGCCGTTGCAGATCAGAAACGCGGGGACCGGCACGCTGCATTGGACCGCATCGAAAAGCACGGCCGATGGCGGCAGTTGGCTGACCGTGTCTCCGCTCAGCGGCACCGCGCCCACCGCGGTAACCGTGTCGATAACGCCCGCATCTCTACCCGGCCAAGGGCTGCTGGCAGGTACTTTCTGTGGCCAGGTCGTGTTCCAGACCACCGGCGATATGGGCACCGTGCCTATTTGCGTCCTGGTGGGGCCGAATGTCTTCCGGCAGGTGAATCCCATCAGCTTTACCATGCCGCTGGGCGGCGGGAACCCCCTGCCGCAAGTGCTGACGATCGCCAGTGCCGGCACAAACCTCAACTTCTACAGTACGTCGGTGTCTACGTCCAAGGGCGGCAACTGGCTGCAGATATCGCCTAACGGCGGAGTACTCACCACACCCGAGAACATCTTAGTCATGGTGAACGCTACGACTTTGGCGGCGGGAACTTATACCGGCGAAATCGTGTTCGATGAATACCCATCGAATAACTTGTCCATCACGGTGCCGGTTACTTTGACGGTGGCTTCGTGCGGTCCCTTCTTCGACGACGTACAGGGTCAGATGAGTTTCGCCTTCACACCCAGCACCACTAATCCGCCTTCCCAGACCGTACAGATCCGGCCGGCCGGGTGGGGGACGCTGCATTGGACCGCGACCACCAGCACATCGGACGGCGGAAGCTGGTTAACCGTGAATGCGCACAGCGGCTCGGCGCCCTCTACGGTCACTGTGGGAATAGTGAATTCGGCTCTGCCGGGAACGGGGCTGGTGGCCGGGAACTTCACCGGTCAGGTGGTCTTCCAAGCCTCCGGGAGCAGTGTAACTATTCCGGTTAGTGTGGTGGTGGGCACCAGTGTCTTCAGCCCGGTGAGTCCGTTGAGTTTCAGTATGACGCTCGGTGGATCGAACCCGCCCTCGCAGAATTTCACCGCGGCGAGCACCGGCACCGCCCTCAACTTCGCTTTCGACGCGGTGGCGACCGGTACGGGTGGAAGCTGGCTCCAGACTTCCCCTAATTCCGGCGTACAGACCACGCCCAAGACCATCACGGTCAGCGTGACGGCCACCTCACTCACGGCCGGAACTTACACGGGAGAAGTCATTCTCACCGAGTATCCCTCCAACACCTTCACATTGACGGTGCCGGTGATTATCACAGTCTCCGATCCGCATGTCCCGGCGTCTATCATAACCACTAGTGGCACGCCACAGACCGCCGTGGTCGCGAAACCCTTCGCCGAACCGCTGGCGGCCACCGTGAAGGATTCCGGGGGCAACCCGGTATCGGGCGTCACCGTGACGTTCGACGTTCCCACGACCGGCGCTAGCGGGGCCTTCGCCTGTTCCGGAAACACCGCCATTACCAACGCCTCGGGCTTGGCCACTTCGCCGGTGTTCACGGCTAACACTGTAGCCGGGCGATACTCGGTGACGGCCACCGCGGATGCTCTCACCACCTCGCCGGGCTTTGCCCTGACCAATAAGGCGGGAGCACCCGCTTCCATCACGGCGACTGCCGGCACGCCCCAAACGGCCACCGTCAATACGGCCTTCGCCACCAACCTGGCTGCCACGGTGAAGGACAAGTACGGCAACCCCGTGTCGGGCGCGACGGTAACCTTCCACGCTCCCGGCAGCGGCGCCAGTGGAACCTTCGCCGGCGGCGTGAATACGGCTACCACCAACGCGCAAGGCGTGGCCACCGCGGCGGTTTTCACAGCCAACACCACCGCGGGCACTTACACCGTCACCGCGACGGTGGCGGCGCTCACTACCAGCCCGGGCTTTGTGTTGACCAATCAGGCGGGGGCGCCCGCCGCGATCGGGGCGACCGGCGGCACGCCGCAATCCGCGAAGGTCAACACGGCTTTCGCCACCGATCTGGCCGCAACGGTGACGGACACATACGGCAACCCCGTATCCGGCGCCACGGTGACCTTCAACGCTCCGGCCAGCGGCGCCAGCGGGACCTTCGCCGGCGGCGTGAATACGGCCACCACCAACAGCCAAGGTGTGGCCACCGCCGCCACCTTCACGGCCAACACTAAGGCCGGCGCTTACACGGTTACGGCGACGGTGGCATCGTTGACCACCAACCCCGGCTTCGCGCTCACCAACCTGGCGGGAACCCCTGCATCCATCGCGGCGACCGGCGGAACGCCGCAAACCACGGCGATCGGCACAGCCTTCCCCGAGAGGTTGGCGGCAACCGTGAAGGACGCTTTCGGCAACCCCGTGTCCGGGGCCACGGTGACGTTTCACGCCCCCACCAGCGGCGCCAGCGGGACTTTTGCCGGCGGCGTGAATACGGCTACCACAAATGCCCAAGGCGTGGCTACCGCGCCGGTATTCACCGCCAACGGGACGGCTGGCGGTTATACGGTCACCGCGACGTTGGGGAGCCTGACCACCAGCCCCGGCTTCGCCCTGACAAATACGAACTAAACCGGCGGTTGCCCTACGCCTTGCAGGTGGAGTATAGTCGTGATAACGACTGATCGCACCCAAAGGAGGGTTGCATGAAAAAGTTGGTAATAGGTTTCACATTTCTATTGGCGCTTGCCATGAGCGCGATGGCCGGTGAGTGGAGCGGGTACATCTCCGACGCCGGTTGCGCGAAGAA
>Ga0302326_10005425_pt1 | contig 29083 bp, 23 predicted proteins | sample Palsa_T0_3_FD_202264 | JGI IMG/M metagenome (GOLD analysis project Ga0302326, IMG submission 202264) | Peat permafrost microbial communities from Stordalen Mire near Abisko, Sweden - Palsa_T0_3 | ecosystem: Environmental > Terrestrial > Soil > Palsa > Peat permafrost | place: Sweden: Abisko... | reverse complement strand
CGTCAGGTGCACATCACCATCTGCGGCTACACCACGGACCCGCCGCTCGTCTGTGCTATGGAGGTCTTCGGACCCGACCGAATCATGTTCTCCGTCGACTACCCGTTCTCTGACTCAGCTGAGGCGACGGCCTTTCTGAGAGCCGCACCGCTGAGCCAAACGGACCGGGACAAGATCGCGCACCTGAACGCAGAGCGCCTCTTGAAGATCTCGTAGGCGACACAGCCAGACCAAGAAAGCTGAGGAGGAAGGATGCCCACGCCTACAGGCCAGAGGTCGTTGCAAGAGCTCATGGACGAGAAGCCGGATCTCGTCGAATACTTTTACAACGAAACCGACGCGCCACACCCCATGCGTTACTCACGCCTGGATCCCTGGATTCCGAAGGAGTTCACGAACTGGCGCGACGAGCAGCGCTCATGGCGTGAGACCGCGATCCTATTGGATCAGTCGCACCACATGCCGGAGCTGTTCCTCTCGGGGCCCGACGCGCTGGAGCTGCTGCAGAGGGTCGGCATCAACAGCTTCGCCAACTACAGCCTCGATCGTGGCAAGCAGCTTGTCGGTTGTACGCCGAACGGCCACCTCATCGGCGACTGCATCCTCTACCGCCTCGGCGAGGACAGCTTCGAACTCGTCAGCGGTATGCCGCTGCTCAACTGGGTTGAGTACCAGGCACACGTCAACGATTGCAACGTGACCATCCGGCGTGACGCACCGACACCGTTCAATCCGGCGGACCGCCGGATCAAATACCGGTTTCAGATGGACGGACCGAACGCGGGCGAGATCTTCAACGAGGTGGTTGACGGTGGCGCACCGACGATCCCGTTCTTTCACCAGGCGAAGGTCAGGATCGCCGGCTGCGAGGTACTCGTGCTCCGTCACGGAATGGCCGGCCACCAGGGCGTCGAGCTTTCCGGCCCCTACGACGAGCTCGCCACGGTCCGTGACGCGCTGCTCAAGGCCGGCGAGCCGCACGGGCTGATGCAGGGCGGTACGACGACGTACTTCAGCACGCTCTTCGAGAGCGCCTGGATGGCACAGCCGTTGCCCGGCATCTATACGGACGATGACCTGCGCGGTTACCGCGAGTGGCTACCGGACACCGGGTGGGAGGCCGCGCAGCACCTGGGCGGCAGCTTCGTCTCCTCGAACATCGAGGACTATTACGCCACGCCATGGGACCTCGGCTACAACCGGATCATGAAGTTCGATCACGAGTTCATCGGCCGCGCCGCGCTTGAGGCCAAGCAGGATGACCCCCACCGTTCCAAGGTCACGCTGATCTGGAACGAGGAGGACGTCACCAAGGTCTACAAGTCGCAGTTGGGTCACCGCACCCGCTATAAGTCGATCGAGTTCCCCGTCGCCTACTACGGCTTCCCGCAGTGCGACGAGGTGCGCGTCACCTCCGGTGGCGAGATGATCGGACTGTCCTGCCACGTCGGCTACAGCAACAACGACGGTGTCGTCGTGTCGCTGTCAACACTCGACATCTCCAAGGCGGAGATCGGAAGCGAGGTCCTGATCACCTGGGGTGAGCCCAACGGCGGGTCGCGCAAGCCGGAGGTCGAGCAGCACGAACAGGTTGAAGTTCGCGCAACCGTCGCTCCGGCGCCGTACCTCAAAGCCGTCGCAGAGACCAAGGTCGCGGCGATCTAAGCCTGACTGTCCTCCCCTCTCCGCGACCGTTCGTGCATCTACCCGGACATCTGGCACCGCCGGATGGGAGGGTTGGCGGACGCTCTGCTACAGAGCGAGGCGCCGGTCGTTCGGGCGGGTTACGGGGAAGTCGCCGGCGTAGCTGCGTCGCGCGAGCTCGCGTGTCGAGGCTCCAGCTTCGCGAGCCACGAGGAGTGCCTCGGGGTCGACCCCGGGACCGAACGGATCCTCAGCAAACGCGGCGCTCTGGAAGAACTGGACAGACTCTCGCCAGTCGCCGAAGTTGTCGTTCTGCAACTCGACGCTGTTGCCGTCCGGATCCTCATAGTAGAACGATGTGATCGGGCCGTGATTGACGGTTCTGTGGGGGAGTTGACCCTTGTCACGCATATGCACATAGATCTCGAGCAGTTCGTCGAGCGTCGCGTACTCCCAAGCGGTGTGGTGCAGACCGGTGTGGCGCAGCTTGTCCGGGTCATCGACCAGGTTCGGAGTGCTCACGATTGCGATCCGATGGTTGGCGTCATCGTTGGTCAGCCACGCGGCGCCGGAGCCCCGGTGCGTGACGACCAGGCCGAGCAAATCGACGTACCACGAGACCATCTCGTCGAGGCGCACCGTTTTCAGCTGGACGTGGTGAAACGCCGGCCGTGGAACCGACGGAGGGGCTTCCCCGTTCGATGACTGCAGGACCGGCGCCAGCCGCCCAGTGAGCTGCACTGTCGCTTCATTCATGCGATCTAGCCTAACTCCCTCTTGAGACTAAATCAAGGCGACGATTTCGACCAACCGCCACCGTTGTCTGAGGGTCCGCGGCTCCGAACAGCTGTTGACAGCTAATCAAGAGAGTCGCTATGCTCCGACTCGTGAGGAGTGGAAGCAAGGCAGACGTGCTGCCCGTCGTTGTCGTCGGCGGTGGCGTGGTGGGAATCAGCACCGCCGTGGCGCTTGAACGTCAGGGCGTTGAGTCTTTGGTGTTCGACCGTCGGGCGTTCCCGAACCCCCACCCGCGTGCTCACGTCGCGAACCCTCGCACCATGGAGATCTTCCGCCTCTGGGGCGTAGAGGGCCGTGTCCGTGAGGCGGCGCTCGCAGGTGGCGTGACCGGCAACTTCGTCTGGCGTCGATCGATCGCCGGTGAGGAACTCGGCCGGCTGAGCTATCGCGATGCGCATGAGGGGACGGAGCGCAATGCGGTGACCCTCGCGCCCGAGGTCTCCTGTGCTCAGGACGTGATTGAGGGCATTCTGCGTGACTACCTGGCCGAGAGGACCGGCGACAGCGTCCGCTACAGCTCCGAGGTGACCGACGTCTCGAGGCTCGACGCAGAGACGATGGCCGTCACAGTCGCCGGTGAGCCCGAACCGATCCTCGCTCGTTACGTCGTCGCCGCCGACGGCGCTTGGAGCGCGACCCGTGCGGGGCTCGGCATCGAGATGGAGGGTCCGGAGGAGCTCGCCCGCTTCGTCTCGATTTATGCCTACGCCGATCTCGCGCCGTGGACGGGCGATATGCCGGCCGTCCTCTACTGGATCGTCAATGACGCCGTCCAGGGCGTGTTCATCTCGATGGACGGTCGCGGACGTTACGTGTTTCACGTCCGTATGGACCCGCGCCGCGAGCGTTTTGAGGACTTCACGCCCGAGCGCTGCCGCGAGCTGATCCTTGCGGCCGTCGGTGCCGAGACCGATGTCGAGGTCAGGGACGTCGGCCACTGGATCATGTCCGGCCAGGTGGCTGCACGCTACCGCGAGAGCAACGTGCTGTTAGCCGGCGACGCGGCCCACCGCTTCCCTCCGACCGGCGGGTTCGGAATGAACACCGGCATCCAGGACGCCCACAACCTCGCGTGGAAGCTGCGCGCCGTGCTGTCCGGCTGGGCGCCGGACTCGCTACTCGACACCTACGGACCCGAGCGGCGCCCGGTGGCCGGCGCAAACCGCAGCCGCAGCGTCTCGAACTTCCTGAAGCTCGAATCGCTTGCCGCCTGGGCCGCGAATCCGCGGCCGATTCTCGAGCGTCTGGCCGACACAGGTGAGGTCGGTGCCGCCGAGCGTTGCCGCTTTGCCGCTGAGATCGAAACTCAGCGCAGTCACTTCGACAAGCTCGAGCAGGAACTCGCCTTCATCTACCGCGAGGGAGCGCTCGTGCCCGCGGAGAATGCGAGCGGCCGGGCCGCTGAGGCACCCGACCCGCTGGCTCACGTCGAGATCGGGGCTCGCTTCCCATTGATCTTCTTCACAGCCCCCGACGGAGAGCGGATCGGCTCAACCGATCTCTTCGAGCGGGAGTTCGTGCTCTTCACCGCGAGCGCGTCGGCCTGGAACGCTGGCGTCGCCGCAGCCCGGGCCGCCGGAGTGCCCATCCGGCTCATGGAGATCGGAACCGAGCTTCGGCTCGACCTCGGAGACTGGACCGTCGCGTCCGGGGCAAAGCCCGGTGGCGCCGTTCTGGTCCGCCCCGACGGCCACGTTGCCTATCGCGCTGTGTCGGCAGATGCAGATCCAGAAGCCGCACTTCGGACCGCACTTGACCGAACGCTGAGCGGCGAGCACCATGCCGAGCAACTCGTCTAGCGTGATGGACATCGCCGCGAGAGCAAGGTGCGAGGAGCTGTTCCTTGACTTTCACAGGCTCATTGACGAGGGAAACGCAACCCGGGCGCTTGTGCTTTTCACACGTGACCCAGAGCCGAGCTTTGAGGTTCGCGGCCAGCGGCATGTGGGCTGGGACGCGATCTCACAGTTCCTTGGGGCCCGCGAACAGGACACGACGCGTCAGACGCGTCATCTGGCGAGCAACTTCCGTTTCTTTCAGCAGGCCCATGATCGTGCTTATGCGACGGCCAATCTCACCGTGTACCACCGCGGCGGCGAGGATGGATCGTCGCTGCTCCTCGAGGCGGTAATCGACTGCGAGCTCGACTTCGTGCGCTCAGACGGGGACGATTGGCGAGTCTGTTCGCGCCGGCACTCGCGATTCGCCACCTTCAGCCACTGAACTGATAAGGAGTATCGACTGATGCCTCGCTACGTCGCCACAGATCAAGGGCTTGGAATCCTTGCACCCGATGGAAACGTCGGGGTGATCAACACGACCGCGGCCGGATTCGACGAGCTGCTGATGTCCGGTGTGACGCCCGAGGCCCTACAAGAGCTTCCGGTCATCACCGAGATCACGGCGGATGAGGTTCACCTGCGGGCGCCCGTCAGTCGCCCCACCAACCTCTGGGCGGTTGGTTACGGATACGCCGAGCATTCGGTCGAGGTCGGACGCACCGACGAAGCCGACGAGCCGCCGGTGCTGTTCCTCAAGGCCACCAGTTCGATCACGGGCCCGTACGACAACGTCGAGATTCCGGAGATCTGCCCGGAGAAAATCGACTACGAGGGGGAGATCGCGATCGTGATCGGACGCGCCGCGACCAAGATCTCAGCCGAAGTCGCCCTCGACTGCGTACTGGGCTACACCGCCGCCAACGACGTCAGCGCACGCGACGTGCAGCGTGGACGCTTCAACGGCGGCAAGCCCGATCCGTCGAAGGCCAAGAGCTTCGACACCTTCACCCCGCTCGGACCGTGCATCTGCACGCTCGACGAGTACGATGATCCAAACGACGTCGGGCTCGCAACGTTCGTCGACGGAGAGCAACGCCAGCAGGCCCGATCCAGCTCGCTGCGCAACAGCGTCGCCAAGATCGTCGCCTTCAGCAGCATGATGACAACGCTCACACCGGGTGACGTGATCCTCACAGGAACGCCAGCTGGCGTCGGTCACCCGAGCAATCGCTTTCTCGCGCCGGGATCGCTTGTGCGCATCGAGGTCGAGGGCGTCGGCGCCATCGAGAACCGGCTCGTAAGCGCTTAGTCGGGCACCAGGGAGGAATCGCGATGACGTACAGGATCTCCGTCGACATCGGCGGCACGTTCACGGACTGCGTCATCGTCGACGACTCCGGCAACCGCAGTGTCGCCAAGGCGCTCACGACTCATGAGGCGCTCGTCGAGGGCGTGCTCGAAGCGGTCACGATCAACGCTTCACAGGTCGGGTTAACCCCGCAGGAGCTGCTAACCCAGGCCGACCTCGTCGCGCATGGGACCACGGTCGCGACCAACGCGATGCTCGTTCACACCGGCGCGCGCGTGGGAATGATCACCACCCGCGGTCACGAGGATGCGCTCACGATCGGGAAGGTCTACGCGAAGCGCGCAGGTCTGCACGAACGCGATGCCGTTCATGCCTCGCGGCTGGCAAAGCCCCAACCGATTGTTCCGGCCGATCTGATTCGCGGCGTCAACGAGCGGATCGACGTCAACGGTGACGTGATTGTCGCGCTCGACGAGGCCGAGGTCATCACAGCGATCCGGGAACTGGTCGCCAAGGACGTCGAGGCGATCGCGGTCTGTTTCCTCTGGTCGTTCGTCAACGACGCGCACGAGCGGCGCGTACGTGCACTGCTCGAGTCCGAGGCTCCGGGCGTATTCGCGAGCTTCTCCTATGAGCTCGCTCCGGTCATGGGCGAGTACGAGCGTGCCGCCACCGCAGCGGTGAACGCCTACGTCGGACCGAAGGTCGTCGACTACCTCCACGCTCTGGAACAGCGCCTGCACGACGAGGGCCTCGACCAGCCCCTGCTGGTCATGCAGGCGAGCGGCGGACTGACGTCGGTCGCAGAAGCCGCCTGCCGGCCGATCGTGACGCTCGACTCGGGGCCGACCGGCGGTGTACTGGGCTGCTCCTATCTCGGTGAGCTCTACGGAGAGGGCAACATCGTCTGCACCGACGTCGGCGGGACCTCGTTCGACGTGGGGGTGATCGCCGACGGTGAGATACCGATCGAGAACAACCCGGTTGTCTCGCAGTACACACTGCGGATGCCCAAGGTCTCGGTCCACTCGATCGGCGCCGGCGGCGGCAGCATCATCTGGATCGACGAGGGGGGCCTGTTGCGCGTCGGCCCCCGCAGCGCGGGCTCTCGGCCCGGCCCAGCCTGCTACGGCCTCGGCGGAGCTGAACCGACCGTCACCGATGCGGACCTGTTGCTCGGATACATCGACCCCGATGCCTTTATCGGCGGCCGCATGAAGCTTGACCGGGAGCGTGCTGTTGAGGCTTGTGCCACCGTCGGGCGCCAGCTCGGCATGGAGCCCGAAGAGGTCGCCTGGGGCGCTTTCCAGATCGTCAACGCGCAGATGTCGGACCTGATCCGGAAGTCCACGATCGAGATGGGGCACGACCCGCGCGACTGTGTCCTGATCGCATACGGCGGTTCCGGCCCGACCCACGCCGCCTTCTACGGCGCGGACATCGCTGCCAAGGACACGCTGATCCTGCCCGACGCGACCGCGTTCTCGGCAGAGGGGATGCTGACCTGCGGCATCAGCCATTCGGCTGAGGTCTCGCGACTGGTTCGCTCACCGCTTGAGCAGGACGACATCGCCCAGATCAAGAGCGCGCTGGAACTGCTCGGGAATCAGGTCCGGGCCCTGTTCGAGAGCGAGGGCATCAGCGATGGCATCACGTTCACGCGAACGCTGAGTATTCGTTACCGCCTCCAGGTTCACTCACTTGACGTCGACGTCAGTGATGACGATCTCGCAAGCCCGGAGAAGCTGCTCGCCCGGTTCCGCGACCGCTACGCCCGTAAGTACGGCAGCGGAGCGCTGCTCGACGGCGGCGGCGTGGAACTGGACCGACACCGCGTCACCGGACGCTACGCAACCGCGGCTGTCCAGTTCCGCGCATCGGACGTCAGCGGCGACGCCGACCCAGAGGCCGCGCTGAAGCGCACACGTCAGGTCTGCTTCGGAGCTGACGGTTTCAGCGATACCAACGTCTACGACGGCGCCAAGCTCGTCGCCGGCAATGAGATCACCGGTCCGGCCCTGATCGAGCGGATGGGTGCGAGCGTCGTGATTCCGCCCGGTCGCACCGCGACAGTCGACCGCTATCTGACGCTCAGCCTCGGGCAGTCCGACAACCGAGCAGAGCAGACCACCCAAACCGCGACCGAGGTGACGGCATGACGATCGTCGACGACATGAACTGCGCGAAACCCGTGCTCATCGACGGGATCGACCCCGTCACGTTCGAGGTCATCCGGCACCGGCTATGGGCGATCAACGACGACCAAGCGATGATGGCCGCGCGGCTGTCGGGCTCCCCCGTTGTGTATGAGGCGCTCGACTTCAACGCTGCGATCCTCACCCCAGACGGTCGCGGGATCTATGCCGGCATCTACATCCTGCATCACGCGACCTCGCTCGACGTCTTCGTGCAGAAGATCATCGAACAGTGGGCTCCCGAGGAGATCCGCGGCGGTGATCTGTTCTTCTCAAACGATCCCTGGTCAGGCGCCCTGCACGCCAACGACGGCATCCTGGCGGCGCCGATCTTCGCCCAAGGAGAACTGATCGCCTGGTCGGGCATCGTCATGCACGATAACGACGTCGGCAGCTCCGCACCCGGCAGCTTCGTCGTCGGCGCGCGCGAGCGTTTTGCCGAAGCCCCGCTGTTCCCACCGATCAAGATCGCCGAGAACTTCGAGCTGCGTCCGGACCTGGAGGCCGCGTACCTCTACAACCACCGCACGCCGGAGCTCAACGCGCTGAACCTGCGCGCGCGTCTGGCTTCACTGCGCGTCACGCGCGACCGGCTTCAGGACCTCGTCGACCAGTACGGACTGGCCGCGTTCCGAGCTGCTCGTGACGGCGTGATCGACTACACCGAGGCGATCGCTCGCCGGCGTCTGTTGGAGATCCCCGACGGCACCTGGTTTGATCAGATCTATCTCGACCACGACGGAAACGACAACGAGATCTATCCGATCTGCTGTCGCGTGATCAAGCGGGCCGATCAGCTCACTATCGACTTCAACGGCACCGCCGCCGAGGCACCGGGAGCGATCAACTGCGCGGCGCCGGCTATGGAGGCCGCAGTGATCGGCGTGTTCTTCGTGCTCATCTGCCACGACCTGCCCTGGTCGGTCGGCGCGGCACGACGCATGGTCAAGATCATCAGCGAACCGGGCACCGTCAACAACGCGAGCCCCAATGCGGGCGTCAGCATGGCCTCGATTCAGGCCACGATCTCAACGCAAGACGCGGTCTCGGTCGCCATGGGCAAGATGCTGCTGGCATCGCCGAGTCTGCATGACGAGTCGCAAGCCTGCTGGGCCTCCGGCCACAACCTGCTGGTATTCGCCGGCATCGACCGCTTCGGTGAGCGGTTCGCGCTGCCGCTGCTCGACGCCTGCGGCGGCGGTGGCGGGGCGCGGACCTTTGGAGACGGGATCGACAGCGGCGGCATCCTGCATTCGATGTCAGCAACGATCCCCAACGTCGAGACAACCGAGAGCCGCGCACCGGTTCTCCAGATGTATCGCCGCCAGAGCCGCGACAGCGGCGGGCCGGGTCGCTTCCGCGGCGGCGTCGGAATCGAATTCGCGATTGTCCCCCACCGCGCATCGGAGCCGCTGATCGACATCGCAGTCGCATCAGGTGTGAGCCAGCCCGAGGGCCACGGCCTCTGTGGCGGGGGCCCCGCGGCGGTCAAGTCGAATGTCATCTTCCGCGACACCGACATCTGGGAGCGCTTCGCCGCCGGCAAGATGCCGGTGACCGAAGGGGAATTCGAGTTCCAGAACCGTGAGCTGATGGAGGCCAAGGAGCAGACGGAGCTGCGGCACAGTGATGTCCATGTCTCGGTCGCTCCCGGCGGCGGCGGTTACGGCGACCCGCTGCGTCGAGACGCCGCCGCCGTGGTCAGGGATCTCCATGCGGGGCTCATCTCGACCACCATCGCGGAGTCGATCTACGGCGTAGCGCTCTCCGGCAATGCAATGGATGCCGCCGCCACCGAGTCCCGGCGCGAGCAGCTGCGGCGCGAACGCATGGCCGGAAGCCGCCCGGTCTCCGGGGAGATCCGGATCGAGCCGATCAAGGAGTACGAGCTGCTGTTCGCGGTGGGCGACACGCTCGATGCGGTCAGCGTCAACGGCTCAAAGCTGATCCGCTGCAATGTGTGCGGCCAGAAGCTATCCGCCTACGACGAGGATCCGCGATCGGGCAGCGTCGTGCGCGAACTTCCAATCTACGCGGTGAGTCCACAGAACCATCTCGGCGACGAGGAGCGCTTCATTCTGCGCGAGTACAGCTGCCCGGCCTGCGGTACCGCAACCGGCATGGACGTCCAGCTGACATCAGAACCGCTGCTGCCGGACGGGCACTTCGCATGACGGCGGAGTCTGTCGGAGCGGGTCGCGTCATCGGTGCCGAGCTCGATGCGCGGCTGACGGCGCGGGACTTCATGGCCAGCACCCGGGCCGTCGTGGCTCCGGGACGTGCACACGAGTGTCTGAACCGCGCGGCGGTGGCATTCGGTGAGATCGTCTGGGCCGTTGTCGCTGACCGTGGCTTCACCGACGCCGGCGGCCTTGAACCGCTGCTCGAGGATTTCGCGCCCGGGCGGGCTCCGCTGATCGGCCTGGTCAACGAGGACCCTGACACCGAAGAGGTCGAGGAACTCTGGCGCACCGCGCAGACGCACAACGCCGAAGGTGTGATCGTCGTCGGCGGCGGCAGTGCGCTCTGTGCCGGCAAGGCGGTCGCGATCCGATTGACCAACGACGGCCCGCTGTCGGCCTACAACGGCCGAGACCGGCTTGCGGCGATGCCCGCTCCGTGTCTCGCGATCCCGACCACGGCCGGCTCGGGTAGCGAGGTTTCCGAAGTGGTGATCCTGCACGACCGCGACGGTTCGGAGAACCTGATTATCCGCGGTCGCGGCTACGCCCCGCGTGTCGCCATCCTCGATGGCGAGCTGATCGCGACGCTGCCGGCGCGTCCGATGGTGCTTGCTGCGGTCGACGCGCTGAGCCACGCGTATGAATCGCTGTGGTCGACCGATGCGACGAGCTTCACCGATGCCTTCGCGTTTGCGTCGGCACGCACGATCCGGCGCACGCTGGGCCCGTCGCTGGCCGGTGATCCCGCTGCCCACCAGGAGCTGATCGAGGCCAGCGCGATGGCGAACTACGCGTGTGGGAACGCCGAACTGGCCGCTGTGCACGCACTCGCCTCAGCGCCCACGGTTCATATCCCGCACGGTCGCCAAACGGGGGTTCTGGTCCTGCACGTGGCCGAGTGGCTCGCCCCCTCGCTACGCCCCGAGGTCGCCGACGAGAGTCGGCAGATCAGACCGTTCTACGAGAGCATCGGATTTGCGTCGCAGTTCACGGCAGATGAGGTCGATGCGGAGGATCGCGAGGCCATGGTTCAAACGGCGATCTCGAACCCGCTGCTCGGGAACGACCCCGTCGGACCCAGCGTCGATGATCTTCGGGAGATCGTCGCTCGCGCCTGTCAGAGCTGAGGCGCTTGCGCGGCGGCCGTTTGCCGGCTCACGGCTGAAGCCTGCCGAGCAGCTTCACCAGCGCATTTGTGCCCTCGATCGCCCGCGCGCTCTCCCTCTCGGCGGCGACGCCTTGCGCAGACATCGCCTCGTCGAAGATCTCCATGTCGACGAGCTGAACGGCCACCAGGTGGTCGACGGTGTCGGCCGTGATCATCGTGTTCAGCAGTTCCAGGGCTCGGCTGTTAGCACTTGAGACCTTCAGGACCTCGACCAGCTTTGAGGGATCCATCCCGTAGTCGACCGCCCGCTCGACGATGTCGGCGATGTTCGCCTGATTCATCATCATCAGTGTGTTGTTGAAGAGCTTCGCGGTCTGTCCGGCGCCGGTTTCGCCCAGATAGAAGACGTGACGGCAGAAGGTTCGGAAGAGCGGCTCGCATCTGAGCGCCGCCGACTCAGGCCCGCCGATCATCGTCGTCGCGATCTTCGCGGCCGCGGCCGGCCTACCTCCGCTGACGGGAGCGTCGAGCACTTCGACCCCGGCTCCGACGCAGATCTCGGTGAGCTTGATCGCGTTGGCAGGTGTGCCGGTTCCGTGGTTGACGACCACCGATCCCTTACGCAGCCCGCCGAGCAGCTTCTCCGAAACGACGCCGATGGTGTCGGCATCGGTGTTGACGCACAGTGCAACGACGTCGCAAGCACCGGCGAGCTCCTCGGCGTTCGTGTCGGGAACGTGCTTGACACCGCCGAGCGCGTCCAGCGCCCGCTCGTTGCGATCCCAGACATGCAGCTCATACCCGGCCTCGGCGATAGCGATGGCGATCGGCAGCCCTTGATCACCGACGCCGATGAAGCCGACGACCGTGTTGTCAGCAGGGGTCATGACCGCGTCCCGGTCAAGAACGGACGAACACGGACCGCAGACGTGTCGCCTTCAAAGAGTCTCAATCTCCGCTCCTCCTGCGGTTCTGTTCGCCCGTCTGGGGGCCAGCCGGGTGCCGTTGAGTTCCGACTGCCCACACTATCCCACCTCTTGACTTGACGCCAAGTGAGGGGCGCAACGGAAAGCTGAACAAAAGAGGCGTACGTCGTTCCTTGCTCCACGTTTAGCATCCGATTAAGTGCCGTCGTGGTCTTGACTTAGTATCAAGAGCGGCCTATGCTCTGCGTGTCCTTGGAGGCAGGCATCCCCAGGCGAGAGGGAGAGAGATGGGTCAAGGTTCTGGGAGAACCTCGTTGTTTGAGCCACATATCTGTAGTGCCGGCGGCTGCTCCGAGCCGGGCCCGACGGGGATCGGTGAGCGCAATGAGTGAGGTTTCCGCAGGCCAGGTCGCCCCCTCCCCAGGTGCGCCGGAAGGCAAGGAGTCAGAGACGCCGAGCCAGGGTGCCGAGATCCGCGCCGTCGGGATCTCCAAGCGATACGGCCACACATATGCACTAAATGACGTCAGCCTGACGATCGAGCCCGGGCAGGTTCATGCGCTCGTCGGCGAGAACGGTGCCGGCAAGTCGACATTGGGCAAGGTAATCGCCGGCGCGATCACGGCTGACGCCGGGAAGATCGTTGTCGACGGTGTCGAGCGCAGCTACCGCTCCCCGCGCGATGCGCTCGCGGATGGGATCACGATCATCGATCAGGAGTTTGCCCTGCTGTGGTCGCACTCGGTGCTCGAAAACGTGTTCCTCGGCCAAGCCCGTAAGAACCATGCCACGCGTCTGAAGGAGTTCGCCGCGCTGCAGGCACGCGTCGGCTTCTCGCTTGGTCCGAATCGGATCGTCAGCACGCTGCGCGTGGCCGAGCAGCAACAGGTCGAGATCCTGCGCGCCGTCTCAAGACGGAGCCGTGTGATCGTCATGGACGAGCCCACCGCGGCATTGAGTCAACCGGAGATCAAAAGCCTTCTGCGACTGGTCAAGAACCTATCTGCTGAGGGCGTTTCGATCATCTACGTCTCGCATGCCCTAGAAGAGGTGCTCGAGGTCGCACAGACGATCACGGTGCTGCGTGACGGCGCATTGGTGTGGACGCGCGAGGCTGCCGATCAGACGAAGGAGACGCTTGTCAATGGCATGTTGGGCCGTTCCCTGGACGCCGCCTTCCCCAATCGGCGAGAGGCCGCCGACGACGCGCCCGTGCGGCTCGCGGTGAAGGGTCTCAGCCGTCCCGGTCTGCTCTGGGACATCGACCTTGACGTGCGCGCCGGTGAAATTCTCGGCATTGCCGGACTCGTCGGCAGTGGTAGGAGCGAACTCGCACACGCCCTCTTCGGAGCCGACGCATGCTCCGGTGAGATGTGGCTCGACGGCGAACAGTGGCGTCCCTCCTCACCGCGTGCGTCGCTGGCAGCCGGGGTTTCGCTGCTTCCCGAGAGCCGCAAGGAGCAGGGCCTGATGCTCCAGAACAGCGTCGCCTACAACGTGACCCTACCGGTGTTGCCGAGTTTGACCGTCGGTGGCGTGATCAACGGGCGCAAGCAGTCCGACGCCGCTACTGCGACGATCGACTCGCTTGACATTCGCCCTGCCGACGGCCGGATCCGCGTGGGCGCACTGTCAGGCGGCAACCAGCAGAAGGCGCTGTTCGGACGCTGTCTGGCGATCGAGCCGCGTGTTCTGATCGTCGACGAACCAACCCGCGGAGTGGACGTCGGCGCGAAGCGAGCGATCTACGACCTGCTCGTGTCGCTCGCCTCAAATGGCTGCGCGATCATCCTGATCAGCAGCGAGATGGAGGAGCTCCGCGGACTCGCACACCGTTTCGTGGTGATCAACTCCGGTCGCATCGTGACCGGGTTGCCCGCCTCGGCCTCCGAGGAGGAGCTACTGCAGGCGATGTTCGCCAGCCCGATCGGCGCCCGTACCGATGAACAGAGGAGGCCGGCCAGTGTCTGACCGGGAAGTTGTAGCCGCGACCAAGCCGACCACAGACGCTCCGACTTCGACCGACCTCGCGGATCCGCCGATCTCAACCCCGGCTGAACCAATCGGCGAGCAGAAGGGATCAGACGCCGTGAAGCAACCCGGTCAGTCGATCGGGGAGCGGCTCAGCAAGCTCATGCGCTCCGCCCCGAAGGGCGGCGGCGGAACCCTGATTGGTCTGGTGGTCCTGTTCATCGTGCTCTCATTGGCGAGCAGCGCGTTTCTGACCAAGGCCAACCTGCTGAACATCCTTGATCAGAACTCCGAGACCGGGATCATCGCGTGCGGTCTGACACTGGTGATCATCTGCGCCAACCTCGACTTCTCGGTGGCTGCGACCTATGGCCTCACGAGCATTATGGTCGCCGGATTGATTGTGCACTTCGGACTCGGCGGAGCAATCGTGCTGGCGCTGCTCGGAGGCAGTGCGGTTGGACTGGCAAACGGCCTGCTCGTCGTCGTGCTCGGGATCGACTCCTTCATATGCACGCTCGCCACCGGCTTCATGGTGGCCGGTCTGACCGAGGTGGTCACCAAGGGCAACATCGTGACCTCGAGCGACAGCGCGTTGGCCAGCTTCGGCAACGGCAGCTTCATCAGCGTCACCTACGCGTCTTGGGCCTTCATCGCCGTGGCGATCGCGCTCGGGTTCTTCCTGGCGCGGACCGTACTGGGTCAGAGCATGTACGCGGTCGGCGACAACGCCGAGGCCGCGCGCCTCTCGGGGCTGCGCGTGCGGATGATCGTGGTGACGGCGTTCGTGATCGCCGGCCTGGCCGCGGCGATCGCCGGCACGCTCATCGCCGCACGGACCTCGGCTGGACAGCCGCAGGACGGCCTTGATCTCGTCGTCGCTGCGATCGCCGCAGTTGTGATCGGCGGTACCAGCGCAAGGGGCGGAACCGGGTCCATCTGGCGGACCGTCGTGGGTGTTCTGTTCTTGGGTGTAATCGGCGACGGACTCACGCTCCTGAACATCAATCCCGTATACCAGGAGATCATCGAGGGCGCGATCATCCTGGTCGCCGTCGCGTCCGAGCGGATACAGAGAGCGCGGGCTCTATAGCGCTGCACACCGCGACGGCACCACTTCGCCCTCAGAGCTGAGGGTCGTCCTGACCGTCGCCGGAGATTGCGACCCCCGAGTGGCGAGGGTGATGGTCAATCCATGTCTACTCCCAGTTGTTGGATCCCCAAGGAGGAGGAAGAAGATGAAGGCTGTACGAAGTGCCGGAAGGGTTTGGCGACCTGCGAAGGTAATCGCAGCACTGGCCCTGATTGCTGGCCTGTCACTGCTTGTCGCAGCTTGCGGCAGCTCCGGAAGCTCAAGCACCAGGAGCAGTTCAAGCACGGGCGGCGGGTCAGGGACAAGCGGCAAGCACGTGAGCGTCGCCTACCTGGTCAGCCAGCTTGGCAATCCGTTCACCGAAGCGGACATAGCCGGCGCCAAGGCATACGCCGCGGCAAACAACGGGAGCGTCACGGTCTTCAACGGGAACACCAATCCGCAGACCCAGCTCTCCCAGTGCGAGGACGCAGTGGCGAGCGGCAAATACCAGGCGCTCGAGGTCTCGCCGGTCGTCGGTACGGCGCTGGCGGGCTGCGTCGCTCAGGCGAAGGCCAAGCACATCAGGGTGATCGCCATTGACAACCCGCTTGGAGCCTCGTTCGCGACGCTCAAGCCTCAGATGTCAGGCGTCACCGGATCGGTGATGGAAACGCAGGTCACACAGGGCGACATACTCGGCAGCGAGATCAAGCAGGCGTGTACCTCGAAGTCGGACTGCCAGGTCGGCCTGATCATCGGCTCTCCGGAGTTTGCGAGTAACCCGGTGGCGGAGGAAGCGATCAAGAAGACGCTCGCTGCTGACTCCCAGATCCACATCGTAGCCACGGCAGCGGGTAACTACACCGAGGGCGGCGGCCAGAGCGCGGCCCAGGACATGCTGGCGGCGCACTCGGGCATCAACGTGCTGGCGACGTTCGCCGACCAGATGGCGATGGGCGCACAGAAGGTGCTCACGACCGATGGCAAGCTCAAGACGGTTCAGCTGACCGGTGACGGTGGCAGCAGTAACGCGCTCACCGCGATCTGCAAGGGCTACTGGGTGGGCACAGTGGATGCCAACCCGTATGAGACCGGCTACGACGGCGCGAAGATCGCGATTCTCCAGGTTCGAGGCGAGAACCCGCAGAGTGAGCTCGATCCTGAGCCGAACGAGCTGACCAAGGCTGACTGCGGCAAGGCCAGCAGCCTGCACCTGTTCACGATCGCTGGCTAGAAAACTCCGCCACAACCGAGAGACGAACGGGGGCCTCGCTCAGTGGGGCCCCTTTTCGTTGCCCAAGGGCCATCAGGTCCGATGTGCCGAGATCCGTCAGATGGAACCTGGTGTCATGATGCGAGCCTCCAAGTCCACTCGGGGGCGCGTGTCAGGCGATGCCAGCGACAGTCGCTGCCGGTGCCTCGACGACCGGCGTGCGCAGCCCCGCATCGATCAGCAGCGGCAGTAGCTCACGCTCGTACTGCAGCAGGCCGCGCTCATAGTCGCTGAAGGTGACCGCCATGCCCTCAAGCCCGGCGTCCGAGTACTCCTTGATCTGCCGCGCGATCGTCTCCGGCGAACCGGTCAGCGGATTTGCGAAGAACGAGCGCAGCAACGACTCGAGCAGCGATTTCATCTCTGAGGACTCGTAATCGATCGTGCGTGAGTGGGCCATGATCTTCGCGATCGCCTCCTTCGCAGCATCCCAGTCGGCATGCTCGAGGATCACGCGGTTGTACTCGGCCCGCGCCTCCTCGTCGGTGTCGGCACAGGTGATGTAGCCGACAGCGAAGACCTTGAGTTCGCGGCGGTAACGCTCGCGCGCCATCTCCTTGATCGACGTCACCTTCTCTGCCGTCTCGCTGGGATCGCCGACCGCGACGAAGATCATGTCGCTGTGGTTAGCGGCAAAGGCCTGGCCGGTCGGGCTCGCCCCCGCGCTCATTACCGGCGGGTACGGGCTCTGGATCGGCTTCGGCTCGCTGAAACCTGCATCGACATCGAAGTACTTGCCGCGGAACTCGGAGTCGCCGTTGGTCTGCCAGAGCTGTTTGAGGAGTCGGATCCATTCATCGGCGACGTCGTAGCGCTCGTCGTGGTCGCGCTTGTCGACGCCGAACATAGCGAGCTCGTCCGGGTTCCAGCCTGCGACGACGTTGAGGCCGAAGCGGCCGCCTGAGATGTGGTCGATGGTCGCGCCCATCTTCGCGGCCATCACCGGGTGAACGGTGGGCACATGGACGGTCGCAAAGACATTGATCTGGTCGGTTACCGCGGCCATTCCGGCTGCCCAGGTGAAGGTCTCAAACGACCGGTGCTGTGGGTTGGTCTTGCCGCCGTGACCCCGCCAACGCGCGAGCGGCACCAACGCCTCAAAGCCGACGCGGTCCGCCAGCTTCGCAATGCGCACCTGCTCGGACCAGACAGCCTTGGGCGGGCCATCGACATCGGTCATCAGCAGGCCGCCCCCGATGTTGTGCGAAAAGCAGGCGAGCTTGAAGGTGTTGGCGGTACCGAGAATCGGCGCCGCGGTTTTATCAACTGTGAGGTCGGGGATCTCAGACATCTGTGCTTACCTCGTGGCTGGCATAGTTGGACAGGGACACGGCCATCTCAGACCGCCGACGGCAGGTTCGACAGCGCCGCATCGGCGTCCATCGGCGTCCACCACGGTTTGATGCCCAGATCGTTGGCAATCAGCCCGGCGACGATGTACCCGGCGCCACCGGTGATCCCGCCGTTAGGATGCGCGGTCGACCCGGCCATGTAGAGGCCGTCCACGGGGGTCCGATAGCCGAAGTGGTTGTACATTACCTGGCCGCCGTCAATCGCGCCCATCATGATGTCGCCGCGATACATGTTGAGAATCTCTTTGGAGTAGTCGGTCGGCGTGTACATCGCGGAGGCGAGGATGTTGTCGTCGGTCAAGTTCGGGGCGTACCGACGCCACTTCTCGAGGATCTTGTCGCGCAGATCCTCCTTGGCGGCGTCGAGCTTCGCCGGATCGCCGCCGGGAGCGAACGGCACCACATGCCAGGCGTAGGCGGTGTGATTGCCAGCCGGCGCCTGCGAGGGGTCAAGCACCGTCAGTGACCCAGCACCGAACTGGATCTCAGTCGGGATAACCCCTGCCTCAACCTCTTCGTGTGCCTGCTTGAGGCTCGCGATCGATTCAGAGCCGATGTTGTATTTCATCGCGCGATTCACATGCGGGTCAAAGTCGGCAGATGTGTACCGAGGCGGCTCGCGCAGCGCCAGGTGCAGCCCATAGAGTGCCCAGTTCGTGTACCGAAAAGCCTCGACCTTCGTCACGTATTCGTCGGGGAGCACGCCGCCGGGCAGGAAGCGTTGGAAGGTCTGGTGCACGTCGACCGTCGATGCGACGAACTGACGCGCGGTCAGTTCACGTCCGTCGGCCAGCGCCACGCCGGTGACCTTTCCGCCGTGGACCTCGATCCGTTCGACCTCAGCCTGATCGATGTAGGTCCCACCGGCCGCGGTGAACGCCCGCATCAGGCCGTCGGTCAGCTTGCGGCTGCCGCCGACACAGAGCTGGTAGCCAGTTGTCAGATCGAACGCCCGGATCAGTGACCCCGTGGGACTGCGAGTACCAAGCGTCTCGTGCAGGACCGTTCCGAACAACGAGAGCTTGAACATGAAGAGCACTTTCACGCGCTCGTTTTCGAAAAGCTCGTCGACGACCTCGCCTGGCTGGCGCTCGGTCATGGCGAGGAAGTCACGGCCGACGGGGCTGCGATCGAGCAGCTCGGCTCGAAATTCCTCGGTCAATGGTTCGGCGAAGCGTTCCTTGAGAAAGATCTCGCTCGTCATCTCCTCTGCGCGCTGGTTCCACTCCCGGAAGGTGCCAGCGTCAGACTGGGAGAAGCGGGCGATGCTTGCCGCCGTCTCGTCGATGTCGCGCGAGAACACGAGTGCCGTCCCGTCGAGGTGCGGCTGCGCGAACTCGTAGGTCGGTGTCAGGTATCGGACGTCAGTCTCAAGACCGAGGTCGCGATACCACGGGGTCGCGGTGACGCTGAAGTGGTTGGTCGAATGCAGGTTGTGGCGAAAGCCCGGGAGCGTGACCTCCTCGGTGCTGCAGCCGCCGCCGTAGTCGTTGCGGCGCTCGAGCAGCGCGACCTTCACCCCGGCCTTCGCCAGATACGTGCCAAGAATCAGGCCGTGATGACCGGCGCCGACGATGAGACCGTCGTAGATGCTGTCGGAATTACTCATCTCAGATACCTACGCGAAGCGCATCGTGACGCTCTTTGACTGCGTGTAGGAGAGCAACTCGTCGAAGCTCTCCTCGCGCCCCACGCCCGAGTCCTTGACCCCGCCGAACGACATCCCGGGGATATGGCTCGAGCTGTCGTTGATCCAAACCATTCCAGCCTGCAGCTCGCGGGCGAAGCGATGGGCCAGCGCGAGGTCGCGAGTGTAGACGCTCGCGGTAAGGCCATAGATGACACCATTGGCGATCTGGATCGCCCCCTCTGGTGTGTTGAACGGGATCGTGACCATGATCGGGCCGAAGATCTCCTCGTTGGCGATGCGATGGTCAGGCCGTCCTCGAGTAGCGTCGGGCGGAAGAACAGGCCGTGGGGCAGGTCCGGAACGTCGGCCGGCTCTCCGCCGGTCACTACCCGCGCGCCGTCGCTCTTGGCGATCTCCAGATATGAGAGGACCTTGTCGTACTGCGTCGGATTGACCATCGAACCGGTGTCGGTCGATAACTGGTCGGGCGCTCCGGCAACCATCGCCTCAAGCCGCTCAGCGAGTCGCGCGACGAACTCCTGGCGCAGTGAGGAGTGCACGAGCAGACGCGAGGTCGAGCCGCAGGACTGGCCCTGCCATGTGAAGTTCATGCCGCGCACGGCGCCATCAATGGCGTCATCGAGGTTTGCGTCGGGCATGATAATGATCGGGTTCTTACCGCCTAGCTCGAGGGTCACCGTCTTCACTGCAACGGCGGCGGCGCTCGCCTGGATCGCGCGACCGGTGCGGTCGGCGCCGGTGAACGCGAGACGACGCACGAGCGGATGGCGCACGAGCGCATCGCCGGCTTCCTGACCAAAACCGGTGACGACGTTGAACACACCCGGGGGCAGAACCTGGCTTGCCAGCTCCGCGATCTTGAGGGCCGAGATCGAGGTGTACTCGGACGGCTTCATCACCACCGTGTTGCCGGTCACGAGCGGTGCGACAAGCCGGCTGCCCGCAAACAGTGCCGGGTGGTTGAAGGGAATGATGCGCCCGATGACCCCGAAGGGCTCAAGCACCGAGTAATTGAAACGACTCGGATCACTTGGGAGCGTCTCCCCTCGCACCTGCAGCGCGAGACCCGCCAGATATCGGATGAGCCACGCGGCGACGCCCGCGTCCTTGCGCATCTCACGGATCGGCGAGCCGTTCTCGGCAACATCGATATGCCCCAGCACGTCGGCGTGCTCCTCGATCAGAGCCGCGAGCGAGTTCAGCGCCGCCACGCGTTCGAGCGTCGGGGTATCGCGCCAGGCTGGAAATGCGTCGCGTGCTGCGCCAACGGCGCGCTCAACGTCCTGAATGCCCGCTCGTGGAATCGTGGCCAGTACTTCACCGGTCGCGGGATTGACCGTCTCAAATGTCCCTCCGTCCGCGGCAGCGACCTGCTGACCGCCCACGACCATCGACAGCTCAGAGGGAATCTTAAGCGCGCTCACTTGCTCACCGAGCGGGCCGCGGCGGCACAAATTCGAGTCAGCGTGTTGGTGACCCACAGACTTGACACAGCCACACTCTCCTCGGAACCGTTGACGCGCTCAGTCTATATCTCTCATGATCGCGAGTCAAGTGAGATCGGATCTGTTCATTACCGCCAGTTCGGGATAAGTCAGAGAGACGTCCTGTCTCGATAACGAGTCAAGAGTGCGACAGCGCCTGGTCTGCGGGGAACCACTGACCTCGACCGCCCGCGGTCGGCGTCGCGGCGCTGCGTTCAACGACTCGCCTTCCATTTGCACTTGACGCGCGCGTGCCCTACTTCGCCCCGATCGATGTTCGCCTGATCAGAATCCACCGACATGAGAGGTCGACCGTGAGCTCAAGGGGAGTTGAAAGTCTGGCGCAGAAGATCGAACGCATCGGCAGCCCTGTGCGCATGCTTAGGGACTCGCCGCACGGGCCGTTCAAGATGCAGTATCCACCGGTCCACTCGAACTGGCAGCATGAGCAGAAGGCCGTGTACGAGACCGCGGTGCTGTTCGACCAGTCTCATCACATGACCGACGTGTACTTCAAGGGTCCGGATGTGACGCGCCTCCTGTCGGAGTCCGGGACAAACAGCTTCGCTACCTACGGACGCAACCGCGCCAAGCAGCTCACGATCTGCAATGACGATGGCTACCTGATCGGGACCGCGGTGCTGTTCGGTCTCGAGGAATTTGAGGCGAGTCTCGTCGGTCCGGCCGGTGCCGCCAACTGGGTCCAGTTTCGAGCGGAGACCGGTGGCTACGACGTCGAGGTCAAACGCGACGAGCGCACTCACGACAACGCAGGGCGCCGACTCATGTACCGCTACGAGATCGCCGGGCCGAACGCGATGCAGACCATAGAGAAGGTCTCCGGCCGCTCGTTTGACGACGTTGGCTTCTTCCAGATGACCGAGTTCTCGATCGAAACGAGGCAGGTGCGCGCGCTGATCCACACGGTGATCGGGCTACCGGGACGAGATTCACGCGGGATGGAGATCTTCGGCCCCGTCGATGAGGGCGAAGCGGTCCTTGACGCAATCCTGAAGGCGGGCGAGGAGTTCGGACTGGTCCGCGCCGGCGGTCTTGCCTACTACACCGACAGCATGCTCACCGGCTACCCCGCCCAGCCGACTCCGGCGATCTTCAGCGGTGAGAAGACTCAGGCCTATCGCGAATGGCTCCCCGGCGATTGGTACGAGGGCAAGCTGTCGGTCGGCGGCAGCTTTGCGTCCGAGAACGTCGAGGATTACTACGTGACCCCGTATGACTTCGGCTACGGCCACCTGGTGAAATTCGACCACGAGTTCGTCGGGCGCGACGCGCTCGCGCAGATGGCCGACCAGCCTCACCGTCAGAAGGTCTGGCTGATCTGGGACCGCGACGAGGTCATGAGGGTGATAGCCAGCTCGCTGTTCGACGACGAGCAGAACCGCGCGAAGTTTCTGGACACTCCGCTCGGGCGCTACGCGCGTGTTCACTGCGACACCGTGCTCGTCGGTGACAAGCAGATCGGCATCTCGACCGTCTGTGCCTACACCACCAACATCAGGTCGTGGTTCTCGGTCGCGTTCATCGACCCTGCCGACGTGCGGGACGGTTTCGAGGTCGAGATTGTCTGGGGCGAGGAGAACGGCGGCACGGCGAAGCGCAACGTCGAGCCGCACAAGCAGACGACGATCCATGCGACGATGAAGACCGAGCGACCCTCGGTGATCTCGGCGTAGTTCGCGCGCCGCTAGTCCACGACCACCGAGCCGCTCGGTCTCGTGCCTCGGGCAGCCGAAGGGGCTAGGCCGAGGCGAATTGTTGAGCCCCGACGACGGACAGCAGCCTCAACCGATCCTCGTCCTCAGAGCCCGCCGCCGCCGAGAAGATCACCAGCTGCTCTGTCTGATTCTGTGAGGTTAGAACCTGGCAGTCGAGTGTGAGTCGGCCGACTAGTGGATGTGTGAAGTGCTTGATCGTGTTCGCACGACTCGCGACCTCATGCTGTTTCCAGATACCCGCAAACTCTTCGCTCTGCTCAAGCAACCGGTTGACCATCTCGGCCACTTCCGGATCGGAGCCGTCGCGGCCGTGGACGGCCCTCAGTCCGGCGACATGGAAGCGGGAGTGCTCGGCGTGATCCTCCGGCGGATGAATGAGTCGTTGCTGAGGGTCGGTGAACCAGCGATAGATCATGCTGCGGCTCAGCCCCCTGTGCTGGGTCTGGTCGCCGACCAATGCGCGCGCCGCGGCGTTCTGCGCGATTGTCACCCCGAGATCAGTGACGATCTGCGCCGGAGACTGAAGCTGGTCAAGCACGCGGAGTAGGCCGGGACTGGGATGGTCGGTCCGGTACGCGCGTGGCGGCGCGGTGTAGCCGGCCAGCTCGTAGAGATGGCTGCGCTGCTCGGGGTTCAGACGCAGGGCCCTGGTGAGCGCGGCGAGAGTCTGCACCGATGGGTTGGCGCCGCGGTGCTGCTCGAGGCGTTCGTAGAAGTCAACCGACATGTGCGCCAGCGCGGCAACCTCCTCACGACGCAGGCCGGGCGTCCTGCGTCGGCCGGTGTTGGGCAGGCCGACGTCCGCGGGAGTCACCGCGGCACGGCGTCGTTTCAGGAAGTCGGCAAGACCGTCACGGTCCATGCGTGCAGCGTAGAGCTCGTCCGTCTCAGTAGCCCCGGACTGTCGATCCGGGGCTCGCCTATCCCCTGTTAGTCAGAAAGGGAGTGACCGATCCTGTTACGGAGCCGCCGTGCCACGAAAGGACAGGAACTCATGACACAGCTCGCACTCGTCACCGGCGCCACCTCAGGCATTGGTAAGGCCTATTCAGAGCAGCTGGCCGCGCAGGGCTACGACCTCATCGTCGTAGGCCGCAACAAGGAGCGGCTCGATCAGCTCGGGCGCGACCTTGGCAACGTAAATGTCAGGTCTTTCGTCGTCGACCTATCTTCCGACGATGGCGCCTATGCCGTTGCCGAGATCTGCCGCACCGAACCGCTGGATCTGCTGATCAATAACGCGGGAGTTGCGCACTACATGCCGATCAGCCAGTTGCCCCTCGAGCAGGCCAGTGAACTCGTCCACGTCAAGGTCGTAACTCCAACGCTGCTCACGCAGGGTGCCGTTCCGGGCATGATCGAGCGCGGAAGCGGCACCATCATCAATGTCGCCGGGATGCTTGCGTTCGGCGGCCCGGCTCCGCTGCCTCCGATGCGCGGCCGCGCGATCTACACCGCGACGCTTGCCCACCTTGTCGCCTTCAGCCAGGCACTGCATGAGGAGCTCTCCCCGAGCGGTCTAACCGTTCAGGTCTGCTGCCCGGGCGTCGTCGCTACCGAGTTCCACAGCAGGCAGGGCATCGATATGAGCGCTGTACCGCGGATGTCGCCGGACGATGTGGTGCATGCCAGCCTACGCGCCCTCGAGCTCGGCGAGGTGGTCTGCAGTCCTGGCGTCGAGGACCGCTCGCTGCTCGACGCGGTGTTCGCGGCTGACCTCGCAGCGTTCGGCGGGCAGAGCCCGCAGCTTGCCTCCCGTTACCAGGAGGCCTGATCGGCTCGGTCGAGCGCCCGGGCAGCGGCGCGCCGACCGGCCCTTCAGCCGCAGGTCAGCGTCGAGGCGGCCGAGCGGGATGACCGAGCCGCGCTGAGTTCGTTCAGCGTGCGCTCGCCTGACGTTCCGGCCGCGGCCGAATAGACGATGAGTGAGATCCCCGGTGCGTCGGCGACTTCCAATGTCGCGAAGTCGAGCTCGTACTCGCCGAGCTCGGGGTGGCGAAACCGCTTGCGACCAGAGATCTTCTCGCCGACACGTTGCCGGCTCCACAGCTCCACGAAGTCCACCAATTCTGCGCAGAGCTCCTGCACCAGCGCACGCACTCGCGCGTCGGCGGTATCCCGTCCAACATCGGCACGCAGAAATGCGACCCACCGCTCGGCCGTCACCTGCCAGTCGGGATCGCGCTCCCTGAAGCCCGACTCGGTGAAGACGATGCGGACGAAGTTACGACGTTCCGGCCCCACCGCTCCGAACGGAAACACCGCCTCCTCAGCCAGAGCATTGAAGGCGAGCACGTCTGCTCCAACGCCCACCACGATCGCCGGGAGCGTGAGTGAGGCGAAGATCTGCTCGATCACCGGCGGAATCGCACGCACCTGTGGGGCGGCCACGGCTGCCGGTCTTACAAGCGCCTGTAGATGTCTGCGCTCCGGCTCGACGAGCCCGAGTGCCTCGGCGATGGCATCGACGACCTGCGTTGAGGGTCGAACGCGCCCCTGCTCGATGCGCGTGTAGTACTCCGCGCTGACTCCCGCCATGACCGCGAGCTCCTCACGACGCAGGCCGGGCACGCGCCGGTGCCCGGAGCCCGTTAGGCCGAGCGATCCGGGATCGATCGCGGCTCGGTGCGCGCGAAGGAAATCGCCGATCTCACCCATCCTCAGCGCCCACGCTACATCCACCTGTGAGGGGGGTCAAACGCAACCCCGGGATGACCTCGGCCCTTGTAGCTGCGGCCCGCGGCGGCCAGTGTCTGCATGGATCTGCACGCGCCGAACGACCAGGGTTTCTCAGGAAAGGACACACGACGATGACCACGTCGACCAAGCATCGGCTGATCGCAACCGAGGAACACTTCGCACCGATTGAGTACTTCGAGGCGCTCCGGGACCTTCCGATCGCCGAGGGCGAGGGAACCGATCAGGCGTTCATGCTCGGTGTCACAAGGGACCCGAAGCTGGTCGCCCGCTTCTCCGAGATCTCCGAACGTCTCGGAGAGATGGATGCCGCCGGGATCGACCATGCCATGCTCAGCCTCAACCCCCCGGGTGTTCAGATCTTCGCCGACGCCGCTGAAGCAACTGCGCTCGGTCGGCAGATGAACGATGCGCTGGCAGAGCTCGTCCGTTCCCAACCCGAGCGGTTCTCAGGCCTCGGCAGCATCGCGCCCCAGGATCCACCGACGGCCGCTGAGGAGATCAAGCGAATCATGGGTCCGCTCGGCCTTGGCGGCGTCATCATTTCCTCCCACACTCACGGCCGCTACCTCGACGAACCTGAGGCCGAGCCGATCCTCGCCGCTGTAGAGGATGAGGGAGCAGCGGTCTACCTGCATCCGCGTGTGCCCAGTCCCGCGATGGTCGCGCCGTATCGGTCCTACGGCATGGTCGGCGCACTCTGGGGATTCCAGGCGGAAGCCGGCACGCACGCGATCCGGCTGATCATGAGTGGCGCGCTCGATCGACACCCTGAGCTGAAGATCGTGCTCGGTCACCTGGGTGAGGCGCTGCCCTTCTGGCTTTGGCGGCTGGACAACATCTACTCAAAGACCATCGGATGGGCCGGCGAGGCGCTTGGAATGGTCAAGCTGGAGCTGAAGCCGAGCGAATATCTGCAGCGGAACTTCGTGCTCACGACGAGCGGCATGTACGACACCGAGATTCTCGAGTACTGCGTTCAGAGACTTGGTGCTGAGCGGATCATGTTCGCCGTCGATTACCCGTACGAGAGCGGCGAGATCGCGGCACAATCGCTTGCCAACACCAACCTCACCGACGAGCAACGAGCGCTCATCAGTCACAAGGTGGCCGAGTCAGTGTTCCGCATGGGCCCCGCGTAGCACTGGCGCCGGTGTGCCGGCTGCCGTCAGCTGGCACACCCGCGGCGTCGATCACCCGAGCGACGCGCGGGTCGTGAGGGCTCCACGCAGTGACCAATCCCGAAGTCAGCGCCGTTTGATGCCCAATCGTGATGCCCAAGCGCGCCGAGTATCGTCGCGCCAGGCGTCTCATGCCGTGACGAAGTCAGGATCGCGATCATCAGGGTTCCTGCCGGTTCGACAACAGCCGCCCGACGTTGTCGGCCAAGACATCCAGCCGGCCCGGAGACCGGGCCAGGTGTTCGCCGAAGCGTTGGTTGGGCCCGCCCGTTACAAAGGCCGACCTGGCGTTCAGACGGGCAAGCTCGTTCGACCTCCGATCAGGTCGTTTCATCCGAGGGCTCCTCGTTACCGGCTCCCGGTGTGGTGGTTGGGGGCTGGCGGTAGCCGGGGTGAACTCCGGTGGTCAGCCCTTGGCGGGCGGCGAGCCGCTCAAGCAGGTCGTGAAGTTGGGCGCGCTCGTCGACGTCGAGGCCGGTGCAGATGTCCTCCTCGTGAGCAGCACCGACGGTGGCGAGTTGCCGCATGAAGTCGCTGCCGAGATCGGTCAGGTGCAGGGCGTGATGGCGTCGATCCTCGGGGTTTTGTCGCCGTTCGACCAGCCCGCGCTCCTCCAGGTTGTCGATCAGCAGCACCAGCCGAGAGGGCGGGATGCCGAGCGTGCTGGCGATCGCCTGCTGACTCTGACCCGGCTGCCACGCGATCAGACGTAACAGCCCGGCCTGCGCCGGGGTGAGATCGAGCGCCTTGATCCGCTCGGCAAACAGGGCGGCGGCATGCGCACCCACTTGGGCCAGCAGGAACGCGCTCCCAGGTCGACGCGGCGGCGACCCGCCAGATGGCGTTCCTGTACCCATCTCAGAATCATACACACTTGACAATCATACACGACCATTAACTATATTGGCGTAGACACGACCTCGACGCCGGCCCTCAGGAGGACACCCATGACCGCCACAGCCACAGCTCCCGTCCCCCTGCGACGCCAGGGCGGACCACCCCTGATCATCCCCGTCCTGGCATACGGGTCGCTGATGGTCACCGCAGTGATCCTCTCGATCAACAGCCCACACCTGTCGGCGCCTGCCGCGTCCGTGCTGGTTTATGACCGTGCCCATCACGACGCCCTGCTGGTCGCGGGGTGTCTCGGTTTCGCGGCCTCGCTGCCGCTGGCGATCTGGGCCGCCACCGTCTACCGGCGGCTACGCACCAGCCTCGGAGTCACCGCCCCAGGTGCGGTGATCGCCATCGTCGGCGGGCTGCTGGCCGCCGCCGCCCTCGGACTCACCGGTCTGATCAACTGGACAAGCTCCCAGATCCCCACCATTGGTGACCCGACGGCGGCCCGCGCCCTGGCGGACCTCAGCTTCGCGACCGGCTCAGCCGGGTTTGTCACACCGCTCGGCCTGCTCATCGCCGGCATCGCGGTACCCAGCCTGATCCTGCGCCTGCTACCCCGGACGCTCGCCTGGGCCGGCCTGGTGATCGCCGCCGTCAGCGTCATATCCACCTTCGTGCTGCTGACCTCCGTGCTCGACTTCACCCTCCCCGTCGGACGCTTCCTCGGGCTCATCTGGCTCATCGCCGCCAGCACGACCCTCCCCACCAACCGCGGCAGCGCCAGCAGACCCACCGCCCCCGCACCAACAGCCGGACCCACCACGCCCTGATCCACCCGCACCTCATTACCGTTCAAGCCACGGCCCTTCGCACGGAGGTCCCGTCGTCGGCGGCGACGGGATCTTGGTGGCGCGCTCAGTTCAACGCGGGTGATCTTGCAACTTCGGCTAGCTGCCGTCGCCACCTAACGCTGTGGCGATCTCGGCGATCGCCTGTCGCTCGGCGTCGCTGACGCTCTGGCCGTGCTCGCGGTGGGCGGCAGCAACCTTGTCGGCGAGTGTGAGGATGAAGCGCCGGTAGTCGCCGACCTCGTCCGGGGTGGCCTTCGCCTCAAGCAGAGCTACGGCGTCGCGCAAGTGCTGCAGACCTCCCTGCTTGAGCTCCGCGGGCGAGTGGTAGTGGGTGTGGTCGCGCTCGGGCTTGGCGGCCGTGATTTCGTCGAGCAGTTCGCTTTCGCCGTGCTCCTGGCGCGCGTCGACGTAGGCCTTGGCGATCGCGATCGTCTCGCGGAACATCCCGCCCTTCTGGGCAGTGACGACGATCAACCCGGCGCTCGGGGGCGCCTCGAGTACGAGCTTCCACTGATCCTGCGTGAAGTCAGCCTTCCCAGTCATTGGCGTAGCTCCTGTGCGGGTTGACGAGTCGAAAAGTCCTGCACCCTGGCGCGCAGGATCGCAGGTCAGTCCGCCGTGACGGGCAGCCGACCCGGATTGGCGGGTGTCCACCAGACAGCACGCCTGATCGGCGCAGTGGGCTGGTCGATGCCGAGGGTTGTGCCGGATCTCGTCGGGAGCCGCCGGTGCCGTCGATGGGGTGTGGTTGTCAGCGGTCGTCTCGGTTAGGATGCGCGCGATGCGCGTGGCGAGCCGGGTGTCTGCGGCACTGGGGTTGGGCGCGACGGTGTTGGTGTGCGTGGTGCTGTTGGTGAGTGCGCCGGGCTCGCGCGCGGTCTCTGCCGCGCAGACCTCCAGTCGGGTTCCGGTGCTGACGTTCTATTTCGGGCTCAAGCGTCCGGAGGCGAAGGCGATCGCCGCGTTTTGGGCGGTGCAGCGGCCAGGATCGCCGAGCTACCGCCGGTTTTTGACGCCGGCTGAGATCG
>Ga0302326_10005420_pt1 | contig 29094 bp, 26 predicted proteins | sample Palsa_T0_3_FD_202264 | JGI IMG/M metagenome (GOLD analysis project Ga0302326, IMG submission 202264) | Peat permafrost microbial communities from Stordalen Mire near Abisko, Sweden - Palsa_T0_3 | ecosystem: Environmental > Terrestrial > Soil > Palsa > Peat permafrost | place: Sweden: Abisko... | reverse complement strand
CTGCTGCTCCACCTCGGAAATCTGACACAACGTTCCCAAGCCTCAGGATAACGCGTCACGGCACGTTCTGTCTAGTTATTTGTTGGACACTACACTAGCATGTGGCTCTCTCCATCCGCGGCGGGGCAACCCTCGCCAGCTCCGACTCGCCGACCTTCGGAGTCTGGCGCGACTGGTCAACGCGATGTCGCCTTGGCAGCCGGGACTACCAAAGAATTCCGCGACGTTAAGGACAGTCCCTGAGTTGCGCTATTAATTGGCTGGCACGTACCCTTTGAGCGAATGATCGTGTGCGGCGTAGTAGTTGCCAGCTGCGTTCAGCTCTGGCTTGCCCGACGTTACGTGGCAGTAGCCGCAGGCTTTCCCCTCCGTTTTCGAATACTCCGGCTTGGCGTAGGACGGGGTTACGCTGGCAAACCACAAGCCGGCGCCCAGAACCGCTGCGGCAATCGAACTCTTTAAGATTTTCGGCATCACTGATAGTATCCTCACTCAAACCAACTGCAAGTACTGCGCCAGTGCCCCAACTATAGGCATGTCTCCAGACTGACCACGCCCCTGTTCTTCGAGGAGGGCTTTGCAGTGACCATGTTTGGTCACCTGACCACATGACGTTACGGACCCCAACTGTGAAGTCGCGGCGGAGCGCTACCTTCGCTCCGGATCTGCCGCCAGACCGATATCTTTTCGTGAATCTCCGCTTGCTCGGAGTCGGCAAGGGAACTGCTCTGACGATTGGGAGGTGAATTTATGCGTGGTTTTACATTTTTCGTGTTAGCTGCTGTTGCTGGAATCGGCTTCACCGCTACCATTCCAAAGGCAGAGGCTCAAGTTAGCGTCGACATTGGAGTAGCTCCTGAATGTCCTTATGGCTACTATGACGTCGCTCCTTATAATTGCGCTCCCACAGGCTACTACGGTCCGGAGTGGTTCAACGGGGACGTCTTCATTGGCGCTGGCCCGTGGTTTCATGGCGCTGCCGATTTTCAAGGTCACGTAAATAACCGCTTCCATCCAGAACACGGTTACAAAGGCCAATTGCCGCAACGGGGCGAGAAAGCCGAGCCGGCAAAACGCGTCAGTAGTGCGCATTTCAAAGGAAACGAAATGCGGGATGGACGCGGCCACGTAGCTGAGGGTAAGCGCTAAGCGAGGGGAGTGTGCCGTAGCACGGGTATCGTCGCGGTCGTGGCTTGGCGCTGGATTGCCGGCACCTGGCAGCATGCTTCCAAGCCGTTGATCCTCTCCGCAAGTCGCGGAGGGGTAGGGCGCTTGGCCAAACTGCGCGACCTATGGTCAACTTAAATCGGCGACTGGATACGCGCCTATGGACCTCCAAAACGGTTGTCGATCCGAATATGGGCCTCTCGAACTGCGGATTCAAACAACCCCTGTGGAGAACGGCTTCATCGTCTACATCGAAGATCCTCGCCTGACGCACCCTGCGGTGCATGAATATCAAGCGCTCAGTACGCTCGAGTCCGCCAAAACCTACGCAGTGTCAAAGGCAGACGATTATCTGAGGGGGCTTGGCGAAACCCACGAACATTCAGCAGAATGGAGATGCTCGTGAGTGCAAAGGGTACGGCGCGCACCACCAAAGCGAATCAGGAACTGGCTCGCGCCGCACTCCGTTTTGCGCGAGTTCCCTAGAAGGGCACTTCGGTTATGCGCGTGCACTACCACCGTTTGGAAGGCAATCATGAGGATATCTTCAACCGCTACGATTATCGGACCCGTCTTGACCACACTCCTGTTCTCCGCTACCGCATTCGCGCACCAGCACACCGCGCTGAACGGCACCTGGATTCTGATCCCGGCCCAGAGCGATTTTGCCGGCCAGCCCGTCATTCAAACCGGCACCGTGACGATCAATGAGCGTGATGGAGACATCACGGTCTCTCGCAGTTTCAAGTACGAAGGCGCCAGCGACACTTTCTTCTACCGCGACATCACCGACAGCGAGAACAATGCCACCATTCACACGGGCAAAGAGCTCAAGACGAAGACCAGGTGGGATCACGACGTCCTGAAGGTGACGAACACGAATACGCAATCCGGCGCGGTTACGCTCGAATCCTACACGCTTGCCGCGGACGGCACGATGATGGTCAGCGTCATTAGGCCGGAGCACAAGCCGATCAACCTCGTCTTTCAACGCAAATAGACCAAATGGCCGGGCATGGCCACTGGCGGGAGGCCGTGTCCGAATGGCGCCACGATTGTTCCGGGGTTTTGTTATAGCCCTCCCGGTGCCCTGGACGATGCTCGGCACGTACGGCGAAAAGGATGACCATGAAGACAGAACACAACGAGATGAACGGGTTCCAAGAGGTCCTCGAACGAAAAGAGGCCGATCTGGTTCACATATTGCGAAGGCGGGACGGCATCGCAATCGAGAAGAGCGCAGACCAAATGGATGAGATCCAGTCCGCGACGGAGCGAGATTTGGCGATTCGCAACGTAGACCGCGAGTCCAACCTGTTGCGTGATGTGAAAGACGCATTGCGCCGGATACACGAAGGCAGCTTCGGAACGTGCGTGGAGTGCGAATCGGCGATCAGCCCCAAGCGCCTCGCAGCGGTGCCATGGGCAGCTTGCTGTATCCAGTGTCAGGAGGCTGCCGAGCAGGCGCGCGAGGATGGAAAGGAATCCCTCCCTGCGGCTCTCCTGAATGCCGCATGAAGATTTGCATAAGAGTTGCTGCCCGGACGTTATCGCTGCTCATTGTGCGCGCAGCAGGCTATCGCCCGCGCACAGTGGGCGCATGCTACAACACGTATCTGGCTCTGGAAACGGCTGACTCGGCATTCGCGGCGATGTCTGCCTTATTTCGACGCCTGCCGGATTAAACGCAATAGCTGTGAGTATGATTTCGCTGGTGGCATAAGCGATTCTGGAGGCATTGCTCACGCCCCTGGCGCGTTATCATGCGCCGTAACCTGAAGGCACTAGCGGCTCTGAGACTTGCCCTTCGACAGTTCAGTTCATTTAGCAGTTTCCTCCGGACCGAAAAGCGAACATGAGCGTCTGCTTTCGCTCGATTCTGTCCTCGTTCTGTCCACTTTTTTGGCCTACGCCGAGAGCTTCCAGAGCGAGACTCATCCGTGTACGATCGTAGAGGAAGGCAAAGAGATGGTGAGCAATGCACTTGGTTCTGAGGCCGGAGCGAGAGTGTTTCCGCCCGAATACCGTGCTTCCGGTTTACTATTGCATGTCACATCGCTGCCCTCGCCTTATGGTATCGGTGACCTGGGACCATCGGCTCTCTCATGGGTCGATCGTCTGCATGACGCCGGCCAAGGATGGTGGCAGGCGCTACCGCTCGGCCCGACGGGTTATGGCAACTCGCCGTATCAATCGTTATCGTCGTTCGCGGGTAACGGTTTGCTCATCAGTCCGGACGAACTCATCTCGGACGGCCTGCTGCGGACGGGCGATTGTGATTCTCACTTTTCTTCCGCTGTCGTGGAATATGACTCGGTCATCCCGTTCAAACACGGCCTCATTGAAAAGGCATGGACATACTTTAAAGCCGGGGAGCGCAAGGATCTGCAACCTGCTTATGACGAGTTTTGTGCCACGCAGGCCCATTGGTTGGAAGACTACAGTTTATTCCGATCGCTGAAGGCCAAGTTCAAAGGCGCATATTACCTGGAGTGGCCGCGAGAGCTGGTTCAGCGCCACCCGAACGCTCTGAATGACGCGCGTCGAGAGCTGGCGGGCGAAATCGATCAAGTCCGCCTTGCGCAATTTCTGGTGTTCCGCCAAGCCGACCAACTGAAGAACCACGCCCGTGCCAAAGGCGTAAGCTTGATCGGTGACCTGCCTTTTTTTGTTTCGCCCGACTCTAGTGACGTCTGGGCGAATCCTGAGTTATTCCTGCTGGACGAAGAGCGCCGCCCGCGCTTCGTCGCCGGAGTTCCTCCCGACTATTTCAGCGCGCAGGGACAGTTGTGGGGTAACCCGGTCTACAACTGGGATGCTCTCCGCGCCACTGGTTATCGATGGTGTATAGACCGCTTGCGCGCACTCTTGTGTCATGTCGACCTGATTCGCTTGGATCACTTTCGTGGCTTTGCGGCCGCCTGGCACGTTCCAGCAGGGTCGCAAACGGCGCAGTCTGGGCAATGGGTACCGGGCCCGGGCGCCGGCTTGTTCCAAGCCGTGCGAGCGGAGCTCGGCCGTCTGCCTTTCATCGCCGAGGATCTGGGGCTGATTACGCCCGACGTCCGTGCGCTGCTCGACGAGCTCCAAGTACCAGGGACCCGAGTGCTGCAGTTCGCTTTCGATGGGCACACGGACAATCCCTACCTTCCGGTAAACTTCGTTCCAAACACCGTCGTGTACACGGGCACTCACGACAACGCTCCAACTCGCGAATGGGTTGAAGAATTGCCCGATGATCAGCGCAAAAATCTCTGGAATTATCTGAAGCGCGCGTCTCCTGGGGAGAGTGCCGATGCTGCTCCGGCATTGATGGGCCTCGCTTGGTCGTCAGTGGCCGCGCTGGCGATTGCTCCATTACAGGATCTACTAAACTTGGGCAAAGGAACTCGGATGAACGTGCCTGGCCGCCCAGATGGAAACTGGAACTGGCGTTCCACCGAAGAGATGCTTTCCGCCGCCCCGTTTCAATGGCTGCGGGACCTGACGGAAAGCTCAAACCGCAAGGTGAGCGGAGCGGTTTCATAAATGCGAGTCCGTTACGCGGTGGTCGGACTCGGCCATATCGCGCAGGCGGCTGTTCTACCGGCCTTTGCGAACGCAGCGGAAAACTCTGAGCTGGGGGCGCTCGTCTCCGGCGATCCTGCCAAGCTCGCGGAACTGAGCAGGACGTTCGATGTCCCTCGAACATTTTCGTATGAGCAATATGAGGAATGTCTCCACAGTGGCAAGGTGGATGCGGTTTATATTGCCCTGCCCAACAGCTTGCACTGCGAGTACTCCGTGACGGCTGCGCGAGCGGGAATTCACGTATTGTGCGAGAAGCCGATGGCTGTGACCGAAACAGATTGCGAACGAATGATACTCGAAGCGCGCCGGCATCAAGTCAGGCTGATGATCGCGAATCGGTTGCATTTTGCAAGTCCACACCTGGAGGCCATCAAAACTGTCAGATCCGGCCGGCTTGGCATCCCACGGATCTTCACTTCGGTGCTTAGTTTCCCAGTCAAAGAGGGGAACGTCCGTTTGGACAAAAAGCTGGGCGGTGGACCGCTATACGACATCGGGATCTATTGCATCAGCGCCGCTCGTCATTTGTTTGACGAGGAACCGAACGAGGTCTTCGCCTTCCACGCGAGCCTGGACGATCGGAGATTCGCGGAGGTGGAAGAAAGTACCAGCGCGGTACTCCGTTTCGCGCAGGGGAGAATAGCGGCGTTCACATGCAGTTTTGGGGCAGCGCGCGAATCGGTTTATGAGGTTGTGGGATCGCAGGCCGTTTTACGATCTGAGCAGGCCTACGAACGTTCCCGCGCCGCCACGCATTACATCGTCGCAGACGGCCAGAAGGAAGAGCGGATCTTTCCTCCCCAGGATCAATTTGCGCGAGAGCTTATCGAGTTTTCTGAATGTGTGCTCGGCGCGCAGGATCATCCGCGCGCATCCGGCGAAGACGGTTTGGCAGATGTGCGTATTATCGAGGCCCTCCTTCGCTCCGCGCAAACTGGTCGGCCAGTGAAATTGAACCCGCCTTCCTGACGCATGATCAGTCGATAGTCAGCGGCAAAACGGCGTGAGAGACTGGGTCATCATGGAAGAAGCAAAAAATGAAAATCGAAGTCTTTGCGGATGACGAAACGGCCGCCCGTGCGGCCGCGGGAATCATTGCACTAGAAGCTCGCGAGTCTGTCGAGACGCGCGGTCGTTTTGTGATGGCCGTGAGCGGCGGCCGCACGCCCTGGATCATGCTGCGCGCGCTCGCCGGTGAGAAGGTGCCGTGGGAACGCATCCAGGTGGTGCAGGTGGATGAACGCGTGGCGCCGGAGGGGGACAAGGATAGAAATCTTACGCATCTTCGGGAAAGTTTGCTCGATCATACGCCGCTCCGCCCGCAACAGATTCATGCCATGCCCGTGGAATCGCCCGACCTGGAAACGGCGGCTAGACAGTACGCTTCGACACTCAGCGAAGTCGCGGGTTCGCCCCCGACGCTCGACCTCGTCCATCTGGGCCTCGGGCCGGATGGACATACAGCCTCTTTGATACCTGGCGATCCGGTGCTAAACGTCACTGAGGCGGATGTCGCTTTGACGGGAATTTACCAGGGGCGACGGCGGATGACGTTAACCTATCCAGTCATCAATCGCGCGCGGCGCATTCTATGGCTGGTGACCGGAAAGGAAAAAGCGGCAATGCTCGATCGCTTGGACCAAGGCGACCTGACCATACCGTCCGGCCGTATTGGCCGGGAGCAAGCGGTGATTGTTGCCGATCGCGCGGCGGCGGGAGATGTGACAGGCTAGGTTCCAAGAGGTGACGTGAAAACTTTGGATGTGGGGCTTGTCGGAATGGATCGTCTAACTCAGGCCAAGCGGCCGACGTGGGCCCAGGCCGAGGGCAGCCCATTGCCGTTTGGCGTCACCTGGATTGAAGAGGAGCAGGCATTCAACTTTGCCCTGCACGCTGAACACGCGGAGAGCGTCACGCTACTGCTCTACGCCGCAACCGACGTGGTGAACCCGCTCCTGACGTTCCGCTTCGATTTTCTGCGCAACAAATCGGGACGCATCTGGCACTGCCGCATTCCAAACGCGGAGATTGGCGGGGCCTGTTACTACGCCTATTCGGTGTCCGGACAGACCGCCCCTCAACTTCATAGCTTCGACCCGCAAAAGGTGCTCCTCGACCCGTACGCGAAATGCATTTTCTTTCCACCCGGTTTCGATCGCGAACGGGCTGAGCGTGAGGGACCAAATGCGGGCCATGCGGCTTTGGGAGTGCTTAGTGGTTGCCGCTCGGCGTTTGACTGGGGAGTGGAGCGCTTACCCCACCACGAATCTGATGCGATCGTCTACGAACTTCACGTGAAGGGCTTCACCAAACACGCTACCTCCGGTGTGGACCCGTCTCGCTCTGGCACCTATGCCGGTCTGATGGAAAAGATCCCCTATCTGAAGGAACTGGGGATAACGGTTGTCGAGCTGATGCCGGTTTTTCAGCGCGATCCGCAGGAGGGCGACTACTGGGGTTACATGCCTTTGAATTTCTTCGCGCCGCATGCGCAGTATGCGAGTGCGCGCGAGAACGATGAGCAACACCTTGAATTTCGAAACATGGTGAAGGCTTTTCACCAAGCTGATATCGGAGTAGTGCTGGACGTGGTTTACAACCACACCTGCGAGGGCGACCACCGGGGACCCATCTACAGCTACAAAGGCATCGACGCGCCGGGCTATTACATGCTGTCGTCGGACCCGGCTAATCCGTACGCCAATTACTCCGGCACGGGCAATACGTTGAATTTTAGCTATGGACACGTCCGCAAGATGGTGATGGACAGCTTGCGGTATTGGAAACAAGAAATGCACATCGACGGATTCCGTTTTGATCTGGCGTCGGTGTTTAGCCGCAACGCGGATGGATCTCTCAATTGGGGACACGCTCCCATCTTTAGTGAAATTGCCGCCGACCCGGAGTTGGGCCGGCTGCGTTTGATCGCGGAACCTTGGGATACTGGCGCCTTTCAGCTTGGCAGCGGGTTCCCGGGCGCAACCTGGCTGCAGTGGAACGGAAAATTTCGCGACGATATTCGCCGTTTTGTTAAGAGCGACCCGGGGATGGTTCCCCATTTGATGCGGCGCATCTATGGCAGCGACGACCTGTTTCCCGATACCCGCGCAGACGCGTACCACGCCTATCAGAGCCTGAACTATATAACTTCACACGACGGCTTCACCTTGTACGATCTGGTCTCCTACGATCAAAAACGCAACTGGGCGAATGGTCATCACAACCAGGACGGCATGGATGCCAACTATAGCTGGAACTGCGGGCATGAAGGGGACGAAGCGGTTCCACCGGAGGTGCTGGCTCTGCGCCGGAAGCAGGTTAAGAATTTCTGCTGCCTGCTGTTTCTGTCGAACGGAACCCCCATGTTCCGGGCAGGCGATGAATTTCTGAACACGCAATTCGGCAACAACAACCCTTACAACCAGGACAACGAAATTGGGTGGCTGGACTGGAACCAGCTCAGCACGAACGGCGATATTTTTCGATTCTTCAAGAATATGATTGCGTTCCGGAAGAGCCATCCCGCCTTGGGCCGCAGCAGATTCTGGCGCGAGGACGTCGCATGGTACGGAGTTGGTCCCGTTGTAGATATGTCCCACGATTCCCACAGCCTGGCATTCTGTCTCCACGGTGCTTCGCAGGGTGATGACGACATCTACGTCATGATCAATGCGTATTGGCAAGATTTGGCATTCGAGGTCCAGGAAGGAACGCCAGAGGAGTGGAGCAGAATTGTCGATACGGGGCTGCCGAGTCCCGACGATTTCTCGAATGACGGTGTGTCTCTCGATCGGGCAAAATATGTAGTGTCCCCGAGATCCATCGTGGTCTTGCTCCGGCCTGGCGGTGGAAAAAAGTGAGCAGCCGATCGAGTGGCGTTGCGGTGCGTGCGTGCGGCGGTCGCGTTTATTCTATTCTCCCACCCAGTTGGTGGGGGCTAGGTGGCGCACGCGTTCACACTCGTGTGAACGCCTAAGTCCTTCTCGGTCCGCCACAATATATTCCAACCTTACGGACTTATTACGGTCTGATAAACAGCGAGATTATTCCGGTGGTAACATCGGATCAAACCAGGGAGGCGGAAGCAGTGCAAAACGACGAAGACGTGAGTCGCCGTATCTTTCTGGAGCGGCTCGCAGCAGGCGCGCTTTTAGGCGCGGCCGGTACTTACGACCAACCAGCGCGGGCCCAGTCCGGCTCCGGCGGCTGGATACCTCCGCCAGTGCTCGAAAATCCGAACATTCTGGTGATCATGGTGGATCAGATGCGTCCACCCATGTGGCTGAACGCCAGTCAGAGCGCCGCGCTCAGTCAAACCGTCCTGCCGAACATCACAACTTCGATCAGTTTTTCGTATCGGCAACCTCATGCACGGCATCCGGGTCGTGCTTGGTCACAGGTCTGTACGCGCCCCAGACTGCTATGTATCTCGACGCCGCAAGCTCTTCCTCGTCCCCAGCGCTGAATCCGGCTTTCCCTACCTGGGGTCAAGCGGCGGCGAAGCTCAACCCTGCCTACCGTGAGCATATTTGGTGGTTCGGTAAATGGCATCTTTCCCACGAAATGAAAACTCCGCCTCTATTGCCATACGGCTTCCGGACCAGGACCTATCCTGGACCGGACACCCCCAGCCCGGATGGAGTGAACAATGAAGGGACTGACGGTGGCCCCTTCCGCGCCTTGGTGCGCCACGGGAGCCTGGTCAATCCGCACGATATTTGCGGGGCTCCCGCCTGGTTTCAGAGCAGCCCGTTTCCGCCTACTGACGTTTCCCCGCAACCCGTGTATTTTCCTCCCCCCGCCGGAAGTCCTCCCCCATTTTATGCCAGCGCACCTTCTCCCTGGACTCCCTGGAATTACGAGAATCTGCACCATGTTCCCAATAAGCCCAACGCGCAGTTGTCGTGGGCGAACTATTGCACCGATGATGCTGGACCAGTATTGGGCGCTTTACCTGAACCAGTACTTCTGGCTGCAGAATTTCGCGGATGAGCAAGTCGGGCTGGTGTTGGATGCGCTGGCCAATTCGCCGTTCGCCCAGAACACCATCATTGTGTTTCTGTCCGACCACGGCGAGTATGGCGGATCCCATGGCCTTCGTCGCAAGGGCAATGCAGTTTACGACGAATCGATTCGCGTTCCATTTTACGTCCAATTTCCCGGGCAAAGCGGATCCTTCGCACTTCCGCAAGTACCGCTCGCGGGTCGTCTACGTGCTCCAGCACATGCCACATGCTGACCACAACGAATTGGTGGGTTGGCAGCTCGGGAAGCCTGGCTTCAGCGGCGCCGGTCCGCACATCAATTCCCAGTAGCTCTCGCGCTTGCTGCGCTGCTTCGGGATCCACTTCGATTCCCTGCACTTCCCAGCCCTGCCCGCGCAGGTAGGCCAGATACTCGCCGGCCGCACAGCCGATATCCAGGATGCTCGATCCCTCCGCCCAGCCATCCGGAGTTCGCCCCCGCCGCATCCTCTGAATTGCAAACCGCCCCAGTCTGCTCGCGAACAGCTTCTTCCGCATGTCGCGGATGATTCCTTGATAGAACGAAGAGCGGGACAGGAAATCGCTTTCGGGCGGCCGCGGATCGAGGTAAACCAGTCCGCAACGGTGACACCGCACCAGCCGGAATGCTGTGTTGCGATCGGCCGGATCCCGGTAGATCGCGCGCCACGCCGTGGCTCGCTCCCCGCAAAGATTGCAGCCGGCTGACGGCATAGCCCTGGGATTCAGCTTTGAGGGCCGCCCGCCAGTTTCCTGGCGTTTGCCTCGGGAACATTTTCCAGCACGCTATAGATTAAATCCGCAGCTCTGCTAACTCCGCCACAGCGCTCAAAACTAGCTGCCAGGCGTAGCGAGTTCTGATGAAACGACGGCTCGTTCAGGAGCCGCTCCACGGCATGCCGCATGTTTTCCGGCGTGCAATCTTCTTGAGTAAGACGGATGCCGGCTCCGCTCTCTTCCACCCGCCAGGCGCTCTCCGGATGATCCCATGTCAACGGCACAATGACCGCCGGCACGCCTGCCTCAAATCCCGCCATCATGGTGCTCGGGCCTCCCACCGTGACCATCGCGCTGAGATAAGGCAACAGCGCATTCTGCGGCACCCACTGATGCAGGTGGATATTCGGCGCGAGCGGCCGCGGGCCTAAATCCAGCGTATCCGGATCGCGATGGCGTCCAGTGCTCATGATTACCTGCACCGGCCGGTTGGCCAGCCCCTGGGCCGCCGCACGCAACAGCCTCGGCTCCAGGTGTACCGTGCCCTCGCTCACGTAGACCCAGGGCTGATCTTTCGGCACCTGCGAAATCCAATCCGGCAGCGCGCTGATGTCCGGTCCCTTCCATAAAAGCGGCCCCACGTAATGTACCGTGGCGGGCAAGTCATCGCGCTGGTAGTCGAATTCCGGGCTGCTCGGGACCAGGTAGACGCACTCTTGCGCTGCGAAATCCGCTACGGGGCACTTCAGGGGCGAGAGACCATAGGACTCTCTCACCGCGCTCACTTCTCTCCGAAACCCTGCCAACGTCAGGTCCGATATTCGCCGCAGCATGTCCGTCCTCAACCGCTGGAAGCTATTGCGCGCCCGAGGCAACGGAATTCCCAGAATGGGAGCGTCGCGGCCCGAAACATGACAGGCGGGAATCAGAGAGAGCACCGCCACTGGAATCTTCTTCGTCTCTTTCAGAATCAGGAAGGGCGCCCACATGGCCGGATCGCAGACAATCGCGTCGGGAGACCACGTATCCAGAATCTCGGTAATATCCTCTACCTGCCCGGGCAGCGTGCTGAATGTCCATTGGCGCCACATCCGCCGTAACCCGAGCGGCTTCGATTGCTGGCCCAGAATTCCTTCCGGCGATAGCACCACTCGATTTATCAGTGCTTCGTCCACCTTGCGAAGCGGGAAAAAACCGAACCCGGCTCTCTCCACTGCAGCCTTCGCCGCGGAGCCGGTGTAGAACGCAACTTCGTCGCCCCGCCGCTGCAATTCCTGTGCGACCGCCAGGTTGGGATGGATGTGTCCGGTGAGGGGCCAGACCGTGAAGAGGAATCGCATACCCGTAATAAGGCTCTCCCCCGCGGGAAGGGCCATGCGCAATTATAAGCCAGAATGCCCGCGCTAATCTCCCGAGTAGTGAGCTTCCGAACATTGAGCGAAGTACTCCACGTACCCCAACCACGTACCCCAACCTGTCAACGCAAAGTAGAAATGTCCTATTCTCTGCAAAGTAGAAATGTCCGGTTTTGGTCGGGCTGGGAGAGACATCAAACGAATTCTGGCGACATCGGGCGGGGACATAGTGGTGAGTGACCCCGCGTTGTGGGGAAGCTTTCTGCTGCTTCCGGAGCTTGAGCGGGTTCCGGTAGCACTGTGCTCGTATGCCGGAGGATGCATGCTGCCAGGGCCGGACGTTCCTCCCATCGGTCTGGGCTTGCGGCTGCGGCGTACCTGGTGGGGCCGCGCGCGCGATTTCCTTCCGCTGAAAGGTCCGGTAATCAGCCTGGCGGCGAAGTTGCCTCTCTATCTGCTGCCCAGTTGTCCGGCATACGATTACAATCGGCGGGACCTTCCTCCCTCCGTGCGCTGTGTGGGTCCGCTGCAATGGTATCCGCCACAGGAACCGCCGGCCTGGTTGGACAGTTTGCCGTCCGGGCAACCGCTTATCCACGTGACCGAGGGCACACTGCATTATCAGGAGCCTTTTGTACTGCAAGCCGCGGCTCGCGGGTTGGCGAACTTGCCGATGAGCGTTGTAGTTACTTCGGGAAGCGATCGGGACCCGGCTCAACTGGGGCTGGATCCGCTGGCGCCGAATCTCCGCGTTGAGCGGTTTGTGCCGCACAATCACCTGAGCCCTGGCGGCCGGGATGCTGGAGCAAAACAAGAAACAGGCATGAACGGTTTACTGAACATAGCACTCGGTTCTACATAAGCGACGAGAAGTGCGTGGACGGTTGTTACACCAGCACTGCCAAAGGAGATTGCTATCGCAAGTCGAGTCCCGCTCCATACCGTGATGCGCGTTTTGCAGTCGCCGGACCTCATTGTCAAGAGCGCACGAACCGCAGTGCGCAAACGCTTAACCAGCCGTCTGGACTACCGCCGGACGGACGGATTCAGTGCGCCGCCGATTCAGATCGATTTAAAGATTGTGAACGCCTGCAATCTGCGCTATAAGATGTGCGCGCAATGGGGCGAAGTAGGCTACAACCTCACGCGTCCCGTCGCCGAGGTCAGGGAAACCGTTCCATTGTCCGCGTATAAAAAGATGGTTGACGACGTCGCATCGTTGAAACCCTGGATCTACATCTGGGTGGCTTTAGCAGCAGTTCTAACTACAGTCTCAAGCAGAAGTCTGCCCAAAGGCCAGCAAAACATTGAGCGCCATCTGGTCGGACCCCTGCTGTTGCGGCAGTGGTTCGTGTCTGGACAGCCCGCCTCGGAGACGAAGGCTCTTTTTCTTGCGGTCGAGGTAATAGACGGACGAAGTGCAAGTCGCGGTCGACGCGCACAAGCCTCGTTACCTGAGAGACGTTGCACGACCAACGGAAGTCGCCTTGGCCGATGCACTTGTCGCTCTGAGGAGAATTCGAGTCACTTACAGACTCGGCGTCGATAGGTGTAGGTGTAGCTATGAGTCCGGATCTGTTGCAGTAAGCTCAACTCGATACACTGCGATTCCGAGGAGCCTGCTGTCATCAGCCGTGGAATCCTGTTCACATGGGCGCATCACCCCAGGCACACGGATCGCAATGCGATTCATTTCACCGCGTGGACGGACAGTTGTTCCGGCGACGCCGGCTGTCAGAATAAAGCCACCTTCCTCAGGGGTCACCTGCAATTGAAGTGCAACGCCGTTAAGGTGCACTTCTGTCGAAATCAAGGATTCAGCGTTCATGGCGTGCAATACACCAAGAGTCAAACAGAACTCGCGGCCCGGCGGCGACGCAAGTTCAATTGTGGAATCCCGCGTGGGGCCGGTCCAGCTAAACCAGCGTTCGCCCCAGCGCTCCGGGGCGTACCATCCGTCGCCCGGGATTGGGCCTTCGAACGCGCAGGCCGTTCGGTCGGAAATATATGGATTCGCCGATTCGTCGCGAACTCGGTTCGCACTGGAGAGCAAGCGCTGCCGTATCATCTTTTGGTGACGCTCCTCAAATAATTCACACGCAAAGTTGTAGAGTTCCTGATCGCAAGACGTGAATTCCATCAGCGCCGCCAAGGTAGAACGATCGAGGGAATTGAGGGTTTCCCGGCCGTTGCTTCGATTCGCGGTGCTGATCTCGCCGAAGGGTCGAACTTGCCAGGACCACGACAGAAGGTCCACTGATTCTCGAATCCGCTCAGTTAGGCCGACGACATCGCAGAGGGAAAGATGCTCTTTCGCGCGGCTTAGATCTGACTGTGACACCGAAACGTTATAGTCCTCGCGGTATTCGAACCTGGCGTTCAAGGCCGTAGTAGTCAGCAACCAGGTCTGGATATTTCCAAGATGCCTAGAAGCGGCGAGCGGCTCGTGATGGAGGAATTCGCGGAGTTGCAGCCGGGCGCTGGCAGCATAGTCATGCGCACGAGCGGAGGAAATCTGTCCCTTCTCTAACGCCTCGGAAACGACTGGGGCTTGTCGCCGCATGTAATGGAAGACCGATAGGGCACGTTCCAGCGGGTTCCGTAGGATCGTCACGACGAAAGGGCGGTTCTGGAAATTGTCTACGAGTGCGAAAGGCTCGTGGCCATGAATAAATCCGAACTGATCGAGGGTTGCCAGCTTCTGGGAACGGACCTGAGGTGGGTCATTCCGGTTGAAAGCGAGAATGTCCGTGCGGGCGAATCGTGTGGAAAGAAGCTCTCGCAAAGAGGTGCCGGCGGTCTTCGGCACGTGCAAGAAAAACAGCGGGCGACCGGCCGGGCTGTTCGCACTGTGACGGCCTGTTCGGTCGGTGGATGTCCTCTCGGAGGGTAGCACTTGACGATCTGTGCACTCATTCATGGGCTTCAATCTTAATAATAGAAGGAATTTTATTCCTCGTTTGCCGCTAGAAAGCCGCGTTTGTCCGGTGCGCCCGGGTGAAGCCCCGCCCGTGCCGTCGGGCATCGTGAAATATTTTGCCTTTGGGGGTGAACGGCCGAGGAAGTCGCGTAGTATCATCTTTAAATGAGTGCCTTTAAATGAATGCCGCTCCATCTCCCCTGTCTGCCATGCAGGTATGAGTTCACAGCGGCTTTGCAATAGTTGGTGACGTCGGTGGGTCCCGCCTCTACCACCTTGGCGACGAGGCCATGCTGGAGGCCAATATCCTTCGTTTTCGTCAACTTTTTCCGGATATGCAATTCACGGCCTTGTCCCGCGATCCAGGCTGGACTGCCCAGAACTATGGCGTCGACTCATTACACTTCCCGAAGTGGTCGCCAGGTATCGAATGTTCGGAGCAGTGGCTCGGCAGCGACATCCTCAATGACCTGCATAGATCAAACGGTTTGATCTTATCGGGAGGAGGCAGCCTGTGCTCCACTTGGCCAGACAAAATTCACGAGCGGGCAGCTCTCATGGATGCGGCAGTAAAGGCGAATATCCCCGTAGTGGTACTGGGCCAAACTTTGGGGACCGCTCTCACGGCTGATGAGCGTCGGCTTCTTGGGAGATCCTTTAGTCACATCAGATGGCTAGGTGTGCGTGACGAGGCGTCGGCCGCCCTGGCTCTGGAACTTGGCACACCGGCCGAACAAGCGCACCTCCAGATGGACTGCGCCTTTTTTCTGGATTCGCGGGAGCCCGAGGCTGATCGCGCGCAACCATTTTGCGATCCGGGCCGCAGATGGATCGTGGTTACGCTCGACGCCTCTTTCGGTGCGCCAGAGAGAGCGAGCTGTGTCGAGGTGCTGGCGAGCCAGTTGGATAGCCTCGCGCAACATCTTCAAGCGTCGTTAGTGTTCGTGCCGCACGTCGGAGGGCAGGATGCCGGTGACGCACTCTCCGACGAGGTCGCCGGCCGGGCACTCGCAAAGCATTTGGGTTCTAAGCTCACGTCAGTGGGACTCTGGCCGCCGCGCGAGGTGCGGTGGCTGATCGAACACGCCGTGATGGTGGTGTCCACGCGTTATCATGCGCTGGTTTTTGCCACGGCCTCCCAAGTGCCCGCCATCGGCATTTATTCCGACGATTACAGCCGCATTAAGCTTCGCGGGGCCCTTAGCAATGCAGGCCTGGAATCATGGTGCATTTCGGCCGCCATGGCGGAAAGAGGTCATCTGTTTCCGTTGGCTGCCGAGCTTTGGCGCCAGCGGGATCAAGTGTCTGGCCGCTTGACAAACCTGCGCGCCGCCGCCTGGCCGCGAGAGCTTCAACGCTGGGTGGCTATCAGCGACGCTTTAGCGCTGAAACGCGACGCTACGCTCGCAGCCCCTCAAGTACCCGCTCCGAGATGCCATTCAGCCACGAATGCCGAGTCCCAATGCGCTCTCATCGACGAAGACTGGCTTACTTACGAACAACAGGGATATTTGCGCCTGGGTAAGATTCTCAGCGATGAGGCTCTTGCGGCCCTCGGTGAACGTTTGAACGCAATCATGCTCGGTCAGATCCACTATCCGACGCTCGAGATGCAACTCGATACCGGAGGCGCTTATGAGGATCTGCCGGATCCGGTTCGCGGGTTCCTCCGCTCGACTCTTGCGTACCGGAAAATTCAGGGCCTCGAGTCTGATCCAATAATTCTAGAATTGATCACGCGCCAGATATTTCGTGAAATCTGTGCGCGTCATTACGGAAGGCACGCCAGCATTTCTATCTTCCGCGTGATGATGATGAATAAGCCTGCTGGCCAAGGCACCCATTTGCCCTGGCATCAGGACGCGGGAGACGTGTGGAAGCTTGACCGAGATCCGCTGGTAACCACGTGGATCGCGCTTGACCCCGCGACACGCGCCAACGGCTGCGTGCAGGTCATCCCAGAATCCCATCGCCTGGGTCTCCTCAGTAAGCGCGGAAGCACCCTCAGTGAAGAAAACATTCGAAGGTACTGCCCGGAGAATAAAATCGAATACCTCGAACTCGATGCGGGCGAGGGGCTTCTACTTCACAACTGGCTCCTGCATCGCAGCGATATCAATCGTACAAACTCGCCGCGACGCGCTCTGAGCGCCTGCTACATGGACGGAAGAACGCTGAATACGCTGACGGGCGAGCGTTTTCCGATCATCTTCGGAGAGTCTGAGGAGCCAGAAATTGCTCTCCCATTTATGCGCGCGCTTCTAGACAACGTACGTTGTTACGAATTTATGTTCCGGGATGCGGAACGGTATGCCCTGAGCCTCCTGGAAGACAATCGGATACGCGAGGGCATGCGTGCGGAGGCGGAGCGTTACGCTAAGTCGCTCGAAGAGGCGCTGCGTCGTATCGTGGAAAACGAGCCAAAGACGCCTGAGACCGTTTCCAAGCGGACAGAAGCCGAAGGTAGCCGATGACGGCGGTTTTCACCATCATCGCTAAAAACTATCTTCCGAGTGCAAGAGTGCTGATGCGCTCCCTTGCCGAGCATCATCCGGAATGGAAGCGTTACGTGATACTGGTGGATTTGGTCGACGGCCACTTCGATCCGCGTGTCGAAGATTTCGAGGTTGTCCTGTCCAATAGTCTGTCGATCCCCGGATCTCCTTGGTTTCATTTCAAATACACTGTTCTAGAGTTAAGCACCGCCGTCAAGCCTTATGCTTTTCAGCACCTGTTCGAACGCTATGGTTTCGAACACATCGTTTATCTCGATCCGGATATTAAAGTCTTCTCCAGCTTGATTCGGGTGGTCGATGCATTAGCTTCGGCTAATATTGTTCTCACGCCACATCTCACGGCTCCCTTGGATGACGACCGGCGACCCACGGAAATTGACATTCTCCGCGCGGGCGCCTATAACCTCGGGTTTATCGCGGTCAGCCGTGGGCCGGAAACCGCAGCCTTTGTCGCGTGGTGGCAGCAAAGACTCTACGATCACTGTGTAGTTGATCTTGCGCGCGGTCTATTCGTGGACCAGCGCTGGGTTGACCTGGTGCCAGGGCTTTTCGAAGGCGTAGCGATAATTCGCGATCCGGGTTATAACGTCGCCTACTGGAACCTTTCTCATCGCAGCATTTCCGATTGCGAATCGGGATACGAAGTAAATGGAGAACCGCTGTGCTTTTTTCATTTCAGCGGCTACAATCCCGATCTGCCCGATCAAGTCTCCGTTCATCAGAATCGCCATGCGATGCGAGATCTGCCAAGGGCGACCCAGGAAATTATCCTGGCATATCGCCGCGAATTGCTCGAAGCGGGCTTCGCTCAATGCCGGAAATGGCCCTATGCGTTTGCCACATTTGCCAACGGCATTGTCATACCGGATCTTGGCCGGCCCATCCATCACGAAGTTCCCGATCTGATGGAATCCATCCAGGACCCATTCTCTGAAAGTGGCTTCCATGCCTTTGTGAGTAACTGGAATGCTCCGGTGGAAGACGGAACCAGCACTCACCCCGGCATCTCCCGGCTTGGCTATCGGATCTATCGCACGCGTACCGATGTGCAATCCGCCATGCCCGACATCTTTGGATCTAATTACAGACGTTTTCTAGAGTGGATGCTCGTCAGCGGAAGAGCTGAACATGGATTGGGAGATGTATTTCTGGCCACGGTCGTCGATGCCATCCATACCGTAAAGGCCTTCCAGGAGCAGAAGGTCACCCAATCACCGGTCCTGGCAATAGACAACAAATTTGTCGATTGGCCGGTTTCGGGGGCGGCTGGAGAGGGAACCAGGCATCTCCGATTGACGCGAATAGCGCTTGCGATTTACGAGTCGCGGCCGGAACTTCAGCGATATTTCCCGGACCCGTGCGGACGCGATAGTGCCCCATTCCTGGTTTGGCTACTTACCTACGGCAAGAAAGAACACAACCTCACCGCACTCCACCTGGCTCCCATGAAAATCCAGTGGCGTTCGGTCGTAAACGCGCAACCTACTGTTCTGCGGCGTCTCCGATACGAAGTGACCTTGAGGGCATTTTCCGCGTCTGTATATGCGCGGACCGCGTTAAAAGGGGTTGGTTTATTTGGCAGGCGACTGTTTCGTTCCCAAGAACAGCGACCGGCTAAGCAAATGACGATTCGACCTAAGAACGCGGAACCGCTCAAGTTCGGCGTGAACTTGGTCGGCTATTTCCAGTCGGAGACTGGCGTGGGTCAGTCGGTTCGGTCCGCCTACGAAGCGCTCCAGGCCGCGGAGATACCTGTAGCGCGGCATGTCATTCGCGATTCCGCATCTGTGTCCCGCCGCGACAGCTGCGCTGAACCCAGCATCGCTACTCGCTACTCGAACAACCTATTTTATGTCAATGCCGACCAGACCCGAGTCGTAAGGCGCAAACTGGGAGTTGACTTCTACCGAGACCTTCGCAACATTGGCTTCTGGACCTGGGAGTTGGGGGAGTTCCCCGATCAGTGGGACGACGCGTTTCAATCCTACGGCGAAATCTGGACTCCAAGCAACTTCTGCCGCGATGCCGTTCGCAAAAAAAACATACTGCCCGTTTACAGGATGCCTTATCCTGTTGAACCCGATGGCGATGCATCAATGGACAGGCAAGCGTTCGGTCTCGATCCAAGCTGCTTTACGTTCCTTTGCGCCCTTGATGTATTGAGTGTGCCAGAGCGCAAGAACCCGCTCGCTGCCGTGCGGGCCTTTGAGCGAGCATTCCCGGCCGGCTCACACTGCCAGTTGGTCGTAAAGATCAACCATGCCGTTACTCGTCATGTGTACCTGGATGAGCTCCGGCAAGCGAGCCAGTCCGGCGCGGTGAAGATCATCGACGCAACACTCACGCGCTCTGAGATGTATGCTCTCACGAAGTGTGCCGACTGTATCGTGTCGCTACATCGCTCGGAAGGGTTTGGTCTGCTGATCGCAGAGGGCATGTACTTCAAGAAGCCCGTGATCGTCACGAATTACTCCGGCAACACGGACTTTACAACGGACGAAAACGCAATGCTCGTGGATTATCGCCTGATACCCGTAGGATTGGGCCATGAGCCCTACAGTCCCGAGGCCCTTTGGGCGGATCCGGATATCGATCAGGCGGCGCGCCACATGTCGCTGATTGCGTCAGACGCCGAAGTCAGGGCGCAACTTTCTGCAAGGGGCACCTCGTTTGTACGGGCCAACCTGAGCTCCGCCGCCGTCGGCCGTGCGATGCGTGAGCGGCTTGAGGCGTCCGCCGCTTTGCCTCCCCCTTTAGCCCGGCGCCGCTCCGCGGCAGCACGCTAGCCAATGTCGCGTAGCCAGCATCCGCGGTCCCGCAGAACCACATCGTCTCCAGCCAATGTTTTGGCAAGGGACCGAAGCGGGCCGGAAGATTACTGGAAGAGCGTCCGCAATTTCGTGTTGGCCGCCGTGGTGCTCTACGCTTTTATCTGCACCTTCCCGATCCAATTTGAGCCGCTTCAGAGTGGACTCGACGGCTCCTGGATGTATGCCATCAATCGGCTTGCGACCTCCGCCACCGACGGTATCGGAAGGAACGTAGCTTTTACCTATGGCCCCTGGGGCTTTGTCTTAGAGCCTAGAGAGGTAGGAAACGGCACAACTCTTATCGCTTCCTGCGTGGTCTGGACCGGATTGCACATTGCTTTGTTCTATCTCGCGGTCGGGTGTTTCCGCAAACACGCTAGTCGTCTCGTCACATTTTGCGGTGGCTACTTCGTCTTGAACGCATTCGGACCGTCGGAAGAGCAGCGTCTCCTATTCGTTGTCGGCGTCTTAGGTCTGCTCAGCATCCGGAAGAGCAGCTCAACGATGCTCTGGGCCGCGCTCTCCGGCGTGTTGGCGGCTGCTTGTTTATTCTTGAAGTTCAACCTTGGAATATCCGCGATCTGTGTCGTAGCCACGTCGTGGATAGTCGTTTCACAGGATTTCACGCCGGCGGGTCGCCGCAAGCTGGTTGTTGGCATCGCCTCGTTGGCCTTGTCTGGTTTGACATTCGGGTTGCTGTGCTGCGGTTCGCTGAAAAACCTGTGGCGCTGGCTCGGCACGTCGGGGGAAATCGCGAGAGGCTACAGTGCGGCCATGAGTATTCAGGGTGGATGGATTCCGCTCGCCCTGGCCGCGCTGGATCTGCTTATTTTAATAGCACTTTGGTACGGTCTGGCCCCGGCAACCAGGCGCGGTTTCTGGCTGTTCGTGCCAGGCATCTATTTTGCGTTTAAGGAAGGATTCGTCCGTCAGGACAACCACAGGACTACGTATTTCATCGCGATGGCGACGATTCCAGTTTTGCTGTTGGTGTGCGAACCGACGAAGAAAGAAGTCTGGCGCACGGCGCTCTGTTTTTTGCTGCTGACTGGAACGACGTTGGCATATGGCAGCAGCTATGTGTCTCTTCCGGGCCGGCCTATCGATGACGTACGCTCCGTTGCCTCCAAGGAGACCGGTATCGGGGCGATCTCAAAGCTGCTGCAAATAAAGGAAACGCGGGCCGCCTTGCGCGCGGCGGCGACTGAAAACTTACGCGCCGACTATTTGCCAGAGACCTGGCGGGAACACTTTGCGACTGCGAGGGCCACAGTATCGATCCTCCCGTCGGAGCTCTCGATCGCAGCGGCGAACAGGATGGACTGGCGGCCTATTGTTCCGTTGCAACTCTATTCGGCCTACACTCAGTCGCTCGACGCCGCCGCGGCCGCCGCACTCAGGAACCAAGGTCCGGACGAACTGATTGTTCAATATGACGGTATTGACGGACGCAATCCTGTACTCGACACGCCCGAGACGTGGCGAACCGTATTACAGAACTATCGAGTCCGTGACGTCAGCCTGCGCGGACGTCGAGCTCTGCTCGAGCGAGAGCAGCTCCGGCCGGAGACGATTCAGGAGCTTTCCGGAGGGCGCGCATCGCTCAATGAATGGATCGGTGTGCCGCGGACGCAGTTTGTCGAATACGCCGCTTTGGACGTCGGTCCGACAGTTGCCGGGGCACTGACAGACATCCTTTACCAGCTCCCTCCGCTGAACATCGAGTTAATCCGGACCAGTGGACGATTCAGTCGGTTTCGGATCATATCGCGCACGGCGATCAACGGGGTTCTGATTAATTATCTTCCTGAGTCGGAGTTCGAACTCGAGAAACTCGTGGAAGGACGCGCGAACGATGCCGTTGTGCGATTCCGGCTGGTTGCGCCCGCTAGTGCTTGGTTGTTCCGGCAACAATACACTTGGCGGCTGCTCAGATCGGATCGCTCCATTAGCCCTGCAGAAGCGAAACCAGCGCAGTCCATGTCAGAAGTCAAACTGGAGCCAGGGTCAGGGCGCCCGGCGGTAGTTGTTGTTTCCGTCGCCGATCCAAATGGCGTGCGCGATCTTCGGCTGCTTCAAGTTTTAGTGAATCACGGGTTGGACGGTGCTCATGCCTGCTATGTCAGCTATGACGTTGCCGATGACCGGCTCTGGCTCATGAGTGACGGCGGGCAGGGCTCAGCCGGCTCCGGCCATCCTGGAGATCACGTGATTCTGTCGAACTCACAGTGCAGCATAGCCCTTGAACATGCCGTGTCTACGCTTGAAGAAAAGACGATGTCATTGAGAATACCGATCGCGCTCGAGCATTCTTTCACGGGCGTTCAGCATGTATACGTGTCCGAGATCGACGTCAGCGGGTTGAGAACCGACTGGATCGATCGCGGCGGGTGGCAGGCGAAATAGTAGATCAACAGAACAACTTCCATGTGGGCCGCTCTTTGCCGCGCGGCACCGTTCCCCCTGAGACGTGAGAAAAAAACCTCTAGAGGCTCATCGCACAAACAACAACGTTGCCACCATCCACAAGCCCATCCCCGCGTAGAGGGCGCGATACCGTGCTCGAAGTCGCTGGATGCTTGCGAACGTCAGGCCGGATTGCATGGCCGCGAGAGCCCAATAGACGTGCAGAGGAAAGATGAGGACGACCACGGCCAGCGGACGGGGCACTATACCCCGCAGGGCCAGCACGAGCAATAGGATATCGGCAATCGTAAAGAGAATCAGCCCGCCGATGAAGCTTCGCATTTTTCCGAACGTTACTGCGTTGGTTCGGATGTCATTCACCCGATCGCTGTCGCTGTCACGGGTCTCATGGGTCAGGTGACCAGCCACAAAGACCAGCGCGAAGAAGCTGCCAATCTGAATACCTCTCCAGTCGGGAGCAGTGAATATCGAGTAGCCGAGCAGGAAGTGCAGTAATCCTCCAGCGGAATGAAGCAATGAACTTAGCACCGGAACGCCCTTTAAATGGACATTCGGAAAGGAATACATTGCGCTGAGTCCCGCTATGGTCACGGCGATGATCAGCGTCGAAGATCCGAACGCTCTCAGCAGCAGAAGGGCGGCCACCAGCAACGCCAGGGAGAGGTAGCCGACGCCATTGCGGCCAATGCCCCTGGTTGTAAACATGCCGTCCCTCCGGTTCGGATCGCGAGCGTCGTAGCTCATGCCAGACCAATCATTAACAACGAAAATGTGCGCTACGAGAAAAGTGCTGCCAGCCGTCAGCAAAGCGATTGCGGCGCAGCGCGCGATGGTGAGATGGCCTGTTGCGAAAAGCGCTCCGAGCAGCGGCGATCCCTGCAGCAACAACACTTCACCCAGGCGAATGCACGAAAGCAAACGAAGCACGCGATGGGCCGGATGCTGTAGATAGGAGAGCGTAGTCCCTGTCGTTGGGGACGTCAACGCTCCCTCCGTCGCGCGACTGCCCGCTCGTTTTCGAAATACAGCCTCAGCCAGAGGGCGTAGCCCATGCTTTCGGACCAGTAAAATCTTGGCACCGAGGCTGTCAGATCGTTGTGATAGAGCAGGGGAGGGTTCTGCCGCAGGAGCGCGAAATCATCGCGGGAAAGTGTTTGGAGCACGCTTTCGACCTCCGTTCGTCGGGGTGGCGTGGCGCCGGCACGAATGAAGGGCTGGAGCAATCGGGCCACCGCGATCCACTCCTGCTGCCCGACTGCAGCCCGGTTCAACAGAGAGGGCGGCACTTCAACCGTGCAGCCGGTATTGTACAGGTCGGCTTGACGCAGGATGGGAATAACGGGGGCCATCCGATAGTAGACCCAAGACTGATCGTTCGTGATCTGCTTGCCAAGAGCGCGGCATAACGCGCGGGCGGCCGGTGGATCCTCGGTCGCGAGCAGCAGAAAGACGTGCATCTGGATGCCGGCGTCAGCGGGATTCGGATCGGTGCCCGGGTCGATGCACTCATAGCGTTCCCGGGGGCTGAGCCATGTCCGGTAGAGCCCGTCGGACCTCCTATAGTTGCGCAGTGTTGCGAGCGCCTGCCCTAGCCGCCCTCGGTCAGCAGCAGGGGCGATTCTCCATACTAGAGCAGTGTCATCTGCGTCAGGCGTGATGGCACAACCAAGCGTGCCGATGACGGGAGAGTCGGGCCGGCCATGATAGCGGACAAGACCACCGTCTTCGATTTGCGCGGCGAGAAACCGGCGCGCACTTGTCAAGTTCCCTGCCAGTTGAGCCTGCCCAGCAATCGGGGCAAGCAGATCCGCCATCATCGCGTTGAAGTAGGTGCTCATTTCCGGCCGCGGATGTCGGTAGCTCGGAGTCTTCGTGAAGTCGGTGAGCCAGTAGCCTTGAGAGTCCTGATGCGATGCGATGAAACTGGACGCCTGCCGCGCTCTTGCGGGTAGTGTCTGCGTGTCCGGTACAGCCCTAGTTATCGCGGGCGAAACGGGGGGCGCCGGTTCCGCCACTGAGAACCTCGTGTCGGCCAGAAAGAACATGTCGCCAGCTTCCACTGCCCGAACAAAGATGGCGAGCAAATGGTCTCCCGGATCGATGTCGCGGGCTGCCAGTCTGATGCGCCAGCCGGAGACAAACGGCACGCCCAGTGCTTCCGTGACATCCGGTCTCGCGGAAAAATTGGGGGTTGATGCCACCGCTTGACCATCCAACATGACGATCACTTCTCTTGGATCGCGTCCGTTTGCCAGCGCCCATCCTTCCAGGTTGATCTCCTTACCATCGGCGAACCTCAAGGGTGCTCCGTCATACGTCGTGGCGATCTCCAGGCTGCCGCGCACGGCAGTGTTCAGGTCCCGTGGGGCGGCTGGGTGCTGCAATTCGATCAAGAAAGGGCTGTTTCGCGGATTCCAGGCTGCGCGCATGGCATCCGGTCCGCTCTGGATCGCAAACAGGGCGGCCTCGCTGGCACCCGTGTACCAGAACGCGCCGATCGCTTGCAATGTAACAGCGACCAGGCAGGCCGCTACAAACACCGTTCGCCCGAACCAGCGAAGTGTATTGAAAACCGGAGGCAGCATCCAGACCAGCATCGGTAGTGCACTGGTCAGCCACCGCGGTCCCCACCCGAAGCCCTGTCTCCAGTCGGTCTTCGCGTATGTGGCAATGAGTAGCACGACAGCCGTGCCCATCGCGATGCTGAGGAATCGGGTATCGCGCTCGCGCCAGATGCGCCGGACGAAGACCGGAATGAACAACAGGAAAGGTGAGTAGACAACCAGGCCGCGCGCTGGACTGAACAGCAAGCCCAGCACACCGGTCACCGGGTTGAAACCAAAGTACCCCTTCTCGCGGACCATTCCATAGCCACCGGCCCAATGGCCGGCGATACCGAAATTGTAGGCCAATAAAAGAAGCCCGGGAGCCAGTGCGGCGCCAATCAGTAAAGGAGCCTTACGGCCCGCCCACCGCAATCCGTATAGACCGATGGCGGCTGCGAGGATGGAATCGGGGGGCCGATTGCAGGCGACCAATCCGCACAGAAGTCCCGCCATCGCAACTGCGCCCGGCGTGCTAGGTCCGGTTACCGCGAGCAAGATCCCCACGATCAAAAGCTCCGTCATGCCGTGCTGCCAGAGTGCCTGGCTGCCGATCATCCATGTGGCGGTCCCCAAAGCATACGCGAAAGTCAGCAGCAACGCGACCCGACTCCCAGTCCGGCGCCTCAATAGGAGGTAAAGGAGAGCGGCGGAGGTGGCAGCGATCAGAGAGGCCGAGAGTTTTTCCATGATTCTCGCCACCCAGTCGAACCGCCACTGGTCCCAGCCTTTCATGTTGAGGTAAAACACAGCGGGCGCGTAGATCGGCGCCAACAATACGGATATTGCTACCGGGTATATCGAGATCTTATGACCGTCGGCGCTCCACACCATCCAGTACGCTTTCCACAGCCACTCGTTTGGTGGGTGCTTGTGTCCCGGCGGTACGCCGATCTTTCTTCCCTGGGAGGCGATCGTCTCGATGGGATCAAGCCGCAGAGTGTGGTAGCGCCAAAGGCCGAAGGGAAGGTAGCGAGCCGGGTAGGTGTCGCCAGCTGCAATCAGGCGCATGTTCGCGTTGTAGATCAACAGACACAACGCCCATATCAGCATGGCGATCCACAGGTCTTTGCGAGTTCGCCTCGGCGTGGATTCCTCAGGGCAGTCCGTTTTCGAAGCGTGAGGTGCCGCCGATGTCATGGCGGATATTGGATTCCCGTCCTTCGCAATGGCCAACTCCTGATCGGAATGGCTAATTGTAACTCATCCCTCGGAGAAAATAGAGGAGTAAGAATGCTTGGTTGCGAGTTATGTAGTATAGAAATACGAGTGGTTCAACCGGTTCAATTCGCTATTTTGACCGTTCATTCTACGCTATCGAGAGCCGAGCATATCATTCTGAATGGAAGCAAGGTGGGGATCGGGGGGATGAATCGACGCGGACTTCTGGGATTCATTTTTCTTGGTGTTTTTGTAGCGCTTGTATCCTGCAAGCGGGAGGCAACTGTCAGTCGCTCTTCGTTACCCTTTGGCAGCGTCGATCTGCCCGGGCCAAAGTCTACCGTGCGGGGTCCCATGCAAGTAGCAGGCTGGGCACTTGCCGACCAGCCGATTCGGGAAATCGCCGTTTACATCGATGGCCAGTATCTTACCTCGACTTCCCCGAAAATGCCCCGGCCGGATGTCGTCTTGGCTAAACCGGATTACAGGGACGCTCGAAATTGTGGTTTCACCTTGACCGTGGACACGCTCACCTTGGCCGTAGGGTGGCATGAAATCTTGGTCCAAGCCAGAGCCCAGGATGGTGCCACCCGGGACCTGGCCGCAGTGCCCGTGCTCGTCCAACGCTAGCAATCGGCATCTCATAGCAACGGCGGGCCGGTTCCCACTGTTCTGCGGTGATTTACAAAGGCGGAGGCGGTTCCGCAAACTGCGGGTGTAGGCGATTCTGAGGATACGAAGAGCCGAGAGTTCCAGAAAGCTCAACCGCTTTCAACACACTCGCCGAATGCCGCTAAAGTTAGGATGCTGAAAATAGGAGATTTTCTCGAAATTGCAACAACCGCCCTGGGCTCAGGGAGCCTGGTAATTTGCCCGCATCGACCAGTTGGACAAATGGGGTTTCGGGCTGGATGGCCTGGGTACGCGCCAAAAAGTTCCACCCGATAGGACCGATCCCCACCGTCGACAATCTGTTTCACGCCTTTGAGCCCTGTCCCTCTTCTCGTCAGCTTTAGCGTGGCAGATTAACTGCTCGACGCCTATCATTTTTCTTTCGGTACAGTATCGCGTCAGTGATGCGCCGGACCTGAATGTATTGGCTTCGAAGCCCACTTTTGAAACAGGTGATCTTTCATAAGGGCACAGATAAGGTACAGTCAGTGGGCTTGATTGTTTGATTCTTTATGGATTTGAACCCACGGCATCCAGATTTTGCGGTGCGGAAGTCTGGTTGGTCGATGAGTTCTCGCAAGTTATTGATTCTTTGGGGCGGCTGGTGGGATTTGAAACAACCGCACGGCCTGGACTTTGTGTAACTTATAGAAAACACATTGCCGCGAACGCCTCGGTTGCCGTCTTTGCCATCGCTCATTGCCCTGGATTGCCCTGGATTCCGGAGCACTAACTGGAAGGAGAAGTTAGGATTGGCGACAACCCAGAAGGGGCGATGGAGAACTTCCGGATAAACGGCCACACACTCGACGTGAGCCAAGGCGCCTATGCGCGCTTCCGTCGCCGGGCGGAACAAAGTTGGTCGCGCTGACGTCGGCACCTGCCGGAGAAGGAGGGTGCAACTGAACGCATCCCTATTTTTGACTGGTGGGCATTCAGCGGGTGACAACCACTGCGACGCGTTTATCGCGACCAGAGATCACTAAATGAATAACCAAGTTTCCGCTCTAACCGGCGTTGATATCATGGCCCCGGATTTTCGCCGGTTAGATACTGATCCAGTGCCTCCTGGAGCTCGGGTATCCGGGAGGAGGCAACATTCCAGACTTCGTCGAGATCCACGCCGATATAATCGTGGATCAGTACATCGCGCATGCCACAGATCGCCTTCCAATCGAGTGACGGAAGGCGGCCTCGCGCCTCAGCGGAAACACGCTTGGCCGCCTCGCCGATCACCTCCACGTTGCGGATAACGGCGTCCTGCAATTGCTCGGATATCATGAACTCCTCTCTGCCGGCCGCGATGAAGCGGGTGATGCGGTGGCAGCGTTCAACCATGTGGTGCAGGTAGAGCCGGTCATCCTTCAAAGCGGCGTCGCCTCGCGAAGGATGCGTTCGCGAACGTACCAATGGAGAGACTTCTCGGTACCGACATGGACCTTCATTCCAAGCAAATCCTGGAGATCTTGAACGAGCCCGGCATGATCCATAAGACTCCGGCCCGGTTCCCAGGCGACCAGTAAGTCGAGATCGCTATTTTCATCGGCCTCATTGCGAGCCACGGAGCCGAAGACACGCAGGCTGTGCGCACCACGCTGCCGGGCTAGCCGGAGGATCTCCTCTCGGCGTTCCATCCGCAAGGTGTTCAGGGTCACCACGTCTCTATTGTGCGACAAAAGGAATTCTGCCCGCCAATTCTAAGTCTCGAGACGTAGGACAAGAGCGCGCCTGCGAGATTCAGCTTCAATGGGGCGCCTTCAGCTGATCGCGGAAATATGGTCGCCGAGGTGGGGGTCGTTCCTTTAGCCGTGCTGAGGGGTCCGTAAATTATAGATTCTACGTTGCCTTCGATGCCACTTTTGCCATACATTCCAGGATGCATTGCCCGACATTGCCCGACGGAAAACATTCGCGCTGGGAAATGTATCGGATGCTCGCCGTGCTCTTGATAAGAGGAACCGCCGCCCCAAGTGGGGAAGGCGAAGCACGACGAACTGGCGGCAATGTAGGCTGCCGCTGAAAGTGGAGAGCATTTCAACTCGCCATAAGCTCGAGGCTGCCGCGCTGGCGACTGGACTAGCTACTTTCCGGCGCAAAAATGACCTTTCCGAACGAAGGCGGCCTTGCTATGGAGTTTTTGCGGATGTTGGGACGTTACTTTGGGTAACTCTGG
>Ga0302326_10005419_pt1 | contig 29099 bp, 32 predicted proteins | sample Palsa_T0_3_FD_202264 | JGI IMG/M metagenome (GOLD analysis project Ga0302326, IMG submission 202264) | Peat permafrost microbial communities from Stordalen Mire near Abisko, Sweden - Palsa_T0_3 | ecosystem: Environmental > Terrestrial > Soil > Palsa > Peat permafrost | place: Sweden: Abisko... | reverse complement strand
AAAACGAAGCTGGTGCCTTCCCCGAAAGCGTCGCGGTCTTATCGCTCGTGCTCTCATACGATGATGAAGCCGATCGGGGAGACGCGCAGCTCGCAGGCACTTCCGGCTGGAAACTCTCTTGGTCGTTCGACGGCATCGCATACACGGAGTACGCCGCCGTGATCGCGTCGTTCGCCGACGACGTTTAGCGCCACGCCGTGACCGTCGGCGAGGTCTTCGACGCGGCGCGTCGCCGGTTCGCAACGCTGCACGGGGAGTCGGCCAGGATCGATGCGGTCCGCCTCCTCGAAGCCGCGCTCGGACGCGACGCCGCCTGGCTGCTGGCCCACGACCGCGATCCGCTCGCACCCGATGTGCTCGAAGCATTCGAGGCGACGGTGCGGCGCCGGGAGGCAGGCGAGCCCATGGCCTATATCGCCGGCCGCGCCGGATTTTACGGGCGCACCTTCGCCGTTTCTCCCGCCGTCCTCGTGCCGCGACCGGAAACCGAAGAACTCGCCGAGTTGGCGATCAACTGGCTGCGCACCCTCGGAAAGCCCGAGCCCGCGGTCTGCGATGTCGGCACCGGCAGCGGCATCCTCGCGGTCACGATCGCGTGCGACATTCCCGAGTCGCACTGCACCGCCATCGACATCTCCCCCGCTGCCCTTGAGATCGCCCGGCGCAACGCAGCCTCACTCGGCGTGGAAACGCGAGTCGCCCTTCTGCACAGCGATCTCCTCGAGGCCGTTCCGCCGCAGGCGCGCTACGACTGCATCGTGGCGAACCTTCCTTATGTCCCTAGCGCGGAGATCGCCCCTGCGCCCAACCCGACGTCGTTCGAACCGCGCCTCGCCCTCGACGGCGGAGCGGACGGCCTCGACCTCTACCGCCGCCTCTTCCCGGCTCTGGCCGCGCACCTCAACCCGCGCGCCGCCGTCTTCCTAGAAGCCGCCCCGCAAAGCAGCAATCCGCTCGCACGCCTCGCCACCGCCGCGTTTCCGGGAGCCCAAATTCGCGTCCACCACGACTACGGCCGCCGACCGCGCCTGGTCGAAATCGCTTTCGCCGAAATTTAGAAAACGGCGCCAGGAGATTATCTCCAGGTTAAGAAGCGATGCGGTAGAGTTCTTCCAGAAGAGAGCTCCAGGCCGAGAAGGCAACGCATGAGAAGCAGACCGGCGCGAGACCCGGTCTGCTTTTTTGTTTGGCGCAGCCTCAAAGGTCTCGGGGGAAGGTTCACCTAAGGTGGAACTCCGCTTGGCGAAGTATATTTTCTTCACGGGTGGCGTCGTGAGTTCGCTTGGAAAAGGCATCACGGCCGCATCGCTCGGGCGGCTTCTCAAGAGTCGAGGGCTGTCGGTCTCGATTCAAAAGCTCGACCCCTACATCAACGTCGATGCCGGTACGATGAACCCGTACCAGCATGGCGAGGTCTTCGTCACGGAGGACGGCGCCGAGACCGATCTCGATCTCGGCCACTACGAGCGTTTCATCGACGAGCCGCTGGCGCGCATGAATAACGTGACGACGGGGCAGATCTACGCCTCGGTCATCGATAAGGAGCGCCGCGGCGACTATCTCGGTGCGACCGTTCAGGTGATCCCCCATATCACGAACGAAATCAAGGCGCAAATCACGCGCGTGGCCGACAAGAGCGGGGCGGATATCTGCATCGTCGAGGTCGGGGGTACGGTCGGCGACATCGAATCGCTGCCCTTTCTCGAGGCGATTCGCCAAGTGCGCTACGACGTGGGCGAAGAGAACGTGATGTTCGTGCACCTGACGCTGATGCCGCATCTTGGCGCCGCGGGCGAACTCAAGACCAAACCCACGCAGCATTCCGTGCGCGAACTACGCGCGATCGGGATATCGCCCGATGCGATCGTAGTGCGCACGAATTCCGAACAAGCGATTCCGGTCGAACTCAAGGAGAAGATCGGGCTCTTCTGCGATGTCCCGGCCAGGAACGTCGTGCAGTGCGGCGACGCGCCGACCATCTACAAGGTGCCGCTCAACCTCGAGCGCGAGGGCTTGGCCGAGGCCGTGATCAAGCGCCTCAAGCTGCAGACGCAACCCCTCGAAATCGAGGGCTGGGAGAGCGTCGTCGAGCGCATCATGCACCCGAAGGGGCGCGTCAAGATCGCGCTCGTGGGCAAGTACGTCGAACTCAAAGACGCCTACATCTCGATCATCGAGGCGCTCGGCCACGCCGGCATCGCGCACGACGCCCACGTCGAGATCAAGCGCGTCGATAGCGAAACCGTGGAGAACTCGGGAACCTCCGTCCTGCACGGCGTCGACGGCATCCTCGTCGCTCCGGGTTTCGGATCGCGCGGCGTCAAGGGCAAATTGCGGGCGATCCAGTTCGCCCGCGAGCGCAGGATCCCGTTCCTCGGGATCTGCTTCGGTATGCAGCTCGCCTGCGTCGAATTCGCGCGCAACGTGTGCGGCCTGCCCGAAGCGATGACCTCCGAAGTGGAAGAAGCGTCGCCGGACCCCGTCATCGACTTTCTGCCCGATCAGCGCAACATCGAATTGATGGGCGGAACGATGCGCCTCGGCGCGTACGACTGCCGGCTCGAACCCGGGACGCTTGCGGCCCGGGCGTACGGTACGCTCGACATCAGCGAACGCCATCGCCATCGCTACGAATTCAACAACCGCTACAAGCCGCTCTTCGAAGAGCACGGGATGATCTTCTCGGGTCATCACGCCGTGGGCCGTTCCACGCTCGTGGAGTGTATCGAACTCGCACCACCGCTGCATCCCTGGTTCGTCGGTACGCAAGCGCATCCCGAATTCAAATCGAGGCCCACGCGCTCGTCGCCGTTGTACCGCGATTTTGTCGGCGCCGCACTCGCAGAGATCGACGAGCCGGCGCGCGAGGGTGCCGGCGACGCCTCCGTCGCAAGAGCCACCTGAATCCGGCAGAGATCACCTTCGTCGTCCTGATGAGGGACGAGGCCGAGAACGTGTCTCGGGCGCTCCTGAGCGTGCCGTGCGAATCGGGGATCCTCGCGATCGACGCGCAGTCGCAGGATCGCAGCGTTGAAATCGCGCGCGAGTTTGGAGCGCGCATCGTCGTGCGACCGTGGGAAGGTTTCGTCGCGACGCGCCGCTTCGCCATCGGAAACGTCACCACGCCGTGGACGTTCATGCTCGACGCCGACGAAGCACTCGATGCGGAGCTCGGCAACGCACTCGAACGCTTGGTGCCGCAGGACGATGTCGACGGGTACACCGTGAAACGGGCCACGTATTTCTGCGGTCGCGCCATGCTTCACGGAACTTGGGGCGCCGATATGCCGCTGCGATTTTTTCGCACCAGCCGGGCGGCGCTCGTCGCAAATCCCGTCGGCGGGGGCGTCGCCGACGTGCACGAACGCTGGACGGTGCCGGGCCGCACGGAGACAGTCCCGGGTACGTTGCTGCACTACTCGTATCCGACGCTGGCCGCGTATGGCGCCAAATTGCAGCGGTACACGACGCTTGAAGCGCACGGTTTACGCGGTTCGCCGTTCTCGCTCGTGCGCGAATCGCTGCTCGCGCTGTTGCGAGTTCCGAACGCCCTTTTCGTGCGCAGCGGCTGGCTTGACGGTTGGCGCGGCGCGTACGTCGCGGCGGGTTCGGCCGCCTATCCCGTGATCGTCGCTTGGAAGGCCCTTCGTTCGTGAGGCCGGACGTGGCGCTCGATCTTCCCCGGGCCCGCCAACTGTCGGTGGGCATGCGGGCCTACGCCGAGGAACTGGCACGACGGCTGCCGCGCGTAGCGCCCGATCTGCGCTTTGCGACCGTTGCGCGCGCCGGGGCGCTCAATCTCGCCGAACAGATCGTGGTGCCATGGGCGCTGCACCGGCTGCGGCCGCGCCTCGTGCACTTCCTTTCGGTGTACGCACCGCTCGCCGGTCCGCAGCCTTCGGTGATCACCGTGCACGATCTCATCCATCTGCGCTTTCCGGAGTTTTTCAAGCGCACGGTACCGCCGTACTATGCAACCTTCGTACGCGCGGTCTGCGCGCGGGCGGCCCGGGTGATCACCGACGACGAGCGCACGATCGCGGACCTCCGGCGTTTTCTCGGCATCCCGCCCGAGAAGATCGTGGTCGTGCCGCTCGGGGTCGACGATGTGTTTTTCGAGCAGCCCGTTCCCGCGGCCGAACCCCGGCCATATTTTTTTTATGCCGGCAATCACCGCGAACACAAAGACCTCGCGACTTTATTCGCGGCGTGGGAGAGCCTCGACCCGGCGGCCGACGTCGATCTCCTGATAACGGGGGACGACGACCTCGAACCCGCCGCGCGCAGGCCGCGCCGGGAACGAGGATTGCTGCGTTTCCTCGGTGAGGTCGACCCGGCGCGGCTTGCCGGCCTCTACGCGGGGGCCCGTGCGCTCGTCCACCCGGCGCTCTACGAGGGGTTCGGCTTGCCGATGGTCGAGGCGGCTGCTGCCGGCGCCGCGGTTATCGCCTGCGAAGACGCCGTGCCCGGCGTTTTGCGGCCGTACGTCGATGTCTTCCCGGCGCGCGACGTGCGCTTGCTCGCGGGCCTGATGTCGCGCGCGCTCGCGGGGCCGAGCGCGCGGACGGAGGCGCAGCGGGTCGCGCGCACGCTCACCTGGGATCGCTGTGCCGAGCGAACCGCCGAGGTGTACCGTGCCGTGTTGCAGGAAAGACGCCGGTAATGATTCCGTTTTTTCACGTTCCCGTCTTGGCGATCGTCGCCTCCGCGCATTCCGAATCCTCGGAGAAGCCGGTGCGCACGATCGCGATCGAGATCAACGGCGAGGCGCTCCAAACGGACACGCCGCCGCTGCTCGTGAACGGACGGGTGCTCGTTCCGCTGCGCGACGTCTTCGATGCGCTCGGCATTGCGGTGACGCGCACGGGCAGCACGATCACCGCCCGCCTGCCCACGGGCAGCGTGAACTTTGCGGTCGGGTCGTCGTTTGCCAGGGTGAACGGACGGTCCGTGCGCCTCGAAGCGGCGACCATCGATCGCGACGGGACGACCTTCGCTCCTCTCCAATTATTGGTCGCGGCGTTCGGCGCGCAGGCGTCGTACGATCAGCATACCGAGCGCGTCGAGATCGTCTCGGCCTTCATCGGCCGCAACAGCGCCGCCGAGCAACAACGGCAGGATGGCGGGACCGACGTGCAAGGCGTCGTCTCCGCGATCGATTCCGATTCGAGCCCTCCGTCGCTGACCGTCGTGCGCGCGGGGACGTCGCGCACGGTGTCGGTAACCTCCGATGCGAAGATCTGGACGGAAGACGTTACGATTCATTCGCAGCTCAAAGGCGACTTCGGCGATATTCGCGTCGGCGATGCGGTGCACGCGATCCTCGCGCGCGACGGACGCGTCGTCTCGGTCTTCGACTTCTACAAATCCACGAGCGGCACGATCACCGCGGCGGCGCCTTCCGCGATCGTGCTCGAGAACGGCCGCGTGGTGACGCCTTCGGCGACAACCGAGATCTCCCTCAACAGCGCGGCCGCCCACGTAGCGGATTTGCACGTCGGCGATTTCGTCACGGTACGCAGCAATCCGGAAAGCGGTGAGCTTCGGCAGATCGTCGCCTCGCGCGCGCTCGATCAGGCGAGCGCGACCACGGCTCCTTCGCCGGCGGGAACGGTCCTGGTGACGATCGCGAGTGTCGACCTGTCCGCGACACGGCCGCTGCGCGCGGGCGAAACGCTCGACGTCGTGATGCACGGAACTCCCGGCGGCCATGCGAGCTTCGATATTGGCGACTATTTGAGCGGCATCCCGATGGAAGAACACACGGCAGGCGTGTACTCGGGAACGTACACGATTCCCGATCATTTCAACGTGACCCAAGTGCCGGTCTATGGCGAGCTGAGCTTGGGGACGAGCGTGGCGCCGCGCGCACAGGCCGCACAGACGCTCTCGGCGGCAACGATTCCACCTGCCATCGGAGAGATTGCGCCGCCCTCCGGGGAGGTCGTCAACAATTCGCGGCCGAGCATCTTCGCGACGTACTCGGCACCTACGGAAATCGCGATCAACGGATCGAGCGTTACGCTCAATGTCAACGGACACGACGTCACGTCCTCCGCAACGCGCAGCGACGGGTTCATCACCTACAGTCCCGGCGTCGATATCCCCGATGGCCCGGTGACCGTGATCGTCCGCGTGTCCGATGCCGCCGGCAATACGGCCGAGAAAACCTGGATCTTCACGATAAAAACGCGATGAACGCCGGAGAGGCCGCCCTTTGAAGGTGAATCTCATGCCCGCCGCGGCCGCGCTCCTGGGGGCCATGGGCCTTGCCGCATGCGGAGGTTCCGGCGACCCGGCCGGAAGCGGCCCGCAGTTGATTGTGGCGCGCGTACAAGACGCCGTGGGTCTCGATCCCGCCGTGCAAACCGACGGCCTCTCGCTGACCGTGTCGCAGGAAGTGTTTCGGAACCTCGTGCGCTTCAAGCCCGGTTCGTTCGACGTGATTCCCGACGTGAGCCGTTCGTGGAAAACTTCGGCCGACGGCAAGACGTGGACGTTTACGCTCGCGCCCGGCTTGAAGTTCTCCGATGGCGGAACGCTCGATGCCAAGGCCGTGAAGTTCAATTTCGATCGTTGGCGGTTGTCGAAGAATCCGTATCGCGGCACGTTCCCGTTCGCATACTACGCCGATATGCTCGGCGGCTTCGACGGCAAGAGCACGATCACGGGCGTCGATGCTCCAAACGCGACGACCGTCGTGCTGCACCTCAAGAACCCGTTCACGCCGCTCTTGCGCGATCTTGCGCTGCCCTCACTCGGGATCGGTTCGCCGGGCGCCATTGAAGTAGGGGCTGAGGCGTTCGATCAGCTACCCGCCGCGAGCGGCCCATACGACGTGGCGGAATGGGTGCACGACGATCACATCACGCTGAGGGCAAGCCCCACCTGGAGCGGGCCGAAACCCGTGTATGCGACGGTGATCGTGCGCGACATCCCCGACCAATCCACGAGCGTGCTCTCGATGCAAAAGGGCGACATCGACATGCTGATCGATCCGCGCCCGGACGATGCGAAGACGCTCGCCGCGCAACCGGGCATAGCGCTCTTTCATCCCGCGAGCAACAACGTGATGTACCTGGCGATGAACGTTCAAAAGAAACCGTTTGACGACGTGCGCGTGCGCCGCGCGATTTCGTACGCGATCGATAAGGCGGCGATCGTGAAACGTTTCTACGCGGAGGGCGCGACGGTCGCCGACAATTGGACGCCCGTCGGAATGCTCGGAGAGAATCCGGCGGTGAAAGCCTATCCGCACGACGTTGCGAAGGCGAAGGCGCTGCTCGCCGCGGCGGGGCTCGCGCATTTTGCGACCGAGTTGTATTACCCGACGTCGCCGCGGCCCTACATGCCGGAACCGCAGCGCGTTGCCGAAACGATTCAAGCCGATCTCGCGACGGTGGGCATCGCGGTGACCTTGGAGCCGTTCGAGTTCGGCGTCTTCTTGCACAAAGTGCAGAACGGCGAACATCCGATGTGCTTGATCGGGTGGACGGGCGATAACGGCGACCCCGACAACTTCATGTATCCGCTGCTCGATCAGGATAGCGCCGTGATCGGCGAAGCGCAGAACTATTCGTTTTGGCGCGACCCGGCGTTTCACACATTGATGCTCGCAGGACAGCGCACGCCGGACGGTCCCGCGCGAGCCGCGATCTACCGCGCGGCGAACGCCATGATCAACGATCAGGCGCCGGCCGTCTCGCTCACGCACTCGGTCGTCTCGTTCGCAGCGAAGTCCTCGATCGCGGGCGTCGTCTCGAGCCCGGACAACTCGTTCAATTTCGTAACCATGAAACCGAAAGGCGGTTCCTGATGGACGCGCAGAACTGTCCGTTTTGCAAGATCTTCAGCGGCGCGATTGCCGCGCAGATCGTTGCGCGCTCGGAGCACTCGCTCGTGTTCCGCGATCTCAACCCGCAGGCGCCGACGCACGTGCTCGCGATTCCCAAACGCCACGCGCGCGATCTCGGTGAGTTCGTCGCGACGGCGGATGCGGCCGAAGTGCTCGACCTCTTCAAGCTCGCATCCGAGGCCGGGCGCGCCGGCTCGACCACGGGCTATCGGGTCGTGACGAACGAAGGCATCGACGCGGGACAATCGGTGTTTCACGTGCACCTCCACGTCCTCGCCGGCCGGCACCTCGGGTGGCCGCCCGGATGAAGCAGCGTTGACGCTCTTGCTCGCAGCGATGACGAGCGCTTCAGCAACGTGGATTGTTATCCGCGCACCAAAAAACAACAGAAGCCGCGTTTCCACGGCTTCTGCCAATACTATCGGGGTGCGCGTTGCGGATACGTCCGCGGCGTTGAGTCTACCGGTGGTAGCCCTACTGTGCGCTCCCGGCACCATACTTAGGTGGATCCTGCGACAAACTCGCCCTCCTGAACTCTAAGCAATTCTGTATCAGCTGATTCACGCATTGTACGCCGATGTGCGCAGCATGTAAAGGTAGCTTCCGTCACGTTTTCGCATATGTTTCACATGGCGGACCCGGCATACGCTAGGGTGCGTTGCTGAGATCTCTGCGGCTGCTGCCGGCAAACGCGCTCGACGGATAATCGTTCTCGAGCCACGTCGCGACGGAGCGTTCGTACGCCGTGCCCTCAGCCGTGTGCGCGTGTTCGTAGACGCGCTGCATCGCGAGCAACTCGCGCGGGATCCAAGGATCGTTCGGATAGCGACGCTCCCAATCGCGAATCGCAACGATTGCGTAGGCGATCGGTCCGTCATCGAGCCGCTTGGTCCCGTCGTAGCGGTGAATGGCTTGCGCAATTCTAAACACGCTCATCGGATAAATACCAAACGTCATGTCCATTGGGGCGCTCGCACCGCCAACCGTAGCGGGCGCGCCGAGTGGGGTGAAGTCGAGCGTGACCGGACCGGTAGCTCTCGCGAAGGCCGGCGCAGTGCAGAACGTGACGCCGAGGACGACCCAATAGAAGCGAACGGGAAACACCAAGCGCGTACCTCCAGAATACATTTCGGCAGAGCGGCGCAGGGCCCGTTGCCGGTACTTCTTCGCCGCTCGTTAGCAGCTTCGTACATTACGAGGGGCGTCACGCCAATCATGCAGATTGCTAGCATCAAAGGCTACGCATTTTCGGCCTAGCAGCCTTGCCGAGCCGACAAACCGATTCGGCCTCAGCTGTAGACGTTTCCGATTAGACGTTCCTTAAACGTTGCGGGTTGCGCATGTGGTGATCCGAGACATTGCGTAGCTTGTTGCTATCCCCAAAGGGGGCGCAATTTTCGCAAATTTTTGAGGAGATGGTCGACCATGGCGTATTTTCGACAGTCCGGCGTATTGGCCACCGCGGCGCTCGCGGTCGCGGCCGCCGGCTGCAGCGGGGGCGGTTCTTCCCCGGCCCCGACTCCTAGCAGCGCGGCGACGCCGCCGGCGATTCTCGTCGCCGGCAACCAACGCACGTTTACCGGAACCGACACGACGACCCACGTGTACGCGAGTCCGAGTCCCGGTCAGGCAAATTACACGTCCGCGAGTACCTTCGCGGGCACGACGACGATCAACACCGCGGCCTCGGGCGCGCCCGCCGCGTGGGACATCAATTCGACGGTTACCTACACGGTGACGCAAGCCGCAACGACCGGAACGCAGACGCTGAGCACCGACACCGATACGTACGAGAACCAGACGATGTCCGGCAGCCAGACGACGATCAGCGAGACCGGCTCGAAGTCGACCACCACGGCGAGCGACGTGAGCGCCGCGGCGGCGGGAGGCGGTCCGTTTACGCTGACGACGAAAGCTACGACGGCGTACGTTTCGCCGTTCACGAATGACGTCTATCCCTTGCAGACCGGCCCGTCGATCACGGAGCCGCTCGCGCGCACGATCACCGAGTCGCAAACGGATCTGAACGCTGGCGGCGGGTCTCCGCCGTCGCCCTATTATTACGTAACCTCCGAGGCGGAGACATATAACAACGACGGGTCCTACATGATCGATCCCCGGAACTATTCGAACGGCGATATGCGCGTCCTCACGGAGAGCTCGAACGGTTCGGCGTCGCAGTCGGATTCCACGAACTCGTACGCCGAAACGATCGGCGTACCGCAGCTCGTCGGCGGGATCTACAAGATTCCCGTCGCCGTCACCAACTCGAGCGGCAGCCTGACGACCAATTACGACGCGACCGACTGGTATGCGGGCAACGCGCTTCCGACCACGCCGCTCGAGACCGAGACCGTCACCGTGAAGGGCGAAACGACGACGCTTCCTGCGGCTTGCGCCGGGGCGCTGGCCGAGCCCAACGTCTTCGAAGTCGATACGAACATCAGTACGCTCAACGTCTTCGGTTCATCTCAGACCGAGCTGCAGCAGGCGTTCAACTCCAACGGCATCAACGACTGTCTGTTGCGCACAACGACGACGATGGACTACTCCGTGGAGACCGGCAACCTCACGGAAACAACGACGGACACCTACGCGCAAATCCTCACCAACGTCGGCACCGAATCGAAGGCACGCCAAACCCAACTCCGCAGAACGTAGAATTCTGCGGGTCGTCGAGCACGCCAAAAAGGAGGGGAGCCGGTCGAAAGACCGGCTCCTTTCGCCTAGCGGATGACCGTCGGTGGACCGCTGTATCCCCCCGGCGGCTGCGGCGGCTGCGGCGGGGGCGCGGATGACTGGTTCGCAGGCCAAGCCCCGTCGCGCAGGGCGAGATAGAAGCGCACGCTCAATATCGAGGCGTACGCCGAGGTAAAGCCGCCCACGACGAACCCCGCGATCAAGTTGACGATCGGAATGTGAATCGCCAGCGAGTTCGCGGCGGCGCCGGCAATGAGCGCGAGGATGATTCCGAGCCAGCAGACGAAGCTCTCGCTCACGCGCGTCGTGCTGAGCCGGAACGACGTCTTGATGGCCTCAATGCCGCCTTCATTGCCGATCACGACGGCGGCGGGCACGTACATGAGCAGATATCCGAGCGCGATCAGCAGCGGGATTCCGATCAAAATGAGGCACAGTGCAATCGGCACGAGGGCGAGCGCGAACGTCGCGACGGCCGCGACCGCCAGGTCGGGCAGTCGGGCGAGCGTCACACGGAAGGCGGTTCCCAAGTCGGGCGGCTGATTCTCGAGCACGGAGGGCGCGGCCGCCACGACGACTGCCTGCCCCACGTACACGACCACGAGACCGAGCGCGAACAAGCACGTTCCGATGAGGATGCCGGTTCCGAGGCCGATGCCGGTACCCACGTGCCCGGCTGCGGCGCCTCCGGCGATGACGCTCGCGACCGCGGAGACCACGCTGATGAACAGGATCGCGACCATCACCACGTGGGCGACGCCGGTGGGCAGTGCGAGAATCGGGTACTTGACGAGCAGTTCGGCGGGCCGCTGAAGTTCTTCAGCGGCGACGAACGGGCGATTTGAGATCAAATTGACGCCTCCGGCCGGGTGTGCTACAACTTAACAGTTGTCCTCCGATTTGTTTGGGGGCCATCGGGGCGCCGTGCCGCCCCGTATCGTAGGACGCATCGTCGTACCGCCATGTTGGCGTTTAGTTCCGCTCCGGCGGGTTTGAAGGGAGGGTTGTTCTATGGAAGTTCGCGTTGCACCGGGCGAGACCATCGAGAGTGCGCTGCGCCGCTTCAAGAAAGCCACCCAGAAGGCCGGCGTTCTCGCCGAGGCTCGCAAACACGAGCATTACGAAAAGCCGAGCGTCCGCCGCAAGAAAAAGTCGGCGGCAGCTCGCAAGCGCCGAGCCTAATTGGCGCTCAAAGAGACCATCACCGCCGATCTCAAAGAGGCGATGAAAGCGAAGGACCAAGTGCGGCTCGATACCCTTCGATCCGCACTTTCCGCGTTTTCCTATAAGAAGATCGAAGCCGGGCGGGAGCTCGAGGAGCGCGACCAGGTCGAGGTGGTGCGCAAGCTGATCAAGCAGCGTACCGATTCGATCACCGAGTTCACGAAGGGCAACCGGCCCGAGCTCGCTGCGAAGGAAGAGCGCGAGCGGGATATCCTGGCCGCCCTGTTGCCGCCGCAAAAGAGCCCCGAGGAGATCCGGGCGATCGTTCGGACGGCGCTCGGGGCGCTGCCTGCCGCCGAGCGCACCCAGGGCGCGGCCATGAAGGCCGTGATGCCGGCGCTGCGGGGCGAGGCCGACGGCGGCGTGATCCGCCAGTACGTCATGGAAGAGCTCAAGGCGCTCGGTCCGTGAGGCGCCGCAACTTTGTTGCGCGGGCCTGGTACCAAGCGGCATGATTCGTTCGCTGCGGTTGGCCGTTTTCGGATTCGTGATGCTCTTCGGATGCGCCGGCCTCGCTCTCGCCGGGGGGGCCCCCGTGGCGCCGGCGGGCGAAGTGCTCGTCGTCCCGATCGAGGGCGTGGTCGATGAGGGCATGGCGCACCTCGTACAGCGCGCCGTCGATCAGGCGGATAACGAGCACGCGAGCGCGCTCGTGCTCGATGTGAATACGCCGGGCGGCCTCGTCTCGGCGGCCTTCGAGATTCGCGATGCCATGCTCTCGGCGCAAGTCCCGACCGTTGCCTACGTGTCGCAGCGCGCGTATTCGGCGGGCGCGCTGATCACGCTCTCGGCGAAGACGATCGTGATGGCGCCCGGCTCGAGCATCGGCGCGGCGGAGCCGATTCCCAACGACCCCAAGCACGTTTCGGCGCTCCGCGCGGAATTCGCATCGACCGCCGCACGCAATCATCGCGATCCCATTCTCGCGGCGGCGATGGTCGATAAGAACGTTTCGGCGCCGGCTTTCAAAGGTGCGGGCGCGATCCTTTCGCTGACGGCGGATGAGGCGAAGCGCGCTCACATCACCGACGCGATCGAACCCACGCTCGACGGCGCACTCACCTTCGCGCACGTCCGCGGAACGGTCGCTCACGCATCGTATACGTGGGGCGAACTCCTGGCACGTTTTGCGACGAGCCCGGAAGTGAGCGGCGTGCTGCTGACGATCGGCGTGCTTGGCCTCATCGTCGAGATCCAAACCCTGCACGGCATCGGCGGCGCGGTTGCGGTGGTCGCGCTTGGCCTCTTCTTCGGGACGCACGTCTACGCCGGTTTCTCCGATTCGATCGTGATCGCGCTCGCGGTTGCGGGCATCCTCGGCATTCTCTTCGAGCTTCACGTCCTGCCCGGGCACGGGGTGGCGGGGTCCCTCGGCGCCCTTGCGCTGTTCAGTGCGGTCGTCCTCGCGTTCGGGTTTGCGTTCATCTTCGTCGCGGTGCAGGCCATTTCGATCGCGATCGTCCTCTCGGCGCTCGTGTTCTTCGCGTCATCGCGGCTGCTCCCCGAGAGCGCATTCTTCAAGCGCGTGGCGTTCGTAGGCACCCAAGGTCCTGAATACGTCACGAGCAGCAGCTTCCGCGATCTTGCCGGACGCACGGGTTTCGCGACGTCGTACCTGCGGCCGGCCGGGGTCGCGACCATCGACGGTAGGCGCGTGGACGTTCTTACGGAAGGTGACTTCGTACCAGCCGGTTCGCCGATTCGCGTGAACCGGGTTGAAGGTTCGCGGATTTTCGTGAGTCCGGTTCTTTAGGAGATATCGTGGTGACTTCCTCGATCGGTTTCGTGGTGGTGTTCTTCGGACTCATCATCGGTTTCTTTTTGTTCATGTATTATTTTCCGTTCGGCTTGTGGATTCGAACGATCGCGGCGGGCGTTCCGCTTTCGATGATGGCGCTGATCCGCATGCGGCTCATCGGCATCCAGCCGGGCGTGATCGTGACGAATCTCGTGCGCGCGCGCAAAGCGGGTCTGCCGCTGACCGTCGATCAGATGCAGTCGCACTATCTCGCCGGCGGTAACGTCGAGAACGTGACGCTCGCGATGATCGCGGCGCAACGCGCGGAGATTCCGCTCGAATGGCAGCGTGCGGCGGCGATCGACCTCGCCGGGCGCAACGTGCTCGAGGCGCTGCAGACGTCGGTCAATCCGAAGGTGATCGAGACGCCGATCTTCCAGGGCGTCGCGCAGAACGGCATTCAGCTCAATGTGAAAGCGCGCATCACGGTGCGTACCGCACTCGACCGCTACGTGGGCGGCGCGGGCGAACCGACGATCGTGGCGCGCGTCGGTGAAGGCGTCGTTTCCGCAGTCGGCGCGGCACTGACGCACAAAGAAGTGCTCGAATATCCCGATCGCATTTCGAAGGCCGTGCTCGCGAAAGGTCTCGACGCGGGAACCGCATTCGAGATCGTGTCGATCGACATTGCCGACGTCGACGTCGGGAAGAACATCGGCGCCGACCTCCAGACGTCGCAGGCCGAGGCCGATCGCAAGATCGCTCAGGCCAAAGCTGCGGAGCGTCAGTACAGCGCGCTTGCCGCCGAGCAAGAGATGAAGGCGACCACGCAGCAGATGCGCGCCAAAGTCGTCGAGGCGGAAGCGCAGATTCCCGAAGCGATTGCGGAAGCGTTTCGCTCGGGGCACCTCGGAGTGATGGATTACTATCGTCTGAACAACATCAAAGCCGATACGGAAATGCGCTCCTCGATAGGAGCCGGCGTTAATCCCGGTGACCCGACGCAATCGCCGCAAAGTCCCCAGCGACCGGTGGGACAATAGCGCGTGGACGATATCGCCACGATGGTGGCGGAGGCGATCGCCCGCCGCATCAAGGCTGCGCAGGCGCAAGCCCAGGCTCAGGGGCAGGCCGCGAGTGCAGGCGCTGCCAGCCCGCAAGACGTCCGCGCCATCCTGGCTCGCGCCGCCGCGCGGAGCGGGCCCGGACCTCCGGCGGTTCCGCCCGCAGCACCCGCGCCGCAACTCGCAATGCCGGCACCGCCGCCGGCCGCCCCGATAGCGGCTGTGCCGGATCCCGACGGGTTCGCAGCCTTACCGATGACGATTCTCGACGAAGCCGCGGTCGCGCGCCCCGAACTCCTGAACTCGTTCAACGGTGCGGGACTTCTCTCGGCGATCGTGCTTTCGGAAGCGCTCGGTAAGCCGATCGCTCTGCGTGAAGGTGGCCCAAGCCGGTTGTTCTAGGTGAACCCATTTCGTCGCGGCGAACGTTCTGGAGGACAGATGCGGAGTACTGACGCTGCCTGAGGCTCAAACGGAGCGCGTTTTCGAACTCGAAGGTATTCGCGATCCCTTGAGTTTTTGTGGGCACCTCGACCGCAACCTCACTGCGCTCGAGGGCCTCGTGCCGGTCGTCGTCAATCTCGACGGCACCCGTCTGCGGTTGCGCGGTGCGCCGCAGGCCGTTTCCTCGGCGACCGATATCCTCACGCGCATGCGCGATGCCGCAAACGGGGGCGCACAGCTGACCCCGGACGACGTCGCTCTCGCGGTGCGCGAATCGATCGCCGCACGGCCGCCGGCCGCGCATCCGAAAACGCTTTTTACCACGCAGCGCGGCAAAGACGTGCGCCCGAAAACCGAAGGCCAGCGCCGCTTCGTCGACGCGATCGAAAACCACACCCTGACGTTCGGGATCGGACCCGCCGGAACGGGCAAGACCTTCCTTGCGATGGTTATGGCGATTCGAGCCCTGCGCGCACGAGAAATCACGAGAATCATCCTGTCGCGTCCGGCCGTCGAAGCGGGCGAGAAGCTCGGCTTTCTTCCGGGCGACCTCAAGGAAAAGGTCGATCCGTATCTGCGCCCGCTCTACGACGCGATGGCCGAACTGCTCGACGATGCGACGGCGGCGAAGTTCACCGAACGCGGCACGATCGAAGTCGCGCCGCTCGCCTACATGCGCGGGCGCACGCTCTCCGATGCGTTCGTAATCCTCGATGAAGCGCAGAACGCGACGCGCGAACAACTCAAGATGTTTCTCACGCGCATCGGCGCGAATTCGCGCATGGTCGTCAACGGCGATATCACGCAGATCGATCTGCCGCGCGGCGTCGCTTCGGGTCTGCCCGACGTGCCGCGCCTCTTCGGCGGCATCGCCGATATCGCGATTGTGGAATTGAACGAGGCCGATGTCGTGCGGCATCCGTTAATCGCGAAGATCATCGGCGCGTACGCGCGCGGCATGTGAGCGTCTACCTGCGCAACGCCACGCGCAAACACCGCATCGGTACGCGACGCGTCGAGCGCTCCTTGCGTGCGCTGCTCGTCGCCATCGGCCGGCCGGACGCGACGATCTCGCTCTCGTTCGTGGGCGACGCGGCGATGCGCCGCCTCAACCGCGAACATCGCGGCAAAGATCGCACGACTGACGTGCTGAGTTTTCCGCTGTACGATCCGTTCGCCGTACCCAAGCGCCCGGCAGCGGGCGATCCCGAACTCATGCTCGGCGACATCATCATCAGCGTCGATGTTGCGGCCCGCCAAGCCGCCGCGTACGAGGCCACGCTCGATGCGGAAATCGAGCGGCTCCTCGTGCACGGCGTGCTCCATCTCCTCGGACACGATCACGAAGAGGCGGCCGAGCGGAGCCGCATGCAACGCGAGGAACGCAGGCTCGCGAAATCGATCGGCCTCGCCTGGCCGTACGGCACGCGCGAAGCGGGATAGCCGGCGCCGGGTGCGCGCGGGCCGCGGCCCGAACGCATTCGGGAATGCATCCCGCGCGATTGCCTCCGAAGGTCCGGCGGGTCCACGCGAATCGTGTCTGGACCGCCTTCGACTACGCGTTCCAGGGTATTCTCTACGCGACCCGCACGCAGCGCAACATGCGCATCCACCTCGTGGCGGCGTCGCTTGCGATGTTCGCCGCGCTGTTTTTGCGGCTCGAGCGCGTCTATGTGGCGCTCGTCATGCTTTCGATCGCGCTCGTGATCGCGCTCGAACTCATCAACACGGCGATCGAAGCGATCGTCGATCTGATGACCGTCGCCCACCATCCCCTCGCGAAGATCGCGAAGGATGCCGCCGCCGGAGCGGTGCTCGTGGCGTCGATGGCGGCCGTGATCGTTGGGTACCTGGTGTTTTACGAGGGCGTCACGGCCTCGGGCGCCAAGGTCGCGGCGGCCGTCGCGGGCATCCCCCGCAACTACGCATTTGTGGCCCTCGCGGTCGTCGGGGTGGTGACGATCTTCGCGAAGGCGTTCGCGGGCAAGCACGGCACGCCGCTGCAGGGCGGCGCGATCTCGGGGCACGCGGCGCTGGCCTTCTCAGGCGCGACGTTAATCACGGTTTTCGCGCCCACCCTGGTGGTTGGGATCCTCGCGTTCTTCCTCGCGTTCCTGGTCTCACAGAGCCGCATCGAGGGGGGGATCCACACCTTTCGCGAGGTGGCCCTCGGGGCGGTCGTCGGGGCAGGCCTGACGTTTGCGATTTTCCTCGCGGTGCGGGTTTAGCGAGCGTTTCCGGCGCTTCCCAAACGTGTGGTATAATGGCGGCAATTTGAGCACCGACCCTCTACTTTTAACATCGGGGCGGCGTGCCCCCCGATGGCCCCCAAGGGCGCACTCGCGCCCTGTTGAAAGGGCGCGGTTCCAAAAGGCACGCCGCCCCGATTTCAATGACCGCTAGCGCCGACCCGTGGAGCGCGCACTGGGTGCAGATCGTAGCGCTTGGGTTCCTCGTCGCAGGTTCCGCCTTCTTTTCCGGCTCGGAAGCTGCGCTGATTTCGCTCTCTCGCCTGCGGGCGCGCGGGATGATGGAGCGTGGCCTCAAGGGCTCTGCCGCCGTTCTGCGGCTCCTCGACGATCGCAACCGGTTCCTGACCTCGATCTTGATCGGCAACACCGTCGTACTGCTCGCGGCCGATTCCTTAGCAACGTACCTGTTCGGCGTTTTGGGCGTCCCCTACGCGGCCGTCTGGTCCACGGCCGTGATGGCCGTGCTCTTGCTCGCGTTCGGCGAAATCATCCCGAAGACGATTGCCGTCGCGAACAACGAGCGCTGGGCCGTCCGGCTCGCACCCGTGCTCGAGCGCGTCGCGTGGCTCATGACGCCGGTCAACGCCGCGTTCTTGTTCTTCACGAACATGATCGTACGGCTCTTCGGCGTGTCGCCCGCATCGAGCGGGCCGTTCGTGACCGAAGACGATATTCGCAACATCGTCAATGCCGGTGCGGAGCAAAAGGTGCTCGAAGAAGACGAGCGCGCGATGATCCATTCCGTCATCCAGTTCGGTGATACGATCGTGCGCGAAGTGATGACGCCGCGGCCCGATATGGTGGCCGTCGAGTTGTCCGCTTCCGCGCGGCGCGCGCTCGATCTCGTGATCTCCGAGGGATACTCGAAATTGCCTGTCTACGAGCAGGCGATCGACAATATCGTGGGCGTCGTGCACGATCGGGAACTGCTGATCGCGCTCTCCGAAGGTACGCTCGCGCAATCGACCTTGCGCGCGCTGATGCGTCCGATCACGCTCGTTCCCGAGACCAAGCGCGTTTCCGAACTGCTGCGCGAAATGCAGCGCGGGAAATTTTCGCTCGCGATCGTCGTCGACGAATACGGCGGCACGGCGGGCCTCGCGACGATGGAAGATCTGCTCGAGGAAATCGTCGGCGAGATTCGCGACGAACACGATGAAGGTGAAGAAGAGTCGATCCGCATCATCCATCCGGGGCAAGCGATCGTCGATGCCAAGACCAACATCGAGGATGTCAACGCCCATCTCGGCCTCACGCTGCCGCACGAGGATTTCGAAACGATCGGCGGTCTGACGGTCGGCCTATTCGGACGGCTTCCGCACGAAGGCGAAGAGATCGATGCGGGCAACGACGTGCGCTTACGGATCGATCGGACGCGCGGCCGGCGCATCCTCTCCGTGGTGGTCGAGACGGACGTGGAGAAACTCGGAAAGGCGACGGAAGAAGCGCTCGATGCCGAGCGCGTCTGAGCGGCGGGTGATTTCCGATAGCGAGCTCATGGATGCGGCCCGCAGTGCTCGATCGCACGCCTACGCGCCGTATTCGCACTTGTCCGTCGGCGCTGCGCTACTGTGCGACGACGGCACGATCCACAGCGGCTGCAACGTCGAAAGCGGTTCGTACGGGCTCACGATCTGCGCCGAACGGAATGCGTTGTTTTCGGCCGTCGCGAACGGACGGCGATCGTTTTCGGCGATCGCGGTAGCGGGGCCGCCGGGAGCACGCACGTCGCCGTGCGGAGCGTGCCGCCAAGTGCTTGCGGAGTTCGCGCCGGCGATGCGCGTGTTGTATACGATTCCGGATGGCGTCGAGCATTCGACGGTGCGCGATCTGCTGCCCGATGGGTTCGTGTTTTGAGCGGCTCCGTCCGCGCGTACAAGACGCGCGCCATCGTGCTGCGCGCTCGCAATCTCGGCGAGGCGGATAAGATCTTCACCCTCTTTACGGACGCGCGCGGCAAGATCGACGCGGTGGGCAAGGGCGTGCGCCGTGCCAAGAGCCAGCTCGCGGGCAAACTCGAGTTCATGAGCGAGGCCGTGCTCACGATGCATCGCGGACGCAGCCTCGATATCGTCACGAGCGCCGAAATCGAGCGCGCCCATTGGGTCGAAATCGTAGAGCCCGGACGCTTCGTTACGGCTCACCTCATCGCCGAACTCGTCGATGCGTTCTGCGAGATCGATTTCGCCATGCCGGAGATCTATCTGATGCTGCGCGGCGTGCTGCGCGCGATCTCGGCTTCGGAAGACCCCGCGAGCTTCGTGCCGCGCTTCCAACTCCGGCTGCTCGGCGCCCTTGGACTCGCCCCAACCGCGGGTACCTGCGTGCGCTGCGATATCCGGCTCTCGGGCTTGGAAGCATGGGCCGATATCGAGGCCGGTGGGCTTGCCTGCAGCCGCTGCCGGCCGCATCGCGCCGACGCGTTCGCGCTTACGCCGGAGGACGTGCGGAACTTTCGCGGCCTGGCTGCGGGTGCGGGCGAAGAGATCCCGGCCATCATGCAGGCGACGCCGGCCGCGTCGCGTGCGGTCGACGCCTTCTTACACTGGCATCTCGGCAAACGGCCGAAGTCGAGCAAGCTGCTCGACGATCTCGCGCACGCATGATCTTCGCACTGGATATCGGCGAACGCCGGATCGGCGTAGCGATGACGGATCCCGGCGAATCGTTTTCACTGCCGCTGCGTACTTTGCAGCGCACGGATTCGCTGCACCACGATCTGCAAGCGATCCTCGATCTCGCGCGCGACTACGGTGCGACCACGATCGTGGTCGGCGATCCGGTGTCGCTTTCGGGCGAACGCGGCCTCGCGGCGCAGAAGATGGATGCCTTCGTCACGATTCTCGCGAAGGCGTACGGCGGCACGATCGAGCGCATCGACGAACGCCTCACGACGGCGCAAGCGACCCGCTCGCTGATCGCCGCGGACGCCTCGCGCAAGCAGCGCAAACGCGTGGTCGACCAGCTCGCGGCCGCGTTGATCCTGGATTCGTATCTCGCGCGGCGACGGCGTCCGTGCTAGCCCGTCGCCTCAACCTGATCGCGCTCGGGCTCGCGCTGATGCTCGTGTCGGTCGCGCTCGGCGCGTTCCACTATTTCGCCTGGACGGACCGCGCGTATCCCGCGGCCGCCCAGACGGTTGTGATCCCAAGCGGCGCGACCGGCCACGATATCGGCGAACTGCTCCAGTCGCGCGGGATCATCCGCTCGGCCCTCGTGTTCGCACTGTTGGCCCGCATAGACGACGAACGCACGGCGATGAAGGCCGGCGAGTTCGCGTTTGCGGCACATCGCTCCGAGTCAGAGATTTTGAAGCAGGTCGTGACGGACGGAGAGCAAGTCGCGCTGTGGGTGACGATTCCCGAGGGCTTCACGGCGAAGGAAATCGCGCAGACGCTTGCCGAGCGCGACCTCGGCGACGTTGCCGCGCTCCAGTCGACCTTTCTCGATACGCCGCTCGAGATCGCGGGCAGCAAGGCCCCGACGCTCGAGGGCTACCTCTTTCCCGATACGTACCTGGTGCCGACGTCGGCGACGCCGGCGGAGATCGCGAAAATCATGACGGACCAATTCCGCGCGGAACTTCCTTCCGATGCGGCGCTGCAAGCGAAACGCCTCGGGTTCACCATACCGCAGATCGTCACGCTGGCCTCGCTCGTCGAACGCGAGGCGAAATCGGACGACGAGCGGGCCCTGATGGCCGGCGTCTACTACAATCGACTGCGCCGGGGAATGCCGCTGCAGGTTGACGCGAGCCTCGAATATACGTTCGCCCATCATAAGGACGTGATCACCTACGCCGACCTCGCGCGCGACACGCCCTACAACACGTACGAGCATACGGGCTTACCGCCGACTCCCATCGCGAATCCTGGCCGCGCCTCCTTGCTCGCGGCGTTCCATCCTCGAGCGTCGAAGTATTTATATTACGTCTCTATGGGGAATGGACATCACGCGTTTTCGCGAACGCTCGCGGAACACAATGCGAACGTCGCGCGCTACCTGCACTAACCCCGCCGCGGTAGCGGCCCCGACGCTGGGAGGCGCTCATCGATATGCATAACGGCGAAGGTACGGCGCAAGGAAAAGTCGAGCTGCGCGATACGCTCGTGATCGAAACGACCGACGGTCAGAAATACGAGTTCGAAATCGTCGGTTTGGTCGAGGATGAGGAGAAGAACGGCTTTGCCGTTGCGTATAGTGAGAAGGCCGACGAATTCGTGGTGACCGACGACGACGGTAAGCTGCTCGATAACGACGTACTCGCGCAAGAGATTCTCGAAGATTTCTTCGTCTTGGCCGAGGAGTCGGCGCCCGAAGACACCTGAAGCGCCGGGTTCTCTTTCTCTCGGCAGCGGTCGGCGTGGGTCACACGGCCGCCGCCGGAGCCGTGCGCACGGCGCTCGCGCAGATCGATCCCGGGATCGAAACGCAGACGGTCGATTCGTATAAGTACGCGGCCAGCGTCTTTTCGAAAGTTGTCGCCGACGGCTACATCGGGATGGTCAAGACGGTCCCGCAAGTCTATAGCTACATCTACGACCGGGCCGAGCGCGCGACCCACGTGCCGCAGTTCCGGCGCTTCGTCAGCCAGTATACGGCCGCCAATCTGCGCAAATTCGTCGAGGAGCGCAAGCCCGATCTCGTCGTCTGCACGCACGCGTTTCCGTGCGGCGTCATGTCGGAGTTCAAGCGCCAATTCGATCCCACGCTGCCCGTCGTCGGCATCGTCACGGATTTCGTCGTGCACCCCTTCTGGATTTACACGAACATCGATGCGTATTCGGTCGCGACGCCGGAGATGCGTGCGGCGCTCATGTCGCGCGGGGTGCTCCCGGAGCGCATCCTCATCTCGGGCATTCCGGTCGATCCGCGCTTTGCCGAGCCGCGTTTGCCGCCCGTGGCTTTACGCGCCGAGTTGGATTTGCCGCAAGACCGGCGCATCGTGCTGATCATGGGTGGCGGCGTCGGCATCGGGCCGCTGGATAAGATGATGCGCGCGCTCGATCGCGTGGAGGTGCCGCTCGCGGCGGCCGTGATCGTGGGGCGCAACAAACGCCTCGAACGTCGCGTGATCGCCGCGGCCGAACACACCTCGTATCCACTGCGGGTCTTCGGGTTCGTCAACAACGTGTTTGATTACATGCACGCAAGCGACGTGCTGCTCTCGAAGCCGGGGGGCCTCACGTCATCCGAAGCGCTCGCGGCGCGCATTCCGATGATTCTCGTAAAACCGCTGCCGGGTCAGGAAGAGCGCAACACGCGCTACCTCGTGACGCGCCACGCGGCCGTGCGCGCGCGCGGCGAGCAGCAGCTCGGCGCGGCGGTTACCGAGGTGCTGACGTCGCCCGAGCGCCGCGCCCAGTTGAGTGCGAGCATCGACGCGCTGCGGCATCCCGACGCCGCACTGCGCGTGGCCGAGCGGATCGTCGAACTGCTTTCACGCCCGCGGTAGGCGCCAGATGGCGGCCGCGCCGAGGATGAATTCGACGAACGCGAGCGCGATCGCCCCGCGGGGTCCGGAGCCTGGATGCATGGCGTTGAGGCGCACCACGAGCGGCGCGGTCGCGAGCGGCGCGATCACCTGCGGTATCGTGGTCGCGACGTTCCAGATGCCCATCGTCGTCGCCATCTCGCCCGGCGGCAGCACGGCCGAGGCGAGCGCCCAGTCCGCGGTAACGAACGCGCCCCACCCGACGCCCGCGAACCCGGCCGCCACGAACGCGATCGGCACGGTCGCGGAAAAATACAAGCCGGCAAGCGAGAGCGCCACGACCGCCATCGAGACCGTCACGGCAATGCGCTTGTCGTAGCGATCGGTCGGCCCCGCGGCGAGGACGGCGCCCGGGATCGCTGCGAGCGTGAAGATGAGGAAGAGGTAGCCCGTCTGCGTGATGGTCGCATCGCCGCCGACGTGCAGCGAATCGCGCACGAAAAACAACAGAAAGCCAAGTAACGTATAGAATCCGACGTTGATCAGTCCGCGCGAGAGAAGCAACGCACCGAGCGGGCCGCCGAGTCGTACGCCCTTCATCGTTCCGACGACCGGAACGTCGGCGATCTGTGCGGGAATGTTGCGCAGATAGCCCGCCGTCGCCGCGAACGATCCGGCGAGCGGTACGACGATGGCGAGCGCGACGAAGCGTAGATCGTGAATCACGCCCGCGATGATGAGTCCGAGCGCGCCTCCGATCGATTGATACGCGCTCATCCACGACGATGCGAACCCGCGCCGATCGGGCGCCACATAATCGGGAATGACGGCTTGGTACGGCCCGCACAGGATGTTCATCGCAAACTCGACCGCGAGAAATGCGATCGCTAGCTGCACCAAGTTCGGCGCGAGGTAAAACCAAATCACCGCCGGGATCGCGAGCACCGTGCCCGCGGTATAGAACGGCAGCCGGTTGCCGCGCGTGCGCCGCACGCGATCCGAGTACGTGCCGGCTACGATCTGCACGACCGTCGCGACGAGCGCGCCGAGCGCGAAAATGCGCGCGTACGCGGTAACAGCATCGCCCTCTCCCGCGAGCGCGATCGCGCGGCTCTGCAGGGAAAGGCCGAGGATGGCGGACCACACGATTTGGATTCCGCCGTTGAGCGCGCAGGCGCGCGCGGCGCTAACGGCGCGCAAGGTACTCGAGCGCATAGCGATAGTCTTCGATCGTGTCGATATCGTAGCAAAGCGTGGGCGATGCGTCGCGCACCGCGCGAGCGTTTACCCCGAGGATCCGTTTCGCGCGCCCTTCGACGTGTTCGATCTTGAGGCGACGCGCGGCGAAGCGCAGCAGCAGGGCCGGGCCGAGCAACGCCGCCATCCGCCACAGACTCTTGCGCGCTTCGAAGAGACGCTGCGACACGTCGAGCACGCGCGGGGCAACACCTGGCCCGAAGTACACGATGCTGCCGTTCGCTACGCGTTCGTTGCCGACTTGCGTGACGTGGTCCGGTGCGCCGGGATAGGTTGCGGTGTAGTCGCGTTCGCTCGCCAGCGGCAGTGCCAGATCGCTGCCGGCGGCTCGCGTGACGAAGTCGCGGGTTGCCGTACCGCTGATGAACGGCAGGTCGCTCGTCATGAGCAGCAGAGGCTCGTCGCGTCCGCTTTGGATCGCGAGCCGGATATTTTCGCGCCCATTGGGGAGTTCCGCGATCACTTCATCGACCCGGCCCTCGCAGTGTTCGCGAACGCCGGCTCCGCCGATCACGACGATATACCGGGCCCCCGCTTCGCGCGCGGCCTCGATCGCCCGATCGATGAGTTTCGCGCCGGAGAGCGGGGCGAGGGCCTTCACGTCGGTCCCAATCTCTTCCGCCAGCGGTCCCGCGACGCGGCCTCCGGCCGTTATCGCGGCGATCACCGCGGCGGCTGCTCGTGTTTCACTCGGCCGGAGTTGCCTCGTCTCATAAGTAACCCTGCTCACTGGTCCCCTTCGAGGAACGCGTCGCGCCGAGAGAAAAGAAACCTCCTAAGGGGTGTTCATGGTCGTTAATTACCAGCCGGTCATCGACTTGGCCAGCGGTAAGGTCGCGAAGGTCGAAGTTTTGACCCGCTCGGAGGCCCCCGGCCAGAGCATTGCCGAGATGGTGCGCAGTGCGGAGAAGTCCGGCGACATCAAGAAGATGACGGACCGCATCATCGAGACGGCCCTCGCCGAATGGCACAAATTTGGGCGCGCCGATATCGGAATCTCGATCAACCTTTCGCTGCAGAACCTCGACGAAAAAGATCTCCCGAAACGTGTCGTACGCGCGCTCAAGAAGCATAGGGTCGATCCCAAAATGCTGTGGTTCGAGATCGATGAGAAGGCCCAGAAACTCACCAACGGCCTGTGGCTCGCGCGCATGCGCGAACTCGCATCGGCCGGGGTGCGCTTCAGCGTCGATAGCTTCGGTGCGGGCGAACTCTCGCAGGCGACCGTGTACGATCTCGACCGCATGCCGATTGCAGAGCTGAAGATCGACGGCCAAGTGGTGGCCGACGCCGACAGCAACATCGCTCACCGCAACGACATGGTGGCGGCCGTTCAAATTGCGCGCCAACTGCACCTCGCGACGTCGGCCAAGGGCATCGAACGTTCGGAGATCGCCGGCATGGTCGCGCGCATCGGCATCACGTACGGCCAGGGGTATTTCTTCGGCCGCCCGCTTCCAATCGGCACCCTCGCTTCGGTGATCGACACCTACCGCGCGCCGATCGCGGGGTTGCACGCGAGCCCTTAATAGAAGCGCGCTTGCCACAGTGAGGGGAGTGCGTGATAGGATTGCGTGAGATGTCATTGCACGAGATCGTTCTTGCGGAGACCAAGCCCGAAACCGAGTGGGTGCGCGGCCGCGCGCTGCAAAAGATGAGCCCGACATATTCGCACGCGGCGCTGCAGCTCTTAATTGCGGCAGCGCTTCGCGAGTGGGCGGATGCCGGCGGCCACGGCCGCGTCGGCACCGAATGGCGGTTTCGTGTCGCGCCGCCGGGCGAAATCGTGCGCCCGCTCGTGCCCGACGTCGCCTATCTTTCGTATGCATCGCTTCCGCGCGCTGCGCCCCCCGAGAGCTTCGAGGTACCGCTCGGCGCGCCGACCGTCGCGTTCGAAATACTTTCACCCGATGACCGTCCAGGCGACATCGCAGATAAGGTTGCGACATACCTTGCGGCCGGCTCGGCGGCAATTTTTGTCGTCGACCCCAAGCGCGCGACGGTCGGGTGCCACGAGCGTGCCGGCGCGCGCACCCTGCGCGCCGGTGGACCGCTCACGCATGCGGCGTTGCCGGGATTCTCGCTCGACATCGGCGCGCTCTTCGAGCGAGCTGCGCGCTGAGGTAAGCCGGCCGCAAGCAGGCGCGCGCGCGACGGAAGCCAAAGTCGCGATTCGCCCGGAGGGATGGGTGAGTGGCTGAAACCAACCGTTTGCTAAATGGTCGTGGGTCTAAAAAACCCACCGAGAGTTCGAATCTCTCTCCCTCCGTTGAAATCGGGGCGGGAAGCCCCCCGATGGCCTCCTCGGCGCACGCACGCCTCGTCTCGACGACGTTAGCGGGGCGGCGGGGGACGAAAAAAGCCGCATTTGCGCGGCAGGGAAGCGGTGCGTCTTGCGGTATCTTACCGGGTCCCGCGGAGCGCTGCGGGGGCGTGCGGTCGTAGCTCAATTGGATAGAGCAACAGGCTACGAACTTGTAGGTTGGGGGTTCGAGTCCCTCCGACCGCACCATCGCGCCGCGCTCGCGCCGCATGGGCATTAGGCGCCTTTTATTTCGCGGATACCTTTGCCGAGGCGGCGGCGCAGCAGGGTGCGCAGGGTGACGCCGTCGGCGTAGCCGACCATTTCGGCGATGCGTTCGACGTCCTCGCTCGTGGTGCGCAGGAGATGGACCGCGCGCTCGACGCGAAGTTCCTGAACGTACGAAGTCGGCGTTCTTCCGAGCACCTCGCGGATGCGCCGCGACAGCGTGCGTTTGCTCGTCGCCAGATCGCGCGCAGCGGTTTCGAGATTGAAGCCCTGCTCCAAGCGCTCTCGTGCCCAGCGTTCGAAGCGTTGCACGAGCGGATCCGCGTGCGCCAGATGATCCGAAATCATGTACGCGGATTGGGACGTGCGCGCGTCGACGATGAGGTAGCTGGCAACGAGTGCGGCGAGTTCGGGGCTCGCGCGCCGGATGAGCCACAGACACATGTCGAGGTGGCCGAGCGCGGCGCCCGCCGTCACGAACTGGCCGGATGGGACGATCATGCGCCTCGCGTCCAGCCGCACCGCCGGATAGCGTTCGCGAAAGAGCGGCGTCAGCCACCACGTCGTGGTCGCTTCGCAGCCGTTCAAAAGCCCGCTTTCCGCGAGGACGAACGTGCCGATGCAGGCTGCCGCAATCCCCGTTCCCGCGCCGGCCCAGCCGCGTAACGCGGCGACCGCTGCCGCAACGTCTTCGCGCGCCAGCGCTGCCCGAAGCTGTTCGGGCATCTTGTAGCCGAGCGCCGGGACGATCACGCAGTCGGGCTTCGGGCATTCGATTAGGGGTATGACCGGGACGCGCAAGCCTTGCGCGCTGTGAACTTGGCTGCGCACGCCGACCATGGAGACCGAGAAGCGCGTGCCTTCCGGCGCGAAGAGCGCGCCCAATTCGTTGGCAGTCGTAAAGGCATCCAAGACGGTTGCGAGGCCGGTATCGAACACGCCCTCAAGAACCAGCACCGCGACGTTTATGGCCGGATCGCTACCATAGTTGTCAAGCGCGACAATGTGCGCGGCGGAAGGCTTGCGCTATCATCCGTTTCATCGCCGCGCACAGCGGCACCGTCGATACGAGGAAACCATCATGCTCAAGCTCGCACTTTTCGCCCGTCTGGAAGCCAAACCTGGAAAAGAACGAGAGGTCGCCGACTTCTTGGAGAGCGGACTGGCCCTTGCAACGAGGAGGCGACGACGCCCCTCTGGTTCGCGCTGAAACTTTCAGAGAGAACGTTCGGGGTGTTCGATGCTTTCGAAAACGAAGCCGGACGCCAGGCGCATCTGCAAGGGCCGATTGCGGCGGCGCTGATGGCGAAGGCTGCGGATTTGTTCTCGAGCCCGCCGAGTATCGAGCCGATCGAGATCCTCGGCTTCAAGAACCAGGCACGGGCGACGTGAGCGGCACAGGCGTCGGAGAGGGAACCGCGGTGTACGAGAAGCAGTTGATCGCCGGCTGGGGCGACATGGATTTCAATTCCCACATGCGCAACACGGCCTACCTCGATAAATCCGCCGACGTGCGAATGATGTACTTCGCCGAGCGTGGTTTCCCGATGTCGGGTTTCGTGCGGCTCCGGCTCGGGCCCGTCGTGATGAAGGACGAACTCGAGTACTTTCGCGAGTTCGGGTTGCTCGAGGAGGTCCGGGTCTCGCTCTCGCTCGCGGGACTCTCGGAGGATGGCAGCCGCATGAAAATGCGCAACGATTTCTTCCGAAAGGAGAAGCTGGGCGCTCGCGTCACGACGACGGCCGGTTGGCTCGATTTGGAAGCTCGCAAACTCGTGCGCCCGCCGGAGGCGTTGCTGCAGGCTCTGCGCGATCTCGCTCGCAGCGACGACTTCGCCGCGCTGCCGAACGTGGGATCGTAGGGGCTCTTAGCTCGCCGCGCGGGGCTCGCCCGATAGCGTCAGCAGGAGCCCCATCAGGCCGCCGATGACGGGTGCGCCGTACGCGACGTGCGGCGACCACCAAAGGCCGCCGCTTGCGGCGTAGGCGATCGAGAAATAAACGGCCCAGAACAGAAACGGCAATCCGAATCCGAACGCGCGCGAGCGCCACGACGGCGTATCGAAGCGTCCCCAGCGGCGCAGCGCAACGTCGCCGGCGAGGCCGGCAATCAGTGCGCTCGCGAACGAGATGAGCACGGGAAGCAGCGCGGGGTCGAGCATGAAGGCGATGAGCGTGTTCGGCACGACGACGAGAAACGCGATCGCGCCGAACGGCAACGCGAGCCGCCGCGCCGCCCACCCCGCGATGCCGGCCATCACGAGCGAGCGCAGGATCACCGCGGTAACGCCGTTCTCGACTCGAAGATCGCGCATGTCGTCGAGCGTTTTTCCACCGAGCGCCGGATACACGTGATGCGGATCGTCGCCGATTGCGGCGCCCGTCGTGAACGCCCACATCAAGAAGAAGGTCACGAGCGTCCCGAAAAACGCGAGCGCGAGGAGTTCCGGAAAGCGCGCGGGCCACGTGCGATCCTCGGGTCTCGCGAGGGAGGCGCGAATGGGTCCGGACATCATCGTAGCGCCGCCGACCGCGAGCAGCAGATGCGTCGGACTGTACAGCGCTTGAATATCCTGCTCGATGCCGAAAACGATGTGCCAG
>Ga0302326_10005418_pt1 | contig 29102 bp, 26 predicted proteins | sample Palsa_T0_3_FD_202264 | JGI IMG/M metagenome (GOLD analysis project Ga0302326, IMG submission 202264) | Peat permafrost microbial communities from Stordalen Mire near Abisko, Sweden - Palsa_T0_3 | ecosystem: Environmental > Terrestrial > Soil > Palsa > Peat permafrost | place: Sweden: Abisko... | reverse complement strand
CCGTCCAGACTGTTGTTCTGAAACCAGACAGCCTCGACGGCTACGGCCAGAACCAGGGTGACAATGGCCACGAACAAGCCGCGGATCCGTAGCGCGGGCAGGCCGAAGGCCACTCCCACGACGGTGGCGGCCAGGGAGGCCAGGAGTGGCGCAAAGGGGAACGGGATACCCCACGTATGGGCGAAGGTGCTCAGCAGAAAACCGGCCACGCCGGCCAGCGCCAGTTGCGCCAGGGAGATTTGCCCCACGTATCCGGTGACGACGACGAGCGACAGGCCGAGGACCGCATAGATCAGACTCAGGATGAAGGCATCGCGAAAACTCTGCTGTAACAGGACGAGCATGAGCACCGCCGCGGGAACCCCAATGACGACAGGGAGGAGTATGTGGCGGGGCAGCGGGGCCTTGCCGAGCGTCGGTTGGATCAACTGACCTCGGGTAGGGAGCGGTCGGCCCCGGAACAAGAGGACGGCGAGCACCATGACGAGAGGGAGCACCTGGCCCGCGCCGCTCGGAAACGATGGGTAGCGGGAGTTGAGGTACACCGAGACGGATTCGAGGGCGCCGAGGAAGAGGCCGGCAACGACGGCCGGCGTCAGTGAATACAGGCGACCCACGACCGCGGCCGCCAACGCCGGCACGATGAACAAGGTGTACGACCCCGGGATGAGTGGCACCAGCGGCCCGATCAAGATTCCGGCCAGGCCGGCCACGGCACCGCTGATGGCCCAGTTCGCCAACGCGATGTTCTCGGGTGAGAGCCCGGTGACCAGGGCCCCAAACTCCGATTCAGCCGACGCCCGCGTGGCCAGCCCGAAACGGGTGAAGCGGTAGATGGCCCCGAGCAGGAGAGCCACCCCGATGATGGTGACCGCGAACCACAAGCGATCGGCCGGGATCCGGATGCTCCCGATCGTGAATGTGTTCTGCGGGTAGATGGGCGCAACCAGCAGTTGTTGGGCGCCAACTTGGAGATTGATGAGTGCGGTGAGGAGACCCATGACCCCGAGCGACGCCACCGCTTTGGCCACTGCTCGCTGATGGCGTAGCGGCCGGAACACGGCCTCGTAGAGAATGACGCCGAGCAGGGCCTGCATGGCGAGCGTGACGACTAGGGCCGGCGCGAATGCCATCGGCCCTCCGATCGAAATGGTTGGCACCCCTGGGATCGGCAGCAACAAGCGACCCGTCCGCAAGAGCCCATAGGTGTACGAGGCGTAGAGCGCCTGTGCCCCAGTGGCGAAATTCAACACGCCCGAACTTCGGTAGGTGACGACGAGGGCCATGGCCAGGGCTGCAAAGACCGAACCGTTGCCCAGTCCCAGGATCAAGAAGTTGACGTAGTTAGCCATCCAGACCCGGCCCGATGCACGCGTGGCCCCTGCTGAGGACGATCATGGCTCCTGTCTTGAAACACCGCTCCTAATTGAGGATACTCTAGACAATTGGCTCGGTCCCGGTCCGAGTGGGAGATTGGGACGAAGCATCGCACGGACCGGGTTGACGGTGCTGCCGTTGTGGTCACGTCGAGGCCGAAGCGGTGCACATTTTCAGCGGGGAAGGGGTCGGCACACTGCGGCTTTTGGCGCCGGACGGGAGCGCGTGCGCTCACGTCGGCCGTCCCGATCGCTGGGATCGACGAGGCTGCGCCGGGCGTTGATTCCCATAGTTTTGCGGCGAATTGAGGCTACTGTATCGGGTCAGGTGCCGCATGGACGGCGACGAGCGTGCGGTGCGACAGACTGCGTCCGGCGAGGGCGAGGCAAAGGGGAGCGATGGAGGGTGTTCTCGAGGGAGTCCGGGTGCTCGAGGTGGCCACCTGGACGTTCGTGCCCGCTGCGGGTGCCGTTCTGGCCGACTGGGGAGCCGACGTGATCAAGGTCGAGCACCCGAAGACAGGAGACCCGCAAAGGGGTCTTATCACGGCGGGCATGTTCGGAGGAGGGGCGCAAGCCGTCAACTTCATGATCGAACAGCCCAACCGTGGCAAGCGGAGCATCGGCATAGATCTCCGATCCGAAGAGGGACTCGAGATCCTCTACAAACTGGCGGAGACAGCGGATGTCTTCCTCACGAGCTTCCTGCCTTCGGCCCGCGCAAGCATGAAGATCGATGTGGCGGATATCCGCGCCCGCAACCCGGAGATCATCTACGTCCGCGGCAGTGGGATGGGTCAGCGGGGTCCGGAAAAGGAACGCGGGGGATACGACGCCGCTGCGTATTTTGCCCGGGGCGGCCATGCCACGTGTCTGACGCCCGACGAGAACGAGTATCCGATCAGTCCTCGAGCAGCGTACGGAGATCTCCCCGGCGGGCAGACAATCGCAGGAGGAATCGCGGCCGCGCTGTTCCGTCGGGAGCGCCACGGCGTGACGTCGGTTGTCGATGCCTCCCTCTTGTCCTGCGCGATGTGGGCTCTGTCGCCGGACATCGTGGCGAGCAAGCTGTTCGGCATCCCGAAGCTGCCCCGGGGCGATCGGACGCTGGCGCCCAATCCTCTGGTGAGTACCTACAAGACGAAGGACGGCCGGTTCATCAACCTCACCATGCTCGAGGCCGACCGCCACTGGCCCGACCTTTGCCAGAGGATCGGCCGGCCCGAACTCGTCAATGACCCGCGCTTCGAGAACGCCACCCGGCGGCGTGAGAACGGGCCGGCGTGCGTCGCCGCCCTCGACGAGGCGTTCGCCCAGCGTTCCCTGGCGGAATGGAAGCAAGCCTTGTCGGAGGCGACGGGGGTATGGGCCGTCTACCAGGAGCCGATCGAGCTCCACGACGACCCACAGGCAATGGAGAACGGGTACCTGGTCGATGTGCCCATCGACGAGGAGAACGCGTTCACCCTGGTCGCCAACCCCGTGCAATTCGACGAGGCGCCACCGGAACTCAGCCGTGCGCCGGAGCACGGCGAGCACACCGAATCACTACTCCTCGAGCTCGGCCTCGACTGGGATGCGATCATCCGCCTCAAAGAGGCCGGAGCAGTCCTCTAACGGTGACGGATCGTTGAAAATGGGCGAACCACGGGGACGACTTCCCGACGATCTGGTGCAGTGGGTCGAGGACCTCGGTGGCGGCCGGCTCACGTACGCCGACCGAAAGCCCGGCGGGGCGCGGAAAGAGGCGTGGTTCGTGGATTTAGAGCAGCCCGATGGCGGGGTGCGCGAGCTCTTCCTGCACGTTGACCGGTCAGATCCGCAGCGCACCAAAGACCCGTGGACACTGCACCGGGAGGCATCGGTGTGCCGGGCGCTGCAGGACACCGATGTGCCCGTGGCCCGCCTGCTCGGCGTCCACCATTCTCATCAGGCGATGTTGTCCGAACGGCTGAAGGGGGAGAACTGGTTCTCCCGCATTCTGGACCCCCTCGAACAGGAAGAGACGGCTCGAGACTTCATGGCGAAGCTCGCCGCCTTGCACAAACTGGATCCGGCTTCCCTCGATCTGCCCGGATTCCCGGTTCCCACGACGGTACGTGATGCCGTATGTCATGAGCTCGACGAGTGGGATGCCATTCTGGAGGGGCGCGGCGGGGAGCTCGAGCCTGCTCTGGCGTTCACGTTGCGCTGGCTACGACGGCACGTTCCGCTCCCCGAAGGGCCCGTCGTCCTCGTTCAGGGCGACACCGGCCCGGGAAACTTCATGTATGCCTCCGGCCGCGTCGTCGCCATCGTCGATTGGGAGCTGGCTCATCTCGGTGATCCCATGGAGGACATTGCGTGGCTCTCCTTACGGGCTACGCAGGAGCCGTTCACCGACTTCCCGGCCCGCCTCCGGGACTACGAGCAGTGGTCGGGCAACATGATCGACGAGGGTCGGGTGCGGTATTACCGGGTGATGGCGGAAGCGAAGTTGCAAGTGATGACCCATAGACCGGGAGGCGCCGACTCCGGAGCTGCATCGACCGGTTCCGGGGGCAGCGATGTCGGCAATGGCTTCATCTACGGGGTGTTGCACCGGCGACTCTGGCTCGAAGCGCTGGCCGCTGTGATCCCGATCGATCTGACCCCGGCCGAGGTTCCGCCCGACGCGGAGAAACGCAGCCACGAATGGATGTACGGCGCCATCCTCACCCAGCTGCGCGACGTGATCGTGCCGAGAACCTCCGACCCGCTGGCGAAGGCACGCAGCAAGGGCTTGGCGCGGCTCATCAAATACCTGGCCCAGGTCGACGCGCACGGATCATTCTTCGATGCGTGCGAGCTCGACGATGCCGAAGAGCTGCTGGGCTACCGCCCTACGTCTCTCGCCGATGGTCGGGTGGGCGTCGCCACCGAGATTCGTTCGAATCGGCTCGGGGACGACGCGTATCTGCGCTATCTGTGGCGTCGGGTAGCTCGGGAGACCGAGCTCGCCCGGCCGGCCATGGGTGTCCTGGCCGATCGTCACTGGCCACCTCTGACGTGAGGAGCCGAAGATGATCGAACAGGTCGACGTCGAGGCGCGCAGAGCCGAACGCCAGTACCCGGTGTTCAGTCCAGACGACGACGACTTTCACGACGCGGTCATGACTGACCGCTGGTGGGAGACCGAGACATGCTGGTTCTCGTGGAACGTACCGGAGCGCCGCTTGGGAGGATGGGCCTACTGCCAGGCTCGACCGAACGCAAACCTCTGCAACGGGGGCGCTTGGGTCTGGGACGACAGTGGTTCGTACTCTTGGGAGTTGCCGTATCACGCCCAGTACTCGGGCTTGCAGTTGCCGCCCCGCGGCGATCGGGACATGCGGGATTTTGCGTGGCCCAACGGCGTACACGTGACTACCATCGAGCCCCTGAGCACGTACACGATCCGCTACGAGGATCCCGGATCACTCGAGGTCGACCTCCGCTTCGAGGCGATCATGCCCCCGAACCCCCACCCCATCGGTGTGGCGCCGTTCTTCAAGGGCACGCACTTCGACCAACCCGGTCACGTGACGGGGGAGATGGACCTTTTGGGGGAACGGCTGTCAATCGACTGCTACGCCACCAGAGATCGTTCGTGGGGGCCACGGCCCATGGGACGACCCACCAGGAAACAGCCGGGGAGCAGCGAGATGCTCACTCGTCTGGGCGGCATCGGCTACGCGTTCGGGACGGCAAGCCCGGCCGATGCCTGGCTCGTGTACTCAATCCCCGGTCTCGATGATGATCCCGTGTCCTGTGGGTTCTTGCTTCGTGACGGACAGTACGGGCACGTACTGGCGGGAGAGCGTCGCGTGAAAGTCGACCCTCGCACCGGCTGGCCGATCTCCATGGAAATCGAGGCGGTCGACGATTTGGGGAGGACAGTGCGGGTCCGAGGGGAAGCTGTCAGTCGGCATTGGCGGGGTCATGGGGGCGACACCCTGTTCCGCTGGAACTGGGACGCGGTGGAGGGGTGGGGCGAGGATCAGAGCTACTTCGGGCGCCAGATATGGGAAGCGAACAGGGCGCGCAGGTCGTGACGCTCCGCCACTAGGCAGGCACCTTGCCCTCGGTCTTCAGCTCGTTGTGGCGCGCTAGGAGCGAGTGCGCCACGCTGCTTAATTCCTCCGGTGCGTCCGGCAGGGTCACCTCGCGCCCGCCTTGGCGACTCGGAAGTGCGATGGTGGCCGACCCCGGGCATGTCACATCGCCCCGTTGGTTCGTCCCGCGCATTTCGATGTCCACCACAGAACGACCGTCCTCGACGCGCTTCGCCACTACCTCGCCCGTGAGTATGTGGCTGTCCCCGATGTAGTTGAACTTCCGGATTTCACTGTGCTGGCGGACGAGCCAACCGTCGTCACCCATCCAGTCAGTGAGGAAGTGGGTCAGCCAGCAGTCACGCATGACGCCGTAGTCGTAGGCCATTGGGTTTCCGATGGCCTGAGCCCACGACGAATCCCAGTGGACACGCTGCGCCACATCGGGGACGCCCAGCTCGTTCTTTACGTAGAAGGGACCGATGCGCAGCCGGTTTGCGTAAGCCAGACGGTTGGCGCACGGGGTATAGGGCGTGAACCCGTAGCCACCGGCGTGAAACACGATCATGTCGGTCGTTGTGAGGGGCCCCTTGGCCATCGGCCCGATGGTGTCGCCGACATGCACGTCCTCCCACCATCGAGGCTCGGCACCCCGTACCACTTCGGCTTCGTACACGGCATCGAGCCGCGCTATGTCCTCTTCGGTGTAGTTGGCGGGCTCGAGGGCGCTATATTTTCCCATCTCCCGAGCGGTCTTGCGTTCCGCGTGGATGGCGAGGACCCGCATCGCAGCGACGACCTCGCCCCGCTGGTTGAACTTCACGTTGAGAAAGGTGATGAGAACCGAACGTTCGGCAAACGCAGAGTCCTTCTCCTCGACCGACTCCGTGCCACCAAAGCTGTACAGGCGGTCGCCGGGGAGTACCGGTCGGTACCAGTCCCACGTGCTCCCAGAAACGAACACATGGATTCCTCGGAACGAAGGTCGCTTCAACCGTTCGGTCGGCGGGTCCGAAAGCAGAGGGCCGTTGAGTCCGATGCCTATCATCGGTGGGGCCACTTGGCTCTTCCATCGGGTTCCCTGGCCGTACTCCTCGGAGCAGAAAAGGGGGTTGTCGTCGCCGTATCCGCGGGCGAAGTTGCGGAGCACATCATGGGAAGCCTCAGTGAAGTGTTCGCGCGCATGGGATGCCGAGTAGCGACCGATGAGGGCTTGAGCCCTCTCGATGTCAGCGTCCTTGAGCTTGAAGTCCGTCGCCTTCTCGAATTCGGTAGGTGTGGCCATTGCGTGTCACTCGCCGTTCCAGGTTGTGGGCTGATAACGAGATAGAGTATACTCTATCTCGTTATCAGCATGAGGCGTGCGGAGTGACGCCTACGAGCTGGTTGCGGCGCCCCGGGGCTCCTTGGGCAGGCCCAGGCCCCGCTCGGCGATCATGTTGCGCATGATCTCGTTCGACCCGCCGGCGATCGTCAGGGCTCGCGCGTAGAGGAAGCGATCCTGCCACGATCCATCATCCCAGGCTTCTGGGTCGCCCTCGACCAGTGCCCCGCGGGGACCCTGTAATTCGAGGGCATATTCGGCGATGGCCAGGTTCAATTCGCTGAACCAAATTTTCGTGAGGGGAGCATCCCAGACATCCGTGGACCGTTGCGCCGCCTTGGTGGCAACGCGATGGCCGAGGGCCGCGCCGATGCGCTTGCGCGCTTCGAATGCACCGATGGCCTGCCGTACGGAGTCGTCAGAAAGAGCCACGCGCCCACGACGTCGATGATGCCGGGCCAGCGAAACCAGCCCGTTTTCCTTCCCACCGTGGGACAGAGCACCGACGCTCTCCCGTTCAGTGAGCAGACTTGTCTGCGCAGCAACCCACCCCTGCCCGGCGACTCCGATGAGATTCTCGACGGGGATACGTACGTCGTCGAGGAAGACCTCATTGAAGTCCGTCGTCCCGGTCATTTCACGCAGTGGTCGAACGTCTACCCCCTGCGTCCTCATGTCGAGAACGAAGGCGGAGATTCCGCCGGGACCCGCAATGGGTTCGGTGCGCGCCAGGAGATAGCCGTAGTCGGACCATTGAGCCCACGTGCTCCAGACTTTCTGGCCGTTGACGACGTAGGTATCGCCGTGCAGTTTCGCGCTCGTCTGCAGTGATGAAAGGTCACTGCCGGCATTGGGTTCGCTGAAGAGCTGGGTCCAAATGTGATCACCACGAGACATCGGAGGAAGGTATCGCTGCTGCTGGTCGGGAGTACCAAAGGCCTTCAGCGCGCCGCTCACCAGTGGATTGCCGAGCACCACGGGGATCCCGGCGGCAGCAACCTCGTGTTTGAGTATCCGTTGCTCGTACGGGTCGAGCTCCTCGAGCGAGAACCGGGCCAGCCGGTAGCCGGCATCGTGGAGGGCGCGTACCCATGCGCGCAGGGCGGCGACGTCGTCCGCGTCGTCGGGCACGCGCAATCCGCTGCGCTGTTTCCCCTTGAGCGTCGGCTTCCGGGCGGCGATGAAGGCACGAAGCTGGGCGCGGTACTCGTCGTAGTCGGGTGGAATCTCAGGAACGAGGACGTTCATCAGGCCGCCTCGGCAGCGGCACAGAGCCGCTCTCGGTGCCAGCTCGGATCGCCGTAGAGCCCCTTGTTGGCGATGGCTCTGCGCAGGAAGAGGTGGACGTCGTGTTCCCATGTGAAGCCGATACCGCCGTGAAGCTGGAGCGCCTCACCGCACAGGGTGGAGAAGCCGTCGCCGACGAACGAGCCCGCAGTGCTGACCGCCGCGTCCACATCCTCGAAGCCGTCGTTCAGGGCAAGAGCGCCGTAGTAGGTGGCCGCGCGCATGCCTTCGAGGAGGATCAGAAGATCGGCCAGGCGATGCTTTATGGCCTGGAAGCTGCCAATCGTCCGTCCGAACTGCATCCGTACCTTGAGGTAGTCCACCGTCTCGTGGAACAACAGATCGGCGGCGCCTACCGCTTCCGCTGCCTGGAGGACGGTGGCCAGGTTGATGGCACGACCGCGTACACCTTCCGCGTCGGCATCGATCAGCCGCGCCGTCGACACGGCGGCACCGTCGAATACCACTTCGCCGAAGCGCCGGGTCAGATCAATCGTCTTCTGGGTGCGTACCGCTACGCCCGGGGTCGATGCAGGCACGATGAGGTGGACGAGGCTGCTCCGGCAACGAGCCAGGACGAGGAGTTCGCCAGCGACTGTCGCACCGTGGACGAAGCGCGCCACTCCATTGAGCACAAAGGTGCCGGCCCGGCTTGTTGCCTCGACGCCGCACTCGCTTCCTTCGATCGAGCCGTCGCCGCTCATGCACCATGCCGCCAGGAGCTCGCCTTGGGCGATGTTGGCCAGGAGTTCACGACGTTGGAGCTCTGTTCCCCAGGTCGCAATGGCATCAGCCACGACATTGGTGGGCACGAACGGCCCGGGATGCAGGACTCGCCCGAGTTCCTCGGCCAGGACGATGAGGTCAATGATGGGCTGATCGGTGATGGACCCGCCGTCGTATCCGCCGGGGATGAGCATCGAAGTCCAGCCCAAAGCCGCCGCCTCCCGCCACCCCACCCGGTCGAAGATCTCCGGGTCCTCGAGCTGGGGGCGCAGCGTAGACAGCGATTGCCGATCTCCTAAGAAACGTCGCGAACTGTGACGTAGGACCTCGTGATCTTCGCCGAACGCGAAATCCATCGTCTCCCCTTCGTGTCGACCAGGCGGTCACGGACAATATTCAACCTGATGGATCGTGGTGCCGCCGTCAATGGAGCCGCAACGGCAGGTTCTTCAGGCCGCGCAGCGATTGGATGGGCTTGTAGCGAAGTCGATCGCGCGGGACAGCGAGGGCCATATCCGGGAATCGCCCCACCAAGGACCTGATGGCGATCTGGCCCTCCATCCGTGCCAGCTGGTTTCCCAGGCAGAAGTGCTTTCCGAAGGCGAAAGTGATGTGGCGGTTCGGATCACGGCCGAGGTCGAGCACATCGGGCTGATCGAAGATGGCTTCGTCCCGGTTGGCCGAGATGATCATGCCCAGGACCTTGCTCCCCTTTGGAAGTGTCGTGCCTCCGACCTCGACGTCCTCGAGCGTGACCCTGACCGCCCCGCAGGGAACGGGAGTGGTGAAGCGGAGAAGCTCTTCGACCGCCGCCGGCGCGATCGCATCGTCCGTCCGGAGCCGTGCCGCCTGCTCGGGATGCTCAATGAGGGTCAAGGCCGCGCTCCCGATGAGGTTGGCCGTTGTGTCCTGTCCGGCCAGCATGAGCAGGAAGATCATCGCGTCGATCTCGTCGGAGCTCAGCTTGTCGCCGTCCTCGCTGGCTGAAATGAGTCCAGTGATCAGGCCCGCATCGGGGTTGATTCGCCGCTCTTCGGCCATCCGCTCGATCATCTTGAGCAACTTTCGAGCGTTTGGAACGGCGGCGACAAAGGATGTCATGCTCCCGCTTCCCACGCTTGTCACGAAGCGCGCCATCAAGGAATGGAACTCGTCGCGATCGTCCTCGGTCACGCCGAGCATGTTCGAGATCACGGAGAGGGGGAGCGGCACGGCAAAATCGGCGACCAGATCGACCACGTCTCGCTGCGCCAATTTCGCCAGGAGTTCATCGACGATCCGTTCGATGTCTGCGCTCATCTGCTGAACGATCCGGGGAGTGAAGGCCTTGTTGACGAGCCTGCGCAGTCGTGCATGGTCGGGGTCGTCCTTGTACACCATGCTGTCGGCGAGGAGCCGGAACGTCCGGGGTAGGTGGTTCATGAGCCAGGAGTCGGTCTGCTGCATGGTGTCGCTGGAGAACCGGGTGTCGCCGTGCAGCATCATGACGTCGTTGTACCGGGTGAGCATGAAGCCGCCGGAACGGACGAGTTGTTTGGATCGGACACGGGACACCGGCGCCATCCGGCGAAGCTCGGCATAGCGGGCAAACGGATCGGAAAACATCACCTCTTCCGAGAGATCCGTGACGATGTCTGATCCTCGCTCGGCCGTCGATGTCATGCGATGAGACCCCCGTCGCTATGGGCCTGGTGGTCAGGCGCAGGACGCAGAGACAAGGTTGCCGGCCCGATCCACATATGAGGATACTCTAATCCGCAACGACGGAGCGATGCTTGGTTGCTGCGGTGACCCATCCTCAGCGGTACGTTGCGGGATTCCCACTGGCAGGAGGAGTCGATCGGCTCTCCTGTCGGAGATTGCCGATGTTCGTGTATGCCATCGCGTTCTGCAATGCGGTCGAACGTGTCATATCGAGGGATTCCCAGATGGCACGGACGGTCCCCTGAATGGCCCGCGGGTTTCGCGCCGCGATCGACGCGGCAATCTCATGGGCGCGAGAACGGAGGTCGGCGCGGGGTACGACCTCGGTGACGAGACCCAGCCGCAGTGCGGTCTCAGCAGTGATGCGCTCTTCGGCTCCCATGAGTGCCCAACGCAAGACGTCTCCAAGCGGCACGCCACGCGCCAGCATCCCGATTGGTTCGAGCGCCGAGACGATTTCAGCGTTGGCATGCGGATCGAAGAACACGGCATCGTCGGCGGCGATGATGATGTCGGCCTCGTTGAGGAAGTACTGGGCCCCGCCGGCGGCGATCCCGTGCACTGCGGCCACAACGGGTTTCCAGCATCGATGGTGCAACTTTGGCGACAGCGTCGTACCGGGATCGAAGGTATTCCACACATTGGCCCTGAAGAACCACGTCGTGCCGCCTCGAACATCGGCCCCGGTACTGAAGGCGCGCTCTCCGTTCGCCTGCAGGACCACGGCGTGGGCGTCGTCATCCTCCCGGATTGTTTGCCACGCCCAGGAGATCTCCTCCGCCATCTGATCGTTCCAGGAATTCAGTGCGTCCGGACGGTTGAGCGTGATCGTCGCGACATGGTCATCACCGAGTTCGTACTCGATCGCCTCGCAGTTCATGGAGGGTACAATAGAGTATCCCCTACATCTGGTTCGGCGAGAGGACAGGCGAGCTCCCCTTCGTAGGCGTCTGGAGAGATCGGTATACCCTGATCCGATGGCAGCGCCCACCCGGTCAATGACGACGCTGAGCGGATCAGTCCTGACGTCGCGGCCGGCCAACGGGGCCCGCTCGAAGATGGCAACGACGGTGGCGCGACGCATTGTCGACGAGGTCATCGAACGCGGATGGCCAGTCGGCGAAGTGCTCGGTTCGGAGACCGATCTCATCGAGCAGTACGGCGTGAGCCGGGCCGTGTTCCGCGAAGCGGTGCGGCTCGTGGAGAACCAACAGGTGGCTCACATGCGGCGCGGGCCGGGCGGAGGGTTGGTTGTCACGGAGCCGTCGGTCGATGCCATCATTGCTGCGGCGGTCCTCTACCTTCATCGGGTCAACGCGCGGCTGGACGAGGTGTTCGAGGCACGTCTGGTGTTGGAGGAGATCGTGTCGGAGATCGCCCCCAGTCGTCTGGATGAGGCCGACGTGGCGAAGTTGCTCGAACTCGTCGACAACGAGACAAGCGGAGACGTCAAGGACCATCGAGCGCTACACACCCTTCTTGCCTCGCTCACGCGTAACCCGGCGCTCGAGCTGTTCGTCGAGATTCTCAATCGCGTACCCGTGCTCTACTTTCGCGATCCGGCGGCATTCACCGCTACCACCTTCTCGGAGTCTCAGCACGCGCACGAGCGCATCGCCATGGCTGTGATCGCCGGTGACGCCGGCTTGGCCCGGCACCGCATGCGTAAGCACCTTCAGGCCGAAGCCGATTTTCTCAGGCGCCGGCGGTCATCGCACCAGCTCCTGCCCGACACCGTCACGGTGGGTGGGGGGGTGAGCAGCAAGCGGGCTGAGGACGTGGCCCGGGCCGTGCTCCAAGACGTCATATCCGAGGACCTTCCCCCTGGGTACCTCTTGGGCTCTGAGTCCGAGCTCATCGAGCGCTACGGAGTAAGTCGTGCCGTGTTCCGTGAAGCGGTGCGCTTGCTGGAGCACCACCACATCGCAGCGATGCGACGTGGCCCCGGCGGCGGGATGTTCGTCTCTGCGCCCTCCGTTGACGCAGTCACCGATGTCGTGGCCGTCTATCTGGCCCATCGTGGCCTGAAAGTCGCAGACCTGGCTGATCTCCGCAACCGACTCGAGCTCGTGCTCGTCGACCTGGCGGCGCAGCGGATCGATGAGGAGGGAAGGGTTCGGCTTCGCGATGCTCTCGAGAGGGAGAAGAACGCGTCCGACGCCGAATTCGCAGAAGCTGGTCACGATCTCCACGGCGTCATTGCAGCGTTGGGCGGGAACCGGGCTCTTGAACTCGTCACGCTCGTCCTGATACGGCTGACCCGCCTGCACCAGATCGATCGGCTCTCCGATGCCGTTCGTCAGAAGGTCGCCGACGAGGTCCCCCGTACCCACGAGGGAATCGCCCAGGCCATCCTGGACGGAGACGGTGAGCTGGCTCGGTACCGGCTCCGACGCCATCTGGAGGTGTTGGCCAAGTATCTCCGCTGACGGATAAGGCGCCTATTGGGTATACTCATATGCATGCCGGACGCGGAGAATCCCTGGCAGCAGCAACGGCTCGGTGTGTGGTGGATCGCGCAGGATCACCCTGACCGCATGGCAATCGTCGACGCGCCGGGTGGGGTGCGATTGACATTCGGAGAGTTGGCCGGGCGAGCGCATCAACTCGTGCGGGCCCTCCGGCACGCGGGCCTCGAGGCGGGCGACGTGATCGTGCTCGTTCTCCCCAATGGGCTCGATACCGTGGTGTGGCAGCTGGCCACGCAAGAGAGCGGACTGCGCTACATAGCATTGAACCCCGCCCTCTCGGCCGGCGAGATCAGCGAGATCGTGGAGCATGCCGATGCCCAGATGGTCGTTGCGCACGCTGACCATGCCGACCACCTTCATGATTTCAACTCGTCCGTCACAGTTGGGCACAAGGTTTCGGTGGGTGGCCCGATCCCCGGGTTCGTCGATGGGGATTCGTTCGTCGCCGGGCATCCGTCCACACCCCCGCCCGATCGCCAGCTCGGTGGCCTCATCGCCTATTCCTCGGGCACGACCGGAAAGCCCAAGGCAGTATTGCGACGGCTCCCGAGCGTCGACCCATGGGAATACGCGGACCGCTTGAAAAGCTTCGGTCAGGCATTTCGTTTCCGCCCCTTTGCCGGTACGCATCTTGTGTCGGCCGGAATGCACCACGGTGGCTGCCAGGGTTTCTACCAGGGAGCCCTCAATGTCGGACAGGGTCTCGTGATCATGGGGAAGTTCGAGGCGGAGCGCACCTTGGAGCTCATCGCTGCGCATGGAGTGTCCACGGCGTACATGGTGCCCACGCAATTCGTCAGGCTGCTGCGCCTTCCGGCCGACGTGCGTGATCGTTTTGACCTTTCGAGCCTGGAAACGGTTGTCCATTCCGCCGCGCCCTGCCCGCTTGAGATCAAGAGGCAAATGCTGGCGTGGTGGGGGCCGGTCATTTGGGAAACGTACGGCGGTATAGAAGGAGCGGCGACGATCGCAAAACCGCACCGGTGGCTCGAGAAGCCGGGAACGGTTGGACGCACCATTCGGGGCGTGACGCTGCGCATTCTCGATGACGACGGCCAGGAACTTCCGGTGGGAGAGGTCGGTCACATCTTTATGGAGTCCAAGGGCGCTGGATTCGAATACAAGGGTGATCCCGCGCTGACGCGCTCCGTGCACAACGGACGTGCCTTCACCATCGGCGATATGGGCTACCTCGATGACGACGGCTACCTCTTCGTAAGTGACCGGGCCAAGGACATCATCATCAGCGGCGGAGTGAACATCTATCCGGCGGAAATCGAAGGCGTTCTGGCGGCACACCCAGACGTCGCGGATGTCGCGGTCATCGGGGTACCCGATGCCGAGTGGGGGGAGCAGGTGAAGGCAGTTGTCGAGGTCACGCCGGGCTGCGAGCCCTCACCCGAGCTGGCCGATGCACTGTTGGCGTGGTGCCGGGATCGCCTGGCCTCTTACAAATGTCCCCGCTCGGTCGATTTTCGCGACGAACTGCCCCGGACCGACGGCGGAAAACTGTCCAAGCGCAAGCTACGCGACGAGTACTGGACGGAAAGCCGTCGAATATGAACACGGCCCCGTAGTCCCCGCACCCCTTGGTGCGGACACGGGTCCCCCCCCCGACGAATCCGACCGCGCCCGCGGTCGAGCTCAGCGGCTGCATGGTATAAATGTGACAGTTTATGCCATACGGCAGAATCCGCCGTACGGCAGTTCATGCAACGAGAGGGCGCTGATGGTAAGAGGGACGCCGACGATCACGCCGCCGATGGAACTGGCGGGCAGTGGCCTGGCCGCTCGCAAGAAGGAACGCACCAGGCGACAACTGGCCGAAGCGGCTGGTGAACTGTTCTCCGAGCGGGGTTACGCCGCAACGACCATCGACGACATCGCGGCTGCTGTCGACGTGTCTCCCCGTACGTTCTTTCGCTATTTTCCCACCAAAGAGGACCTGGTTGTCGCGCTGGGCGCCACCAGCCTGGACCTGTTCCTCGACGCGTTGCGCGGTCGTCCGCTCGACGAGTCCTTGCAGGTTGCCGTGGCGGCGGCGGTAGAGCAATCCCTGGCCGCGGGATGGGAGGAGACCGAGAGGGTTCGTTCATTCCTCACGCTCCTTCGAGAAACGCCCGCCCTTCGGGCGCGATGGCTGGAGGAGGCCTACGCAAAACGTGATCGCATGGCGGAGGTCATTGCCGTTCGCACCGGCAGCGATCCGTGCGATTTGCGCAACCTGCTCGTCGCCGGGGCGATCACCTTGACCATCAACACGGCGTTGCAGGTATGGGCAGATCAGGATGTTGAGCCGCAGCCATCGTTCTTCGTCTACCGGGGGTTGAGGGAGTTAGCCACGGCGCTTCTTCCGAATTAGCCCTCGTTGATCCGCACCAACTCCTGCCAAGAAAGGATGGGTGCGGCGGTTCGTTGTCCAATCGCTATACCAGGAGTGACGTGACGTTCCTCGCTTCGAGAGCACGAAGCCAGCAAGCAAACAGGCCGGGCATCGATGCCGGCGATGGGATCACCAAACGCCAGTGGTTGGCCCTGGGTGTCACCTGTTTCACGGTCCTTCTCATTTCACTTGATCAGACCGTGCTCAATGTCGCGCTCCCGACGTTGGTGAAGGAGCTGCATCCCAGCAGCAGCGGCTTGCAGTGGATTGCTGACAGCTACACCCTGACCAATGCCGTCCTGCTGCTCTTTGGCGGTGCCCTTGGCGATCGATTCGGGCGGCGACGTCTGTTCCTGATCGGCGTGGCCGTTTTCGGAGCCGGGTCCCTGGCTTGTGCGGTAGTGCATTCGACCGGCCCGCTGATCGGAGCCCGTGCCGTCATGGGTGTGGGCGCAGCCTTACTGATGCCCGCCACGCTGTCCATCATCGCGGCGACGTTCTCGGGTCACAGCCGTGCTCGCGCCATCGGGATCTGGGCCGGCGTGGGCGGGATCGGCACTGCGGCCGGTCCTCTGCTCGGTGGTTGGCTCCTGCAGCACTTCTGGTGGGGTTCGGTGTTCCTCATTAATGTGCCGGTTGCCGTTCTGGCCATCATCGGTGGGATCTTCGCCGTAACCGAAAGTCGCGCCCTACGTCCCCCGAGCCTCGATCCGGTCGGCGTCGTGCTCTCTTCTTTCGGGCTGACGGCGCTGACGTACGGCTTCATCGTCACGTCCACGTATGGATGGAGTTCAGGGGTGGTGGTCACGTCGCTGACCGTCGCGGCAGCGGTACTGATCGCCTTCGTCGTCTGGGACAGCAAACGGAGCAGTCCCTTCCTGGACCTGCAACTCTTCTCCAATCGCACGTTCTCGTCGGCTCTGGGCGCGGTGACGGCAGTCTTTTTCGTCATGTTCGGTGTGAGCTACCTGGTCAGCCAGTACATCCAATTCGTGCAGGGGGTCGATCCGTTCGGTGTCGGGATTCGCTTTCTGCCCTCGGCGGTGGGCAATCTCTTGGGCAGCAATGTGGCGGCTCGTCTCACGCGGCGATTCGGTCTCCGATCGATCATGCTCGCCGGCATGGCCCTGGTCACCGGGGGGCTCGTGTCGCTGGCAACGTTGACTGCGGCATCGGGGTTCCTGCCGGTTGGACTGGCCTTTGGGCTGATCGGTCTGGGCATGGGCCTGGTGATGGCTCCCGCCTCCAATGCAATTGTGGGCACGCTGCCGCCCGACAAGGTCGGTGCCGGGTCCGGGCTTCGGGCCATGGTGCAACTTCTCGGTGGTGCCCTCGGCGTGGCCATTATCGGCAGCCTGGCCACCAACAAATACCGCTCGGAAATAAAGACCGCACTGGCCGGCCCGCTGAGCCATGTCTCGTCGAGCGCCCAGCAGGCCATCGGGAATCAGATCGGTGGCGCGGTTGCGGTCAAGGGGACATTGCCGGCCGACCTCCGCCAGACGACGACCGATGCCGTCAATCACGCATTCGTCAGCGGCTTGCACCTTTCCGCTCTGGTGGGCATAGGCATCATGATTTTGGCCATGGTCTCAGCAGCTGTCTATGTTCCCGCCCGCTACACGATCGTCGATGACCCCGAGGCGAACCTGCTCGCCCATCTGTAGGCGATTCGAGCGTTTCTTTTCATTGATCTCGAGCGGGTTCGAAAACCGGTCGTTGGTGCTCGCCGACGGCTCTGTAAGCTCGTGGGACGATCCACCGTCGCAGACAGGGTCGCACAAGCACACTGGGATGCTGTATCGGGGTGGCCGTAGGCCGTTGGAGGTTCGCCGTGTCCTGCTTGACCGACGCCGGAGCTCTGGCAACGGCATTCGCAGATCTCGAGCGGGATGGGTTCGCGGTCATCCCCGACGTGTTGTCCGAGCAGGAGGTGGCGCGCCTGCGGACGAGACTACGGGAGGTGGCGCGGTTCGAACGGGCCGCCGGGATCGACCACGATCCCAAGTGGGAAGATGGACCCCGGAACCAACGAGTATTCGGCCTCTTGAACAAGGGGTCCGTGTTCACTGAGCTGGCGGAGCATCCGGTGGCGCTGGCCCTGATGGAACACCTTATGGATCCGATGTTCCTCCTGTCGAGCCTTACGGCCAATATCACCGGTCCCGGCGGCCATCCGATGTATCTCCACTATGACCAGGACTATGTTCCCGGGCCGTGGCCGCCGTTCCCGCTGGTGGCCAATATCATCTGGATGCTCGATGATTTCACCGACGACAACGGGGCCACCAGGTTCATCCCGGGCTCGCATCACGAGGATCATGCGGATTGGACTCCCGAAAGCATCGGCCGTCGGGGCGGCGAGACGGTCGCAGTCGGCGGTAGTGCGGGATCACTGGTGTGCCTGGACGGACGTGTCCTGCACCAGACGGGCGCCAATACGACGGACGACGAGCTCCGCCACGGAGTCATCGCCTACTACTGCCAGCCGTGGATTCGCCAGCAGGAGAACGCGTCACTGTCGATTCTTCCCCACGTATGGCCGGCACTCTCTCCGACGCTCCGGGGGCTGGTCGGGCTCAAGATGTACCGGGGGCTGGGTTCGGTCTCGGGGCCGACGCAACGCGGTTTCCGGTACTGATTTTCGACCGGTGCTACCGGCAGGCAATATGAGGGGATGCCGGCGCACGAGGTGCCCACGAGCGATGAGCATCCCCTCGACAATGCAGTCTGGTGGGCATTGGGATCGCGCCACGCCGACATGGCACGGGTGCACGGACGGGCCCGCAGGTATGACGGCGACGTGTCGGTATTCGCCGCCGTGGAGAGGTTCGACCCCGAGTCCTGGCGCGATCTGGCCACCTTGCTCGGTGCCGCCGGCACGTGCGCCCTGTTCCGGGGGGACATCCCGAACCAGGTTCCCTCAGGTTGGGATGTGATTAGCCGCGGTCGAGGTCATCAGATGGTGGTCGATGTCGGTCGGTTGGCCGAGGTGGAACCCGTCGTCGTCCGGCAGCTCACAGCTGAGCACGTTCCCCAGATGCTCGATCTGGTGTCGCTCACCAAACCCGGTCCGTTCCGCTCCGGGACGATCGACATGGGCCGCTATTACGGCCACTTCGAGGGGGAGCGGCTGGTGTCGATGGCCGGGGAGCGTCTGGGGTTCGATGGCCATAGCGAGATCTCGGCCGTGTGTACGCACCCCGATGTTCGGGGCCGGGGCCTCGCGACGGGAATGACGCGTCATGTGGCCGCGTCTATCTTCGAACGAGGTGACCGACCCTTTCTCCACGTTGCGGAATCCAACGCCGACGCGCTTCGTGTCTATGCGAATCTGGGTTTCGTCCAGAGGCGATTCGTCGACGTGGCCGTCCTACGGGCTCCGAAGGTTTGAGGCCCCGCCGGCCGAGCGCGTTCACTGTTCTCTCGGCTAAACAGGGGACGACGCAACGATGGAGGTTCGATGCCGACAATAGACATCTTCGGCGGGCGGGTTGCCTACGAGATCCTTGGTGAGGGGGACCCCATCGTCCTCACTCCGGGTGGACGATTTTCGATGGGGATCCCCGGACTCCGGCCCTTGGCCGAAGCGCTGGCTCCGCACATGAAAGTGCTTATCTGGGACCGGCCCAACGCCGGCGCCTCCGATCTCAATTTCACCGGTGAGACCGAGTCCGACATGCACGCCGACACACTCGCCGAGCTGCTGCGGGCGCTGGACATGGCCCCGGCGGTGGTTGCCGGAGGTTCAGCCGGTGCCCGGGTGGCGCTCATCACCGCACTGCGCCACCCCGACGTCGTGAGCAAGGTCTTGGGGTGGTGGCTCTCGGGGGGCGTGTACGGGACATTGATCCTCGCCATGACGTACAACCTTCCCTTCATGGCTACCGCGCTGACCGGCGGAATGAAGGCGGTGGCCGACATGCCGCAATGGGCCGAGACGATCGCGGCCAATCCGGGGAACCGCCAGCGATTGCTGGACATGGACGCAGAGGAGTTCATCGACGTGATGGATCGCTGGGTGCGGGCGTTTGTCCCGGAAGAGAGCAAGCCGATTCCCGGCGTGACGGCTGAAGAGCTGGCCGGCATCACGACGCCGACGGTCATCTGGCGGAGTAGCCCGCTTGACCGCTACCACACTGAAGAAACGTCACTCCGGGTGCATGGACTGATCCCGGGGGCACAACTCGTCGACCCACCTTGGGGCGACGACGAATGGACACGCCTCCAAATCCTCACGTCTCAGGGGAAGGGTCACATTTTTGATACCTGGCCCCGACTCGCACCGCAGATCCTCGAGTACTCCAAGGCCACCTGAAGCCCGCCCGTCCACGTGGGTTCTCCGCGACCCCTGGGCGCAGCACAAACAAGGAGGAGTCGCCATGCCGGCTAGGGGCAGTGCGGAATGGAAAGGCGATGTGCCGACAGGCACCGGGACGTTCATGGCCGGTGACACGATCGCGGGCGGGTTCACCTACAAGTCTCGCTTCGAGGACGGCCCGGGCTCCAACCCCGAGCAGCTCATCGCGGCCGCCCACGCCGCCTGCTTTTCCATGGCCCTGTCCAACATCTTGGCTCAGGCCGGGAACCCGCCGGACTCCGTACGCACCGATGCCACGGTCACCCTGCGGCCGGTCGACGGAGTCCCGACCATCACCAAGATCGACCTTGTCACGGTGGGTCGCGTGCCGGGAATCGATGCATCCGCTTTTGCCGAGCATGCCGCCGCCGCCAAAGCCGGGTGTCCAGTGAGCCGCGCCCTGGCCGGGGTGCCCGAGATCACCCTGCAGGCATCGTTGGCTGATTGAGGGCACGGGACCTTCAAGAGCTCGGCCTTTCGGCGGCGGTGCCGGTCCGCTCATTGGGTGCCGGTCCGCTAATTGCGTCCCGTAATTGCGTCCCGGTCCGCTAATTGAAGGGCGCCAACAGACCGCGGGCCCGAGTCCGCAGGGCATGGGCATCCGTACCGGGCACTCCGGGGGTGTGGGCCAGCTCTTCGAGGAGCGCCGCCGCTTCGTCGTAGCAGCCCAATGCGGCGAGACTGTCCGCCAACCCCAATCGATCGGCGAGCGGCTGCCCGGGGATCATCGCACGAAGGCGCGTCACCCATCGCACCGCGTCCTTGTCGTGCCGTCGCCGGAAGCTGTGGTCGAGGTTGGCCAGCATCCGGGCCACTATGGCCCGCGGCCCGACTGCGGCAAGCATGTCGTCCCGGATATCGATCTTCGTCCCGGTGGCGGCATGGATCAGCTGGGCACAGGCCGCACGGTCCAGTCGCCTGCCGCCGGCGAAGGCATCGATCAGCAGGTCAGGACGATTCGGATCCCGCACAAGGAAATGCCCCGGCATTCCGACCCCTTCGAGGGGGACTCCACAGCGTCGTCCGATCTCGATGAGAACGACGGAGAGTGAGATCGGGATGCCGAGCCGACGATCAAGGACCTCATGCAGGTAGGAGTTCCGTGGATCGTCGTACGTCTCTCTGTCACCCCGCAGGCCGAGGGTCTCGAAGACCAGGTGGCATACCTGTTCAATGTCGGACGCTCCGCTTCGGGCCGCTACCTCGTCGAGCCGGGCGAGCTGCCTCGGCACCTCGAGGCTCGGGTCGGACTGTGCGGCAATGAGGAGGGCGGCCTCGTCCAGGGGAATCGCATCATCGGGCCGCGCCATGAGCTCCTGCCATCTCGATGCGACATCCACCCGAACGACTGTACCGCTCCGCCTCGTGGGCACCCTTCCCTGGCATGCGCATGAGGGTCACGTCGCAGTGCACTTCTCCGAGGTGCCCACGTATTGCATTTCCGTGAAAGTTCGCGGAATCCGAAAATTGTGGCATCCAACTGGCGGCGGGTATCGAATCCCCTGTGACGAGTCCGCACGTTGCAGCTACCGACGAGGAGAGCAATGAAGCAGCGAAAGCCTGGCATCACGAGGCGAACAGGGATCAGGGGGGCCAGGGTCACCACGGCGGCAGTGGCAGCAGTCTCCGTCGGACTGGTGGGCATCCAGGCGCTCACGGGCAGCGTCGCAACGGCGGCGCCGCCAACGGCGAAGGTGCTGTCGAATGCGCTCAGCGGCTGTTCTGCTCCGAACGGTCAAGGCTACTGGCAGGTTTCAGCCAATGGCGGCGTGTTCACCAACGGAGCCGCCCAGTTCTACGGATCCGCAGGGGGGACGAGACTCAACAAGCCGATCGTCGGCATGGCTCCCAGTGTCGATGGGCGTGGCTACTGGCTCGTGGCATCCGACGGCGGCGTTTTCTCCTTCGGGGATGCGCCCTACGAGGGCTCAACCGGCGCCATGCATCTCAATGCCCCCATCGTCGGCATTGTGCCGACACCCGACGGGCAGGGCTACTGGCTCGTGGCATCCGACGGCGGCGTGTTCTCCTTCGGTGACGCGGCCTACTACGGATCGGAGGGGGCGAGGGTCCTCAACAAGCCGATCGTCGGCATGGCCTCCACCAAGGACGGGCGCGGCTACTGGCTCGTGGCCGCCGACGGCGGCATCTTCTCCTTTGGCGATGCAACCTTCTACGGCTCCTTGGGTGCACTCGCGCTCAACAAGCCCATCGTCGGCATGGCCCCCGCACGCAACGGCAACGGTTACGTCCTTGCGGCCAGCGACGGCGGGGTCTTCACCTTCGGTGCTTCCCACTTCTACGGCTCGGCGGCTGGTAGTGCGCCCAATAGCGCTGTCGTCGGTGTAGCGGGAACGTTCACCGGGAACGGGTACACGCTGACAACCTCTGGCGGAGGGGTCTACAACTACGGCGACTCCTCGTTCTGCGGCGTGTCGGGAAGTGCGAGTTCCAACAGTCCCATCGTCGGGCTGGCCTTCTATTGATGACAGCGGCTGTTTCCATCCACCCAGTACAAGGAGCAACACATGCCTAACATCAGTCGGCGTCACTTTCTGAGGAACGCCTCCATCGGAGCCGCAGCGACCGGCGTGGCCGCGGCGGGAGGCCTGAGTTTGTTGACCGGCGTCAGCGGTGCCGACGCCGCCACGCCTCCGAAGACGACATCCCCAGAGGGCCCTGTGCTCGATGGCTCGGGTGTTGTGGCCCACGTGGTAGACGCCAAGTCCGGGAAGATCTCTCTCTTCGTTGGCACGAAGCACATCGACTACACGAACCAGGCCCTAGCTCAGGAGCTCCTCAAAGCAACGAAGTAAGGCCGTTCTCCTACCAACCTGTACCTACCCTTCATGAGGTGAAGTGAACCATGTCGTCCCACAGAGAAGCACCTGCCATGACCAAGGATCCGGCGGCGGACAGCACGGACGTCTATGCGTTCGTGAGCCCGGACGCCCCCGATACGGTCACGATCATTGCCAACTACGTGCCGTTTCAAGCTCCCGACGGCGGGCCTAACTTCTTCGAGTTCGGAGCCAAGACGGTCGTCGGTACGGCGGCACCTGTCGGTGACGATGTCCTCTACCAAATTCATATCGACAACACCGGCTCCGGCATCCCCTCCATCACCTACCAGTTCCAGTTCACGACGGTCATCACCGATCCCACGACCTTCCTCTACGCAACGGGACCGATCACCTACTCGTCGAGTTCGGGGTACAGCGCAACCTGGAACCGGCGCCAGACCTACACCGTCACCCGGATCGACACCGATCCCACAACGGGACAAAGCACGACGACGCCCATCAGTCCGCCGGCGGGGAGTGGCGGAGCCTTCGCCTGTCCTCCTTGCAACGTCGGAATCCGCACCACGCCCAACTACGCCTCCCTTTCGGCACCAGCGGTCTATCGCATGTCGGACGGCCTCATAGTCTTCGCCGGGCAACGCGCCGACGGTTTCTTCGTGGACCTGGGCTCCATATTCGACCTCGGCGACCTGCGGCCCATCTCGAGTCACCAGCTGGTCCCCGGGACCAATAGCCCGGGCATCAACTCTCTCGCCGACGCCAACGTGCACTGCATCGCCCTGCAGATCCCCATCAGTTCGCTTACACCGGACGGGGCCCCCTTGACGATGGGCGCCAATGATCCCAATGCGGTCATCGGGGTGTACACCACGGCGAATCGTCAGACGGTCCGCATGTTCGATCCGACGACCGGTACCTACAGCGGCACCGGCCCGTACGACCAGGTTTCCCGTCTCGGCAGCCCGCTGGTGAACGAAGTCGTCGTGCCGATGGCCCTCAAGGACTTCTGGAACAGCCAGGCACCGGTCAATGACAGCCAGTTTGCGGCCGCGGTGGAGCACCCAGAACTACAGAACCTCCTCCCGGTCCTCTACCCGGGAGCGTTCCCCAACTTGGCGGCCTATACCAAGGCCCGTGCTGACCTCGTGGCGATCTTTGCGACGGGTATCCCGGGCAGCGTCATCGGCGATGCCTTCGGCGTGGGGACCTACCAAGGTGGCAAGGTGATAGCCGAGATGTTGCGGCTCAACATGGGCATCGCGCCGACGTCGAGTGACGGCACGCAGGCCGGGACGAGCAATCTCGGACTGCTCGGCAACGACCTGGCCGGTTTCCCCAACGGCCGGCGGCTGACCGACGACGTTGTCACCATCGAGCTGATGGCGGTGGCGGGAGCGACCATCCCGCTGGTCGACAAGACCTTCACCCCTGACGCCGATGTCTCGGTCGTCAACCAAGGCGTCACGGCCAGTCCCCGGTCGTACCAGGCTGGCTTCCCGTACCTGGCCGATCCGCACGGTGGCTTCTCCAACCCTCCGTCGACGCCTGCGTACAACACCAACCCCGAGCTCTAAGGCACCAAGATGGGCATGAGACTCAAAGAGCATCACCATCATGCCGACGGGCCGGCCGAAGCCCCCTTCGTCGATGATGGGCCGACTGACGGTCCCGCCGATGCACTGATGTTGGACATCGGCGGGGACGTCGGGGCGCTCATCCTCTATGCGGAGGAGTCGTGTCTCGGTCTTGAGATAGACGTGACGCCGGCAGGCGCCCCCCGGTCCCATCACATGCACACGATGATTCGGCGTCGGCGCTCCTTCGACCGCGAATTCATTGCCGGCGTGTATCCCGAGTTGGTCGAAGGGGTCTACACGGTCTGGGGGATCGACGATCTTCCGTTGGGAGAGGTGATGATCGTCGGCGGCCACGTCAGCGAATTCCGGTCTGGAGACTGCCGATCGCGCTCGTAGCGACCGTGCGTTCGCACCGGCGGATTCCGGGCGCGCAGGCCGGCCGACAGGGCGTTGGGCAGAGGGGCGGTACCCATATGTCGGCGTGGTGTCGACGTGCGTCGGGTAAGAATGGGGGCGGCGCGCACGCATGACTCCGGCAGGCGGCGCGGCGGCGCGAGCGCGCGCGTTCGGCCGGCACCACCAGGGCGACGCAGAAGGGGACCGTCAGCGAAGAGGATGACATCGCACCAGGTACCTCGGTTGATCTTGGCCTCCGCCTCGCCCGCACGCTTGCGGGTGTTGCGTGACGCCGGTTTCGATCCGGAGGTCGTGGCGAGCGGCGTGAGCGAGGATTTCGACGGCCTCGACACGGCACGAGCAGTCGTGCTCCTGGCCGACCGGAAGGGATCCGCCATCTCCCCGCTCTACCCGGGAAGCTTGGTTCTTGCCTGCGATTCAATGCTCGATCTCCACGGAGCGACGCTCGGCAAGCCGGCGTCTCCAGCTGAGGCAGCCGACATGTGGCGGCGACTCTCGGGCAACGAAGGCACCTTGCATACGGGCCATTGCCTGATCGACACGCGAACCGACCGGCGCCTGCTCCGGCTCGCCAGCACCGTCGTGCGCTTCGGCACCCCGAACGAGGCGGAGATCAGCGCCTACGTGGCCAGCGGCGAGCCGATGGGACTCGCCGGCGCCTTCAGCATCGATGGACGGGCAGCGCCCTTCGTGAAGGGCATCGACGGCGACGCCAGCAACGTGTTGGGACTATCGCTTCCACTCTGGCGGGCGATGCTCAACGAGGTAGGGGTGGCCATCACCGACCTCTGGCGTGCCACCGCGACCTGACGCGCCACCGTGGCTCGGCACGTCGTTGTCAATGGCCTTCGGCGTTGGCTGCGAGACGCCCACGCCGAGGAGTCCTCCGAGACGACGCCGGGAGGAGTTCCTCGAGCTGGGGCCGGTGTTCTGTTCTGTACGACGCGCCGCAGGCGACGATCATCGCTGGACCTCAAAGAGGTCCACCGCAGCCGGCGGACCGCCGAGCAGGCGGGCACCGGTGAGGACCAATGCGGTGCCCAACGAACGACGGACGCGACGTACGGGTCGTTTGTCAGGTTGGTACGGCGTCGAAGAGGCGTCGCTTTCATGATGTCGGAACTGGTTCTGGCGGAGAAGCTCCGCATGACGCTCTTTGCCGAGCGTGTAGATCAATTCGGGATGCACGGTAACTCCTTGAACGGAAATGGCGGTGTGGACACGTCGAGAAGCTACGAACGGGGCGCGCGCGTATGGCGACCAGGGTCGAGGTCTCGACTGGTGGTACATGCGCCCGCAAGGCGGACGGGATGTGACTAACTCAACGCCGGATGAACAGCAGAGTCAGATCAGAAACGCGAACGGGGAAGCGCACGCGGTCTTCGACATTCGTGGATTGATTGGCAACGTGGCACCTCCTTCGTCATTCGGTTTGCCCGCACATCGTAATGAATTCCGCGAGGCATTACTAGATCCCAGAAGAATTCTTTCGCGGGACCGACCGTGTCGGTTCCCGGTTTCATTCCCGTACGCCAGGTTCAGGCGGCTCGCACCGTGAGAAGGCGACCGTTGTCGTGCATGATGGCCCGGATCTCATCGTCGGTGAAGTCGTAGCGACGCAGATCGGCGGCGAAATCTCTCGGCTCGCGGAGACCTTCTGCGTGGGGCCAGTCAGATCCGAAAAGCAAGCGGTCCACCCCCAACACTTCCTTCAGCACGGCCATGTCGTCCTCGTAGAAGGGCGCCACCCAAACGTGCTCGCGGAATGTCTCCACCGGGTCTGAACGAAACGCAGAGGGCATCTGGCCGTACACCTTTGAGAGTTTCTTGAGCAACAAGGGAACCCACTCGGCCCCGGACTCGATGGTGGCCACCCGGACATTGGGGAACCGATCGAACAGGCCCTGGCACACGAGGGCCGCCATCGTCTCGAACGGCGGTCGGTCGGCACTGATTACCGAGCGCAAGGGAGAGTGGCGGAAGGCTTCCATATCGCCGTAGGGCTCCCAGTCGTTGATGTAGCGGCCGTAGCCGGCGTCGCCCGAATGGATCCCCACCGTTACGCCCGCTTCATTGACGAGCCCCCAGAACGGGTCGAAACGCGGGTCGGCGGGTGAGACCAATCCGGTCGGCGAGTGCGCCGGCCCGCCCTTGATGCACACGATGCGGGCGTCCGCCGCCAGGACGCGCGCCAGTTCCTCGACCGCGGCTTCGACATCTATCAACGTGATCATCGGGGCGGCGAAGATCCGGTCCTGGTAGGCGTAGCCCCAATCGTCCTCGAGCCAGCGGTTGAAGGCGGCGAACGCGGCCACCAAGGCCGGCGGATCGCCCGCCAGGGCTTCTTCCATGCCCACACCGAGCGTGGGGAACAGGAAGCACCCATTGAGGCCCTGGCGATCCATGACCGTCAGCCGGGCGTCCCGGTCCCGGTACTCGGGATGAATCGGCTCCAGCTCCCCGAAGAGGGAGCGCATGTCCTTTGCGTCCGGATTCCGTCCCCGAAAGTACTCGTCGAGGCTTCCCGCCTTGGCGACCGGGTCAAAGGTGGGATTGGGGATGAACCGGTTCACCCGCCCTCCCACCAGCAGCCGCAGGCGACCGTCCACCTCCGCCCATTGCATGGCCCGCTTGGCCATGGCGGGGGAGATGTGACGCGTGTACGCATCGGTGGCCTCGTAATAGTGGTTGTCGGCGTCGAACAGCGAGTAGTCCGTGCCGGGCACGGACTCACCGTTGGCCCGGGGGGAAGTGGCGGTGACGGTATCGGTCATGGTTGCTCCATCTCGTCGGTGTCGGCAGCGTTGCCCGCGCCGGGCATGGATCCGGGCGTCACGAGTCCAGTCCGAGCACCCGCAGCGCATTGGTGCGCAGGAACTTGGGCCACACGTCGTCTTTGAAGCCCACGTTGGGCATTTCCGTCATGATCCGTTCGAGCGAGAGGCCCATCGGGAAGTAGCCGGCATAGATGATCTTGTCCGCGCCCCTCGTGTTGGCGTAGTTGATGATGTCCTGCGTGTAGTACTTGGGGGCGAATGCACTCGTTGAGAAGTGCAGCCCCGGCCACTTGAGCATCAACTTCACGGCGAGCGCGGTCCACGGCTCACAACCGTGGCGGGTGACGAAGATCAGTTCGGGGAAGTCGAACATGACCTCGTCGATGAGCTCCACGTGCTGGCAGCCGGCCTTGAGGCGGGGGCCGGGAATGCCGGCGCAACAGAAGACGGGGATGCCCAGCTCCACGCACTTCGCATAGATCGGGTACATCTTCTTGTCGTTGATCGGAACCTGGGGAAATGTGCCGGCCGGGAAGACGCCGACCGCTCGTATCCCGTACGTCTCGTACTCCCGGACCATCCGGTTGATCCCCGCCATACCCTCGTTGGGGTCAGCAGACCCCGATGGTATGAAGCGGTCTGGATGGAGGCGCATCGCCTCGGCTCCGGTGCCGGACGGATCTCCGACGCCGATCATCCCCTTTTCGATTCCCCACAGGTCCATCTCGCGCAGCGTGACGCCGATCGGGTCATCGCTGCCCGTCAGGGCCTTCTCGGGTACGTCCTTGAACATGTACTCGACGGGGAAGTCGAACTCCTCCTTGGACTGCGCGTCCCTCGTCTGCCGGGTGATGAACCGGTACACCTCCTTCATGTCCGGATGGGGGAACCCCAGCATCGTGTCCACGATCCCGATGTCCGTTGGCATGCCCATGTCGCGTCCTTCCCCCGGGGCAGCCCCTCTGGCCGCCTGTCGAATGTGTTGTACTGGACTAATATTAGATTCTAGTTATAGTTTGTCAAACGACGCCCGTCTGTGGGGCCGGCCGTCATTTTCAGCGAATGGGACGACGTGTCTGCGAAAGGTTTCGATGCCGTCATGAGGGGCACAGTGCTTGAGGCCGATGGGCCGACGGGGGCACTCCTCAGCACGAAGCAGGCCGCGCGCCGGCAGAGGATCGTGGACGCCGCCATGGCGATGCTCGAAGACCGGGAGTTCGAGCGCATTCAGGTCAAGGACATTGCCGACGGTGCGTCGGTGGCGCTCGGCACCGTCTATCACTACTTTTCCTCCAAGGAGCACCTCTTTGGAGAGGTTCTCGTGCAGTGGGCGGGGTCGCTCCGCACGAGCATCACGCGGCGGTCGCTCGCTGGCGCCGATCCGGCGGCTCGCCTCGAGGACGCGCTGCACCGTTCGGTCCGTGCCTTTGAGCGGCGGCCTCCCCTGGCCCGGTTGGTCGCCCGCCTGCAAGTGTCCGAGGACCCGTTCGCCGTGGACGTCCTCGCCCGCCTGGACGCTGTCACCAACGAGGTGTACCTGGCGGCACTCGAAGACCTCGAGCCCACCGTGGCGGCGCGCGTGGTGCGCGTGGCGGACGCCGTGCTCGACAGCTCGCTCCGTTCCTGGTCTGCGGGTCGGCTCCCCATCGCCGATGTCTACCGGTCGCTCAGTGACGCGGTCGCCCTCTTGCTGGGGGGCGATCGGGGGCGTTGACGCCCCGTTGCGATCCGTGACGCCTCCCGTTCACCAGGAGTTCACCGAGCGAAGCACGGACGTGTTGGGCCTGCGTGCGTTGCCATTCGGTTGCCGAGGATGCGCGTAATCCAAAGACCTGTCCCGGTAG
>Ga0302326_10005417_pt1 | contig 29105 bp, 29 predicted proteins | sample Palsa_T0_3_FD_202264 | JGI IMG/M metagenome (GOLD analysis project Ga0302326, IMG submission 202264) | Peat permafrost microbial communities from Stordalen Mire near Abisko, Sweden - Palsa_T0_3 | ecosystem: Environmental > Terrestrial > Soil > Palsa > Peat permafrost | place: Sweden: Abisko... | reverse complement strand
CGGTTGAGACACTGGCGGCGGAAGTGGTGGAGGGAAGGCCGGTGACTAAGGAGAACAGCATGGAACCTAGCCCGACTTTCGCAAAGTCGAGTTCGTTTTGTTAGCGAAAGGGCCGTAAACATTGTTCAGAGTGCGCCTGTGTGGCTAGATGAAAGAACTAGCACTTTGAGCGGAGCGCGTTTTGCGGATGCCAGTCACAACACAAAGGCTTGGTGGCAGCGATTTGGATGCATGCATGCCAGTCCGGAACGTCCGTGGAAGCCAAGCGGAGCCACCGCATCTGCTGGCACGGAGGCTCCGGGATAAGTGCCCGGCTTGCCCGGGAGCCTTATTCACGGTATTCCAATTCCTTCATCTATCTAAGAAACGGAGTTAAGTCCGATGTTTACAAATCTATGGCGAGAATCATTTGCCTCATTTTGCGAAAGTCGGGCTAGCACCCAACCAATACAGAGTGGAGAACGGATGTCACAAGGGTTAAATGGTGTGCGCGAGAGAGCGCGGAAGAACAAACAGGAACAGTTCACCGCACTGCTCCACCATGTGAACGTCGAGTTGTTGCGGGACAGCTCTTACGGGTTGAAACGGAAGGCTGCGCCTGGAGTAGACGGCGTGACATGGAAAGAGTATGAGATCGGGCTGGAGGATCGACTGAAAGATCTGCCCGGCCGGGTGCACCGCGGAGCGTACCGGGCGCTGCCCTCCAAGAGAGTCTACATACCGAAGGCCAACGGGAAGCAACGACCCGGATACGGGTTTCTCCTGTGCCCCTACTTATCCGCTGACAAGTAGAAGCTTAGAGAATGCCAGCGGTCGGGGTATCGCGGCGCTGGAAGACAAGATGGTCCAAAGCGCCGTGGTCACTGTCCTCAACCAGATCTACGAGGAAGACTTTCGGGGATTCTCCTACGGGTTCGGTCCCGGACGCAGCCAGCATGGGGCGCTAGCTCAGCTAAGCTGGATGCGCTCTATGTCGGCATCCGGGGAAGGAAGGTGAACTGGATACTCGATCTGGACCTGAAGGGCTTTTTCGACAACATCGATCCAGAGCTCCTGATGGAAATGATCGAGCGGCGGATTGCCGACCCGAGAATCCTGCGACTGATCCGAAAATGGCTCAAAGCGGGAGTAATCGAGGACGGCGAATGGTCGGAGACAGAGAAAGGTACCCCGTTGACCAGGGGCAAAGACGACTGGCGGCCTTGTCCGGGAATAAGGTCGGCAGTGCGCCTTCGCTTCGAGGCCGGAGCGGTGATTTCACCGCTGCTGGCGAATATCTATCTGCATTACGTACTCGACCAGTGGACAGACCAATGGAGGCAGCAGGCGCAAGGCGACGTCATCATCGTTCGCTACGCCGATGATGCCGTCCTTGGGTTTCAGCGCGAATACGAAGCGAAGAAGTTCCTTCAGGATTTACGGGGACAACTCAGCAAGTACGGGCTGGAACTGAACGAAGACAAGACTCGGCTGATCCGGTTCGGGCGTTTCGCCCGGCAGAACCGGGAGGAAGGTGGGGAAGGGGAACCGGAGTCGTTCACCTTTCTGGGCTTCCGGCATGTCGGTGCGGAGAACAGTCTGGGGCGATTCGAAGTCCGGCGCATTACCGAGGGTAGCCGACGGCGGAAGAAACTGCAGGAAATCAAGCAGAACCTCCGCCGGAGAATGCACGAACCGGTAGCGCAGGTCGGCGGATGGCTGAAGAGCGTGCTCAGCGGCTACTACCAATACCACGCGGTTCCCGGCAACCTGACGGTGCTGTCACGCTTCCGGCGACAGGCTCGGGGTGAAATTCCCCGGGCCGACTCGGCGGGGCCAGCAACGGCCAGCCCAGCCCTACCGCGACGATCCTGTTAGCGCTTGTCGACGACGATCTTGCCGCCTTTCACTACCACCTTCGTCTTCAGCATCGGGTAGATGTTCTCGAGTGGGTTGCCGTCGAGTAGAACGATGTCCGCCAGCTTGCCCGGCTCGATGGTTCCGATCTGATCCGACATGTGGAGGTATTCCGCGGTATTGGGGCCCATGATGCGGAAGATGTCCTGCATTGAGAACATCACGCTGTAGGACTTCAGCTCGTGTTCGAGGACCACGTTGTCTGCGTAGTTCTGATCGGTGCAGTAGCCCAGCGCCATCCCGCCGCTGGCATCCCAGATGGTCCGTGCGTTCACTATGGTATAGCCCGCCTCGGTGCCCATAGCCTTGCCCGCTGCGTCCCGGTTGGCGCCCGCGATGGCCTCCGGCCACGGCTTGCCGTCGCGAAAGCGCGGAGAATCGTCCCTGGGAAACACAACCGGCGCGGGCGGCGGAGAATCCCGGTCGATGATCGGCGCGCCGAAGGCGAGCAGGCCCAGGACGATCGAGTGGGTGTCGGCCACTTTCGCGGCAGCCTCTCGACTGGTCCAATCCTTGTTGGGGAGGTGCACCAGACGCCGCACACCGGCGTCGATCGCGGCGACCATCGCCGGGCTGCTCACGGCGTGGACGTTGACCTGCACAGCGGCCTTGGCTGCTTCGTCGACCACCGCCTTAAGGACCTCGATCTCGTGTTCGGTTGGCCCCGGTTCCGGCGTGAGCGCGATCTCACCGGTCTGCCGGATGCCCTTGGCGGCCATGGCGCGGATGGCTTCCCGGGCCTCTTCGGGAGTGCCTTTGAGGTTGATGCGTTCGGACGGAATGACGCGCGGACCGTTGATCATTCCCGACTCAATGTGATCCCGCAGCGCCAGGCTCCCGTCGCCCGGACCGCCTCCGGAGAGAACCGTCGTGTAGCCGGCCTCCAGCAGCGACTGCATCTGCTCTTTCTCGTTGGGTCCGGTATTGATGTGCTTGTGCGCATCGATATAGCCCGGCAGGGCGCTCATCCCTTTGGCGTCGATGACTTTCAGGCCGTGCGTGTCGGCCGCGCCCGCACCGGCGGACACGATTTTGCCGGCTCGGATAACGATCGTGCCGGAAGGTATGACGGGGCCGTTGCCCACGACGATGCGGACGTTCTTGATCGCAAGGTCCTGCGCGGGAAGCGCGATGGAGCCCAAAGTCAGGCCGGCCAATACTGTCAGGGTACGTTTCATTTTCATCATGGTTTCTAACCTCAAAATAACATCACCGGCACGTTCCGCCGACGCTGCGCAAAAAGGGCCAGGCGCACACCAATGCGACAAGGTCCGATTCTACAACTTTGGCGTGCCGAACGGGGGCTGGTCTTGAAAAGGGGTGATGGCCTGCCCAGATCGGCCCTCAACAATTTCAGGTAAAGGACCGTCACTAGATGTTCCCTGGAAGCGTCTACGACAAGAAGGTCGCGAGTGGAATCTACCATGGGGACGAAGGAATCTAACATGCTCTTACGATTGGGTTTATTTTTTTCGATAGCGGCGGCGCTTACGCCCTTGCAGGCGCAAACCAACGTGCTGACCTTTCACAACAACGCGGCACGCACCGGGCAGAACCTGGGGGAAACTACGCTGACGCTCGGCAACGTGAATTCCACCATGTTTGGCAAGCTTTTTCAGGTTACGCTGGACGGCGTGGTGGATGCCCAGCCGCTTTACGTGGCCGGGGTCGCCATCGCCAATCAGGGGACGCACAACGTGCTGATCGTGGCAACTGAAAACGACAGCATCTACGCGCTGGATGCCGATACCGGCGCGCAGCTCTGGAAAATATCGCTTCTAGGAAGCGGCGAAACGCCTTCCGACGACCGCGGCTGCGGTCAGGTTGTTCCACAGATCGGAATTACCTCGACCCCGGTGATCGGGTTGGTAACCGGCACTTCGAAAGGCGCGATCTTCGCCGTAGCGATGAGTAAGGATTCATCGGGCAACTATCATCAGCGGCTGCAAAAGGTCAACCTGGGCACAGGAACGCTGCTGGCGGCCGGCGTGGAGATCACCGCTGTGTATCCCGGCACCGGCGACAACAGCAGCGGGGGCTATGTATCCTTCGATCCCAAACAGTACAAGGAGCGGTCGGGGTTGTTGTTGCTGGATGGCGTGGTTTACCTGGCATGGGCATCGCATTGCGATGACCCCCCGTATACCGGTTGGATCATGGGATACAATGCGACGACGCTCGCGAGCACTTATGTTCTAGATGTAACTCCAAATGGCGCGGAAGGGGCCATCTGGGGCTCCGGAGGCGGTCTGGCGGCCGATTCAAGCGGCTACATCTATTTCCTGGACGCCAACGGTACCTTCGACAGCACCCTTAATGCGCAGGGATTTCCTTCCAGCGGCGACTTCGGCAACGCTTTTATCAAGCTTTCCGCGGCGGGCGGCGAACTGACCGTCGCGGATTATTTCGCCATGGACAATACGACCGCCGAATCCAACGACGATGTCGACTTAGGCTCGGGCGGCGCGCTGGTGTTGCCGAACTTCACCGATGTAAACGGCAACGTGCGGCAGTTGGCGATCGGGGCGGGCAAGGACAGCAACATCTATTTGGTGAATCGCAACAACATGGGTAAGTTCAGTTCGCAAACCAACAGCGCAATTTACCAGGAGCTGGCAGGCGCGCTGCCCGGCGGAATATGGTCGTCACCGGCTTATTTCGACGGCAAGGTATATTTCGGCGCGGTGAGCGGTCCCATACGGGCGTTTCAGATCTACAAAGCCAAGCTGGTGCCGACTCCCGCTTCGGTGACCGCCATTTCGTTTCCTTATCCCGGCGCAACACCCAGCATCTCGGCGAATGGTTCGTCCAACGGCATCCTCTGGGCAGTGCAGAACAATTCGACCGCCGTGCTGCACGCCTACTCGGCCACGAATCTGGCACAGGAGCTTTACAACACCAGCCAGGCGGCTGGCGGACGCGACGATTTCGGCGCAGGCAACAAGTATATGGTGCCAACCATTACCAACGGCAAAGTGTACGTGGGAACGCCGACTGGCGTGGCGGCGTTCGGGTTATTGAGCCAGTAAGAACTACGCCAGTTGTTTCTTGATCGGCAACTCGCGGATCCGTTTGCCGGTGGCCGCGAAAATCGCGTTGCAGATGGCGGGCGACATAACCGGAACGCCGGGTTCGCCCACGCCAGCCGGAGGAGCCGAACTGGGCACAATGTGGACGTGCGTTTCGACCGGCGCTTCGTTGAGCCGCGCCACCGGATAGGTGTTGAAGTTCGATTGCTGGACGCGGCCGTTGGCGGCGGTGATTTCGCCCATGAGCGCGACGCTGGTTCCAAAGACCGACGCGCCTTCCAACTGCGCCCGGACGCGATCGGGATGGATCACCTTGCCGGTATCGAGCGCGAGATCCACGCGTGGGATTCGAATCTGGCCCTTGTTGTCTACCTCTACTTCCACCACCGCGGCGACGTAAGTAAGGAAGCTGCGGTGAACGGCGATGCCCAGCGCGCGTCCGTTGCCGGGCTTTTTCTTAGCCCAGCCGGATTGCTCGGCGGCAATCTCGATCACGCGCCGCAGGCGTGCCGTGTCGAGCATATAGGGATCGGGGCCCTTGCGATCGGCCGGCGCGCGCAGGTCGATCTTGCGCGGTTTGCCTAAGACGTCGAGCAGGTATTCCACGCGATCCCGGCCCGACGCGGCCGCCAGTTCGTCGGTGAAAGACTGCACAGCGAAGGCGTGCGGGATGTTGGCTACCGATCGCATCCATCCAATGCGAATGTGCGTGTCGGCCGGTCCGCATTCGGCGCGGAAATTGGGGATATCGAAAGGAACATCGTTCCAGCCCATGTCGAGCTCGAAGCTCCCGTACTTGGCGTTCACGTTGTCCTGTGATTCGATGGGCGGAAAAACGCTGCGCTGCAGCCACGCGACGGGACGGCCTTTTTCATCCGTCGCGGCCTTCATGTACATGGCGGCAACCGCGTGGTAAAAATCGAAACGGATGTCGTCCTCGCGGCTCCAGACCACCTTCACCGGTTTACCCAATTGCTTGGAGAGGATGGCCGCTTCGGCGACGTAATCCGGTTTTGATTTACGTCCGAAACCGCCGCCCAGTAGCGTCACGTGGCAGGTAACGTCCTCCGGCTTAATGCCTAGAGCCTTAGCGACGGTGTCCTGCACGGCTTGCGGATTCTGCGTAGGCGCCCAAGCCTCAACCTTTCCGTTCTTGAACTCCGCTACGGCGACCGGCGGCTCCATGGAAGCGTGCGCCAGATGCGGCACATAGTATTCGGCTTCGTGAACCTTACCCGCATTCTTGAACGCGGCATCCACATCGCCATCGTTGCGAGAGACTTTACAGGGTTTGCGCGCCGTATCCTGCAGAGTTTTCTTGTACGCGACGGAGTCGAGGCTGGCGTTCGGTCCCAGATCCCAATCTATTTTCAGCTTCCTGCGGCCCTGCATGGCGGCCCAGGTATTGTCGGCGATCACGGCCACTCCACCCAGCGCCTGAAACGCATAGGGCGGCTTGAAGGGCGGGATGGTCAGGGTTTTTGAGACGCCGCGCACCTTGCGCGCCTCGGCATCGTCGTAGGTTTTGAGCTTTCCGCCGAACACCGGCGGATGTTCAATGGAGGCATAGACCATGCCCGGCATCCGCGCATCCATTCCGAAAACGGCTTGGCCAGCCAGGATGTCGTCCAGATCGGCGATCGGAACGTTCTTGCCAACGTAGCGGTACTCGGCGGGAGATTTGAACTTGAGCTGCTCTTTCTTCGGAACCGGCTGTTTCGAGGCCAGCGAAACCAGTTCGCCGAAGCCCAACTTGCGGCCGGTCTTGGCATGCACTACCTCGTGATTCTTGGCTCGGCATTCCGCGACCGGAACGCTCCACTTCGAAGCGGCGGCGCTTTCGAGCATCATGCGCGCGCTGGCGCCCGCCTCACGCATGGGGTCGTAAAAATCGCGGATGGATTCCGAGCCGTCCGTGTCCTGGCTGCCGTACTTCTTGTCGCCGATGGCCTGCTCGATCTTGACGCGCGCCCAGTCCGCATCCAATTCTTCCGCCACGATCATGGGCAAAGCCGTGCGAATGCCGGTACCCATTTCCGAGCGGTGCGCGATGACGATCACTCGGCCGTCGGGTTCCAGCCCGAGATAGACGCTGGGCTGCCAGGTGGAGTCGGTGGTTGGCGCGGCTGCGGCGTTCACGGGCAGGATTCGCGAGCCGAGAATGAGGGCGCCCGCGGAAAATACTCCACCCAGAAAACCGCGTCGGTTGACAACAGTAATCGACTCGCTGGTCATACTCTGGCCCTTCATGCTTTGGCTTTTCATGCTTTGGCCTTTCATGCTTTTACTCCCGCGGCCATCTTCACCGCTTGCCGAATCCGTTGATAGGTGCCACAGCGGCAGATGTTGCCTTGCATGGCCTGGTCGATATCTTTGTCCGTGGGTCTGGGCTTTTCCGCCAGCAGCGAAGCAGCCTGCATGATCTGGCCGGCCTGGCAATAGCCGCATTGCGGCACATTCACCGCTCGCCACGCTTTCTGCAAAGGATGGTCGCCCTTCGGGCTGAGCCCTTCAATGGTGGTGATGCGTTTGCCCGCCACGTCGCTCATGTTGGTGACGCAGCTTCGCATCGCTTTTCCTTCAACGTGTACGGTGCATGCGCCGCATAGGCCCATGCCACATCCGAATTTTGCGCCGGTGAGTTCCAGCAGATCGCGCAAGTACCATAAGACCGGCATGGCGGGATCGCCGTCATACTGTTTTACCGATCCATTGACCGTGATTTGAATCATGCTCTTTCCTTTCCGCTTGCTTACGCGCGCGGCTCAGTTGACGTGGCTCAGTTGACGTGGATCGGATCCACCCAGCGCACGGGGCTGGGCTCCTCCACAGGTTCGATATCCAGATTGACCACTACCGCTTCGTTGTCGCTGCGGACCAGCACGCACTCCAGCGTTTCGTCGCTGGAGGCATTGATCTCCTGGTGCGGTACATACGGCGGCACATAAATGAAATCGCCCGGGCCGGCTTCGGCCACATATTCGAGCCGATCTCCCCAGCGCATGCGGGCGCGGCCGCGCACCACATAGATGACGCTTTCGAGCGCGCCGTGGTGATGAGCGCCGGTTTTGGCGTTGGCGAAGATGCTGACGGTTCCCGCCCAAATCTTTTGCGCGCCGACACGGGCGTAGTTGATCGCCGCGGCGCGATTCATCCCGGGCGTCTGGGCGGTGTTGGTGTCGAGAGAATCGCGAGGGATCACTTTCACCCCACGGTCTTTCCAATCGACCTTCTCTGCCTGACTCATCTATCGTTACAGTTTAACCGATTTTGCACGATTTACATAGGACCATGCTGGTTTAGCGGCGCTGGAAGAAAAGATGGTCCAAAGCGCCGTGGTCACGGTCATCAACCAGACCTACGAGCAAGACTTCCGCGGCGGGGCCCTAAACGGCCAGCCCTACCGCGACGGTCTTTTGACGCCCACTTGACACACCCAGTAAAATGGAAGCGCCATGAACCGCGCCGCGCCGCTTGTTTCGCCGGAAATTCGCTGAAATATTAAAAAACAATGCGTCACCAAATACAAAAATACCCCTGATGCGCAACCTCCTTCTCCTGCCGTCACTTGCAACCACCTTCCAACAACCAACCCGCCAAATTTCTCGTAAGAGTATAATTGTCTCCGGACTGGAGGCCTCATGTCGCCTTGTTGGAAGGTTTCGCTGCTCACTTTTGCAGCCGCGCTACTCTGCGGCAGCGCCCATGCGCAAGGTTTAGTCACACAGCGCAATTTATCTTTAGGGATGGCGAAAACCATCGCCGAAACCACCCTCGCCGAATGCCGCGACAAAGGCTTCCACACCGCCGCGGTTGTGGTGGATCGCAGCGGACAATTATTGGTGCTGCTGCGCGACGAGCAGGCCACCCCCCAGGTGGGAGAAATGGCACGGCGCAAAGCTTTCACCGCCGTGATGTTCCGCAGCAGCACCCTGGAGTTTCAAAAGCGCACCAATGAACCGGCCTATGCCGCGCAGCGCAACGTCGCCGACATCCTGGCGCTGGGCGGCGGCGTGCCCATCAAGGTGGGCAATGAGATCGTAGGCGGCGTGGCCAGCGCCGGGTCCACGCAATCGCAGGACGATGCCTGCGCCAGTGCCGGTATCGCCAAGGTCGCGGACCTGTTGAAAGCGCCATAATTTGCGCCCATGTCTTGGAGGCCATCGGAATCCGACCTCCTGCGATTAGGACGCAGGGATAGGTGTCCATCGCCGATAGAATCTCAAGGAGATTAGAAATCCAGGAGATCGACATCGTGCTGGCAGCCTTCGGCGCGAACGCGTCAACCTGGAAAGCGTTGACTTCCGGCAGGGCGGGGCGGTCCGGCCAACATCGTCGAACCCGGCGACCACGCCACCGGCCATCCGGTATCCTGGTTACTGAGGCATTTCTAATTGGGCGGCAAAATCCGCTGGGTTGAGATGATCGGCCCGGCATCCATCTATCACTTGAATTCGGCCTGGCCGGCCGGGCTCTCCGGCCGATAGCCAATGGCCAAGAGCCAATAGCAAAGGACGTTCCATGATTTATCGACGATTGGTTTTACTCACACTTGCGGTATTACCCGCGCTTTCTGCTGCCAGCGGTTGGGTTACGGCGAAAACGCCCGACGGCCAGCCCGACCTGCAGGGCACCTGGACCAATGCCACCATCACGCCCTTCGAGCGCCCGCCAGAGCTGGCCGCCAAGCCGGTTCTCACTCCCCAAGAGGCCGCGGCTCTCGAAAAGCGCGCCGCCGAGAATCGTGTCGACCGCCCTCCCAAGCCCGGCGACGTCGGCAGCTACAATCAGGTCTGGTTCGATTCCGGCACCAAGGTCGTCTCCACGCGTCAAACATCGCTCGTGGTCGATCCGCCCGACGGCCGCGTCCCCGTCACTCCCGCTGCCGAAGCCAAGCGCGATTACAATACAGCGCACAACTCCGATTCGTACGAATATATGAGCGTCTGGGACCGCTGCATCACGCGCGGCATGCCCGCCGGCATGTTCCCGGCCGGCTACAACAACGCTTACCAGATTTTGCAAACTCCCGGCTACGTCGTTATTCTCTACGAAATGATTCACGAAACGCGCATCATTCCGCTCGATGGCCGCCCGCACGTCTCGGCCGATATCCGTTTGTGGAATGGCGATTCGCGCGGCCACTGGGAAGGCCACACGCTGGTGGTGGACACCACCAATTACAACAACAAAGGCTCCATCGGAACCAGCGCCGCCACCTTGCGGATCAAAGGCATCCCGCAGAGCGAGGCGCTGCACGTGGTGGAGCGCTTCACCCGCGTCAGCGCCGACACCATCGATTATGAAGTCACCATCGACGATCCGCCCAACTATTCCCGTCCCTGGAAAGCGGCCTTTCCGCTGACTCGCGACGACAAATATCGGATCTACGAATACGCCTGTCAAGAGGGCAATCATGCCGTCGAAAACGTGCTCACTGGCGCCCGTGCTCTCGACAAGGCCGCCGCCAAATGATCGCTCCGCGGGATCGTTGAAAGAAGCCGCCCACGAAAATAGGCTTCTCTGTCGAACGTCACAACCGGTGACTTTTTCGTCGGCGCTCCGGGACGAGACACTGAAACGCCTCTTGAGTCCCCAACGAATGCCGGCCAGCCCCGGTCTCGCAAGCTCAGCCGGAGTTTTTAAGTTCGACGCTGATGAGATGGATCTCAGCCGCCGAGACGTTTTCCACCGAGTGCGGCGCAAGACACTCCACAAAAGTCGCGGCCGACGCAGCCAGCATCCCAGGGACCGTGCGGCTGTCGAAAAGCACCTTGCCCTCGCCGTCGCGGCGAACGAAATCGCCCGCCACAATTGTGTAATAGAGAGCCGGCCAGCGATGCGTATGTAGCGGCACGATGTCGCCCACGGGAACCCGCGTATCGAGCACGCGCACGCGATCGTTTTCGAGCACCAGGCGATGATATTGCGGTGCGGCGATCATCGCGTCCAGCGAATCCGGCCAAGGCCACGGAACTTTCGTCTCAGGCGATGCCATGCAAGTACCTTACTACACCTCCCGTCGAGCTAGCCAGCGGAGCAAATTCCGGCTCCTCGGCCAGATTCTTACTACAAATCCTCAATCCGTAGCGAGGTATCGGCGTGTTTCCATCCTTCGTTAAATTGCTTGCGGATTTCATCTTCCTCCCGCTGCTTGCCCTGGGCGCGAAGACATTCCGCCAAGCCGAAGAGCGCGCGCGGGTTTCTGGCGTGCCGCTTCAGTTCCTGGCGAAACACGGCTTCCGCCTCGGCTGTCCGGCCGTCGAGAAACAATACCGCTCCCAGCGATTCTCGCGGCGGCAAGTACCAATCCGGCGGCTCATCGTAGTTCAACGCATCCTCGGCCAGCGCGGCTTGGGTCAACAGCGCAACGGCCTGTTTGTAATCGCGATGGCCCCGCGCGATGCTGGCATCCAGCATCCAGGTCGCAATGTTGAAAATCTGCCCCGCGGTGTTGTACCCGAACCCTTCCTTCGGGGGAATCGCTTTCACTTCCGCGGCGAACGCGGCGCGTTCCGCAGCCGCCCGGTCACCCTGCCCTTCGCCGCTATAAGCCATGGCGCGCGCGAAGCGCCACAAGGCGTGTACCTGATTCCATTTTTTGTCCGGCTCGGGAAGCTTCTCGATCTCCGCCCAACGGCGGAAGCGCACCAGAACCAGCGTCTGCGTCGGCAAAAACGATTGCGCCTCCGGATGTTCCCGCATCATCGGAGCGATTCCATCGGTAATTTTGGCGGCCACGCGATTGGAGCCGGCGAAATCGCCTTCCATACTGCTGCTTACCGCCAGGAAATGCATATTGTGCGTGTAATACATCATCGAGTACATGGTCTGTACCTTGTACTTATCGATGTACCCCTGGTCCGCGCCCATGGCCTGTTTATTCGACACCGACGCCGCGTGATAATCGCCGGTGCGAATATAAATGTGCGCCGGCATGTGAACCAGGTGCCCCGCTCCGGGCGCCAGGTCCGCCAGCTTGCGCGCACTGGCCATGGCCCGTTCCGGATGCTCGGATCCCTCCACCGCGTGAATATAAAAGTGGTTGGCTCCGATATTGTCGGGATCGCGCCGCAGCACCCCTTCCAGCGCCCGCACCGCTTCCATGGTTCCCTCTTCGGGCCGGCCGTCCCGCTTCCACAACATCCAGGCGTGCAGATCCATAGCGGCGTCGGCGAACAGCACCGCCGCATCCAGATCGTCCGGATAATGCCGCATCAATTCGCGCATCGCGTCGCGATAATTCGCTCCCATTTTCTTCTGATCGGCCTTGGGATCGGCGGAAAAACGCAGGGCCATCGCGCGAATATAGGCCTGCTCGCCGGCTCCGGCGCCGGCCGCCAGGGTCCGGGCTTTATCCACCGCGCCGGCGGCGATTTTCTCGCGGCTCGCGTCGATTTCCCATTCGTTATAATTAGGCCCGCGTGCCAGCGCGAGCCCCCAATATGCCATGGCGCACTTCGGATCCAGTTGCGCGGCGTAGCGGAAGGAGCGCGCGGCTTCGTCGTGATTGAACGCATACACCAGCGTGAGGCCCTGGTCGAAATACCGCTGCGCTAAAGGATTCGACGTGGTGATGGGGTGATGCAGATGGCCCAGGCCATTGAGCAGCGGCGCAGGCCCCGCATCCTGCCCCTGGCCAAGCGCGGCCAGCGTCACTGCCAGAAACACTCCGGCGGCGGATTTTAGCATCCTAGAATCTTATCTCAAACCAGCTCGCCCAGCACCTCGCGATTGAACGGCAGCAGTTCGTTCAATGCGCCGCGCCGCACAATCTCCGGCCAGGTAGGATTGACGATCAACGACCGGCCGATTGCCACCAGATCGAATTCCTCGCGGTCCAGCCGCTCCAGCAAATTGTTTATGCCTGTCACGCTCGCGGTGCTGGTGGTGCCAAAAGAAGTCATCAGATCTTCGTTCAAGGTGACCGATCCGACGGTGATTACCGGCTTGGCTGTCAGCTTCTTGGTCCAGCCTGCCAGATTGAGATCGCTGCCGGCAAACTCCGGCTCCCAAAAGCGCCGCGTGGAACAATGAAACGAATCCACACCCGCGTCCGCCAGCGGCCGCAGCAATCGCTCCAATTCCTGTGGAGTGCGCGCCAGCTTGGCCTCGAAATCGTGCAGTTTCCACTGCGACCAGCGAAGAATGAGAGGAAAGTCCGGCCCCACGCGGCGCCGCACTTCCGTGACGATCTCCGCCGCGAAGCGGGTGCGCGACACCAGATCGCCGCCATACCGGTCGGTGCGCTGGTTGGTGGCTTCCCAGAAGAACTGGTCGATCAAATATCCGTGCGCCCCGTGCAATTCCACTCCGTCGAAACCCCGCTCCTGCGCATCGCGCGCGCCTTTGGCGAAGGCTTCAATCACCGCGTCGATGTCGGCCTGCGTCATCGGCTGGCCGGTTCGCTCGCCGGGTTTTGAGAATCCCGAAGGACCGATGGGCGTTATCCCCTCGCGCGGCTGCTGACCCGGCGAAACTACCATGCCGACGTGCCAAAGCTGGGGGACTATCAAACCGCCCGCGGCGTGGACCTGCTGAGCTACGCGGCTCCATCCCGCCAGCGCCCGCTCTCCGCAAAAATCTGGAACCTTGGGGTCCAGCCCAGCCGCCGGGTGGTCAATGTAAGTTCCTTCGGTAACGATCAGCCCCACGCCGCCCGCGGCGCGCCGCCGGTAATAAGCGGCCACGTCTGCGCCGGGCACTCTTTCGGGCGAATGGGAGCGCGTCATCGGCGCCATCACGATTCGATTTGCGAGCGTCAGCCCCTTCAGTTGAAACGGCCGAAATAGCGCCTCAGTGGAGCGGTTCAAAATCAGCGCCGAATCCGGCGTCGCAGCCATGCTCATTCAATTAGTGTACGCCGGCGCTCCGGCCAGGCGAAAAACGCCCTAGGCAGGCCGTGCCGAAAGTCCGAACAGGCCGCTTGCTCACGCGCGCGGCTCGGTAAATTCATCGCGGTACAGAGCCTCGACCGGAAGGCGCGAGTTCCTGACTCCAGACGCGACCACTCGGAAGCCGGCGTCGACACAGCCCGCAGGACGTTCCACGGGCCGCTATTGCGGGATATGGTTGTCGGCGGCGAAAGAGTCGTCCAAAAGCCGGCAGCTCAACTGCAGCAGGCCCGCGATATCGGGCCGCACCAGCGCCGAGCGGGCAATGGCGGTAAGCCGTTGCGCGATCGCCTCGGCCGCCGCCACTTTGCGCGGCGAGGGAGGCCAGTAGCTCACTACTTCCAGCCGGTAGCCGAGGAATCGCACGTCCGATTCTGCCGGCGTGTCCTTCGTTTCATGTCGCATCAATAAACTCATCAACTCATCAATAAACTCATCGGCCGACTCTCGGCAAAGTTCCTCAAGCTTCACCCCTGGCCGCCGATAAGCAAAGGCTGGAGGGGACAGGCGCCTGCCAGCCTCCCGCCAGCAAGGAGCAGTATGACCGAACTAGAAACTGAGCCCGTTCTGGAAACTTCCGTCAAGCACACCCCTTGGGCCTTGGATGAGCTGCCGCCGTTTCCTGGGGTGGCAAAACGATTGATGGCCACTGTGTCGAAAGAAGATGCCGACATCCATGAGGTAGGTAAACTGATTGCCGCGGAGCCGGTGTTTGCAACGCGGGTGTTGCAGCTCGCCAATTCTCCGCTGTTCGCGTTGGAGCGGCAAGTCAGGACCATCTCGCACGCCATCATTCTGCTCGGATTGGACCGCGTGAAGGCCATCACGTTCACGCGCGCCCTGGAGGACTTCGTAACACCGGCGTTGAAGATCCAGGCGCTGCGGGCGTGCTGGCGGAACTGCCTGGCCTCCGCGCTGTTGTCGGAAAAACTGACGCGCGCCACGCGCATGGACGCCGATTTCGCTTACGTGGCCGGCCTGTTGCGCGATATCGGCCGCCTGGCCCTGCTGGTGAAATATCCCGAGCCTTACTCGAACTTGCTGGCCGTTTCGGGCGAGCAGCAGTTCGATCTGGCGATGATGGAGCGCGAACTGTTCGACATCGATCATTGCGAAGCGGGCGCATGGCTGATGCGGCAACTTCCCTTTCCGCCAGAACTGGAACACATCGTCGCCAACCACCACCGGGAGCTCGATCACGATTCCTTCCGCATGGTCCACCTGGTACAATGCGCGGATCGGTTAGCCGACGCGCTGGGATTCGGAGTCTTGCCCGACGCGCAAGCTCCTCCCATCGAGCACGCCCTGGAGCATCTGCCCGCAGCGGCCCGCGCGCGGATCGGCAACGATTACGAGCAGTGGAAGTCCGACATCACGGCGCGCCTGCAGCCATGGCGCTAGGGCTGGACGAGGGTGATTTTCAACAGAGCGGCTTAAGGCTGCGCCATTGGAATTGACAAAGGCCGCAGTTCACCAAACGGCCCCCAAACCTAAGTACGCTTATTTCTGCAATCAGGTACTAGGATGTTCGTCGCACGGTCAGGGGAACGGAGGACGCTTCGCGCCGGGTCCCGCCAACATTTGGCTCGCGCTGCAGTTTCGCTCGCACCGGCTTCTCCGCCGCTCGAGGAGCGATCGCTTTGACCTGGTATTCGTAGATTCCGAAACGAGGCGCCTGCCTGTTTCCGTCGCCGGGGATGGGTTCGGCAATTACCTTCCTGGCGGTGATTTCCCACTCGCCTTCGACAATATCGCCGACTTCTTTGTTGGAGCGGCTGTGGATGGTCTTGGTTGCTGTCACGTTAGTCCCCTTGTCGGCCTACTTGTGCCGGTAAGTAATGCGGCCTTTGGTCAGGTCATACGGCGAAAGTTCCAGCGAGACCCGGTCGCCCGTCATGATCTTGATGCGGTTGCGGCGCAGCCGGCCGGCCATGGAAGCCAGCACTGGCACGCCCGCGTCCAGCTCGACGGTGAACATTCCGGCTCGGAATTTTTCCACCACTTTCCCCATTACTTCGATCGCGTCTTCTTTTGGCAAATGATTCTCCTTAATTTTATTGACGAATACCAATCCGGATTCGGGCGGCAGAGTTGCCGCCGCCCGCACCGCTTACCAGCGGCTGTTACTGCGTCCGCCGCCCGATCCGCGCTCGGTCTTCGGACGAGCTTCGTTCACATTCAGCGCCCGACCGTCCAGGTCCCGCCCGTTGAGTCCGCTGATGGCGGCGTTGCCTTCCGAATCGACGTTCATTTCGACAAAGGCGAAGCCTCTGGCTTGCCCGGTATCGCGATCCGTCACGATATTGACGCGTTGCACGGCGCCATAGGAATCGAACATCGAGCGCAGCGTATCTTCGGTGGTGCCGAAGCTGAGATTACCTACGAAAATATTTTTCATCTTTTCCTTCTGAATTTGCTGAGCAGCTAATCAGGCACGATCAGACAGCGGCGGCTACACCGAACGATGCGGGACGATGCGAAAATTGGCGGAACGTCAAAGACAATTTAAGTTTAGCACGGGTGGGCAACGGGGGATTGCTCTTGGGGACTGGGCTTTGGGGATTGGCGACGAAGGGCCGGGGGCCCGTTTGTGCGCGATGACGCAAAAAACGGCGAACTTTGGGCGAAAAGGCTTGGGCCCTGCGAGTAAGAGGGGCGTGTCAGGGGAATTACGGCCTTAGAGGCGCAAGGGATTGATCTTGCTGGAGCGATGGAGAGGCCTGACTCAGTAAGGTGGTCCCCGCATTGCCGTCGCCCCGCTATACTTGACTTAGATGCACGAAATGGCCGTTTTTTGGCTCCGCATGGCCACGGCGCTGTACGGGGTTGGGCTGCTGCACGTCATGGCGGTCCTGCTTCGCCGCCGCGAGGGCTTTCTCAAACCCGCGCTGTTCGCATTTCTGATCGCCGCGACATTGCATTTCGTGGCGATCGTGGAAATGACCGTCGCGCTCGGCCATTTGCCCGTCGACACGTTCTTTGAATCCGCCACCGTCTGCGCCTTCCTGATCGCCGTCCTCTTTCTATTGGTCTATTGGCGCTACGACGCCGCCAGCCTCAGCGTGTGCATTTTTCCGCTGGTCTTCGTGCTCACGCAAGTGGGCGCGATGGAGACGCCCATCGGCTCCTGGCCCAGCACCAATGTGCGCGCGCTGCTGTTGGTGCACGTGATGATGGTGCTGCTGGGCTACGCGTCGCTGTTGCTTACCGCGGTCGCCTCCTGCTTCTATTTAATCCAAGAGCGCCAGCTCAAAAGAAAGAAGCCACTCGATCTGCCCGAGTTTGTGGCGCAGCTTTTCAAACGCCTGCCGCCGCTCGCCACGCTAGACAACCTGATGACCAACGCCATGAGCTTCGGCTTCGTGTTTATCACGCTGGGCGTCATCGCGGGCAGCACGTGGGCGTTCATCGACGCGGGCACCGCCTGGATTCGAGACCCGCGCATCGCGCTCGCTTTCATTACCTGGGGCTTCTATCTCACCATGGTCTTCCTCCGCCAGACCGCCGGATGGAGAGGCCGCAAAGCCGCTCTGATGGCCGTGGCGGTGCTCTGCTGCTCCGGACTCACCTGGGCCGCGCACGTGGGACTACGCGCCCTGATCGCGAAATGAAATTCTCCATCACAGGCGTGAATCACAAGAGCGCACCGGTGGAGGTGCGCGAGCGCCTGGCGTTCGACGAAGCTGCGCTCTCGCAAGCCCTGATTTCGCTCAAGGGACGGCCCGGCTTCTGCGAAGGCATGATCCTTTCCACTTGCAATCGCGTGGAAGTGGCGCTCACCTGCGAAGAGAACGGGCACTCGGCTGTGGCCGTCGATCAGTTTCTGGCCGACACCCGGCACGTCCAGCGCGAATGGGTGACGCCGTACCTTTATCATTTCGAAGATAGCGACGCTATCCGGCATTTGTTCCGCGTGGCCGCGAGCCTGGACTCGATGGTGATCGGCGAGCCGCAGATTTTGGGACAGCTCAAGTCCGCCTACTCGCTCGCCAAGGAACACGGCGCCGTCAGCGGATTCATGGACGCGCTGCTCACACGCGCGTTCAACGTCGCCAAGCGCGTGCGGTCTGAAACCGACATTGGCGAGAACGCCGTTTCCATCAGCTATGCGGCGGTGGAGCTGGCGCGCGAGATCTTCGGTTCGCTGCACGGCAAAAAGGTGATGATCGTCGGAGCGGGCAAGATGAGCGAGCTCGCGGCCCGGCATTTGCGGCGCAGCGGCGCGGGACAAATTCTGGTGACCAACCGCACCCACGAGCGCGCTCTTGAAATGGTGGAGCTGTTCGATGGCAAGCTGGTGGATTACACGCGCTTCCTTTCCGCTCTGCCCGAGGTGGACATCGTCATCGCGTCCAGCGGCGCTCCGCACTACATCATCGTGCGCGACGACATGAAAAAGGTGCTGGAAGCGCGCCGCAACAAGCCGATGTTCCTGATCGATATTGCAGTGCCGCGCAATATCGAGCCTAGCGTGAACGAACTGGACAACGTCTTCCTGTACGACATCGACGACCTGCAGAAGGTGATCGAAACCAATCTGCAAGGCCGCCAGGACTCGGCCGAAGCAGCCGAGGCGATCATTCACGAGGAAGTGGAGCGCATGCTGGCGCGCCTGAAAGCTCGTGAGGTGGCGCCCACCATCGTCAAGCTGCAAGAGGAGCTGGAGCGGTTGCGCACCGCGGAAATCGCGCGCTGGCGATCCAAGCTCGGGACGCTGACGCCGGAGCAGGAATTGGCCATCGAGGCATTCACAAAAAGCATGATGAACAAGGTCGCTCACGGACCTATTTCCGAAATTCGCCGGCAAGCCTCGCAGCCGGATGGGCACCACATCATCAGCGCCGTTCGAAAGGTTTTTCGTCTCGACTAGCATGTTGATCATCGGCTCGCGAGGTTCCCAGCTCGCCCTGTGGCAAGCGCATTGGATTCAAGCCCGTCTCGAAACATTGGGTGAGGAATCCCGCATCGAAATTATAAAGACGACGGGCGACAAGATCACCGATGTGGCGCTATCGGAGGTGGGATCGAAAGGCCTGTTCACTAAGGAAATTGAGGAGGCGCTACTCGCGGGCGAGATCGATCTCGCCGTCCACAGCCTCAAAGACATGCCGACCGATCTGCCGGACGGCCTCACGCTGGCCGCGATTCCCGAGCGCGAAGATCCGCGCGATGCTCTGATCGGCCGGGCCCTCGAAGATCTCGCCCGAGGCGCGCGTGTCGGAACTGGATCCTTACGCCGCGCCGCGCAGCTTCGAGCGAGGCGTCCGGATTTGCGGATCGAAGACATTCGCGGCAACGTCGACACGCGCTTGCGCAAATTAGACGAAGGCCGCTACGACGCCATTGTGCTGGCCGCCGCCGGATTGCGGCGCCTGGGTTGGGAGAGCCGGATCACGGAGATTTTCAATCCCAGCGTGATGTGTCCGGCGGTCGGACAAGGCGCTCTTGCGGTGGAAACTCGAGACGATGGCGGCGAGGCATTTGATATAGCTAAGCGCCTGGAGCATGCGGCCAGCCGGATCGCCGTCACCGCGGAACGCGCGGTTCTAGCAACGCTCGGCGGTGGATGCCAAGCGCCCATAGGCTCTCACGCATACATCGACGGCGATGCGTTGATCATCGTCGGGGCCGTGGTTTCAACCGATGGCGCGCAGGTGGTCCGGCGGCGAATCCATGGATCGATCGCGGACCCTGTGTCGGTGGGGCGTTCGCTCGCCGAGCAGATCCTCAGCGCCGGTGGAAAAGAAATTCTCGACGCCGTCTACGCCGAACCACAACCTGCCGAGCCGCGACCGTGAGGGAGCGGTCCAAAGTTTATCTCGTCGGCGCCGGCCCCGGCGATCCAGGCCTTATCACCTGGAAAGGCCGCAAACTGCTCGCCATCGCGGATTCCATTCTCTACGACAACCTCGCCAACGAGCATCTGCTCGATCTGGCGCCCAGGAATTGCGAGCGCATTTACGTCGGGAAAAAGAAAACCGTACACGCGTTCCCACAGGAAGAGATCTGCGCCATGCTGATCGACCGTGCGCGCCGCGGCCTCAACGTGGTGCGCCTCAAAGGCGGCGACCCGTTCATTTTTGGACGCGGCGGCGAAGAACTGGAAGCGCTGGCCGAGGCAGGCGTGCCTTTCGAAGTGGTGCCGGGCGTCACTTCTCCGCTGGGAATCGCGGCGTATAGCGGAATTCCGCTTACGCACCGCGCTCACAATAAGGTGCTCACGTTTGTTACCGGTCACGATGTACACGGCATCGATTGGAGCAAGGTCGGGCAAACGGAAACGCTGGTCATTTTCATGGGTATTTTCTCCATTCGCGAAATCGCCGCCGAAATTATGCGGCATGGGCGTTCCGGCGATACGCCGGCCGTCGCCGTACGATGGGGAACGCGGCCCGACCAGGAAACTGTTGCGGGAACCCTCGCTACCATCGCCGATCGCATCGAACAGGCCGACTTGAAACCGCCCGCAACGGTGATTATCGGTGAAGTTGTCGCTCTACGCGAAAAGCTCGATTGGTTCGAGAAACTGCCGCTGTTCGGGCGCAAAATCGTGGTGACGCGCGCGGCGGATCAATCTGCGGAATTATGCGATCGCCTGCGGTCGCTGGGAGCCGATCCACAGGAATTGCCCGTCATCGCGCTGGAACCGCCCACCGATCCCGCGCCGCTCGATCGAGCCATTGAAAACCTGGCTCGTTATGACTGGCTGATTTTTACCAGCGTCAACGGCGTTCGATTCTTCCTGGAGCGACTGGATCAATCCCGCCACGATTTACGCTGCCTCAAAGCCCGCATCTGCGCCATCGGACCGGCCACGCGCCAAGCCATTGAGGATCTGCATCTCAAAGTGGACCTGATGCCTGAGGAATACGTGGCCGAGAGCCTGGTCAAGGCGTTTGCATCGGAAGATCTCGCGGGCAAGAAAATGCTATTGCCGCGTGCCGCAGTTGCACGCGATGTAATTCCAGTCGATCTGGCGAAGCTAGGCGCGCAGGTAGACGTTGTGGAAGCCTATCGCAATGTTGTCCCGCCCGGCGCGCCAGCGCGTGCCCGAGAGATATTCGCCAGTGAAAAACGCCCGGACTGGATCACCTTCACCAGTTCTTCCTCAGTCAAAAACCTGCTCGCAATCACTGGGCGTGAAGTCCTGGAAGGTGTGCGCATCGCTTCGATTGGTCCAGTGACCAGTTCAACTCTCTGCGCGCACGGCCTCCAACCCACCGCCGAAGCCAGGCAATTTACCATCGACGGCCTGATCGACGCGATCCTCGCGTTTTACCAGATGTAACCCTTCGCCTCATCACGGCGCTCGTAGCTGTCGAGCACGTGGACCACGCGCAGTTTCTTCAATTTCGCCGGATTCAGCGCGCCAATCGGAATATAAATGATGCGCCGGTTCAAATGCGCGGCAATCGAACGGAAAATGGAACGCGGCGGCTTCGCGGCGACGTAGACAACGAAGCGCTGTTTGGAATAATCCAGCGCCGCCATCAACAATCTCTCGGGCTTACTCTGCGCGAAATCATAATCGGGATCGGTCCAGACGTCCAGCATGCGGCGCGGCGGCAGCGCCATCAGAAATCCGCCATACTCGGCTCGGCCGATGCCCGGCCCCACCAAATGCTGGAACGGATGCGTGGAATAAAACGCCATGTCGGATTCGTTCTGATGCTCGCCCAGCCAGGTAGTCAGGTATTGATAGCGATCCTCGGGATCCTGATCGAAAATAACCACCGTCGCGCCAACTTCGCCCGCGATGCGATCCAGTTGCCGCACATAAATCTTGGCCACGTGCCAGTTGCGAATGGTTTCCCGCAGATCGATGCCGTCGAGAATCGAAGTGGTGAACGGCTCGGTGCGCGAGCGCTCTTCGGACAGCATGCTTTTGGCCTTGCGCTTCAGAAAACGGCCGTAATCTTCGATAACCAAATCTTCCGGCGGGTAGGAGCAAATTGCCGATCCATCGGTTTGCCGCGCCCATTCGCCTTCGACTTTTTCCTTCTTGCGCTCCTTCAGCCCGCGCGGCACCAACCGCTGCTTAGGGCGCGGCAGACGACGCCGCAGCCGCAGCTTTTTGGTATTGAACCAAATCTCCTGGCTCGACAGATTCACCGTCTCCATTAAATCGCTGGCAGGTTTCTGCGCAGGATAACGATTTGCCATCTGCCAGACTTCGTAGGCGTAATTGTCGTCCACCACGGAGCGCGCGGCCACCGTCAAATCGAAAACGCCGGCCATCAAATCGCCGTTGATGGACGCCAGATTGCGCGTGAAGCGGGCCATCATCCGGCGCTGCCAATATTCGATTTTGTCGCCGGTATTTTTGATGTATTCTTTCTCCGCTTCGCGCAGCAGGTCGAACTGGACCTTGGGCCGATCCACAGACCAATCGGGCGACATCTGCGGCCGGAACAATTCGTAGCGATCCTGAAGGTAGGGATATTCGATGGTGATCTCGGCCAGACAATCCGGATGCGGATTCAACAGCCGGACGTCCGGAAGCGTCGTTTGCCGCGGCGGATCTTGCGGAACTTCCATCGCGTCCAGCACCGGATCCAGCAAATTCAATGAAACAACCACAAATACTTGCGCCAGCGGGTCGGCGCCCTGCAGTTTCCACGCCATGCCGGCCGCGTGCGCCGCGGTCTCCTCGTTGCGCGGCTGCGGGTAAACGCGATAGGCGTCGATATATTTATTCAGGCCGATGTAGTGAATGGAGTACGGGTCCGGGTAGCTATCGGGAAGATGTGGACGGTCGCCCGAATCCGGCTCGATGAAAATCACCTCCGCCTCTATTTCGAGCGCAGTCCGCACCGCTTCGGTGAAAGGATCGCACGGCTCAACGGGCACATAGATGGCGTGCTCGTCGTCCTTGGGATCCGGATACAGGATCACCGTCATCTCGGGCAGTCGCGCCAGGGTTTGCAGATAGACGTCTTCGAGCGATCCCGGCAGTTCCACGGCCACAATCGCGGGCCGGTCCCGGAGAATTGCGCGGCGGACTTCGATGGCGAATTCCAGCCGGCCCGGAATTACAGGAAAATAAGTGAAATTACCGCGCCGCAGACTGGCCGGGTCCTCGAAAGCCTTTCCCTCCGGGAAATCAGGTTCGCGGGACATACCGCAGCGCCTCTTCCCCGAGCGTCTCGAGAATGGCCGTGCGCAGCAGAAAACGCACGTCGCTTTGGCTGGAGAGCGTCAGGCCGTCGTCCAGGCTTTTCAGCTTCATCACAAAGCGCGCTATGTTGATGCCGTCGCGCACCGTGTAACGTTCGTCGGCCGAATGCGCCTGTTGCAGGAATTCGGTGACGTAATTCAGAATATGTTCGTCGCCAAATGGAACGTTTTCCTTCAAAATCGCATATTCCTCGTGGCGTTCCGGAAAATCGATGGTAAGCTGCGGTTGCAGGCGCGAATGGATGTACTCGGGCAGGTCGAAAGTGGACGCGTCGTCATTCATGGTCGCCACCAGGCGGAACAGGGGATGCGCCTTGATCTTGATCCCGGTGACAATGGATTCCACATAGCGGCGGTTGTCGAGCAGCGGAGCCAGAGAAGCCCAGCTCTTTTCGCTCATGCGGTTGCCTTCGTCCAGGATGACCACGCCGCCGCGCAGCATGGCCGTCACCAGCGGGCTGGCGACGTAGCGCAGCTTGGATTGGCCTTCGATTACCGGCGTCACCAGCAGGTCCTCGGGGCGGGTGTCCACTGTGGCTTGCATGATGTAGACTTCGCGGTTCAGGCGTTTTGCAGCGGCATAAGCGAGCGTGGTTTTGCCGACGCCAGGTTTTCCCAGCAGGCGCGGATTCATGGGAACGTCCGCCGAATCCACCACCAGCCACGCGGCCAGCAATTGGCGCATCACTTCTTCCTGGCCCACCCAAGCGACCGAAAGCTCGTCAGGATGGGCGAGATGAAGTGCAACGCCGTCGATTTCTACCAGCATACGATTGTTATTCTAGCTGGTCGGGCCTTCCGGATTGCGGGTTAGGGATTGGCGTTCGGCTTCTACGCCGCTGCGGCGGCATTGGCGCGCGCGGCCACCATCATCGGCTTCGCGGGCGAAGCAGCGTCTTCATAGGCCCGCAGGAACGCGTGGGCCATGGGATGGCAACCCGGCGACGAATAGAGCTGGAAGAAGATGCGGTGGACACCGGCCGGTTGGAGGTCTGGGCAAATGGCAGCCGTGGTTGATGCGCAGCGTTCTATGCAAGCGCTACAGTCGAGGCCTAAATTGGAACAGGTCTCTGGCTGGTTTTCAGTAACGAAATCCATGCTTATGGTTCCCCGCCCTTCGTACTAGGTAAATGTAAGAATAGGGCTTGAGGTTTGTTTTTCCTATAGTACTCATGAGTGGTTGCCCCGACTCTTTTGAGGGTATCGCTCCGCCAATGGTACGGACTCCGCGCCCAATTAAGGGCTAGAATCCTAGCAGGCTGTGTCGAAACCGGCTCCCTTACGGTCGTGGCTCTGTAACGCGCGCAATCTACTGAGCCGCGCGCGTGAGCAAGCGGTCTTTTCGGGCCTTTGAGACAGCGTGCTAGCGAGTACCGCCACTTGGACTTTTCGAATATTCTAATCCGCGCCACCAACTGGGTGGGCGACGCAGTGATGTCGCTACCGGCTCTGCGGGCCATTCGCGAACGGTTTCCCACAGCCCGGATTGCGATCCTGGCGAAGCCGTGGGTGGCGGATTTATACGGGCGGGAATCGTTCATCGACGAGATCATCCTGTACAGCGGCCAATCGCCCTGGCGCACCGGTCACCAGCTCCGCGCCCGGCGGTTTGACTGCGCCATTCTCTTGCAAAACGCCTTCGAAGCGGCTTGGATCGCCTGGCTGGCCAGAATCCCGACCCGCATCGGTTATAAGCGCGATGCGCGGCAATTGTTGCTGACCCGCGCCGTGGATGTCCCCAAGCCAGGGGAAATCCCCAGGCACGAGCGCTTCTATTATCTGGAATTGCTGCGGCGCGCAGGTTTAATCGATTCGCTGCCCGCGTGCGAGGCAATTCGGATGAATCCCGGGACTTCGCCCCGCCGAAAACGAGTGATTGGCGTCAGCCCAGGCGCCGCTTACGGGACCGCGAAGCGCTGGCTCCCCGAGCGATTCGCCGAAGCCGCCGGCGAACTAGCCAGGGTTCGCGGCGCGTCCATCGCGTTGTTTGGCTCAAAAACCGAGCGCGATCTTTGCGAACAAGTGGCCCAGCTTCTGAACGGGCATCAAGTCACCAACTTCGCCGGCCACACCACCCTCGCCCAATTTATCGATCTGGCCGCGGGCTGCGAGCTGTTTTTGACGAACGATTCCGGGTCCATGCACATTGCGTCGGCACTGGGCGTGCCGACGGTCGCGATTTTCGGGGCAACGGACGATACCACCACGGGGCCAACCGGATTGAACGCGCGCGTGGTCCGCCATCCCGTGGAGTGCAGCCCGTGTCTGCTGCGCGAGTGCCCTATCGACCATCGCTGCATGACCGGCGTCAGCGCGGAGCGGGTGGTGAAAGAAGCGCTGGAGCTGCTGGGCAGTTGATCTAGGGAGCCTGGCAGTCTGTGTCGAAACCGGCTCCCTTCACGGTCGCGGCTCACGCGATGAATCTACAGAGCCGCGCGCGTGAGCAAGCGTTCTTTTAGGACTTTCGACACAGTCTGCTAGCGCTGGACGCGATGGCCCGAGTTGATCGGAAGGTTTCCGTCGGTTTCAACGCAACGCGGCGATTCGGCGAGCGGTCTGGTGGACGGCTTCACCACCGGACCGGCCCCGCCGTTGCGGCTCCACTCCAGTTGCCGGAGCGCCCAGCGAGCCTGCTCCGAAACCAGTGAGCTCTCAAACGCCGCCATTCGCTCCAACGGCTCGCGGAATTTTTCCAGGCCGCTGTTGCCCATCGCGACCGCCACGTTGCCAAGAAAGCCCGCGTACTTGGCGCGTTGAATCGGACTGCCCTGAAAGCGCGATCGAAACTCGTCCTCAGTCAGGCTGGCGAGATCTTCGAGCGGAGGCGCAAAATGGCGAGCCTCGAAGGCAGGCTCTTCAGCGACGGGCGCGCCGCGATTCCACGGGCACACTTCCTGGCAAATATCGCAGCCGAAAACATGCCTCCCGATACCGCCGCGCATCTCCTCCGGCGCCGCGCCGTGCAATTCAATGGTGAAATACGAAATGCAGCGGCGCGCGTCGATTTCATAGCCCTCCAGAGCAATGGCCTGAGTGGGACAAGCATCGATGCAGCGCGTGCAGGTTCCGCAGCGATCCGGCGGTGGAGTGTCGGCGTCGATCGCGAGCGAGGTTAGAATCTCTCCCAGAAAGACCCACGAGCCAATCTCCTGATTGATCAGGCACGTGTTCTTGCCGATCCAGCCGAGGCCTGCCTCGCGCGCATAGGAGCGCTCTAGCAGCGGCGCGGTGTCTACGCAAATCTTGTAATCATGATCTCCGCCGAGCTTCGCGGCCAACTGCTCCAAGCCTCGGTGCAGGACGCCGTGATAATCCTCGCCCCAGGCGTAACGTGAAATCCAGCCGCGTTCGGGGTCCTCCGCTTCGGTTGATCGGGGCTCCGGACCGTTATAGAGCTTGGCAACGCAAATAATGGATCGCGCGGTCGCAAGCAGCAGCTTGGGATCGGTTCGAATGTGCGCGCGCCGGTCGGTAAGATAGCCCATCGCTCCGGCCATTCCGCGATCTACCCAATCGAGATAACGCCGGCTGTCGGCGCGTAATGGCTCGGCGGACGCGATCCCGGCAATTTCGAAGCCGCACTCGCGAGCCAGGCGCTTGATCTCGAATGCCCTCACCAGTCCATGATAGGCTTACTCCCCTTTGCTTCATTCGCTGCCGGAGGAGATTGTGGCGCACGCACTCGTGCGTGCCGCGTTCACACTCATGTGAACGCCCGGACGGTTGGCCACAAAACGTGTTCGCAAGAGTGCGAACGCTGCACAGAGGAGTGCGTGCGCCACACAGCTTGAACCAATCAGGAGGACATTGCGTCCATTCGGCTAACCGGCAAGCGAGTACACTGTAAATTCACCATGAAGCTAAACAGTTACACCATCACACAGGGCAAGGATCGCGCCCCGGCCCGCGCGTTCCTGAAAGCCATTGGCCTCACCGACGAGGACATGAAGAAGCCGCTCATCGGAATCGCGAACACCTGGATCGGCACCATGCCGTGCAATTTCAAGCTCCGCGAGCTGGCGGTCGATGTCGCCGATGGTATCCGGCAAGCCGGCGGCACGCCCATGGAGTACAACACCATCGCCATCAGCGACGGCATCACCATGGGGACCGAGGGAATGAAAGCCTCGCTGGTGAGCCGCGACATCATCGCCGATTCCATTGAGCTGGTGGCGCGCGGGCACATGTTCGACGGCATCGTAGCGCTGGTGGCATGCGACAAAACCATTCCAGGCGCGGCCATGGCGCTCTTGCGCTTGAACACTCCCGCCCTCATTTTGTATGGAGGGTCCATTCTGCCGGGCCGCCATAACGGGCGCGATCTCACAATTCAGGACGTCTATGAAGCGGTGGGAGCGAACTCGGCCGGCAGAATGTCGGACCAGGAGTTCCTCGAAATCGAAAATTCGGCTTGTCCAGGCGCGGGCGCATGCGGTGGACAATTCACCGCGAATACCATGGCGACGGTGATGGAACTGATCGGCCTTTCGCCCTTAGGCACGGCTGCGGTTCCTCAAGTGGACGCCCGCAAGCACGGCGTTGCGGCGCGCTGCGGCCGCCTGGTTCTGGACCTGGTGAAGAACAATCTGCGGCCGCGCGATATCGTGACGCGCAAGTCCTTTGACAATGCCATCGCATCGGTGGCCACAACCGGCGGCTCCACGAATGCCGTGCTGCACCTGCTCGCCATGGCGCGCGAAGCTGGCATAGAGCTCGGCATCGACGATTTCCAGACCATCAGCGAGCGTACGCCGCTGTTAGTGGATCTGAAACCAGCGGGCAAGTTCGTAGCGGTGGACGTAGACAAAGCGGGCGGCATTGCAGTGATCGCGCAGCGTCTGGTGCAGGGCGGGTACGTGGACGGATCGGTCATGACGGTAACGGGCCGGACGCTGGCCGAAGAAGCGGCCGAAGCGCAGGAAACGCCGGGCCAGGAAGTGATCCATCCGCTCGATAAGCCGATCAAGAAAAGCGGCGGATTGGTGATCTTGCGCGGTTCGCTTGCCCCCGATGGCTGCGTGATCAAAGTCACTGGTATTGAGCGCACCGAGCAACGCGGACCCGCACGGGTGTTCGAAACCGAAGAAGCCGCGATGGCTGCGGCGACCAGTGGGAATATTCATCCGGGCGATATCGTGGTCATCCGCTATGAAGGGCCGCGCGGCGGTCCCGGAATGCGCGAGATGCTGGGCGTCACCAGCGCCATCGTGGGCGCGGGACTTTCCGACCGCGTCGCGCTTCTCACCGATGGCCGGTTCAGCGGCGCCACGCGCGGATTCTGCGTAGGGCACGTCGCGCCCGAAGCGGCGGTGGGCGGCCCGATTGCAGCGGTGGAGGAAGGCGACAGCATCCACATCGATATCGCCAACCGCACGATTAATCTGGAAATTCCCCAGCAGGCGCTGCGAGAACGCCTCTCCAAATGGAGAAAGCCCGAGCCGCGTTACCGCTCGGGCGTTTTCGCCAAATACGTCGCTTTAGTGGGATCGGCGTCGGAAGGGGCGCTTACGACGCCGGTGTAGACGCCGTCGCCGACACGTGGGCGTCCAGCATCTTTTGAACATCGGTCTTGCCGACCGCGCCAACCTTTTGCTCCACCACCTTGCCGCCCTTGAACAGCAACGGACTGGGAATCCCGCGCACGTTGTAGCGCATGCCTTCGCATTCGGGCGACGTAGTAGCGGTTTCTTTCACCACCTAGATGACAACCGCTTTCACCCATGAAACATTTGCCCTGGCATCCACGTTGCCGCCTTTATGACACTCTTATCGCCAGTGAAGTTATCGAGTCTCTCTTGCGTTGCTCTCAGGCTGGCGTCCTCCGTGAATGTAGGTTCTCCAGGTATCTTGTCGAGAATAAACCATGCCTCACCGAGGTAGTCAATATTGATTCCCTTGGTGTCGCCGGTTTGCTCTTTCGGCTCTCCGCAGGAATTCGTGAATGCTAGCCAAATACAGGCGGTTCAGTGGGATGGTGTTTTCGGCTAGACTCAGCAGGTGACGGATAAAGAATGGACGGCGATTCTGGCTTGGCCGGGGTACCGGGTGTATCAGCACGAACTGGACGAAGCGGCGAAGACACTGAAGTTGTGGGTGCGGCGCAAGGCGG
>Ga0302326_10005416_pt1 | contig 29107 bp, 26 predicted proteins | sample Palsa_T0_3_FD_202264 | JGI IMG/M metagenome (GOLD analysis project Ga0302326, IMG submission 202264) | Peat permafrost microbial communities from Stordalen Mire near Abisko, Sweden - Palsa_T0_3 | ecosystem: Environmental > Terrestrial > Soil > Palsa > Peat permafrost | place: Sweden: Abisko... | reverse complement strand
GGCAAAACGTTCAAGATGGACGTGATCGTAGCCGGTACCAATCCGGTAGCGGCGGATATGGTAGCGTCCAGCGTGATGGGATTCGAACCCACGGAAGTGCCCACGTTCCTATGGGCGAACAAGGCCGGCATGCGGCCCGGCGCCTTGGATGAGATCGAGATTCGCGGCGAAAAAATCGATCGCGTGCGGCGTCCTTTTGCGAAGCCGCAGTTGCAGGCCTGGAACGCGATAAGTCCGTACTGGGGCAACAAGGAACTGACTCGCGCGAACGATGGAGCCTTGATGGCGGATCTCCGGCCGCCCTACGGATCGTCGCACGGGATCGGTATTCTCTGAAGATCCAGCCGGTATCGGCGCTTCCGGCGCTCGCCTTCGCGATACATATCCACGTGCGGCGGCAAGTCCACGATCTCGACGAATTCCGCTCCGGCGAACTCGCACGTCCGGCGGGAAGCCACGTTTTCGGGATTGCATGTAATCCACAGTTCGGATAACCGTGCCGGCGGGCCAATGGCAGCAACAACCGGAGCGCCCGTCCCGCGAAATGGCGGCCCCGGTAATCGGGCCGGACGCCGTAGCCCACATGGCCGCCGTACAAACGCATGTGCTCGGTGTTGGCGTCTTGCCGCTCAGGATGTGGAACACGTAATACGGAACCCACTCTTTCACTGGGTCGGCGGGCTGAGTCGCGATCAGTTGCAGGGTCACCTCATCGTCGGGCAATTCACCGGGGTTGAGGAACTGGAACGAGTTCGCGTCCATACTCTATGGATGAGTGAATTCGCTGGCCTGTGGATCAGCTAAAAGTATAACCGCCCGGGAGTACCAAGCCGTCGAAGGCCGCTGGATCTCGCCTGACCCGGCGGGTATGGGGGCGGTCGATCCGGCGAATCCGCAAAGCTGGAACCGGTACGCGCATGTAACGATCTGGCGCGTTGAAACATGTGCGATCTCACACATACCGGCGGGAACTACAGCGATGGCGGTATGGCCGGACGGCAAAGAGGGGGATATGCTGTGGAAAGGCTGGCAGTGAGACACATGCACGTGATTGCACCAGCCAGCCGCCAGAGTCGTGGCAGCGGCGTGAATGGTGATGAATGACGTCAGATCAACGTTGGCTTAGTGGCGCGGCGGCATTGGCCGCGTTCTTCCTCCTGCACATGGCGGTCGCGCAGAATCCTCCGCCAAACGCTCCTCCACCGGCCGCCAACCCAGGCGCGCCTTTGACCCCCGAACAGCTTGACGATCTGGTGGCGCCCATCGCGCTCGATCCCGACCCGCTGGTGGGCGAAGTTTTGGCCGCTTCCACTTACCCGATGGAGATCGCCGAGGCCGAACAATGGGTACGGGACCATCGAAGTTGGAAACCATCGAAGCTCATGGACAAGGCCAAAAAAGAGAATTGGGACCCCAGCGTGCAGGGCTTGGTCGCTTTCCCGGACGTGCTCGCCCAGTTGACCCAGAACATGAGTTGGACCACCCAGCTTGGGAACGCCTTTCTCGCTCAGCAAGCGAACGTCATGCAGGCGGTGCAGCGCATGCGGGCCAAAGCCCAGGCCAAAGGAACGCTCCGGTCGACTCCGCAGGAAACCGTCACTACCCAGAACCAGGGCGGACAGTCGGAGATCGATATCGAACCGGCAAACCCGGATGTGTGGTACGTGCCCAATTACAATCCCGTATACGTATGGGGACCGCCGGTCTGGGGATATTATCCGCCGCTGATTTACCCTGGCATCGATATCGGTTTTGGGTGGTTTCCCGGCATCGATATCGGTCTCTGGTTTGGCGGCTGGGGCGGCTGGGGCTGGGGAGGCTGGGGATGGGCACCCGACTGGTTCGGTGGCGGGATTTTCGTCGATAATTCGTTCTTGCATCGCTACGGTTTCCATTACCATCCCAACGAAGGCGGCGCGTTGGGCCGTTCGGCGTGGACGCATGATCCGGAACACCGGCTCGGTGTGCCGTATGCCAATCGCGAGGTGGCCAACCGATTTTCGCCTAATAGCGCGGCCGCGCGTGGCGGGTCCCCGGGATCGCGTGTTTCGCCGCAGCAGCGCTTAGGAAACCGGGGGTTTGATCAGCGCGGGTGGACAAGCCGTCACAGTGTCTTCGGCGGTTATCACAATGGCGGGATGACGCGTATGCAAAGCGACCGCGGCTTCTCCAGCATGGGCGGGCACAGTTTCGGTGGATTCGGCGGCGGCGGATTCGGTGGCGGCGGGATGCACGGCGGCGGCGGAGGGAGGCGATAGCCATGACTGGCAAGCTCTGTACTATTTGCGCGGCGCTGGCGCTGGCGTGCGCTGCGCCTTCCATTGCACAGGAGAGCTTCGATTCGGCGGAAGCAGCGGCGCAAGCCGTCATCGATGCGGCGGAGGCCCACGACACTGCGCGGCTGTCGGCTATTTTCGGACCGCGGGCGAAGGATACTCTGACCTGCGGCGATACCGCGCAAGATCTGGCCGAACAGACCGAGTTCGCACATCTCGCGCGCGCCAAGCACCGGCTGGAAGTCTCTCGCATGAACCCGAATCGCGCCGTTCTTGCGATTGGCGAAGAGGACTGGCCTTTCCCGGTGCCCCTCGTCCGCACTAAGGGCAAGTGGAGCTTCGACGCCTCTGAAACGCCGGCCGAAATGCGCGCCCGGCATATCGGCACCGACGAGCTCGACGCGATCGAGATTTGCTACGGGTATGTGGAAGCGCAGCGGAAGTATGCTGCCGAGGATCGCGATAAAGACGGCATGCTCGAGTATGCGCCCCGTCTCATGAGCACTCCCGGCCGGCAGGACGGGCTGTATTGGCAGGGCGCCGGGGAGCCGCTGGTTCCCGAGGGGTTCGCCCAGGCCGCCTGGGACGGTGTTCAGAAGGGTCGCGCGAAGCCCTACCACGGATATTATTTCCGGGTTCTTGAGGGGCAAGGCTCGCATGCGCCGGGAGGATCTCACAATTACTTCGTCAAGAGCAAGCTGATTGGCGGGTTCGGCTTGGTGGCTTGGCCCGCCCAGTATGGAGTGACTGGAGTTCACACGTTCATCGTGAACCAGAACGGGGTGGTCTATCAAAAAGACATTGAGCCGATTCCGGGTAAACCAGCGCCGCCCATAACCCGTTTCGACCCCGACGATTCCTGGAAGCGGGTGGAATAAGGCAAAGCAGGCGGCTTCGCCTGCCGGCAGTTCGTAAGGATGTGATGTGAGCCTTTTGGCGCGCGTGAAGCTTCGCACCATCGCCGGGGCCTTGGCGCACCTGCGAAAGGCTCCCGGCGTAGCGCCGGTTTACGATTGGGATTCGCGATTGCGGCCATAGGCTCTGCCCGCGGCCTGAATTGGGACGACGCCCGACGATGCTGGGCGCACCCTGCGGCTGCCTCCCAGGCCGCCAGGTCCAGGTGACTCGACCCAGAGGGTCAGCGTCGCATTCAGCCTGCCGCCTTTGGCTGCCGCGCTGCCAATGCGCGCTGCCAGGCCTCCTGCAGCCGCGCGCGGGCGGCCTTGCCGATGGGGTCCGGCATCTCGGCGGCCCGATATTTGTGGCACAGCGCTACGGTCTGGCGCAGGCTCTCGGCGAATTCCACGCACGGCGCGCAGCCGGCCAGGTGCGCTTCCATTTCACGGCAGGCATCCGGCGGCAATTCCAGATCCAGATATTCGGAGAGCGTGGCGAAGATCCGTTTGCACTCTTCAGTTCCGTGTGGCACGTGCGGATCCCTCCACAGTTCTCAGATAGGCGTCCAACTCCTGCCGAATAGCCAGACGCGCGCGATGCAGCCGCGTTTTGATCACGTCGATGCTCACGTCCAACACCTGGGCGGCTTCCTCGGTGGACAATTCTTCCACATCGCGCAGCACCACCACCGAACGATAGGTGTCGGGCAGGGCCGCAATGGCCCGGTCGAGCACCTGGCGCAACTCGGCGCGCAGCACCCGGTCTTCGGGCAGGATGGACCAATCCGCGATCTGCAGCTTCACCTGGCCGCCATCGCCGTCGAGCGCCGGAATATAGTCGTCGAGCGAAAGTTCCTGTCGTGGCGTAGGCGCGAACTGGCTGCGGCGGCGCTTCATGAGGCAGAAATTCTTGGCGATGCGCAGCACCCACGACCGCACGCGCTCGGGCTCGCGGAGCTGGTCGAAGTTCTCGAAAACCTTGAGCAGCGTATCCTGGGAAACTTCCTCGGCGTCTTCGCGGTGGCCGCACATCAGCCAACTGTACTGGAAAACCTTGGTGCGAAAGTGCTCCACAAAGCGGTCGAAAGCCTCTGGCTTGCCGGCCATCAAATCGCGCGCCAGTTGAATCTCGCTTTCCTTTTCCAAACGGGGCTCCCGCTATCCAATTGTAGCGGGAACACGCGTTTCCAGAGCGATTTCGATGGTGGGCGTGTGCATCAGCGTATTGTGAATCAAGCAGGCCTTCACCGCGCGCAGGACGCCGGCCTCATGCTGCGGGTCGAGGTCCGGCACGGTGACTTCGATGCGGAACGATGCCAGGCGGGCCGGCGCGCTGGCTTTTTCGGCGGTCACCCTCACCTCCAGGCCCTCCGCCGACAGGCCGCGCGTGCGCAGATACTCGGCGGCATAAAAACCGGCGCAGGTGCCTAGCGACGCCAGCATGAATTCGGGCGGCGTCATGCCCTGGTCGGTGCCGCGGTTCTCCGCCGGCTGATCGCATAGCACGCGGTGGCCGCGCGCGGCGGCTTCAAACTTTACGCCGCCTAAATGAAGAACGATAACTTCCATTTGATTTCCCACTAATTGAGATGCAATTCACACACGGAGGTGACAATGTCACGTGACGGCACTTCTTGCATCCTCATACATAGCATATCGCCCTTTCAGATCCCGATGTGGAAAACTCCATTCATGGCAATTCTATTCGGCATGCCGGTCTGGGCGCAGGAGCCACTCTCGCTGCGGGATGCCGTAAAGCTGGCCCTGGCGCATAACCAGACCATCGCCGCGGCGTCCGCCGGAGCCTGCGCCGCCGAGGCGCGTATTGGCGAAGCCCGTAGCGGGCGCTTGCCAAAGCTGAATTACTCCGAGTCGTTCAACCGCGGCAATAATCCGGTATTCGTATTCAGTTCGCTGCTCACCCAGCATCAGTTTGCGGCGGCGAACTTCAGCCTGGGTCCGTTGAACCGGCCGGATGCGCTAAATAATTTCCAGTCGCATCTCACGGTCGATCAAGTCGTCTACGACGGCGGACGCACCCACCAGGCGGTGCGCTCGGCGGAACTGGCGCACGGAATTTCAAGCGAGGATGGGCGGCGGGCCAACATGGAAGTGCTTGCGGGGGTAGCGCACGCGTATTACGGAACGCTGCTCGCGGAGGCCAATCTGATGGCGGCCGGGGAGGCCGTACGCTCGGCGGAAGCCGATCTGGCGCGGGCCGAGTCGGTCCGCGCGGCGGGTATGTCCACGGATGTGGATGTACTTTCGATCCGCGTGCACCGCGCGGAGGTGGAAGAGCAGCGCATCCGGCGGGCGGCGGATTTGGATGTGGCGCGCGCGGCATTGAACGACGCTCTGGGCCTGCCGCTGGATATCGCGCATCGCCTGAGCGCTAAACTCGAACCGGCCATTCTGCCAGACGTGTCACTCGAAGAATACGAACAGGGCGCGCTGGCCGAGCGGCCGGAAGCGCGCCAGGTCAAGCTCGCGGCGAGCCTGGCGCAGACGCAGATCGCGGCAGCGCGCGGTGCGTGGCTGCCGCAAGTCGGCGTGCGCGCCGCATTCGAAGCGGACCGCCAGCGCTTCATCGATCGCGGAGGCGCCAACTGGCTGGCGGCCGTTTCTCTCGAATGGAATTTGTTCAATGGCCTCGGCGACCGCGCGCGCGTTGCGGCCGCTACCCAAGGATTGCGGCGCGCCGAAGCCGAGCAGGAGCGGGCCGGGTCTGGCATCCGGCTGGAGGTGCGGCGCGCGTATGCGGACCTGCGCGCGGCCGGACAGCGTATCGAAGTGGCCAAGGCGTCCGTCGCCGAGGCGGAAGAGAGCCTGCGCATCACCCAGAATCGATACCAGGCAGGCCTCGCGAATGTCACCGATCTGCTGCGCAATGAGACCGCCGTACTGGAGAGCCGCACGCGGTACCTGGCGGCCGTGCACGATCAGCGTATGGCGGCGGTGGTGATGGAGTTGGCGGCCGGAAGGCTGACGGAAGGATCGGAGGTGCTGCGTGGCAACTAAGGGTGCTGGGTTCTGGGTGCTGGGTGCTGGTTTGGCGCTGGTGGGTTGTGGGAGTGAGACGCGTAAAAGTGAGACGCCTTCGGCTGCACCTGTCGCTGTTCAGACCGTCGCGGTCACTGCTGAAGCATGGTCTTCCGGATACGAGGCAGTGGGGACCGTTCGCGCGCGGACCGCGGCCCTGATTTCGAGCAAGGTGATGGCTTATGTGCGCGAGGTGCGCGTGCAGGCCAGCGATCGCGTGCGCGCGGGCGACCTGCTGGTCGCGCTGGATGCGCGCGATCTGGAATCGAATTACAGGCGCGCCGAGGCGGGGCGCGACGAAGCCCGCAGCGCGCAGGCCGAAGCCGATCAGGCCTTGGCCGGAGCCAAGGTCCAACTGGACTTGGCGCGCGCCACCTTTGCGCGCATGCAGGAACTCTTCGACAAGAAATCCATTTCGAACCAGGAGTTCGACGAAGCTACCGCCCGGCGCAAGTCGGCCGAAGCCGGTTATGAGATGGCCGCCGCCAGGGGCGCCCAAGTGCGCGCGAAGATCGCGCAGGCTCAGCAGGAGGTGGAGTCCGCCGGAATCATGCGCGGCTACGCGGATATCCGCGCGCCATTCAGCGGCGTCGTCACGGCGAGGACCGCCGAACCGGGCAGCATGGCTACGCCAGGGTCGCCGCTGCTCACCATCGAGCGCGAAGGCGCCTACCGGCTGGAAGCGCCCGTCGAAGAGTCGCGGGTGAAATCCATTCGTGCCGGGCAGGTTGTCTCGGTGAATGTGGAGGCGCTCGGCCGCACGCTGGATGCGCACGTCTCCGAAATCGTGCCGGCAGTGGACGCCGCTTCGCGCGCCTACCTGGTGAAGATCGATTTGCCGGCGCTCGCACAGTTGCGGTCCGGCATGTTCGGACGCGCCGTGTTTTCCGGCGGCTCGCGGCAGGTGCTAGCCGTACCCGCAGCGGCCGTCATCGAGCGCGGTCAACTGCAATCGGTGTTCGTTGCCGATGGCGGCAACGCGCACACGCGCCTCATCACCGTGGGCCGGAAGTCCGGCGAAAAAGTGGAAGTCCTCTCGGGCTTGAGCGCGGGCGAGACAGTGATCTGCCCGTTGCTGCCCGGCCTCGCAGATGGCGCGCGCGTGGAGGCCCATCGGTGAGCGACGTTGTGAACCGCAGGCACTTGGGGCCCGCGGGCCGCTTCGCGCACGCCTGGATCGATTCCAAGCTGACGCCGCTGGTCATCGCCGCTTCGCTCCTTTTGGGCGCTTTCGCGGTGTGGAAACTGCCGCGCGAGGAAGAGCCGCAGATCATCGTGCCGATGATTGACGTCTTCGTCCAAATGCCCGGCGCTTCCGCCCGGGAAGTCGAAGAGCGCGTGACCAAGCCCATGGAAAAGCTGCTGTGGGAAGTGCCCGGCGTGGAGTATATCTACTCGACATCCAGTCCTGGCATGTCCATGGCCGTGGTGCGCTTCCTGGTGGGCCAGGACGAAGAAAAGAGCATCGTGCGGCTGAACCAGAAGCTATACGCCAATTTCGACCTGATTCCGCCGGGCGCATCGCAGCCGCTGGTGAAGCCGCGTTCCATCGACGATGTGCCGATCCTGGCGCTAACCCTCACCAGCAAGCGCTACGGCGATTTCGAGTTGCGCCGCATCGCCGCGCAATTGGACGATGCCCTCAAGCAGGTGCCGGACGTGTCGGAGGTCACGCTGATCGGCGGCCAGCGCCGCGAGATCCGCGTGGAGCTGGACGAGGCGCGCCTGGCGGCCTATTCGCTCACGCCTATGCAGGTGATCGGCGCGCTGGGAGCGTCGAACCGCCGTCTGGACGCGGGCGGGTACGCCAGCGCCAACCGGCAACTGCTACTCGAAACCGGCGAGTTCCTGCGCAGCGCGGACGATGTACGCGCCGTGGTGGTGGGAGTGGCAAACGCGAAGCCGGTCTTCGTGCGCGATGTCGCCCAGGTGAGCGATGCGGGCGAGGAGCCCAGCCAATACGTGCGTTATTCCGCCGGCCAGGGCTTCGATCCGGCCGTCACCATCGCGGTTTCCAAACGCAAAGGAACCAACGCGGTGGTGGTCGCCGGCAACGTGCTGCGGCGCATCGAGCCGTTGAAGGGCAGCGCGATACCAGCGGACGTTACCATCGCCATCACGCGGCACTACGGCGAGACCGCCGCCGAAAAATCGAACGAGCTGTTGTGGCATATGCTCATCGCGGTGGTGTCGGTGAGCGTGCTGATCGCCCTCACGCTGGGGCTGCGCGAATCGCTCATCGTGTTCATCGCCATCCCGGTGACCCTGGCGCTCACGCTGGCGATTTTTTATTTCTACGGCTACACGCTGAACCGCATCACCTTGTTCGCGCTGATCTTCTCCATCGGCATTCTGGTGGACGACGCCATCGTGGTGGTGGAGAATATCGTGCGGCACTGGCGCATGCCCGCCAATCGCGAGCGGCCGCCCTTCGACGTGGCGGTGGAAGCCGTGAACGAAGTCGGCAATCCCACCATTCTGGCCACACTGGCCGTGGTGGCGGCGATCCTGCCCATGGCTTTTGTCGGCGGGCTGATGGGGCCGTACATGCGCCCAATTCCCGTCGGCGCGAGCGCGGCCATGTTGTTCTCGCTGATGGTGGCGTTCGTAGTGACGCCTTGGGCGGCAGTGCGGATTTTAAAGCCCGGCGCGGCGCACGCGTACGGCGAGCCCGAGGATGTGCTTACGCGCGTGTATCGCCGCGTGATGGGAAATTTGCTGCACCGCACGCCTCTCCGCTGGGGATTTTTGGCCATGGTGGTGGTGCTGTTGCTCGGCTCCATGTCGCTCGTGTACATCGGATTCGTCAAGGTGAAGATGCTGCCGTTCGACAACAAGAGCGAGTTCCAAATAATCGTGGACATGCCCAACGGCACCACGCTGGAGGAGACCGCGCGTGTCACCGAAACGCTGGCCCGCGAGGCGCAGAAGCAGCCCCAAGCAATCGACCTGGAGACCTATGTGGGCACTGCGGCGCCTTACAACTTCAACGGCCTGGTGCGCCACTACTATCTGCGGCATGGGCCCAACATGGCGGATATCCAGGTGAACCTGCTGCCCAAGAGCGACCGGAAACTGCAAAGCCACGAGATCGCCGAGCAGGTGCGGCAGCGGTTGCAGCCCATCGCGGACCGCTTCGGCGCGCGCATCAAGGTGGCGGAAGTGCCGCCCGGTCCGCCGGTGCTCGAGACCCTGGTGGCGGAGGTCTACGGCCCAGACCAGGAAGGCCGGCTGCGTCTGGCGCGCGAGGTCCGCGACCTGTTCAAGCGCACCGCCGGCGTGGTGGATGTGGACTGGTACGTGGACGACGATCAGACCAAGTACAAGCTCGTGGTCGACAAGGAGAAGGCTGCGCTCAGCGGCATTTCGGACGACGACATTGCGCGCACGGTGCAGGTGGCTTCGGCCGGGTATCGGGCGGGCCTGTTGCACGTGGATTCGGAGAAGGAAGATATCCCCATCACGGTGCGGCTCGACCGTGCTACGCGCTCGGACCTGGACCGCATGTTGTCGCTGAAGGTCCGCGGCGTGGCGCTGAGCGAGTTAGTGCGCCAGGAAGCAGTGACCGCGGACAAAAGCATCTATCACAAAAACCTGATGCCGGTAGTATACGTGACGGCCGATGTGGCGGGCGCCATCGAGAGTCCCGTATACGCCATTCTGAAGCTCTCGCCGCAGATCAAGATCGAGCAACTGACCGCCCACCAACCTACCGACGACAACCACTACGCCATGAAATGGGACGGCGAATGGCACATCACCTATGAAGTGTTTCGCGATCTGGGCCTGGCTTTCGCGGCGGTGCTGATCCTGATTTACGGGCTGGTGGTCGGCTGGTTCCAGTCGTTCTCGACGCCCCTGGTGATCATGGCGGCAATTCCGTTTTCGCTGGTGGGCATCCTCCCGGCGCACGGGCTGTTGCACGCGTTTTTCACGGCGACCTCGATGATCGGATTCATTGCAGGGGCCGGCATCGTGGTGCGGAATTCCATCATCCTGGTGGACTTTATAGAGTTGCGTTTGAAGGAAGGCATGCCGCTGGACGCGGCGGTGATCGACGCCGGCGCGGTCCGCTTCCGGCCCATGGTGCTGACCGCGGCGGCCGTAGTGGTGGGGTCGGCGGTGATTCTGTTCGATCCGATCTTCCAGGGCCTGGCGATCGCGCTGATGGCGGGCGAGATCGCTTCGCTGGCCCTTTCGCGCATGACCGTGCCCATCGTATATTTCGTGGTGAACCGAAGGAGAAGTGCATGACCATCGATCGATACCTGCGTCTGATCGCGGGCTTCCTCGTGCTTCTAAGCCTGGCGCTGGGTACTTGGGTGAATCCAAGCTGGTACTGGTTCACGGCGTTTGTGGGCTGAACCTGTTTCAGTCGGCGTTCACCAACTGGTGTCCGATGATGTTCTTCCTGCGGAAGCTGTGCGTGTAAGACCGACAACCGGCACTCGCGCGCGAGATCACGCCCGAAACGCCGCGGCATGGTCGGTCGCCCATTCGCGGAACGTCCGCGCCGGCGTTCCGGTGATCTCGGCGACCGTGGATGTCACGAACGCCGGTTGACCGATTGCCGCACCCCAGGCGTCCAGCAGCATGTTCGCCACGGAGGCGGGCATGCACGTGAGCCACTCGGCTCTCGCCTCCTCCGGCGAGATCTCTTCCTGCCGCACCAGGCGGCCGATTACATCGCCGATTATCGATATCTGCTCGGACTGGCTCAGCGATTCCGGTCCGGTCAGAACATATTCCGCTCCCACGTGTCCATCCTCACGCAAGGCGCGCACCGCCACTGCGGCGATATCACGTTCATGGATCGGGGCTGTCGGCGCGGCGCCATAGGGCCAGCGCACCGCATCGCCGCCGGCGCGAATCTGCGGCCCCCAAAAATGCAGGGCATTTGCGGCGAACATTCCGGGACGCAGGAACGTCCACTGCAGTCCCGATGTCTCAATCAGCCGCTCGATTTGCTCGGCTAGCGCGCGGGCCGGATTGGGCTGTTGAAAGAACGGGTGTGCCGTTTTGAGCGGCGCCGAGAGGAATACGATGCGCCGTGCATGCTTCGCGATCCGCTCCAGAGCGGGAGGCACAGCGGCCGCTGGAGCGGTCCACACCAGGAACACCGCGTCGATGCCGTCCAGGCATCCATCCAGGGTCTCGGGCACTGCGAGATCTCCTCGCACCACCTCAACCTGTGGCGGCAAGCCGGCCGCCTCCGGGTTGCGCGTCAACGCGCGGACTGGCGCGCCCGTAGCCTGTAATTGACTGACAACCTGGCGGCCAACGGTGCCGGTAGCGCCAATAACGAGGATTCGATTCACCGAAGACCATCCTACCAGCGCAGGGCTGCGCCACACAAAGCCGAAGATACCGGCCGGCATGCGGTCCCGCGCACCGCCACGGCTGTGGCGATGGGTGGTATGTTGGCAGGTGCTCGCCGTCCCGGTGTAATTCGGTGCTTCAGACGAAAGGCTTCACTTTTCGAAAGCTGCTGTGGTCGTCGAGCTGCTCGGTTCTGTTACTCGGCGCACCCGCTCTCACGCCCGCGGAAATACCGGCCAGTGACTTGGACACCCGGGCAAAGCAGACACGGGAGTTTACAGCCTACTTATCGAGTGTGGCGCCCGATTATCGGGAGCGGTACTCCCGGCAACGTGCCCGGTTTCCTGGTTTGATGGCGCGCATAGCGGCCCGCGAAGCCACCGGCCAGAATTCATTGTGCTCGCATCAGATTCTCGCCGAAGCAAGCTGGCTCGCCGGATACGTAATGGACGCCGCCCGGCTTCAGCGGCGGCTGGACGATTTGGAGAGGGTTCTCGCCCACCCGGAAGAGGAGGCGCAGGCCGACCGGCAGGATCCTGCCGATGGCAGTTGGGGAAGTTGTCACGACGAATGGTTCTTCAAGCTAAACGCGACTTACGACCATCTCAGCAAACCATCCAACGCCGCCGAAGTCCCCCGCTATAGACTACGGATTTTCGATCGCGTGAATTCTCCTGTGAGCCTGCAAGAGTACCTCGAAAGCATAGCGGTGTCCGATCTCCCCCGCACCGGAGTCGACCATCGCAGGGAGCTGAATGAGTCGTTATCCAGCCTCATCCGCCTGATCCTGCGCGGCAAACCCGCGTATTACGGCTGGCGCCCGCAACTGAAAGACACTCTGACGGAATTAATCCTGCACCGCCTGCGAAACCCCCGGACCGGTTGGTGGGGAGAGAGCTACGTGAGGAACGGACGCGTGGAGTTCGTCGACGATTTGAGCGTGACCTTCCATGTAATCTCCTATCTGCGCGGAGATGTTCCGAACCTGGCGGCTGTCGCGGATCACCTGCTCGCCGTGAAAGGCACGGATTACCCCATCGGCTGGCTTGAAGTGGGCCACAATTCGAACCACAACAATATGGACGCTATCACCCTATTCCGTTTTGCCTGGCCTTCCATGAATGACATGCAGAGGCAGTCCGCCACGGCGGAAATACGCAGAATGCTGGGCTGGTGCTTGCGCGAGTCGCTGCAACCGGACGGTTCGTTCAAACCCGATTTCGGAAGTACCGACTCCCTCGAGGAAAGCAACAGTTGGGGTGTTTCGTTCCTCTCTCGCATCGGATTCTTCGACCCCGCCAAGCGCTTCTGGACTCACGAGACCTTCTCCGAAGCGGAGCAAATCCGGCAGACGCTGATCGGCTACATCGAGAAGCACAAAGGGACCGGCGGAGCCGGCGGCACCTACTACGAGAACGATCTGGAAGAACTCAAGATTGCCCAGTCCGGCAAGTGAACGGAGTTTGCGAGTGGGGCAGCTCCTTGAGCTGCGGCGGGCTCCCAGCCCGCCTCCGCCCGAGCGGCGTGGTGACCCATGCCCGCCTTCCGCCTGGTGATACCATACCCTCGTGAAGTGCATCCTCGCCGTAGTGTCCCTCACCGTCTCCGCTTATAGCGCCACTTACTATGTCAGTGGCACAGGCAGCGATTCCAACAGCGGCCTGAGCGTCACCGCCCCATTCCAAACTATTCAAGCCGCCGCGAACCTGACCGTGCCCGGCGATACGGTCTACGTGATGAACGGCGTCTACACCACCTGCGCGGGATGCAACCTTCTGGACATCACCCGTTCGGGCACGGCCGCCGCTTGGATCTCTTACCTGGCCTATCCCGGCCACCAGCCGCGGATTTACGGCGGCGCCGCCTGGAACGCCATCGAGATTCACGGCGGAGCCGCCTATATCGAAATTTCCGGCTTCCACGTCCAAGGCAACCTGCAGAACGTCACGTTGGCTCAGTGCACGGCCGATGCGCTCCAGGCCACCCCCGACCCGGCCTGCAACGGCAACGGCATCGACATCGACGGGCGCCAGGATGGCGCGAACAAGCCGCATCACATCCTGATCGCCGGCAACGAGATTTACGATTGCCTGGGCGGCGGCATTGGCACCGAAGAGGCCGACTACGTGACCATCCAGGACAACTTCGTTCACGAAAATGCCTGGTACTCGCGCTATGGCAACAGCGGCATCTCGGTCTTCGAATCCTGGAACTACGACCAAGGACCGGCGCCTCATACCATCGTCCAACGCAACCGGCTATTCGACAACCGCTCGCTGATACCCTATGGGGACACCGGCAAGCCCACCGATGGCGACGGCATCATCATCGACACCTCGCGCAACAACCAGCCCGGCTCCGACCCCATCGGAGCATATCAGGGCGGGTTCCTGGTGCAGAACAATCTCTCCGTGAATAACGGCGGCGGCGGCCTGCTAACCTACCAGAGCGATAACGTCACGTTCCTGAACAACACCGTGTACGGCAACGGCCTGGTAGTGAATTACGCGGACGTCTTCGTCAATCAGTCGGGTACGGTGAACGTCTGGAACAACGTAGTCGAATCGGCCGCCACGGGAACCGCGGTGAATGTTTATGGAAGTTCAAATGTCCAGTTCGATTACAACGTGTATTGGAACGGGCCGGTGAACGCCACGCCCGGCACGCACGACCTCACCGCGGATCCGCAGTTCAACGCGCTGGGCACCGATCCATCCACCTCCGATTTCCACGTGCTCGAAAGCAGCCCCGCCGCACGGTCTGGCAACCTGGCCGTGGCGCCGCCCGACGATCTGGAAGGTCTCTCGCGCCCGCAGCAGCCCGGCACCGTGAACCGCGGCGCCTACGAATCGGCGATCGGCGGCAGTGTAACGTTTCCGTCCAACGGAGTGGTGAACGCGGCCAGCTACGCCGGTGGAGGAGTCGCGCCCGGTGAGCTGGTGACCATTTTCGGCGCCGGCTTCGGGGCCAATCCCATCGCCTTGGCCACTTACGGCAGCGATGGCTATCTGCCGGTGGAAGCGGGCGACACGCGCGTGTATTTCGATAATGTCGCCGCTCCCATGATTTACTCGTATAACCAACAGGTCAGCGCGGTGGCTCCCTACGAGATTTCCGGAACCACCCAGGTGCAGGTTGAATATGCCGGCCTGCGCAGCCAGCCCGTAGCGATTCCAGTGAGCGCTGCCGCGCCCGGCGTCTACTGTTACGCAGGCGGATCCGGGCAGGCCGTGGCGGTCAATACCTTCGCCGATGGTACCGTCTCCTTCAACATAGACCAACCCGCGCCGCACGGGGCCTATCTCACTTTCTTCATCACCGGCGAAGGCGAAACGGCGGCGCCGTGGGCCGACGGCTTTCTGCCTGTGGCGCCTGCGTTCCCCATGCCCGCGGCTCAGGTCGCCGTGCAGGTCGGCGGCGTCCTGAGCAACTGTTCCGCTAACTGGGTGGGACTGATCTTCGCCGGTGTGACGCAAGTGAACGCCTGTGTACCGGCTGGCGCCCCCACGGGAGATGCGGTTCCGTTGCAGGTGAGCGTGGGCGGCATCTCCGCGCAGACCGGCGTGACGGTTCGCGTCGGAAACTGAATCTAGCGGCCGCTAAAGCTGAACCACGACCGCAACGCCTGCAGCCTCCGATCTATGATCGCCGTCACCACGAATCCAGGCTGCTCCGGCGTGCCGAAGCGCATATCCATGGCTTCCACCCGCGTGCCGCCTTCCGGATCGGCCACCGGCGATGTCCGTTCCAGTGGAAATTGTGAAAACTTGAAAAAATCCCGGAAATCCCGCGTATTGTTGGCCGCCAGAATTTCGGCCCCCGGCTCGGTTTTATAGAAAATCGCGCCGTGCGATGGGTCGAATTCTTCGAGCAGGCTGAAATCCTGCACGCTGTAAAATTCGCGCGTTTCGGCCAACCCGCGCCATTTCAGCGGATTCACCGGTCCCGGCAGCGCCGCCACCCGTTCCGGCGCCAGGCCCGCGTACGTGCGCGCATCCAGCACCGCCACCGCGCGCGCATGCAGCGCTCCCCGTCCGGCATTGTAGAGCAGCAGAAACAACAGCGCGAAAATGGCAAATCCGCGGCCGGCTCCGGTCGTGCGCGCGCCTATTTCCGAATTCACCAGGCGCACCAACGCGGGCCCCGCCAACCCCGCCAGGAACACCGCCCAAATCCACAAGTCCACCACCGAAGTAATGTCCAGATGGAACCATCGCCCCGAAAACGGCAGCAGCCAGCGGATGCCGTACACGTTCGTATAGTCCAGCAGAAGATGCGACGCCACCGCCACCAGCGAAATGCTGTATGCCGCCAGCCATCGGAGCGGCTTGCGCGTAAACAGCCGCACCGCCAAAACCGGCAGCAGCGCCATTACCGGCCAAGCCGCCAGCGAATGCGTCAGGTGACGATGGTAGTTAAGGTAGTTGAGCTGCCCGCCGGCCAGCGTCACGATATCGATATCCGGCGCGTTGGCGGCCAGCACCAGAATCCACGGCGCTTGCCCGCAAAAACGGTTTAAACCCGCGCGTCCCAGAAAAAGGCCGGTCGCTGAATGGGTCAAGGGGTCCATGCGATGCGCAGGCTGGATTGTACCACGGGAAGAAAATGCGGCGGACCCACGATATCGCACCCACGATATTCGAATGCGCCCGCCGCAAAGAGGCTTGATCCCGAGCCGCGCGCGTCAGCCAACCCAGCCGCGCGCGGCCTGACGTCATCCCCCACGGTTGCCCTCCACTTATGCCGCCGAGAGCGCCACGGGAGGGCGCAGCGCCCGTACCGGCATGTGGATAGGAACTACGCCGCCGGCCCGCCTTACGGACGGGTCGTTGCGCATGGTGCCCCCAAAATACTCGTCCAGCGGGAAAAGACCGTATGGCTCTAATTCCCGGTAGGCCCGCCCTAATTTCTGTTCGATCCGGTATATCGTGTGGAAAAACGTGCCCCGGTCAATCTTCAAACGCCAGCAGCAGAGCTTCCAATCCGCTCCCAGCAGGAAATGAAAGCGGAACACATCGTGCTCGAAGGGGGTCAGAGCTCCGCGGCTGACGATACAGAAATCGGCCAGATACTCCTCCACTTTGCGCCCGTAGGTCATGCGGCTCTCCTTGCCGCTGCAGAACTCGAGCTGCACCCGGCTCAGGTACTTCTCCTTGCAGGCCAGGTCTCGAAAACGCGTGTAGCACGCGCGAAAAACAGCCCGAAAGACGCAATTGCAAGGGATCTCCTTGTCGTTTCGACCCGGACGCAAACCATAGCCATGGCAATGCGTGCACGTCGTCTTTGCGAGCGCAATTGTTTGTGATCGGTCCCAAATCATCGCTGAAACGTCCTCGCGGCGGCCCTTGACACCTCTGGGGCAACCAGTAGTTTGAAAACTGTTTAAAATGTATCGCCGGGCACAAAAACGTCAAGTCAATTCACTCAACTATTTGAGGCATTAATCGGATTTTTCCCACATACCAGTACGTATGTTATTCCTGTATATTAGGTTATTGTATTAGAAATATGTGCGTAATTATCGTAGTACTATAGAGGAATATTGGGGAATATTACGATTTTTCGCCCCCTCTATTTCTGCTAGAAATAGGATGAGGCCTCTTACGGAATGGATTTTCAGCTCCTCCATACACGCCTTCTGGCCCTCCTCCGGGCGCGCGTGCGCAACGGCGAGATCACCGAGCGCGCCTTAGCCCGCATTACCGGTGTTTCCCAGCCGCACCTGCACAATGCGCTGAAAGGTGCGCGCCTCCTCTCCACCGCCATGGCCGACCAGATTCTGGCACGTTTGCGAATCGATCTGGTGGACCTGCTGACCGCCCCGGAAACCCTCCGCTCGCCGTACAACGGGTCCTTGCAGAGCGGCGCCTGCCGGACCGTTACGCTGCTGGATGGCACTATCGGACCCGGACATCCGTATCCCCAGGCGATCGGCCGGTCCGGCTATCCTTTCCACCAGGCGGACGTGGACCCGCTGCAGTCCCCCGTCGCCGCGTGGCTGGCGCCAGATCCATGCCGTCCGGCGGCTTTCAATGGCGCCGGCGTCGTTCTTCTGGATTGCTCCGCGGGGCCGCGCTTCGACCCCCATGAAGACGCCTATTTCGCTTTGGACCTCGACGGCGCCAGCACCATCGGGCGCGTGCGCCGGGACGGCCTGGGCTGGTGCTTGTGGGTGCACCAATCCGCGACGTGGCAGCCCATTCCGCACGCGCCCCGCAGTTCCCTCGACCTCATCAAGGGTCGCGTGCACCTGGTCGTCCATCGCGTTCAGTCCATTTGATATGCGGCCGCCGCCCGCATATGCTGGTATCTGTGAAGGCCAAGTGGGGACTTAAATCCAATGCTGCGCCCGGCCTTTCCCCGCCGCCCACGGATCGCCTGAAAAAGCTGGCCAAAAGCCTGGACGCACTCGCCCGCAAGGACGAGAACGTCATCCGCCGCGCCCGCGAAATCGGCGCTCTTCGCCGCCACGCCGCCGTCGATCTGCACGCCATCTGCGGCGGTTTTGTCCGCGACTTGAACCGCCTCCTGGCGGAAATCGAAATTGAATTCCACCCCGAAAGCTATTCCGAGGCGAATTTTCAGGACGATGGCATCAACCTTTTCCAGCTCAACGCCCGCGGCCGCATTCTGCAGATCAAATTCGAGGCCACCCCCGAATTGATCTCCACCGAAGACTTCCGCGTCCCCTACATCCTGGCGGGCGCCGTCCGCTGCTTCAACCAGCAGTTGCTCGAAAAAGACCTCATCGAAGAGCAACTGCTGTTTTACACCATCGAAAAGTCGCGCAACCTCTGGCGTTTTTTCGACCCGCGCACCTATCGCTCCGGCCCTTTCGACACCGGCTACCTGATCGGCCTGATGGAACAACTGGTGTAAGACGGCTGGAGCGATTCTGCACAAATAGTGGGGCAGGCCCTCGGCCTGCGGCGGCCTCCCAGGCCGCCATTTTTCGGACCAAGAAGCGGGTCCAAGGGACCCGCGCAGGCCGAGGGCCTGCCCCACTTCACTCGATCTCGCGCGTACGCAACGCCTGGATCGCATGCGTCAACAGCTTCTCCGACACCTCCAGAAAGCGAACCGTATGCGGCAATCGTGCGTGCAATTCGAACGCCGCCTCATCCACCCACTCCGAATGAATCGTAAACACCCACGGCTCCCGCAGCGACTCAAATATCCGGATACCCAGGCAGCCGCTCTCGCCGCGCGTCGGCTCCGCCACCCGCAGCAAAGCCTCGCGAAACTCCGCCTCCTTGCCCGCCAGAGGTTCCAACCGGACGAAAACGTGAACTGTTTCCATTTGCCTACCCCGCCTTGATTTCCACGAACCGCATCAGCATCAGCCAGTCCTGCGTCTCGCGCAGCATGATTTCATCCACCTGTTGCAGCAGACTCTGAAATCGCGCCACATCGCCGGCCGACGCCATCTGCTTTTTTACCTGCTCCAACTGCGGCTGCATGTTGGCGCTGCGCTTTTCCAGCCGGAGATGCTCCCGATGCGCCTCCATGCCGGCGAGAGACGCGGCGATAGCGGGAAACAACAGGGCAATGAAAGTCAATCCACCGCGCAGCCAGAGCATCGTTTCCGCCGGCAGCAGTTCCGCCGGCAGCAGAAGGTGTAGCATCGCCGCCCCGATGGTGGTGGGCAGTACGATGTCGCCCGCCTTTGCGAGCCGCCTCCGCGCGCGCCCTTCACGCTCTTTCTTACCGGCGTGGAAGTTCGCCTGTTCACCGATCCACACCTCCCGCACGTATGGATTCAGGATCGCGCACTGCTCTTGGCTGCACCCTGCCAGCGGCGGCAGCCGGTCCCAGATCTCATCGAACACGCGTACCGGCCAGTCGTTCACGGTCTGCGAATGGCCCATGTAGGGCAGCACGTCTATCGGCCTTGGTTCCACCCCGCATATGGCCATGAAGACTCCGCTGCGGATGCGTTCGGCCAGAAACCGGTTCTCGATCCAGCCTTGGTGCGAGTGCTTGCGGCGGGCATTCCACAAGGTGAACGTGATCGCGATCAGCAGCACCAGCTCCGCGGTGAATCCCGCCCTGGCCCACGTCTCGTTCCGCACCAAAGCCGCCAGCGCCGCGCACCCCACCGCCGCGGCGGAGAGCCAATAAATGAATTTGCCCGCGCGGTAGAAGCGGCTTTGGCTCTCTTTTGCGCGCAGCGAAGCCTGCACGTAGTAAGGGAACAGGTGAGTGTTCACTAACTCTCTCACGCCGGGTGCGATTCCGCGCGCCGTCGCGGGATTTTCGAAGTGATCGCGGTCCAGATTTTTCCGGTACGCCTCCCTGTCGCCGAACGTAATTGCGTGCCGGTTGAAACCGTGGATTCCCTCGAGCGCGGAGGCATCCAGACCATTGTTATTGTCGCGGTTCAACACCTCAAACCCGCTGCCGCACACGCGGATGATGGGCCGGTTCTGCTCCTTGGCGTACTCGACCACTTGCGCCGTTCCGCCGCGCCCGCGTGCCGGCTGGCCGTCCCACACCGCGATCAGAACATCGCAATGATCCACCACGTATCGCCCAACTTGGAAGTAAGCCTCACGGCGCAGTTCAGCCCGATCACCCGGATCGTGGCGGTCTTCGGCAATGCGGCGCGTGCGTAGCCGCACCGGGCGCCGGCAGCGGGCCAGCAATTCCCGAAACGCCTTCTTCGACTCCTCGGTCTCGAAATCTTCCAGGTAATCTTCGACCGTCAACGGGAGCACCACATCCAGCCGCCCGCCGGGATAGTCGAGCACCGCCCGCGCGACCACGCGGTCCGCCCCTTCGGCCAACGGGCTCAGGACACTGTAAAGAACGGAGGTTGTCCCCGCGCGCTCCACGCGCTGGATGTCGCGCCGGGATGCCTCGGAAAACAGATTCTTCACTTCGGCGTCGATGGCCTTTTTGACCATGGTTTCCACGGCCGCCGGATCGTCCAGCTTTCGATGGCCGGTGACTCCGATGCGGATGCGGTAAGGAACTGGCTCAAAGTCGAACATCGACGCCAACCGCTATTGATTCACACCCGACGCCAGGAATCCACCGTCCACCGCGATGCACTGGCCGGTGATGAAACTGGCCGCGTCGGACGCCAGCAGCACCGCCGCGCCGGCCAGTTCTTCCGGCTGTCCGAAGCGGCCCATCGGCGTGCGCAGTTTCAGCTCCCGGCCGCGCTCGGTGCCGTCCAGAAGCTGGGCGTTCAAATCCGTGCGGAAGACCCCCGGCGCGATGGCGTTCACGTTGATGCCGTCGCGCGCCCACTCCACGGCCAGGTTGCGCGTGAGCGCCAGCACCGCGGCCTTCGACGCGGCATAGGCCGTTACTTCCAGGAATCCTACGAAAGAAGTCAGCGACGCGATGTTGATGATGCGCCCGCGGCGGCCGGCCGCCAGCGCCCGGTAGAACGACTGGCAGGCGCGCAGCATGCCCGTGAGATTCACGTCCATGATGCGATTCCAGTCCGCTTCGGCGACGTCGGCGGTAGGCTGCCGGAAGGTCTGGCCCGCCGCGTTCAGCAATACATCCACGTGGCCAAACTGCGCGAGGACGGCGTCGCGAAAGCGGTCGATGGACTCGCGCGAGCCGGCGTCGCAAGCGTGGCGCAAGGTTTTGGCGCCGGCATGTTCCACATCGATGCAGGCTTCTTCGACGAGAGCCGATCGCCGGCCGGTGGGCACCACGTCCGCGCCCGCGGCAGCCAAGCCGACGGCGAGTCTGCGGCCGATGCCCGAAGTTCCGCCGATCACCACGGCAACGCGTCCGGTGAGATCCATCAGGTGTTTTCTTGCTGGCATGTGTCTCCTTTGCGTTCGCCTAATCCAGATGCGCGGCCAAAGTGCGCGCGGCCAGGTCCGCGTCCTTCTCCGATAGCCCGGCCACGCCCGCGATCCACGCATCCTTGGCGAACACGAACACTGGACGCGGGCCGTCCTGGCCGAAGTAGCCGCCAAATGCGGGCTCGATCTTCGAACCGGCCAGCGCCTTATTCCAGTCGAGCAGCAGGAACGCGGCGTCCTGCGGGGTGGGCAGTTTGGCGACGAACATACCGTATTCGGTCTTGCCCTTCTTGTAGCGGGCCAGCGTGCCTCCTGGCATGAAAGATTTGTCCAGGAGGTGGTTGTCGATCACCTGCGTGTCGAGGCGGTTGGCGAGCGGGAAGCGGCGCGCTTCGTCCGCAGGCTTGGCGACGGTGGCCGTATTAGCCGGCTCGGGCGCGGCGGGCTTGGGCTCCGCTCCGCAGGAGATCAGCAGCGCGGCGGTTGCGGCGAGCGGCAGCAGGTGGATGCGCATTCGAACGCAGTATAACGCGCCGCAGGCGGCTCAAAAGCCAGTCGAGTAGGGCTCGAATTCCAGTAGAGTGGCGTCGATGTCTTCGGCCATATGGATCTGTCCTTTGAAGGCGCCCAGCAGCGTCGACCCGCGTCGGGAAGGCGGCCGCGTCGGCTCGGCGACGGGCTTGCCGTTTCGGGTGACGACGATCCCTTTCCGCGTCGCGTCCCGCGTCGCGAGAGGGAAGGGCTGATTCTTTGCATCGTGTGCGTTCACGACCTTGGGCACGAGTCTATTTTACAGCACCGGTGTACGATGCAGCATTTCCGCGCGTGTGGGCGTGTGGTTCACCTGCGGAATCCCCTCGATTACGTCGTCCATCATAAACGGTGTATCGAACAACAGGCCCCGTAATCGTCCGCCGCGGTCTCTTCTCGCTGGACGCGCTCCTACAGCACGTCTACCCGTCACGCGATTTGGAAACCGAACGTCTGGTCGAGATGATATATCGCCTCCGTCGTGAATCGGCCAACGGCTTGCCGCCCGAATGACGCCGGATCGGTTCCACCCACGGCGGCAGCACATCACGCCGGCCTCGCTGCCGGATTATCCTCCGTGTGAGATTACTTCGAGGCCGGGGACGCCACGATAATCCTCGCGGTTATGAGTGACCGGTGGGAGGTCGTAAAGCAGGGCAGTAGCGGCAATCCAAGCATCCGCGCACTCGATGCGATGTCCCTTTGTCTGCGCTGCGACGGTCACCTCGGACCCATTTCGTGCAAAGGTCTCTCGTGTACGGCAGGACAACGAATGGGTCCAGGTACAACCGCAACCAATTGCGGCGAGGGGGGCTCCATTTCGCCTGGATCGCCCACCGGTCTAATTCGGCCAGAGTCATGAAGGAGATGACCAGGTTATTGCCCGCCAGATCGGCGTCATATAGTGTGCCTATCGGATGGTTCTTGAAAACGAAGGAGACGACGTCTGTGTCAACGACAACACTGCTCATGCAGCAGGGTCGGCTTTCTTGTGGCCACGCCAATCGTGAAGGGCCGCCAGGAAGTCCTCAAGGGGTTCATCTTCAGGCCAGAAATCCCCGTGCAGCACTCGCACGTCCGTGATGGGGCCTTTCCCCTGTTGGGCGATCAATTCATCCAGCGTCGGGTGGGCATCGAAATTGAACCGGGGGTCGTTGGATGAGTCCATAGATCGCCTGTCCATTGAGTATAGCTTTTCCACCCGGTCTATTCGTACCGCAGCGCTTCAATTGGATTAATCCGCGACGCCTTCATAGCCGGGTAAATTCCGAAGATCACGCCCACCGCCATCGACACGCCAAACGCAATCAGCACCGACGCTGTGGTCACGATGGTCTTCCACTCCGCGGTGCGCGCGATCAGCCAGGCCAGGAAGAAGCCGAAACCGATGCCGAGCAGCCCGCCACCCACCGAGATCAGCACCGACTCCGTCAAGAACTGCCGCACGATGTCGTTGCGGCGCGCGCCGGTGGCGCGCCGCACGCCGATCTCGCGGGTGCGCTCCAGCACGGTGGCCAGCACAATGTTCATGATGCCGATACCGCCCACCAACAGCGAGATGGCCGCGATGGCTACCATCACGTAAGTGAAGATGGTCTGCGTGCGCTGCTGCTGCGCGAGCAGCGCCGCGGGGATGGTCACCGTGAAATCTTCCGTATTGTGGTGCGTGGAGTTCAGGATGGCGGTCACCACCTTGGCCACCTCCAGGCTGTCGGCGCCCGGCTTCAGCCGCATATCCACGGCATCCAGATCGTCTTTCATGAAATTGCTGCGGTCGAAATAGCGGTACTGAAACGTATTCAGCGGGATGTAGACGATGTTGTCGAGGTCCTGCATTTTGCCGCCGCTGGATTGTCCGCTGGCGGCCAGTTGCCCGCCCAGCACGCCCATCACTTCCAGCCAGCTATCGTTCACCTTGACGAACTGGCCCACGGCCGAACCGTACCCCAACAGACTCACCTTGGCGCCTTCGCCGAGCACGCAGACAGCGCGGCTGGCGGCGTCATCCTGCTCGTCGAAGAAGCGGCCCTCCACCACGTGCAGGCTATGGATAATGGCGTAGGCTGGCCGCACGCCGTACAGTTCCGGTATTTCATGGGAAGGCTTGGGCAGCACGCGCGAAGGATGCAGCGCGCGGCGTGGCGAAAGCGTCTCGAGGCCGTCGATATTGGCGGTCAGGATGCGCACGTCGCGGTCGTTCAGACCGGGGGAATCGCGCCGGCGTTGCTGCAGTTCCTCCTGGCTGGCGGCCGGACGCGATTCCACCAGCACGTTGCGCACGCCCAGTTGTTCGATGAAACGCAGAGATTCTTCGCGCGCCCCGGCGCCGATGGCCAGCATGCCGATCACCGAGCCAACCCCGAATACAATGCCCAGCGCAGTCAGCAGGGTGCGCGTTTTCTGCGCCCGCAGGTTGTCGAACGCCTGCGCGATGTCCGAAAATATCCGGCCCAGGGACTTCATCGCGACAAGGCCTTCATAGCGCTCCCGGCCTTGGTTTGTGCGCTCTTGTCCTGCTGTTCGGGATTGGCCAGCGCCACCAGTTGGCCTTCCTGGATTCCAGTCAGCACCACCTGGCTCTCGCTGCGCCGCACCATCTTCACATCCCGCGGCACAAAACCGGAGGGCGTTTGCAGATAGACATAAGTGCGCCCGTCGCTTTCAAACAGCGCTTGCGACGGTACCCAAAGCGAGTTCGGCAACGTTCCAGTGGTGATCACGATGTTGGAGCTCATGCCCGGCCGCATACCCGGCGACACCGCCTCCAGCGTAATTTTGCAATCGAAGTGACGGTTCCAGAATGCGCCGACGGTGCCGCCGATCTCCTTAATCGTACCGTTTAAGGACTTGCCTGGCAGCGCCACGATGGCCACTTGCACCTTCTGTCCCACCGATAAGTGACCGCGGTCCAGTTCGCCGATGCTGGCAGTCACTTCCCAGTTCTTCAAATCCGGAATCTGCGCCACCACCATCCCCGCACTCACTGTGTCGCCTAACTGCAAGGCCGGGAATAGCATTCCGTACATGCAGAAATTGCAGTTCGTGTTCTGCATGACGTTCACGTAGCCGCTGGATTTGGCCTTCAACACCATGTTCTCGATGTTCTGGCGTGCGGTTTCCGCTTTCACTTTGGCCTTATTGCGAGCGGCTTCCTGAATGGCTACGGCGGCGGCCGACGTAGCCTGCCGGTTGGTGGCGTCGTGTTCAAGCTGGCGCAGATGGTCGCGCGCGGCTTCCAGCGCCAGGTTGTTTTCGCGGGCGACGATATCGGCCAGAATGGGATTGCGGCGCACTTCCAGTTCGGCGGTGCGCACGTCCGCCTTGGCTTGCACCAGGGCATAGCGCGTTTCCTCTTCCTTAGCCTGATTGTCGGCATGCGTCTGAATCACCTGCTGCTCGGCCTCCGCCAGGTCCGCCTCCGCTTCCTTGAGCTTGAACTCCTGCTCGGTGGTGTCGAACTTGACCACGATGTCGCCGGGATTGACTAACTCACCAGGCTCACGCAAGTAAGTGATGGCCATGTCGCCGCCGCCGGTCATGGGAGCGGAAAGCATCTCCGTGTGGCCGCCGGATAATTCGCCCTTGGCGCTTACGGTAATGGTGACATCGCCACGCTTCACCCGCGTGACCGGTAGCCGCGATGCGGAGGCCGGAGATACGGCCTTCATGAGGCGCGCTCCGCCCCAGGCCAGCAGCGCCAGCACCAGGGCTGTCGCACAGATGCCGATGATAAGCTTGCGAGTCATATGGCCGACGTGGCGCAGGCACTCATGCCTGCCGCGCTGGCACTCTTGCCAGCGCAGGCGAGCTTCGCTCGTCTTAGCGGCCTGCGAGGCCGCCGCAGGCCGAGGGCCTGCCCCGCAAATTGCGTCATTTATTGGCACCTTTTGTTTGGGTCGCCGACGCGTCCACCAGCGTAACCATAGCCCCCGCCTGGATGCCCTTCACCGCCACCTCATCCGGGTTGCGTGCCAGCAGTTCAACCTCTACCGCGCGATAAGCGCCCTTATCGGCGAGATATACGATCGGCTTGCCACTGCGCGTGAACACCGATTTGGCCGGGATGCTGATGGCGTTCGGAATGCGGCTCACCACTATGTCCATGTTGCCGTTCATGGCGGGCCGCAGTCGCGGGTCGGGTTGCCGGATGTGCCCGAACGCGCGGAACGTGCTGGTGCGAGGCCATTCAAAACCTTGCTCGGTCAGCGGCGAGATGGCGATCAAATCCGCGGGCATGGTAAGTTCCGGAAGCGAGTCGATCCGTACGCGGGTTTCCTGGCCGACGGCGATCCGCCCGCGGTCGATCTCTTCCACTTTCCCCTCCATCTCCAGCGTCGATAGATCCGGAATCTCGGCTACCACGCCGCCCGGCCACACCTGGTCGCCCACCTGGAATGGCTTGGCGTTCATCCATCCCTGTGAGTAGTTCTGCATGTACATCACGACACCGCTTAGCGGAGCTTTTAGCTCCATTTGGGACAACCGTTGTTTGGTCAGATCGACTTGCGCCTGCGCCTGATCGCGCTGGCGTGTGAGCGAAGCGATCCTGGCTTTGTAGGAGGTGCCATGCAGGTTCACCGTGGCCTCCTGGACCACCAGTTTCTGCTCCGCCAACCCCAGATCGATGCGGCTCTCCTCGCCCTCCAGCTTGCTCACGATCTCGGCTTTGGATACTTCCATCTTGGCCTTTTCCACGTCGTATTTCGACGTGCTGAGGTCGCGCTGATCCTGCTCCGCGGTGATGCGGGCATCCGCGACTGCCTGATCCAGGGTGGCCTGCGCCTGCTGCAGCGCCGCCTCGTTTTCATGCAACTGCTGCTGCGCGCTGCTCGGATCGAAGCGCACCACGGAGTCGCCTTCCTTCACGGCGCTGCCGGGAGGCGCCTGCCATACGATGCGCAACGACGGGACGTTCACCGGAGCGGTGATCTGCACCGAGTGGCGCGCCTTCAGCTCGCCGCGGCAGCGCACGATCACGGAAAAATCGCCCTGGCGCGCGGGCGCCGTAGGCAGGGTGCCCGCCGCCTGCACCTGGCGCAAACGGTAGACGCCCGCAGTCGCAGCGCCCAGCGCCAGCAGGGTGATGCCGAGGCCGGTCCAGAAGCGAACGCTGCGCAAGCGGCGGCTCACTTGCCCCCTCCTGACGTGGCGCAGGCGAGCCCCGCTCGCCCCAGCCGGGCTACGCCCGGCGCTCGAGTTTCTGCATTTTCACCGTGGGGCGGCCAATCGTGGCCGCAGCCGGCTGTCAGCCGGCCCCCCCGCGAGCGAAGCTCGCGGGCAAGCCGGGCTACGCCCGGCGCGACGACAGAAGTGTCGTCGCGGCACGCTGAGAGCGTGCGCCACGTCATGGCTTCTCCAGCATGACCGCCGCCGACAGGTCCGGCAGCAGGTGCGGATCGCCGCTATCCAACCGGAAGCGGGCAGTGAAAGTCTTGATCGGGCTGCCCAACGCGGCCGAAGCCACCGGGCTGGCGGACACCAGGTGCGCCTGAAACGTCAGGTCCGGATAAGCATCCAGACGCACTGTAGCGCGGCAACCCGGAGACAGCGCCAGGTCGTCCGGTTCACCCACCTGCGCGCGTACCTCCATCTCCGATGGATCGAAAAGCCGGATCAACGGCTGCCCCGTCCACAACTTATCGCCCTCCTGCGCCTTGCCCATGCTGTTGTTGCGCCACACATCCACCAGCGCCACCATGCCGTCTAGCGTGGCATGGATCTGCAATTTGTCGGCGTTCGAAAGCGCCCGGTCCAGGCTTACTTTCTGCCGGTCGCGCTGCAACTCCAGAATACGCACCGCGGCGGCGTCCGCCTGGTCGTGAAATGCGCTGGATTTCTTGAGGCTGGTCACGTGCTCCCGTGCGGCCTCCGCCTTTACCTCGTTCTTCAGCCGGTCGATCTCGCTCAGCAGCGGCCCTTTGCGCAACTGCAGTTCGGCCTTGGCCAGATCGGCTTCGGCCGATTGCAAATCGGATGCGCGCTTGGCGGCGTCGGCGCGGTTCTGCGCCTGGCGCTGCTCCACCTGGTGTGACAGATCGTCGAACTTGGCGCGCGCATCCCGCGCGTTGTCCAGTTCCGTGGTGCGATCGAACTCCGCCAACAGATCGCCGGACTTCACGCGCACGCCGTTGGCGATGATTTTGGTGAGCGTGACAGTTCCACCCTGCCCCATCACTTGCGGCACCTGGATGGTAAAGAAGTGCACTGCTTGAACGGTTCCTGTCAGCCGCACTTCGTGGCGCGCGGCCGGCGCCACGGCCGCCTTCGGCTCGGTAGTCGCCGCGTGAACTACGGGCGCGGGTGCCCGTCCGCACGCTGTGGAAAAGGCGATCGCGGCGCACAGCAGAACGGTTGCGGCGTGTAATCGCATGGCGCGGCCTTTCACCTTTAGGTGGTTAGACGGAGCAAACCGGCAAAATGTTTATAGCCGGTTTAGTCCTTCCGTCAATTCAATATAAGTCCCCCAAGGATCGGTGAGGAACGCGATGGATATCCCCAGCGCGGGTATCTTCCGGTAGGGCATGTCGAATTTCACTCCGGAGGCCTCCAGATTCTTGCAAAACGCTTCCAGATTCTTCACTTCGAAGCCGATATGATCGAGCGCGCGTCCCTTGGTGCCGGCCGTCGCGCCGGTGGCTTTCGAAAAGGTCAGATTCACGCCCGGCAGGTCCGCGGCTTCGAACGGTCCGCGCTTGCCCGGCGTGGCGCCGAACATCTTCACGTACCAAGCCTTAGTCTCCTCTACCGAGCTGGTATAGAAGTGGATGTGATGGTTGGCGATGGGGACCTCCATCGACGGGTCCTCGGTCATTTCCACGCGGATCTCATCCGGCGCGATTACGAATGCCTGGTGCGGGCTGGCGCCGGGGAGGGTTTTCAGACCGGCCGCCTGCCATTTTTCGAGCGAAGCGTGCAGGTCTTTCACCCGGAATCCGATGTGCCCGATCACGCTTCCTTCCGTGCCACCCGTCGGCTCGGCCTTGCGATAGAGGATGAGCACATCGGGGAACTTGATCACTTCCATGTCGCCGAGCTTGACCGGAACGCCCCCCAGAGCGGTCCAGAAAGCGCGGTGCGCAGCCGGATCGCGCACATTAAAGTGCAGATGCCCCATGCCGACGCCCGCCGCATTCGGTGCGGGTAATTGAGCCCAGACGCCGCCTGCCAAACCCAAAAGGAAGACAGCCGTGGTAAAGGTGCGCGTTTCCATGCAACCTTTACTGTATACCCATACATCATCACCAGCCCCCGGGGCGGCGGGGGGCGCGGGGGGGGC
>Ga0302326_10005414_pt1 | contig 29110 bp, 23 predicted proteins | sample Palsa_T0_3_FD_202264 | JGI IMG/M metagenome (GOLD analysis project Ga0302326, IMG submission 202264) | Peat permafrost microbial communities from Stordalen Mire near Abisko, Sweden - Palsa_T0_3 | ecosystem: Environmental > Terrestrial > Soil > Palsa > Peat permafrost | place: Sweden: Abisko... | reverse complement strand
GGAGCACAGTTCCCCGCAGCCGTGCGTCCATCGGGGGGGATGCCCCATAGGCAGAGCGTTTCGCGGATACTGCGGCTCGAGTGGCTGTCGACTGCGCGAGTACAGGCGGTATTGGTGTCGGCTGTACGCGCTTGGGCGTGGGTCCTCTGGTAGCCTCCAGTCGGCGGCCACTCGAACCGTAGTGAACACGAAAACCTTGGGAGCCCGCAAGTCACCTATGTCCCTCGCCTCGGGGTCGGCCGCGCTCACCCGCTCGGAGTCCACGTCGATCATCCCGGCCGGACACCACGCCAGCATGCGAAAGCTGGCCCTGATGGCGACGGGCGTCGTCTTCGGGGACATCGGGACCAGCCCCCTCTACGCCATCAAGGAGTGCGTCAACCCCGAGCACGGGGTGGCCGCGACGCAAGCGAACCTCCTCGGCATCATGTCGCTGGTGCTCTGGTCGCTGATGATGGTGGTCACGGTCAAGTACATGACCTTCATCATGAAGGCCGACAACCAGGGCGAGGGAGGCATTCTCGCGCTCCTGGCCCTGGTCCCCTCACGCAAAAAGACCGCTTCGCCGCGCGTAGGTCTCATCGCGGGTCTCGTCATCTTCGGCGCCGCGCTGCTCTACGGCGACGGGGTGATCACACCCGCCATCTCCGTCCTCAGCGCCGTCGAGGGCCTCGGTGTAGCCACCAACCGACTCACTCCTGCGGTGGTGCCGCTGACGGTGTTGATCCTCATCGGCCTTTTCTGGGTGCAAAAGCGCGGCACCGCCAGCATTGGGGGAGTCTTCGGCCCCATCATGGTGGTGTGGTTCGGGACGCTCGCGGTGCTCGGCCTTGGGCAAGTTCTGCAGTACCCGGCGGTGCTGGTGGCCATCCATCCCATCTACGCCGTCCGGTTCTTCGCCCAGCACGGCTGGCAAGGCTTCGTCGTCCTCGGAAGCGTGGTGCTGGTCATCACCGGAGGCGAGGCCCTCTATGCCGACATGGGTCACTTCGGGCGCGGCCCCATCCGACTCTCCTGGTTTTCCCTGGTCCTGCCGGCCCTCCTCCTCAATTACTTCGGGCAAGCCGCCTGGCTCATTCGTCACCCCGGGTCCTCGGCCCATCCATTCTTCGCCCTCGTTCCGCCGTCCCTCATCTACCCCATGGTCCTTCTGGCCACGGCAGCCACCATCATCGCCTCGCAGGCGCTCATCTCCGGGGCGTACTCGCTCACGCGTCAGGCGGTGCAGCTGGGCTTCTGTCCTCGCGTGACCATCGTGCATACCTCCGGCGACGCCGAGGGGCAGATTTACATCCCGGAGGTCAACGTGGCGCTGGCCATCGCCTGCGTATGCCTGGTCCTGGGCTTCAAGGAGTCGAGCGCCCTCGCCGCCGCTTATGGAATCGCGGTGACCGGCACGATGGGCATCACGTCCATCGTGTACTTCGTGGTCCTGCGGCGGACGTGGAAGTGGCCTCTCTGGAAGGCTCTTCCACTGGTCGCCGTTTTTCTCAGCTTCGACCTCCCTTTCTTCGCCTCCAACGCGCTGAAGTTCTTCCACGGCGGGTGGTTTCCCATCGCCGTTGCCTCGCTGATCTTCCTGGTGATGACCACGTGGAAGACAGGGCGCACGCTGCTCGGGCGGAACCTGGCCAACCACATGCTCCCCATCGACATGTTCCTGGCCGACGTGGGGCAGCTGCGCCCGCACCGCGTGTCCGGCGCCGCGGTGTTCATGTCGTCGAACCCCAAGGGCGTTCCCATCGTTCTCTTGCATCACTGGAAGCACAACCAGGTCCTCCACGAGACGGTGGTCCTCCTCTCGGTCATCTCCGAGGCCATCCCCGAAGTGGCGTCCTCCGATCGACTCACCGTGGCCAGCCTGTCGCACGGCTTCTACCAGATCACGGCGCACTACGGATTCATGCAGACGCCCAACGTCCCGCAGATCATGCAGGATGCCTACAAGTATTATGGCGTCCCCTTCGTCCCCCAGAAGACGAGCTACTTTCTCGGCCGCGAAACGCTGCTGACCTCCGGGGCCAGCAAGATGTCCCGCTGGCGAAAGGCACTCTTCTCGGCGATCTCGCGCAACGCCCGATCGGCCACGCAGTATTTCGGGATTCCCCCCGATCGCGTGGTCGAGCTGGGCATGCAGATCAACTTGTGAGTGACTTGCGATAGCGTCGATGGGGTGAGTGTCCCCTCCGTCCGCCGGGAGAGGTCCGGGCTTTCGGGCGCCGTGGCGCGCCGAGCTCTGGGCTACTTCTCGGCCGTTGTCACGGTGACCGCATCCACGCTCCTGGCGTGGTTCGTCTTCGGCGAGTGGCACCTAACCGACGTGGTCATGGTGTTTCTGCTCGGCGTGGTCATCGTGTCCATGCGCTTCGGGTACGGGCCATCGCTTCTCGTGGCGGTCCTCAGCGTGGTGTCGTTCGAGTTCTTCTTCATCCCGCCGCTCTTCAGCTTCGAAGTCGCCGACCCGCGCCACATCGTCACCTTTGCGGTGATGTTCTTCGTCGCCCTCGTCATCAGCCATCTGACCAAGAGGGTCCGCGATCAGGCCGACGCCGTCCGCCTGCGCGAGCGCAACACGGCCAGCCTCTACGCCGCCAGCCGCGAGATCGGGCTGGCCTACTCCCGGGAGGCCCTGCTGGCGGCGTCGGCACGTCACGCGCGAGAGATGTTCCACGCCGGGGTGGCCGTCCTGCTCCCCGGCGCCAACGAAAAGCTCCAGGTCGTCCATGCCGATGACGACGCGACCCTCGCCTTGGGGCAAGAGGTGGCTGCCGCCGCCGAGGGGATGTGGCGCCACCAGCGAATCACCGGAGGCGCGGTGGGGGCGTCCACGTCGGCGCCAGCGGCCCGTGAGCCTCTCCTCGTGCCGCTGAGAGGCTCGCGAGGCCATGTCGGCGTGCTGGCCTTTCTTCCCACCGAGACGTGGAACATCCTCGACGCCGACGGGCGCGCGCTTCTCGAAGCGTTCGCTGCGCTGGTCGGCTCGGCCATCGATCGCACGATGCTGGCGGACGAGGCGCGGGGCGCGACGCTGCGCGCGGAAACGGAGCAACTGCGCAACGCGCTCCTCAGCTCGGTCTCGCACGACCTGCGAACCCCCCTCGGCGTGGTTACCGGCGTCACCAGCGCGCTCCTCGACCGGGCCCCCAAGGACGAGGAGACGCGCCGGCTTCTCCTCACCACGGCCCACGAGGAGGCCTTGCGACTGAGCCAGCTGGTCCGCAACCTGCTCGACATGACGCGCGTCGACGCCGGGGCCCTCAGCGTCCGCAAGGAGTTGCAGCCCCTCGAGGAGGTCATCGGCGCGGCGCTGACGCGCCTGGAGAATCGCTTGCGCGACCGGGAGGTCGGCACCGACATTCCCGAGGACCTCCCGCTGGCCCCCTTCGATTCGATCCTGATCGAACAGGTGCTCATCAATCTGCTGGAGAACGCCGCCAGGTACACGCCGCCGGGTTCGGCCATCGATGTGGTGGTGCGATTGCACCATGGGGACGTAGAGGTCGAAGTCGCCGACCGCGGCCCGGGGGTCCCCCGCGACGACGCCGAGCGCGTCTTCGACAAGTTCTACCGCGCGCGCGAACGAGAGGGCGGAGGGGTGGGACTTGGCCTGACCATCTGCCGGGGGGTGGTCCTGGCGCACGGGGGACGCATCTGGGTCGAGGACCGTCGGGGCGGAGGCGCCTCGTTTCGCTTCACGTTGCCGCTCGATGAGGCTAGAGATCCCGATGAGACAGTTGACTTCGTAGCCGAGCGAGGCGCGTCGTGAGCGAACCGCATCGCGTCGTTCTCGTGATCGATGACGAGGCGCAGATGCGCATCTTCGTCCGCATTGCGCTCGAGGCTTACGGCTATCAGGCGCTCGAGGCGCCGACCGCCGCAGAGGGGATCCGACAGGCGACGACGCACATGCCCGACCTGATCCTGCTGGATCTCGGGCTGCCCGACGCCGACGGGGGCGAGGTGACCCGGCGCATTCGCGAGTGGAGCAACCTACCCATCCTCATAATCTCCGCGGGTGGCACCGAGGCCAGCAAGGTCAGGGCGCTCGACGAGGGGGCCGACGACTACATCACCAAGCCGTTCGGCGCCGCCGAGCTCATGGCGCGCATCCGCGTCGCGCTGCGCAAAGCCGGGCCCGCTCGGGAGGTCCCCGCCGAGGTGGTCCACGTGGGCAACGACATCCGCATCGACCTCGCCCGTCACCTCGTCTTGGTGCGCGGCAAGGAGGTGCACCTCGCGCCCATCGAGTACAAGATCCTGGCGACGCTGGTGCGGCATACCGGGCGCGTCGCGACGCACCAGCAGCTCATCGAAAACGTGTGGGGGCCCGGGCAAGCCCAGCAGGTGCAAACCTTGCGCGTCTACATGACTCAGCTACGTCACAAGCTTGAAAGACAGCCGGCCCGCCCTAAGTATCTTCTGACCGAGACGGGTATCGGATACCGACTCCGCCTCGAAGTCTGATGGTCCTGGAAATAACGGGCTCCCGCGCGACCCTCGTGGGGGAACACGGCGCAGCGCCTCGGTCGTCCCTCGTCACACGCAGTTCTTTCATCCATTTCTGGAGAGCTCCGCCATGAAGATGATTCTCGCCTACATCAAGCCGCACAAGATCGACGACGTGAAGGAGGCTTTGGCGGAGGTTGGCGTCCAAGGAATGTCCGTCTCGGAAATCAAGGGGTTCGGCCGCACCGGCGGCAAGACGGAGGTGTTCCGCGGATCGGCTTACCAGGTCGACTTCATTCCCAAGCTGCGGCTCGAGATCGTGGTGACCGAGCAGCACGTCCATCCGGTGCTCGACGCCCTGGAGAAGAGCGCCAAGACCGGCAAGATCGGCGACGGCAAGATCTTCGTGCTCCCGGTGGACGAAGCGCTGCGAATCCGCACCGGCGAGCGAGGCGAGCCGGCGATCTGAGCCGCTCATGGTTTGCGCGGGCGGCGCAAGTGCCCACCACCTCCGCGCTCCTTGGGCGGCGATCGAGGACTCCGCGGCGTCTCTACCGTCCGCCGCCGCGGAAAGGGACGCGCCGGGAGGTCGGTCGCGGATGACGCAGGGGCCCCCGTGACGGGCCGTCGTCCAGGCCCGTCGACGCGTGCCGGCGCATCCGACGGGGCGGGCGGGACAGCGTAGGTCGCTCGTGGTGGCGCCTCCGGCTGCATGGACGCGGGCGCCGGTCGCGGCGCAGGGGACGGCGGTCGCGGTGAGGGAGGCGGCGGCGGGCGCGGCGTCGGAGACGGTGGCCGTGGAGGGAGCGACGACGGATGGGAGGCCGCCGCATCGCTCCCCCGGCTGATGTGGACGCGTGGATCGCGGGGATCCGGGCGCCCGGCGTCGCGTTCGAAGGCCTCCGCCACACCCGGCGCGATGTCGATGAGCGAGTACGCCGCCTCGACGCGGATCGCACCCACGTCGGTCCCCCGGATGTTCCCTCGCCGGCAGGCGACGGCCAGCAGGCGGCGTGCGTCTGCGCCCTGCCGCCCACCCCAGGTCACGCGGAAGGTCACCCATCCGGCTCCTCCCGGCGGCTGCCTGGGGGTGCTCGGGTGCCCGTCGTGCGCGCGTGGTCCGCGCGCTGCCGGCGCGTCGTCGCGAGGAGGGGGAATCGCCCGCACCTCGCGCGCCTTGGTCGGGCCGTGCAGCCCGGCCTTCACCACCAGGCGCGCCAGGGCCGTCACCAGCGCCCCGCTCTTGACGATGCGTTCGGCGATGGAGAGCGCGTGCGGGTCGATGGTCTCCCCGTCCCCTTCGCGGGCGAGCCAGGCCACCAGCTTTTCCTCGCGGGCGCGCTGGATGGCGTCCGGTCGGGGGATGGGCTCCAGGCTGTAGCGGATCTTCGCGCGGGCCAGACCGCGGGCGATGGCCGAGTAGTGCGACGGGGTGACGAAGAGCACGCTCGTCCCCTGCTTGCCGGCACGGCCCGTGCGACCGCTCCGGTGCGTGTACGTCTCCACGTCGGTCGGCGGCTCGATCTGGATGACCCGGGCGATGTCGCGCACGTCGATGCCCCGGGCGGCGACGTCGGTGGCGATGAGCGCCTGGACTCCCCCTTGCCGGAATGCCGCGAGAGCGCGGTCCCGTTCCGGCTGCTCCATCTCACCGGAGAGCGTCCGCACCACGAAGCCCGCCTCGGCGAGCTCCCCGGCGATGCGCGTCACGTCGGCCCGCGTGCGCACGAACACCAGAGACTTGGCGTCTTCGTCGGACAGGAGAAGGTTGACCAGCGCATTCACGCGTTGACCGGACTCGACCAGGTGCACCACGTGCTCGATGTCGGCGTGCGCTTCGCCGAGGCGGGTGCCCTGGACGTGGACCGGGTCGCGCTGGAACCGGTCGGCCAGCGTGACGACGTCGCGCGAGAAGGTGGCCGATACCAGGTGCGAGCGCCGCTCCACCGGAAGCATGGCCAGGATGGCCTCGAGGTCCTCGCGGAACCCCAGGTCGAGCATGGAATCGGCTTCGTCGAGGACCACGGCCGCGAGCGTGGAGGCGTCGATCCTCTGGCGCTCCAGCGCATCGCGCAGGCGCCCCGGCGTGGCCACCACCACCGCCGGGTTGGAGGAGAGCGCGCGCTTCTCGTCCACGTAGCCGCCGCCGCCGGTCACCGCCGCGACGCGCACCCGTAGCGGTGCGTAGAGCCAGGCCAGCTCTTCGGCGACCTGCTTGGCGAGCTCACGGGTCGGCGCGAGGATGAGAACGCGCGGTCGCGCAGGCCCGCCGTACTGGGCGGTGAGGTCGTCGAGAAGATCGCGCACGGCGAAGCCGATGGCGATGGTCTTGCCCGACCCTGTCTGCGAGGTGATGCGCAGGTCGCGCCCCTCCAGGGCCTCGTCGAGCACGGCCTCCTGCACCGCGGTCAGCGTGTCGTACCCCTTTGCGGCGAGCGCGGACGCCAGCGCCGGGCCGACGAGATGCGTGAGGTCGGCACCGGTCATGGTCGGGCGCTCTAGCACGCGCCAGTGCGGCGAGCCTCACCGCTTCGACCGCGGCGCGACCGTCCGGACCGTTCCGGCGCGCGTTCGACGTGTCGGCGGTTACTCGCAAAACGTGTAGGTCGTGCCGGTGTCGGTGTCCATCGCCTGGTCGCAGGCCGTGAAGCCGTACGTGGTGCAATCGATGGCGTAGGGGGCGCCCCCGATGCAGGTGTTGAGCGTCGTCCCGTTCTTGGCGCAGGACTCGACGCACGTGGCGACGGACTGGATGGTGCAACCCGGGGACACGCAGTATCCGACGCCGGCGTCGTCGAGCTCGCAGCTCGACGCGGAAAGACCGCAATGATCGACGATCTGCTGCAAACCGTCCGAGCAGAAGGTGAGCTGCGCCCCGTTGCAGGCGTAGCTATCGGACACGGCGCAGCTCGGCTCGTTGAAATAGCAGCCGGTGACATCGTCGACCGTGGTGCACGTCGTCTCGGAGCCGCAATTCGTCCCGTAGCCCGTGCCGTTGATGCATGTGTAGTCACTGTTGCCCGAGCAGTGATCCAGCCCGTCGGTGTCCGTGCACGTGGCATCGACGATGCAATCGGCCACCAGGTCGCCGGACGACGGGTCCGTGTACGTGCCGCACGAGTTGCCGAGAATCGAACAATCCCTGACCGTGCCCGAGCCCTGGTCGGAGCAGTTGACCGCGAGCTCGCCGTTGCACGCCGCGCTCGTCGTGGCGTTCGGACAGTCCGCGATGGTGGCCGATCGCACGTGCTGGCAGGTGTAGAAGTCGGCGCACGAGTGGATCCCGGCGAGGCACGAGTATGCCGCGGCGCGGTGCAGGCCGTCGTAGGTGAGACAGAACGCCAGCGGCTCGCTGAAGAAGTACGGATCGCAGCTGACAGCCAGGACGCAGCTCTCCACCAGCTGATCGAAATCCGCGGCGCTGGGCAGACCCTGGCCGCACGCCACCGCGGCAGCCTCTCCCGCTTCCGCCGCGTCGACCGGCGCCTTCGCGTCGTGCGCGTCGCCCGACGAAGCCTCGAGCGCGGCTTCGGCCGTCGGACCATCGGCTCCTGCTTCGGCCGACGACCCGTCGGCGCCCACGTCGCGGACGGCGTACCCGCCGGCGTCGACGATGAGGTTGCATCCGATCCCGGCAACGGCGACGCCGCCCCAGACCGCGGCGAGCACGGCGACGTTTCGTTTCATTGGAAGGTCCCTCCCAGCCCCGCCGCGCCGATTCCCACCCAGGGCGTGATGCGCGTCGCCGTGGGCGGCGGCGCCTCCGTCCCGTGCGACGTCAAGAGGAGCACCGCGCCCACGCCAATCCCCACGATGCCCACCCCGAAGCCGACGGTGGATACGGTCGCCCGCGTCCCGAGGGCGTTGACGTCCGACTGCGACGACGCCGGGCACGCCTTGTTCACGCAATCCCGGTCGAGCGTGGACTTGGTGCTCAACGCCAACACCCCGAACACCGTTCCCACCGCCAGGCCGACAGCCCCCACTCCGATCGACGTCCAGGCGGCCACTCTCGAACCATTGGCCGAGCTGGGCGCGGTCGCCACCGTGGTCGTCACCACCGGCGCGCCTGCCGCCGGGGGGGTGGTGCCCAGCGGCGCTGGCGGGGTGGTCATCACCGCGTTGGGGTCCACCTCGAGCTTCAGCGTGACCGCCTGCCCCTCGCCGTCGGAGAGCCTCACCGGGGCCGTCGCCTCCTTGAACCCGGGAGCCACGGCCTTCACCACGTGGTCGCCGGGATCGGTGGGTCGGTCGGCGTCGAAGAGCGCCGACGGCACGCTCGCTCCGTCCACGGTGACCGAGACCTGGTCCGGGGTCGCGCCGTCCACGTGGATACGCAGCTTGCCGATGCGCGGCATCGCCGAGGTCAGCAGCTGCTGCGCGTGCTGTCTCGCCGTCACGAAGGCGGGCGGCGGACTGGCCGGCAGCGGCTCGCGCACCACGCGGTTCAGGCTCTCGGTCCCCGCGACGAGCTTGCCCAGAGACACCTGGCACTCGCCCAGGCGCTCGAGGGTGGTCGGCGCGTGATAGAGCTTCTCCGCTGCCTCGAGCTTGGGGACGGCCGAGGCGCAATCGCCCGAATCCGCGAGCTTGATGCCCTCGGTCCCCAGCACACGGGCCGACGCCTTGTCCTCCGCCGATCCGGTCTGCGCCCCTGCGGACGACGCCGCGAAGGCCGTGGCGAGGCACAACCAGAAAGCAACCCGACATTTCTCAGTAGCCAAGGTCGATGGATCCCGATTGTTTGGTCGACGCGCCAGACGGCTTCCCCGTCGTGCCCGTCGAAGTTGCAGTCTGGGAAGGTCCCGAGCCGATGTGCCAGGACTGCGCCGAGGGTCTGCCCGCGTCCGCCACGTTCATCGCGGGCGATTCGGCGTCCGCGCCCAGCGTCGCCGTCTGCACGGGCTCGAGCCGGGTCACCACGGGGAGGCCCGCCTCGGCCCCGCCAGACGGTGTCGGCGAGGCCAACGGAGGCACCTCGGTCGTCGCCGCGGTCTTGCGCCCGTGCATCACCGCCACCACCGCAGCGGCCGCGATGCACGCGCCCAGCACCACCACCAGGGCGAGAACCGCCCAGGGCGGCCGCGCTCCGCCCGGGGGCTGGATCGCCAGCGACGACGCGCCGGTGGCGGAAGGGGCGCCGAGCGACGGACTGTCGACCCCCGACGGTCTCGCCGCGCCGGTGGGCATAGGAAGCAGGTTGCCCTGAGGGGACGATGCCGCCGCGCGCATCGCCTCGATGAACGCCTGCGCCGAGGGATACCGGTGGTGCGGCTCGCGGGCGCAGGCCGCCTGAAACCAGGACTCCAGCGCGGGCGGGAGCCACGGGGCCGCATTGATGAGGCTCGGCAGCGGCTGCGCGCAGATCTGGAGCAAGAGATCCCCCAGCGACTCGCCGGAGAAGGCCAGGTTGCCGGTCAGCATCGTGTAGGCCACCAGCCCGAGAGAGTAGAGATCCGTGCGCAGGTCGATGGTCTTGAGCGCCCGCGCCTGCTCCGGGCTCATATACTGAGGCGTCCCCAGCAGGGCGCCGGTCCGCGTGGACGAGTGCTCGCCGTCACCGAGGAGCGTGAACTTGGCGATCCCGAAGTCGAGCACCTTGACGACGTAGCCCTCTTCGTCGATCTGGTGCGCGAGAAAGATGTTGTCCGGCTTGATGTCGCGGTGAACGATTCCGAGCGCGTGCGCTTTCCCGAGGGCGCGGCAGCACTGGTCGAGGATGGAGATGGCCTCCGGCAGCGGCACTGGACCGTGCTTGTGCACGCGATTGAAGAGCGTCTCGCCCTGCAGGAGCTCCATCGCCAGAAAAGGCGTTCCGTCCTCGAGCACGCCGTTGTCGAAGACCTGCGGGACGTGGCGGCTCTTGATGCGCGCCGCGGCCTTGGCCTCGCGATCGAAGCGCTGCAAGGCATCGGCCGAGCGCACGAAATTGGCGTAGACGAGCTTCAGCGCCACCTGCTGCCCGATGCCGAGGTGCGTCGCCGACCACACCGCCCCCATCCCGCCGGTGCCGACGATGGTCTCGAGTCGGTACCGACCCGCGAGCACGGCGCCCTGGAACACCAGCGGCGAGCTCGACCCGGACGGTTCTCCCTCGCTCATTCGGTTCCTCCAGGGGGGGGCGAAGGAATCAGACGCGAACGGCCTCTGCCTGTCAATTCGGCAATCGCTCCCAGGCAGCCCCACCGGGATCACGGAGCGTGTAGAACTCCCAACGAGCCGTGGCCCGTCTTCGCTCGATCGCAGCACCCTCCGCGTTCCTCTGGCTCTCGCTCGGCACGTGGGGCGCCGTCCCGGCATGCGCGCCAGCACCGGCACCGTCCGTCCGGAGCGGGGCCGCGTCCCCTCCCGTCGCCGCGCCAGCGACGCCCGACGCCTCGGCGCCGCTCGTCCACGTGCAAATCCTGGCCTTCAACGACTTTCATGGCAACCTCGAGCCGCCCGCGGGCAGCAACGGCGTCGTCCTCGTCCCGGCGGACGACCCGCTGGCCTCCGCCGCCGACGCGCGCGCGACCGACGCCGGGGTCGCCCGGGTCCCTGCCGGCGGCGCCGCGTACCTGGCGGCCTGGGTGGCGCGCCTTCGGGCCCAGAACCCCGCGACGGTGGTGGTCTCCGCGGGGGATCTCACCGGCGCGAGCCCGCTGACCTCGAGCCTCTTCGCGGACGAACCGTCGGTGCTGGTGATGAACCGCCTGGGCCTCGATTTCGAGGGGGTCGGCAACCACGACTTCGACCGCGGGCTGTCCGAGCTGATGCGCCTGGGACGGCCGGGCTGCTCTCTGGGGGACTGCGACGCGGGCGCTTTCCCGGGAGCGTCCTTCGAGTACCTGGCCGCCAACGTGACCGACCGCACCACCGGGCGTCCCGTCCTCGCGCCGTACGCCATCCGCGAATTCGGCGGCGCGCGCATCGCGTTCATCGGCGAGACGCTGGCGCAGACGCCCACCGTGACCACCGCCGCGGCGGTGCGCGGCCTGGCCTTCAGCGACGAGGCGGACACTGCCAACGCGCTCGTTCCCGAGCTGCAAAGGCAGGGCGTCTCGGCCATCGTGCTGATCCTTCATCAAGGCGGGATGCAGACCCCCGGAGCGACCTTCGACGGATGCCGCGGGTTTTCCGGCGACCTCCTCCCCATTCTCGACCGGCTGAGCCCCGCCATCGACGTGGTGATCAGCGGGCACACCCACCAGGCCTACGATTGCGTCCTCGGCGGCCACCTGGTCACCAGCGCGGCGAGCTTCGGGCGCGTGGTGACCCAGATCGACCTCACCCTCGACCCTTCCGGCCACCGCGTGGTGGAGAAGCACGCCCGGAACGTCGCGGTGACCCACGATGTCCCGCCCGAGGCCGAGGTCGCCCGCATCGTCCAGACCTACGAGGACAAGGGGCGGGGGGTCACCGGAAGGATCGTGGGGTACGTTGCGGAGGATATGACCGGCCATGCCCGGGCCGCCGGCTTGGTGTCCTGCGAGACGCCGCTCGGCGACCTCATCGCCGATGCCATGCGCGCATCGACGGGCGCCGACATCGCCTTCATGAACCCCGGGGGCATCCGCGCCGACCTGGTGGCCAGCCACCCGGGACGACCTGACCACGCCATCACCTACGCCGATGCCTTCGAGGTGCAGCCCTTCGGCAACACGCTCATCACCTTGCCCCTCCGTGGGGCCCAGATCATGGCGGTCCTGGAGCGCCAGTTCGGCACGCGCGAGGAGCCCCGCATCCTCCAGGTCTCCGAGGGGTTCTCGTACCGCTACCGCTACGACCGGCCCTCGAGGAAAGGGGTGCTGTCCGCGGTGCGGCTGAACGGCAGGCCCCTCGGGCCGGAACGGACGTACCGCGTCACCCTGCCGTCCTTCCTGGCCGGGGGCGGCGACGACTTCACCCTGCTCGCGCCGGGACCGAGCCCCGGGCACGGCGGGGGAGAGGATCGCCACCCGGGAGCGGTCGACGTGGATGCGCTCGCGGCATACCTGGGCAGAGCCAGCTCGGCGAGGGCGCCGCTGAAGCCACCGAAGGGGGGCCGGATCGCCGGAGATGGCTGCCGGTGACGCTGCGCGCCGCGTGATTGACGAGGGAGACGGGGCGCCTATACTGCGCCGCGCTTCATCACCGAGGACGGATCCGGGCCTGCACGACTCTCTCCCTTGGCGTTTTCTGCCAAGGGAAGCAGCCCTCCTGGAACCGCCCCGCACGAGAGCACGCCTCCCTGGCGCGCTCCCGGAGAGAGACCGATGCCCCTCGCCACCGACAAGAAATCCGACATCGTCACCAAGTTCCAGACCCACGATCACGACACCGGCTCGCCGGAGGTGCAAATCGCCCTCCTCACCGAGCGAATCACCTATCTTACCGAGCACTTCAAGACGCACATCAAGGATCACCACTCGCGCCGTGGCCTCCTTCGCATGGTCTCCAAGCGCCGGCGCCTGCTCGACTACCTCAAGCGTGTCAGCCTCGAGCGCTATCGCAAGGTCGTGGGCGCGCTGAGCCTCCGCAAGTAGTCTCTCGTCATCATTCCGCTTTTCGTCATCCCGGGCCTGCCGGCCCTCGCTTCTTGATTTTCGTTTCGTGCGTACGAGCCTGCGTCTTGCCTGACGCACCGCTCGCGCTCGCGAACCGAGGATCAAGGCGGGCGGCGTCTCGGCGTTTCGCTGCACGCACGCGGCAATCGCGCCCTGGAGCGCCATCGACGCCATGTCATTCGTCCGCGAATCCGTAGTGGTCAACGGTAAGCCGCTCGTCCTCGAGACGGGACGCCTCGCCAAGCAAGCGCACGGCGCGGTTCTCGTCACGTACGGCGAGAGCGTGGTCCTCGTCACCGCGGTCAGCGGCGAGGAGCGACCCGGGCTCGACTTCTTCCCACTCACCTGCGACTACGTCGAAAAGACGTTTGCCGCCGGGAAGATTCCGGGGGGCTTCTTCAAGCGTGAGGGCCGCCAGCGCGACGAGGAGATCCTCACCTCGCGCCTCATCGACCGTCCTTGCCGCCCCCTTTTCCCCGAGGGCTTCAAGAACGACACGCAGATCATTGCCACCGTCCTCTCCAGCGACAAGGAAAACCCGACGGACGTGCTCGCCATGACCGCCGCCTCGGCCGCGCTGCACATCTCGGACATCCCCTGGGGCGGCCCGCTGACCGCCGTTCGCGTGGCCCGCGTCGAGGGTGAGCTCATCGCTTATCCGACCTTCGAGCAGCAGGCGAAGAGCGACATCGACATGGTGGTCGCCGCCTCCAAGGACGCCATCGTGATGGTGGAGGGCGGCGCGGCCGAAGCGAGCGAGGCGGACATCATCGACACGCTGATGTTCGCCCACCGGACGGCGCAGCCCATCCTCGAGCTCATCGAGCGCATGCGCGCGGCGGTGGGCAAGCCCAAGCGCGCCTTCGAGAAGAAGACGCTCCCGGCGGCCGTCGCCGAGACCATCAAGGGCATCGTGGACAAGGACATCCTCGCGTCCTCGCTCATCAAGGACAAGAAGGCCCGCTACGACGGCTACAAGGCCGCCAAGAGCCGGATGGTCGAGGCGGTCCTGGCCCAGGTGGGGCCCGAGGCGTTTCCCCAGATCGAGAAGCTCGTCAAAGAGGAGTTCGAGGAGCGAAAGTACAGCGTCGTCCGCGAGTACGTCCTCAGCGAGAGGAAGCGCATCGACGGTCGCGACATGAAGACCATTCGCGCCATCGTGTGCGAGGTGGGCATCCTCCCGCGGGTTCACGGATCGGCGCTCTTCCAGCGCGGCGAGACGCAGGCCGCCGTGGCCGCGACGCTCGGCACCTCCAGCGACGAGCAGAAGATCGACGCGCTCATCGGGGAGCGCTGGAAGCGCTTCATGCTGCACTACAACTTCCCTCCGTTCTCCACCGGCGAGACCAAGCCGCTGCGCGGCCCGGGCCGGCGCGAGATCGGGCACGGCGCGCTGGCCGAGCGTGCGCTCTCCCGCATGATGCCGGACGAGGACAAGTTCCCCTACACCATCCGCGTCGTGTCCGAGACGCTGGAGTCGAACGGCTCCTCGTCGATGGCCGCGGTCTGCGGCGGGACGCTCTCGCTGATGGACGCCGGCGTGCCCATCAAGGCGCCGGTCGCGGGCATCGCCATGGGTCTCATCTCCGACGGGGCGCTCACCGACCCCAAGACCCGCACCGCCATCCTGAGCGACATCCTCGGCGACGAGGATCACCTCGGCGACATGGACTTCAAGATCTGCGGGACCAAGAAGGGCGTCACCGCGATCCAGATGGACATCAAAATCGCCGGCCTCTCGCGCGAGGTCCTCGCCCAGGCCCTCGAGCAGGCGCGCGAGGGGCGCTTGCACATCCTGGACAAGATGCTGGCGACCCTGGCGCAGCCGCGGACCGAGCTTTCCAAGTGGGCGCCTCGTATCACGCAGATCAAGGTCAAGCCCGACCAGATCCGCCTCATCATCGGACCCGGCGGAAAGACCATCAAGGGCATCATCGATCAGACCGGCGTGGCCATCGACGTGGAGGACGACGGGACGGTGAACGTCGCCTCCAGCGACAGCGACGCGGTCAAGAAGGCGCTCGACATCATCAAGGGCCTCACCACGGAGCCGGAGGTCGGCGCGAACTACAAGGGAACGGTCAGCCGGGTGGTCGACTTCGGCGCGTTCATCGAGATCATGCCGGGCACTGACGGCCTGCTGCACGTCTCGGAGATGGCCCACACCCGGGTGGACAAGGTGACCGACGTGATGAAGGAGGGCGACAGCGTCGAGGTGAAGGTCCTCTCCATCGACCGCGACGGAAAGATTCGCCTGACGCGCCGCGAACTCCTGCCCTTCCCCGAGGGACCCGAGGGCGAAGCCGCCAAGAAGCGCCTGGCCCAGTCGCGCGAGCAGGGAGGACCTCCGCCCCGCAGCGGGGGCGGTGGACGCGATCGGCGCGACGGACCCCCGCGCGATCGGGATCGTCCCCGCCGTCCGTGACGTTCACTCGCCCGGCGCCGCGCGGAGCAGGACATACCCTGCGCCGCGCGCCCCGAGCGGAAGGAAAGTCGCCGCCCCGAAGTGCCTGGCGGTGACCACGTCGTCGGCGAGCCGCGCCTCGACCGCGCGACCGTAGGTGGCCTCCGCCCAGTCCGCCGCGCCGCCGGCAGGGAGGCCGGCGGGAAGGTAGAGGAGCAGCGCGTCGGTGCCTCGCTCCAGGAGAAGTCGCGCGTCGACTCTCTTCGATGTGTGCCCGCCCGGCAGCGCGGCGATCTCGGGATCGGTGACGCCGGCGAGGTCGACGATGTCCGCCTCGGTGGCGGCGCCCACCCAGCCCACGTCCAGCGCCGCCACGCAGTGCGCACCGGCCAGGAGCGGGCGCGCCGCCGCCACCAGCGCGGCCCGATCGGCCCCCACGTGCCGTCCCTCCGCTGCCCCGCGCGCCAGCAGCACCACACCCAGACCGAGCGCCACCAGGGAGCGCGCCGCCGTCGCCACCGGGTGGGCCTGCTCGCTCGCGAGGACGGCGGCCCAGGCCAGCGAGGGGAGGACCGGCACCATCAGGCGGGCGTAGGGCATCCAGTCGCCTCCCACCGCCACCAGCGCGAGGATGTGGGCGCACGCCGCCACCACCAGCGCAAGCGCCATCGGCGCGCGCCGCAGAGCCAGCGGCGCAAGCACCAGGACCGGCACCAGCGTCACCACGCAGGCCGCCCCCGCGTAGGCCACGCCATGCTCCGGGTCGCTCGGTTTGGCCATCAGCGCGAGCGGCGCCGGGTGGCCCCACACCATGGTGCGCACCAGCGCGCAGACCGTGAAGGGAGCCAGCGCGAGGACCCCGCCGACCAGGACCCGCGCGGCACCGGCACGCGCCACGATGGCCGTCCCGATGGCGAGCACGCAGGCCCAGGGCGCCAGCTCCGGCCGCAGCGCCGCCGCCAGCCCGGCGACGACGGCCGCCACCCGAGGTCGCCGCCCGAACAGCGCCGCCGCGGTGGCGAGACCGGTCGCCAGCGACGTCTCCATCCCGCTGACCGCGTACGCCGCGACGGGCACCGACAGCGCCAGCGTGGTCAGCGCCGCCGCACGCCCCCACGCTGGCGATCCGCGCACGCGGCCCATCGCCTCCCCCAGCGCGCACCCCGCCATCCCCCCCACCGCGAGCCCCAGCCCCCTGGCCCGCGCCAGGACCTCCAACCCTTCGCCGTGCGCCAGGGGCGCCAGGATGAGCGGCCAGGGAAGCGGCGTCACCCCGTCGGTGCTCGGCCCCCCCGCATCGAAGCGCCATCCCACGCCGGAGACCAAGTGCCGCGCATACCGCACCGAGATGAGCGCATCGTCCACGGTGAAGCCCCACATGAACATCGCCGGGATCACCGCCCCGAGCGCCCCCGCTATCAGCCAGCTCGCGCGATGTCCAATCGACGGCATCCCGTCGAAAACTACGTGCAAACGCTCTCCCGTTTCTACGATTCGATCCCGTCCGCGCTTCTCCCTCGATCGCCCGAGACAGAAACGACCGAATGCGCTTCGAGATCGTCGTTGCACCCCATCCCCCCGAACCCGACGCCAGCCCTGCCGTGCAGGCCCCGCCCGCCAGCGTCCACCTGCTGCGCCTGGAGCGGCGCCGACCGGCACGCGCGGTGCTCGACGTCTTCATCGACGGCGCGAACGTCACCGCGCGCGTTCGCGAGACCCGCGGCGCCTTCGTGCTCCGGGATCTGGCCCTCGCGCTGATCGATCTTGCCGGCCGCCCACGGGGGAAGGTCAGCGTGCGCTTTTACGACGAGCCCTGGGAGATGTGCGTCGACCGCTTCGGCGACACCGCATGCCTCAGCGTCTATCGCGCCGGGCCGGAGCCGCTGGTGGCCATCTACGACCGCGCCGTTCCCTTCGAGGAGGTGGTCGCCGCCACGCGCGAAGCCATCGAGCGCGTCCTCTCCGACGGCGATGCGCGCCCCGGGACGCCGGCCGATTGCCCCGAGCTGGCCGCGGTCGCCGAGCGCCTGCGCACACTCGTTCCTCTGGGCGGCTGCGAGGACATCGGCGTCCCGATGGCCATCCCCGTCGTCGTCGAGGCCGACCGCGACGTGCCGCTCTCGTTCGGCGCGGAGTTCGCCGTCCGCGAGGTCGCGCCAGAGGTCGGCGCCCGTCACGACGCCGTCGAGCGCTCCGATCTTCACGCCCTCCTCTTTCGAGGACGGGTGCGCGCGGAGATCCGCGGTCGCGCGATCGACCTCGGCGATTGCCATCCCGTCCTGGTGGCCGAGCGTCTGGTCGAGCTGGCGCGCCGCGCCTTCGATGCCTGGGAGCGCGGGTTGCCGCTGAACGCCCGCGGCGCGGCGGCGGGCGTGGTCATCGGCGTTCGCGTGGGGGAGGACGGCCAGCTGGCCCTCACCCTCGGCGGCGTACGCGGCGACGCAGGGCGCCCCATCCACACCTTCCCCGCCCTCGGTGTGGCCGACGTCCTCGAGGCCGCGCTGGCCTTCGGGCGCTCGCTGGTGCGCGCCATCCTCCGCCGCGACCGCTCGCAGGGGGCGAACCTGCGGCTGGCCGCGCTCCGGCGCGCCCTCCGGGAAGCCAGCGAGGTGCTGCGCGAGGCCACGCAGACCGACTGCAAGGTCAACCTCACCCCCGAGCCCTACCGCGCCTTCGCCGCCGCGCTCGACCAGGCCCGCCCTGCGCCCGCTCTGGCTCCCTTCCCCGCCACGCGCCTGCGCTATGCCGCCCGCTGGCGCGCCATCGTGCCCGGGATCGATCTCCGCGCCACCTACCTCTGCGGCGACCGCCTCATCGTCGGCGCCTCCAGCGAGATGTGGGCCCTCGATCGCGCCACCGGTCGCGTCCTCTGGCGCGTCGACGCCCACCGCGGCACCAGCGTGGTCACCCCCGGCGGCATCGCCCGCCTCGCCCCGGACGGCACGCTGTGTGTCTACGACTTCGGCAGCGGCGAGGTGTCGCTGCGCACCCGCATCGCCGCGCGCGTCGGCGGCCCGGTGGCGGGCGCGGTGGTGCATCTGCCCGGCCTGCCCAGGCTCGTCGTGGTGACCGAGGGCGAGCACCACCTCGTCGCCGTCGACCTCAGCAGCGGCGAGCCACGCTGGCGCTGGTCCTGGGGCGGAGCGCGCGGGCGGCCTCGCGACGGGGCGCGCGCCGCTCCCCGCATGAAGCGCGCCGGGCGCCTGGTGTACGTAACCTGCGGCGACGGCTCGCTCAACGCGCTCGACGTCACCACCGGCGCCGTGGTCTGGCGTCACCGCGACCGCCTGCGCTTCTGCACCCCCCCCACCGTCGCGCACGACGCCCTCTTCGTCGTCGCCGGCGGGGCGCACGGCGTCGCCCGCCTCCACTGCATCGACCCGTTCTCCGGCGATGTGCGCTGGTCCACCATCGTGGCCGAGCCGAACTCCCCCTGCACCGTCGAGGGCGCCCCGCTGGTCGCCGCGGGCGCCGTCGCCGTCCCCGTCCGCCAGAAGACCGGGCTGGCGCTGGCGGCCTTCCGCAAGGCCGACGGGACGCCGCTCCCGGCGGGCGCGCGAACGCTCCTCCCCAGCGGGACGTCATGGCTGGCCGTCGACGACGCCTTCATCGGCAACACACCGAGCGGGGAGCTGGTGGCCATCGGCGCCGGCGCTTCGGACGCCGGAGAGCTGCGGTGGCGTCGCGTCCTCGGCCCTCGCCCGCTCGAGGCCGACGTGCCTCGGCGGCTCGAGCCAGTGCTGCGCTGCGGCGCACTGTTCGTGCCGCACACCGACGTGGCGGTGTTCCGCCCGCGGGACGGCGCCCTGCTCGGCACCGTCGCCCCCACCGAGGCCATCCCGGATCTGCTGCGCGTCGACGAGAGCTGCAACGTCTACGTCGCCGAGGAGAGCGGCCACATCGTCTCCTTCGGCGCGCTGCCGCGGCTCTCGCTGGTCTAAGGGGTGGCGCGTTGCGGGGGAGGATCTTCCGTGCAAGGCTTTGGTATCGTGAGGGACCGTCAAACGTGCGTCGGCTGCGCCATGAAGTCGCCGGAGACGGAGACCAACTACACCCTCATCAGCGCGCAGTTCGGCTGGCGGTTGGCGCGCAGCAAGTCGAGCGTCGGTGAGATCGTCGTCGAATGGCGCTGTCCCATCTGCTGGCGGGCATACAAGCTGGCACGCGGAAGCGTCGACGAGCCCAAGAGCTCACGCAGTTTGCAGAGGCCGCGCTCCGAGCTCCCTCGCATCCCGGCGGCGGCCAAGCCGCGCGAGTCCTTTCGTCCGCGCGCGCCGTCCAGGTCGGCCGACCATCCGACCCGGCGCCCCCCGGCCCCCGGCGCCGCTCGACCTTCCGCGGCCCCTACCCGCGAGAGCGCCGATCCTTCGCGTTCCGCCACGCGGATCCCCCCGCGCGGCGCGCGCTGACGACTCAGCCCTTGGCCGGCTCGGCCTCGTCGCGAAGGTGCGTCTTCTCCTTGTAGAAGAAGGCCACCACGATGAAGAGGAGCCCCACGACGCCCATGAGGATGGCGAAGAAGTCGAAGTATTGCGGGCCCACCAGCTTGTAGGTCGACACCTCGGACTTCGTCTCGTCGTAATTCCCGCTGCTGGCCACGGGCCTGCGCTCGACGACGTCCATGAGCCGGACGCGCCTCGCCGCTTCGTCGGTCTGCGCGACCAGGTACGTCCCCTTGAGCGGCTGGGGCTTGCCGTCCTTGCTGACGCTGACGCCGTTGGCGCCGTCGAAGTCGATCTTCTGCCCGGGGACCAGGCCGCGCGCGTCGGCGAACACCACCCAGGTGTCCGCCCCCACCTCGATGGCGCCGGCGTGGAGCGGGCGCACCATGCCGTGATTGACGCCCGCGGTGATCAGGTTGCCGACGCTGGTGGAGAGGAGAAAGAGCGCCATGATGAAGCTCTTCATGCGCAGCGGCGCCTGCTTGTAGCTGAACTCCAGCGCGGTGATGGAAACGAGGATCTCCGACGCGGTGAGCACCATGTACGCGAGGATCTGCCACCAGACGCTCACCATCTCCCCAGCCTGGATGCGCGCCTCGATGCGCCCCACGAGCAAGAACGCGAACACCATCGCCAGAAAGCCCACCGCGATCTTTCGCAGCGGCGTCACCGGGGTGAGCTTGCTCCAAAGCGGATAGACCCCGAAGGTGAAGACCGGCACCAGCGCCAGAATGAAGAGGCCGTTCACCACCTGGATCTGGGCGGGGAGAATGGTGAGGCCAAACCCGAGATTCTTGTCCATCAGCGACGATTCGGCCTGGAGGGTCCAGGTCTGACCGTTGCTCTGGTCCCAAAGCGCCCACCAGACCGCGACGAAGAGATAGATGATGGTGAGGCTGCCGATGGTCTTGAGGCCGGTCGCGGAAAATACGTCGCGCAACCACTCTTTGCCCGCCGGTGGGACCACTGCAAACTTCTTTCGTCCCATCCAGAAGACGCCGGTGGCCACGAACATCATGGCCGCCGGCATCCCGAAGGCGAGCCTCGGCCCGTACTTGGAGAGGAGCACCGGGCAAAAGAAGATGGATATGGACGAGCCGGCGTTGATGGCCAGATAGAAGTAGCTGAACGCGCGCTCGATGAGGTGCTGGTTCTTGCGGGTGAACTGATCGCCCACGTTGGTGGAGACACACGGCTTGATGCCACCGGTCCCCATCGCCACCATCCCCAGACCGATCAGCAGCCCGAAGGTCCCCGGCACGAGGGCGAGGACCGCGCAGCCCGCGCAATAGATGATCGAAAAGGTCATGATGGTGCGGAACTTCCCCCAGAGGACGTCCGACACCACGGCGCCGATGAGCGGCGAGAAGTACGCAGCCGACTTGAAGAGCGAGTGATACGTGGTCGCGTCCGCGTCCCCCACGCGGAGGAACTGCGTCATGTAAATGGTGAGGATGGCGTTGATGCCGTAGTAGCAAAAACGCTCGGCAAACTCGTTGGCGACGATGAACGGGATGCCCCGCGGCATCCGGTCGTCGCGGGCCTGGTCGGTGCCGGCGGTCGATGCGGCGGAGGGGGCAGCGGTCGCGTCCGTCATGGCGGTGAGGCGCACACTACAACAATGCTCGCCCACGGAGTCGGCCTAGGAGACTGTCGGTCAAAGGCCCGACAGACTCCGTCGTGACGTTCCAGGACGGGGACGGCTTCGCCGCCCCTATCGGGCTAGTCTGCGATCCAGCCCATGGACCGTGACGCCGTCGAGCTGGCGCGCTTCGGTTACGCGCAGGAGCTCCTGCGGCGGCTCGGCGGGTTCTCCAGCTTCGCCATCGGGTTCTCGGTCATCAGCGTGCTGACGGGGGTCACGTCGACCTTCGGCGACGCGGTGGCCTCGGGAGGACCGGCCGGGCTGGCCGGGCTGCTCCTGGCGCATCGATCGCACGGCGCGGCCTACCTGGCGGAGACCGGGCACACCACGCGCGCGGACGGCTCGTACGCGCTCGGCTTCGTGCAGTCGCTGGTGCTCGGCGTGTGGACCTTTACCGGCTTCGACGCGGCGGCTCACGTGAGCGAAGAGACGCACGACCCGCAGCGACGCGCGCCTTTCGGCATCGTGTCCTCGGTGGCTGTCAGCGCCGTGGCCGGCTTTGCCCTTGTGGCCGCTTTGACCCTCGCCATTCCCGATCTCTCCGCCATCGCCGGAACGTCCGACGCGGCGCTACGGGTCTTCGCCGGTGCGCTGGGCGAACGCGTGGGTCGCTTCGCCCTGGGGCTCGCCGTTCTGGCCATGTGGTTCGCCGGTCTGTCGAGCGTGACCAGCGCCTCGCGCATGCTCTTCGCCTTCGCGCGCGACGACGGCCTGCCCCTGGCCGGCGCCCTTCGTCGCGTCTCGCCCATCACCCGCACCCCCCTCACCGCCATCGCCGCCTGCGTCCTCGCGGCGCTGGCCCTCGTAGCGGCCACCGCGCCCTTCAGCGACGCGGCCTTCCTCGCCGTCGCGGCGCTCGCCACCGTCGCCCTCTACGCCTCCTACGCCGTCCCCATCGCCCTCGGCGCCGTCGGGCGCCTGAACGGGCGATGGACCCGCCTGGGCCCCTTCTCCCTCGGCCGCGCCGGCCCGGCCATCGCGATCGCCAGTGTGGTCTGGACGGCGGCGGTCTTCGTGATCTGCGCGCTGGCCAACGCGCTGGCCATGGGTCTCTTTGCCGGCATGGGGGTGGTGCTGGCGGCGCTCTGGCTGCTGACGGCGAGAGCGCGCTTCAAGGGACCCAACGTCGACCTCTCGCACTTCGAGGAGGCGGCGCTTCACCCACCGGGCGGCGAGGCGGCCTGAATCAGGAGCCGCCCTCCGTCGATCCGCCAGCGGACGGCTCGGGAACCGGTTCGCCCATTCCCTCGTCCTCCCCTCCCTTCCTGTTCTTACGCTCTGGCGGAGAGGGGACGGGGTGGCGCGGATCGGTCAGGTGCTCGGGAAAGGCTCGCGTGTCGCGCTCGACGGATTCGACGCGTCGGTGCCCTCGGCAAACTCGGTGGCGGCCGCGGTCTCGACGAACGGACCGCCCACTTCTTCCGGGACCTCCGCGTTGAGAACGTCCTCGGCCTTGTACTCGCCACTGGTCGCCTCCTGCACGAATTCTTCCCCCAGCTCCTCGACGAGATCGTCGCGGGAGCGCGATCGCTCGATGAAAGCCAGCGGATCCTGTTCCTTCGGCTCGGACATTCCCAGCAGCTCGGCGGCGTACGTGGGATCGATGTGACCGGCGTGATCGCGGCGTTGCACCGGCACGGCGCGCGCGACGCTCGGCCCGGCAGGCGCGGCCACCTTCACCCCCGGGGTCTTCTTCGTGGCGGGGACCTTGCGCGTCGCTGCGACCGGCGGGGCCGCGGATCGCTTGGGCGCCCGCGTGCGCGCGGGCGCTCCCTTCGCCTTCGCCTTCTTCGCGGCCTGGCGCGCTAGTACGGCCTTCGCCTTCTTCGCGGCCTGGCGCGCCGGTACGGCCTTCGCCTTCTTCGCGGCCTTGGGCGCCGGCGCGGCTTTCACCTTCTTCGCGCCCTTGCGTGTGGCGGTCACCTGGGTCTTCTTCGCGGCCTTCTTCTTCTTCGCCTTCGCGGTCGCCATGGTCATGCGTACCACACGCGCGGGTCAGGCACTTCGTCGTCCGGCCTTCTCAGTGGCTGCCAGGCGGGGCGGGAAGGCACACGCCCATGGTGCAGGCGTTGGGGGCGATACAGTCCGCAGCGCCCTGGCACGGGAAGGCGCACTTTCCGTACTGCATGTTGCAGTGATGAAGCCCGCACACCATGTCGTTCTGGCACGGCAGAGCCAGCGGGCCGGGCGTCGCCATGCCGCTCGATCCCGCGGGGGCGGGCGCCGGTGCCGGGGCGGGCGCCGGATAGCCGGGAGGTGCGGCGGTCGGCGCGGGGTAAGGAGCGGGAGCCGGCGCGGGATAGGGCTGGGGCGGGTACGCGGGGGGCGCCTGCGTGGGGGCTGCGTAGGCGGGCGGCGGCTGGCCCGCGGGGTAGCCTGGCGGCACGTAGCCGGGCGGATAGGCGGCGGGCGGCGCGTAGGTCCCGTACGGCGAGGTGGCGGCGGTGGGCGTCGCCGCCGGCGGGGTGCTATCGGGATTTTCGCAAGCAGCCACGACGAGCGCCGCGGAGACGAGAAGAAAGGCGACGGCCAGAGCGCGCATGGGACGCATGAAATCACGCCTTGGCCGGAGCCACACCACCTTTCGACGAGCCCTCCTCGACCGAGCGTGGCCGCACAGGTATGGAGGCTGAGATGGGTCGAGACGAGGTGGTCGCAGCGGCCCTCTTGCTGGCGTTCGCCGTGCTGATCACGGCGCACGTGACGCTGGTGGTGGGCCTGGCCGCCCGCAGCCCGCGCTGGCGGGCGCTGGTCGCGCTGGTGGTGCCGCCGCTGGCGCCTTACTGGGGATGGAGCGCTCTCCGCGTGCGCTCGGCGGTGTGGATGGCCGGCGCCGTGACCTACGGGGTGATGCTCGTGGTCGCGCAGCACTGAGGACCGGGCGGCGCGGAGCACGCCGTCGTTCCGCCACCACGATGGCGCGTCACACGCCGGCGACGTGAATGACCACCTCGCGCGCATGCCCGGCGCGGCGGTGCTCCCACAAGTAGATGGCCTGCCAGGTGCCCAGCGCGAGACGACCGGCGGTCACCGGGATGGACTCGCTCGAGCGCGTTACCGCCGAGCGAAGGTGGCTCGGCATGTCGTCCGGTCCCTCCGCGTCGTGCTCGTACTCCGCGCTCTCCGGCGTCAGGCGCTCCATCCATCGCGCGAGGTCGCGGAGGACGGCCGGGTCGGCGTTCTCCTGGATGACCAGCGATGCGCTGGTGTGGCGCAGGAACACGGTGCAGAGCCCTGTGGTCACGGCCGACTGTGCCACGACGCGCGCCACGTCACCCGTGATGTCGAGGAAAGAGCGGCCCCGGGTGGAGAGGACGGCGGTCGACTGATGAACGCGGGCCATGATGGTTCCGGCATGGTTTGCACGGGAGCGTGGAGAACGCGACCCCATCGCAAGCGAAGCGCTCCGCCCTCGCAGGAAGCACGCGGTCGCGGGTCGATCAGACTGCCTGAGGCGCGATGGATGCCCGATCGCGACGGATCTGCAGTCGCGCCTGGTTCAGGTCCGCCAGGTGTGCTGGGTGCCCAGGCGGGGGAGCATCCACGCGAGCGGTGGGATCCGCGCTGGACGCCGCGACGCCGCCGGCACAGTGTTCCCCGCCACGATGTACCGCCTCCTGCATATCCCCCTTGGCCTCCTCCTCCTCCCCGCTGCTGGCTGCCGGCGCGAGGCCGTCTACGCGACGACCTTCGCCCCGGACTTCAGCCCCCCCCACCACGTCGTGTCCGTGCTCGGCACGTACAAGGACGGAAGAATGAGCTCGGAGGCGTGGGACGCCATCGCCGAGCGCGTGTCGCGCTCGCTCGGCGCGGCAAGGTGCGAGGCAGCGTACACCGACAGCGCGACGTCGCCGAACCACGCGCTCTGGTCAGCCGTTGACGAGTACACCCTGGCCAACGGCCCCACCGACGATCTGCTTGCGAAGATCGCGCCCGCCGCCACTGGGGATCTCGTCCTCGTGCTGGTCGTAGCCGGCAAGTTGCCGGCGCAGGAGAAGATCCGGGTTCAGGACGAGAATCAGAACCGTCGGGCCGCAGGGAGCTTGGCTCCTGGGGGAGGCATGGGAGCCGCCGGTGGCGTGACGCGCAACAGCGGGGCGACGTTTCGCCCTCACGCTCCCCCCCCGGCGGTCGATCGACTGGACCTCTCGGCAACCCTCTTTTCGGTGCCCAAGGCTGCCTCGGTCGCGCTGGTCGCGCTCGAGTACTCCGGCGACAGCGTCGACGACGCGATCGCCGGATTCACGGCGAAGCTCGCCAGCGCCCTGCCCGGCGCCACGTGCAGCGGCTGGAACTGGGAAGCGAAGATCGATCCCGAAGCCATCCGCTAGGAGACCGTCGGCCAAAGCCCCGACAGACTCCGTCGTGACGTTCCAGGACGGGGACGGCATTCGCCGCCCCGAGGCTCAACTTGCCGCCGCGTGCTCCAAGAACGCGACGGCAGCCCCCGAAAAACCGGCCCGCGAAACCACCGATTCCTCGACGGTTCCGCGTGGTCGGGGCGACTGGATTCGAACCAGCGACCCCTTGACCCCCAGTCAAGTGCGCTAACCAGGCTGCGCTACGCCCCGAAGGAAGGCGTAACGTAGTCGAGCCGCGCGCAGGTGCAAGGACTTCCCCGTGCGACCGCGCTGCTCACGGCGCCAGAACCGCGGCACCGGGGCTCTCCACGGTGGCCGTCGCCGTGCGGCCGGCCTTCACGTCCAGCGGGCCGACGGGGTGCTGACCCTCTAGCGGGGCGATCCAGTAACGCCCCTCGGGGAGCGTGGCCGCGAAGGGCTGCACCAGCGTGAGAGGCGCGCCCGTTCCCTCCGGCGTGAGGAGGAGCGTCGTCCCCGGCGCGCTCCCGGGAACCGTGACCTTGACCTCGCCGACGGCTTGCCCTGCCGCCAGCGCCAGCTCGCCGGCCAGGCTCGCCGTGTCCGCCCGCGCTCCCACCACGAGGATGCGCGCGTAGGCGGTCCGCGCGTGCGCGGCGAGCACCACGTTCTTCTGCTGCGCCGTCTGAGTCCACGACCTCCCGCTCACCGCGTCGATGCGGGCCTCGGCCGAGGTGAGCGCGTAGCTCGCGACCGCGCCCACCGCGCCGACGTAGGCCCCGCTCGACGGCCCTCGGAAGCCGCGCGCCTCGCCGGGAGCCACCGTCGTGGCAACGCCCCAGTCCACGGCGTCGCCCAGCACCGCTACGACGATCGGCACATCGCCGGTGTTCTCGAGCGTCGTCTCCAGGAGCATCGCCCGATCCGGCGCGTGAAGCGTGTAGCGCGTGGTCAGCGCGAGGGCCGCCTGGCCGAGCCGCAGGCCGCTCACCTCGATCCACGCGCTTTCGTCCGCGTCGGCGGCGCTGCGCAGCGACCCGTACACGACCTCGGGACCGCTGCCGCCGAAGGTCGCCACCACCTGCCCCAGCTCGTCCTGGCGAAGGCGCGCGTCGGCGGCGTCGATCACGTTGCCGTCGCTCCCGGCCGCTCCCGCGTCCCCGACGGCCGGGCGGATCCCAGCAATCACGAAGACGACCTGCGCGTTCTCCAGCAGCCAGTCGCCCGGCCGCCCCGTAGCCCCTGGACCGCCGAGTTCCTCGCCGTCCTTCATCGCATGCGCTCGCGCCGGGGTAGCCACCAGCGGCGCCTCCACCGGCGCCGGCCCGCCGAACCAGGCCAGGCGCTGCGCCGCCCGCGGATCGACGTGGATCATCGGCGTCACGTCGCCCGGCGCCGGGCACGCGGCGAGTTCCAGCAGGACGAGGCCCAGCACCGCGCGACGCATGCGAGCGTGCGACACCGTCGGCGCGGACGTCCTTGGCGGCGACCCTCAGCGGTACGCGCGCCCGGCCAGGAACCGGGCCAGCGCCTGCGCCTTGGGCACCAGGCTGGCCACCTCGATGAGCTCGTCCCTGGTGTGGAAGCCCGTCCCCCGAGGACCGAGGCCGTCGATCGACGGGATGCCCAGCGCGCTCGACGTGCTGGCGTCGCTCCCTCCTCCGATGAGCGGCGCCTCGCTGCTTCCCAGACCGTGCGCCCGCGCGCACGCCGCGTATTCGGCGAGGAGCTTGGCGCTCGCTTCGCTGCGCTCGAGCGGGGTGCGTGCGACGCCGCCGTGCAGCTCGATGCGCGTTCCTGGTACGCCAGAGGACGCCTGCTCGGCCACCGCGCGCACGCGCCCGACCAGCGCCTCGCCTTCGGCGCCGGTGCAGAAGCGCAGGTCGAGCTGGGCCTCGGCGCGATCGGGGACGGTGTTCTTGCTGTGCCCCCCCGACACGCGGCCCACGTTCACGGTGACGCCGCGATCGTAGTCGGTGAGCTTCTGCACACCGTCGACGAAACGCGCCAGCGCCCAGACGGCGTTGGCACCCTCCTGGTGAGCGTTGCCCGCGTGCGCGGCCTTGCCCTGGGCGACGGCGGTCATCCCGCCCGTCCCCTTGCGGCGCGTGATGATGGCGTCGCCCTGGCGGCCTGCCTCGAAGACCAGCGCGGCGCTCGACCCGCTGATGGACGCGGCGAGAACGCCCTGCCCTTCCGGGGAGCCGACCTCCTCGTCGCTGACGATGACCACCCGCACCGGAGCCACCGCGTCGAGGCCACCCGTCGCTGCCAGCGCCTTCAGCGCGAAGGCGATGACCACCAGCCCGCCTTTCATGTCGAGCACGCCCGGCCCACGCGCCAGCTCGCCGTCGCGCCGAAAGCCCTCGAACGAGCCCGGCGGGAAGACCGTGTCGAGGTGCCCGATGAGCGCCACCGCGCCTCTGTTGGGGAGGTGCGCGCGTGAGCGAAAGACCAGATGGTCGGCGAAGCGCTCGCTCGGCCGCACGTGGAGCTCGAGGCCCTCCAGGGCGAAGAGCGCGCGGAGGAGGGTGCCCACCTTGCGGCCGCCTTCGGGGTTCTCGGTATAGGAGTTCTGGTGGACGAGCGGTGCGATCGCGTCCTCCATCGCGCGCTGCCTGTCCGACAGCCAGGCCGTGGCTTCCTCGGCGTGCGAGCTCATCGACGGGAGGGCAGCCTAGCCCGGATTATTCACCACCGCAGGAGACATGGCGTGAGTCCGAAGGTGATTTTCGGGCAGATCGGCGTTGGGCGCGCGGAGCAAGACTTGCCGTCTTGCGAGCACGACCGACGTCGAGATGCCCGGAAAGCGCCGAGGAATCGCGCCATGCTCGACAAGGTCGTGAATAATCCGGGCTAGCATCCCTCACCTCGACAGCGGTGGGGACACGCTTAACCTCCCGGGGACCATGGCCAGCAAACGCTTCAAGGCCGCCGTCCTCGGCGGCAGCGGGTACGGCGGCGCCGAGCTCGTCCGCCGCCTGCTGCTCCACCCCGAGGTAGAGCTCGTGCGCGTCGCCTCCATCGACTTCGTGGACGAGCCGCTCTCGGCGGTGCACCCCAACCTCGAGGGGCGGACCGACCTGCGCTTCGAGGGCCTCTCCCCCGCCGAGGCGGCGCGCGGGATGGACGTCGTCCTCCTCGGCCTCCCCCACAAGGTGAGCGCCAGCAAGGCCCAGGAGATCATGCAGACCGGCGCGCACATCGTGGACCTGTCGGGCGACTTCCGGCTGCGCGATCCCGCGGTGTACGAGAGGTATTACGGCGCCAAGCATCCCTGCCCGGAGGAGCTCGTCCGGGGGACCTTCGTCTACGGGCTCCCGGAGCTC